>OBLW0100004004.1_pt1 | contig 11335 bp, 6 predicted proteins | sample 1520161 | NCBI WGS metagenome assembly OBLW01 (sample SAMEA3539309, study PRJEB22396) | soil metagenome | biome: tundra; feature: field; material: soil | place: USA | collected 2010-05 | depth 0.15 m
TGCAAGCTGCCTTCACCACCCCGCTCGTCGCCGCTCCCGGGGCGCGCGCCGAATACAGCGACATCAGCTTCATCATTCTCGGCGTCGTCCTCGAACGCCTCGCTGACGAATCCCTCGACGCGTTCTGCCAGCGCGAAATCTTCGGTCCGCTTGGCATGGCTAACACGACTTTCAATCCTACGCGCGCCTTGAAGGACTCTATCCCGCCAACCGCCGACGATCGCACCTTCCGCCACCGCATCATTCAAGGCGAGGTGCAGGACGAGAACGCGAGCGTGCTCGGCGGCATTGCCGGACACGCCGGCCTGTTCTCCACCGCCGAAGATCTAGCCGTCTTCGCCCACGCCATGCTCAACGGCGGATACCCCATCCTCCGCTCCACAACTGTCGAACTCTTTTCGCGCCGAGAATCCGCTCCCGAAGGCACTTCACGGGCGCTTGGCTGGGACACTCCCTCCGCGCCCTCGCAATCCGGAAAATACTTCTCGCCCCGTTCCTTCGGACATCTTGGTTACACCGGCACATCCCTGTGGATCGACGCGGACCGCCAACTTTCGATAACTTTGCTCACCAATCGCACCTGGCCTGACTGCAAGAACGAGGCAATCAAGCAAGTACGCCCGGCGTTTTGCGACGCGGTGATTGAAGCCCTGGGGAAGCGAGCTTGAAACGCAAAGCTTCGAATCGTAAAACCAGCAGAATAGAACTCCGCCGCCTCGGGACCGAGAAAACAAACTTCGCCTCCACCGATCTCGATCGTAAATCGGCGCTCGAAATCGCCCGCATCATCAACCGTGAAGATGCCAAGGTCGCTCGTGCCGTGAAGGGGGCCCTCCGGCAAATCGCGCAAGCGATCGATCTGATCGCCGCGGCGCTCTCCCAACGCGGGCGCCTCATCTACGTAGGCACCGGCACCAGCGGACGCATCGCCGCCCTTGACGCCGTCGAATGCCCGCCCACCTTTGACGTCAACCCGCGCATGGTGCAATTCATCATCGCCGGCGGCCCAAAAGCGCTGGGCGCAGCCGTGGAAGCCGACGAAGACTCGCGCTCGCGAGGCCGCAAAGCCATCGCGAAGAAGAAGCCCACAAGCAAGGATGTCATCGTCGGCATCGCTGCCAGCGGACGTACTCCCTTCACTATCGCCGCCATTGAATATGCGCGCGCGCACGGCGCGAAAACGGTTGCCGTCGTCTGCAACCCGAAATCCCCGCTCGGCAAAGCCGCGCACGTGGCCATCGTGGCGGACGTCGGTGCGGAAGTTGTCGCAGGCTCTACCCGCATGAAAGCAGGCACCGCGCAGAAGATGATCCTGAACATGCTCACAACCGGAGCCATGACCCGTCTCGGCTACGTCTACGGAAATCTGATGGTCAACGTCCACCCGAAGAATGAGAAGTTAGTCGAACGCGGAGTGGGCATCCTGGAAAAAGCCGCCGAACTCGCCCCCCAAGCAGCGCGCAAACTCCTCGCCGCCGCAGGAGGTCGCGTCCCCGTAGCCTTGGTGATGGCCAAGGCTGGGGTCAGGCGGGCTGACGCTGTGGCTGCCCTGAAAAAATCCCAGGGACAGGTGCGCAGAGCGATGGCGCTGGCAAGGCCCAATTAGCCAAGTGGCGCTTTCCCTGTGCCTCTCTGTGCCCCCGGTGGTTGGCTTTTTCGTCGTTACAAACGAAACTCCGCTCGACATTTCTAGCCGCCGCCGTGCTGAAATCATAGTTAGAATGAGATCGGCGCTCCAGTTTTTCAGGAGCCACCCAAGTTATGGATAAGCTCGTAATCCGCGGTGGCAACCCGCTGCTCGGCACCGTCCGAATCAGTGGCGCGAAGAACGCCGCACTCCCTTGCATGGCAGCAGCCTTGCTCACCGACGAACCGGTGATTCTCGAAAACATCCCCCAGGTGCGCGACATCGAAACCACACGCAAACTTCTCTCGGCAATGGGCGCCGAAGTCGAACTCGGCTACGGACGCGCCCATCACCGCACCACGATTTGCGCCCGCACGCTCAACGCTCCCGAAGCGTCGTATGAACTGGTCAAGACCATGCGGTCCTCCACGCTCGTCCTGGGACCGCTCATTGCCCGGTGTGGCCGCGCCCACGTCTCGCTGCCCGGAGGGTGCGCCATCGGTGCCCGCCCCATCGATCTGCATATCAAAGGTCTGGAGCGGCTGGGCGCTAAGATCACGCAAGAGCACGGCTACGTCGAGGCCGTCGTTGATCCGCTAAAAGGCGACCGCCTCCGCGGCGCCGAAATTGTCTTCGACAAAATTACCGTCACCGGCACCGAGGATCTGCTTATGGCCGCCACACTTGCCGATGGCGAGACCGTCATGCAGAACTGCGCCCGTGAGCCGGAAGTCGCGGACCTCGCCGCGCTGCTCAACGCCATGGGCGCGAAAATCCAGGGCGCCGGCACGTCCACGATCCGTGTAAAGGGAGTCGCCAAGCTGCACGGCGCCAGGCACCGTATCATCCCCGACCGCATCGAAGCCGGAACCTTCATTATCGCCGGAGCCCTAACCGGCGGAGACCTCAACGTCGCCGCATGCGATCCCACGCACCTCACCGCCATCTTGCAAAAGCTGGCGGAAACCGGCGTGAAAACTGCGGTGAAAGCCGACTCCGTCCGCGTCATGGGAGATCAGCCGCACCAAGCCGCCGACCTGAACACCGAAGAATATCCCGGCTTCCCCACCGACATGCAGGCGCAATACATGGCGCTCGCCACGCAGGCCGAAGGCACCTCGATCATCACGGAAAATATTTTCGAGAACCGCTTCATGCACGCGCAAGAACTGGTCCGCATGGGCGCCAACATCAAGATCGAGGGCCGCCGGGCCATCGTCCGGGGTGGAACTCCGCTCAGCGCCGCCGCCGTTCTCGCCTCGGACCTGCGCGCCTCCGCCTCGCTCGTGCTCGCCGCCCTGGTTGCGGATGGTGAGACCATCATCGACCGCGTCTATCACTTGGACCGCGGCTACGAGAACATCGAGGAAAAACTGAAAGCCGTGGGCGCCGAAATCCGCCGCGTCGGCAACATCTTCCCCAAGCGAGCCGGAGCCCCCGCGCAATCGTGACGGGTAGCGATTGTTACCTGTGTGCCCCAAGCCCAAGAAAAGATTCACTGGGCATCGGTTCTACCAATCCGGTGTATAGGATGATACGGCGTTTCACCGTTACTGGCGGGAGACGTCTGCGGTTGGCACAATTTCTGGCTCGTGTCCGTAAGCCTTCCTGTAATCACTTCTGAGCGCCGTAAGGGTGAGCGCAAGTGAGTCCAGGTAATACCTCCGAACTGGCTCGTCCCTAAGTGGATCGTGCAGTAGCAAGTTTTGTGCGGTGTAACATTCCTTCAGCGCTGAATCCACTTGGGTAGGCGCCAGCAAGATGCATAAGTTAGCGTGCGCTAGTGGGCTCGCCGGCGCCAGTTCGACCGCTTTCTTACCGTGCTCGAGGGCGGCGGAGAGCTGTCCGACGGAAGAGGCGTGCACCGCCAGATTCCTTTCAGCTGTGGCGGCATCGAAGCTGGTGTCGAATTCGCCCTCGTAAACCAGCAAGGCGCTGCCGCCGATGTGGTCTTTGGGCGTGGCGTTCTTAAACGCCGCCGCAATCTCTTGTTCTGCCAGTCGCACGTCTGTAAGTAGAGTACTGCTGACGATAATGGTACCGTGCACGCGAGCCGGTATCTCGCGAGACAAGTAGAGACCGAAGGGTCGGCAGGGCACGTCGTAGAATCCCGGGTCCCACTGCCAGCCCGTGATGAACCAACAGTTTTCGGTTGGATGCTGTTCAAGGTAAGTTTTTGCTTCCGGATACGCTTGTCCCAGATCGAGCCAAGGCTCGTACTTATACGCCTTCGACGGTCCGCCCCACAAGTCGTTGGCATAGGAGAGATAATTGGGATTGGCATGCAGTGACGATATCGCGTGCAGCACCAGGAGGCACGGCACCGCGTAGCTCACCCAACGCACACGCCTGGCTAACTCCACGCATCCGTCCGCAGCCGCGATCAGCAGAAACGGGAACATGGGCAAAAGATAACGGACGCTGACATTAATACTGGCGTGGATGCACACCGCCAGATAAACAGCCGCGGGAATCAGCAGAAACAGACGTTCCCGGCGGCGCTGCCGAAACGTGATCGCTATGCCGAATGCGGCCACCAGAATCATCGCCAGCATGGCGGTCGTGTTACGAATCAGAAAATTGAGCGGAGTAGAAAACCACGGTGCGTGCAAATAGATTTTGCCGGCAACAAAGCCTATAGAACTCTGATTCGATATCGCCAATGCCGTGGCGAACCCCTCCAAGTATGCCTGCGGCAGCAAGTGGCGATCTTCTAACTCGAGCAGCACATGCTGGCTGGCGGAGGCCGCAATATGCCGTGGCTCCTGGAGTTGCGCTCCTGCGGGGTACGCGGCGAAACGCATCCCATAGCCCGCCCAAAGAATACCGACCGCGAGGACGCAGATCAACGCAACGGCCAGCAGGTTGCGAAGCATTAGTTGCCATTTTTGCCGGTCGCCTTCTGGTTGAGTGAGCGCATCCGTAATTGCCAGAACCCCGAGGATGGGTACGACGACCACTCCTGAATCCTTCGTTAACAGCGTCAGACCCGCAGCCAGAGCGGTCAACAGAAAGAACAGGGTCGTACGACGCCTGACCCACAGGTAAAACCCGAATACCGCGAACAGCAGCATGCACGTGACCGGTACGTCGGTCAGGACCAATGAGCCGTAGGCTAGAACGTTGGGTTCGAAGATGAGCAGCAAACTTGCCACGACAGCTGTGGTAAGGCCGAACATCCGCCGGGCAGTGATCCAGACCAACAGACAAAGCCCCACGGCAAAAACAGAAACTGCCATGCGCGCACCGGCCAACGCCGCGGGCCAGTTCTGGCTATACAACCAGGTGAGGCTCGCAAACGCTTGCTGCATGTCGTTCCCCCTGTCCGGTGCGCAGTTTACCGCAAAGTTCATGGCAAGCAGCGGGGCCGCTGCGATAACTTTGGCCAACGGCGGATGCTCGGGACTGACCGTGAGATCGCCACACTTCAAGTAGCGGTAACCGGAGTAAAGGTGCGTGGCTTCATCGGCGGTCTGCGAAACCTGGCGAACACTGAGAGGCAACTGCCCCAACATAGCAGCGCAAAGCGCCACCGGAATCAGCCACTCCAACCACGGGTATTTCTGGAGCACACTGTTGGCTTGATCGCCCAGAGCTGTTGGGCGCTCGTCACTAACAACACTCTGCTTTTCTTCCAGCGGCGGCATAGTTCATTCCAATCTTATTTAGGCCAGCGATCTGCTGAGCCGAGCGTGTAGGCCCTGAAGTACTCGTTGCGCTCGAGCGCAAGATCACTCCCTCCAAAACACGTGGAAGATTCCCATCTGGCTGCTATGCGGAAATTTCTGCATGACTTCCGCGCGCACCTCGGGGGTCATCCTGGCGGAGGGGAAGAGCGGCGCTTCATTGATTACTACCACTTTCAGATCGTCGGATTGCAGTGCCTTCAATACTTCCTCTGCCGGTACGCCCCCATCGTCGCGCGTTACGTTCTTCAGCCCGGAGAGAAAATACAGCTCCGAACATTCATTACCCGCATACATCAATCCGTTTGGCGAATGCTGCTGCAGAAAATGAATCAAGCCCGCAAAATCCCCGGCATAATTGACCCGTAATCCGCCTGCTCGCTCCAGTTGCAGTTCATCCATCCGTCCCACTTTGTGGGTAAATTCATAAACGTAATCCGGAACCAGCCTAACCACGCCAAACAGCAGATAAAATCCCATCACTGCGGCCAATACATAGGTGCCCGGTTGCCTCTTAACGGTGGCCACAATCGCCACCGCGGCCAGCAACGTCAGCGGCAACGAATAGGAGAGATAAATCGACGCGGCGAAAGGATACTGCACCAGGCTACACACCGCCGCCAGGGAAATGAGTACCATGATCCGCTGCTGTTGGAGTTTTGATGGGCCGCTCCGCTTCCCTGCCCCCAGCACGACAGCCGCGCCCAGCAACACCACCAACGGGGTCAGCGTCGCAGCTGAATACCACACTCCCAAAATGATCTCACTCGACGTCGCAGCCTTCACGAGCATCACCATCAACCCCAGGCCGACAGCAGCGCTCACGATTTTCCCCTGAAATTCGCGTAAGTACATCGCCGCCGCAACCAATCCCGCTAATGCCAGCGCGAAGATGCTTTTCTCGAGCGACACGGGAGGAAGCACTCCCAGCGCCGTCGAGCGTGTGATTGCGCTTGCCGTCACGCCCGAAAAGAACTGGCCGAGCGCTCCCAAGCGCGCATACAGCAGCAAGAAAATAATGACCGGACTTATGAACCCGCAGAGAAATGGAATCACCGCCCGAAATATTGTTTTGAATCGTTGTCCTGTTCCCACCCGCACACTCTGTTCTCTCCGCAGGATCAGCCCCACCAGCACCGCGGACGGCAGCAGGAAGTGGTACAACTCCGCCATCCCCAGTCGCGAGTGGAGCACAAGAACCAACGTCGCCAGGAACAGCAGCAGCGCGCTCACGCTAAACACGCGGTAGGGCCAGCTATTCTGCGAATCCTCATCTGCCAAACTTTTTGTCGAACTTCTTTCCGAACTCTCCCGCGAGTTCTCGCTTTGTTCCAGAAAGGCTAGAAACAGCAACGCGCCGGCAATGTAGTACGCTCCGATCACCTTGATCAGGATCGACACTCCGCCACATACTCCCGCCACAAAGAGCCATCGTCGCGTCCGCGCTTCCAGGTAGCGGAGCAGCGCCGCCGCTCCAAACGTCGCAAAGAACAGGTTGTACCAGGAAGGCATTGCCGCCGGATAATTCGGATAACTCCACGCTACTGCCAGCAGCGTGATCGCTCCCGCTACCATCGCCGAAGTAAAGCGCAGCGCAATATAATAAACCGCCGGAAGCCAGGCCAGAAAAAACAGAAACACACAGAAGCGCAGCGACATCAGATTCACACCGAATGCTCGAAACGCCAGCGCATGAATAAAGCTCAGCCCCCCAGTGTAGATTTCCGCAAAATCGCGATGCGGAAGTTGCCCCTGCATCACCCGCAGCGCGCTTTGGCTTAGAGCCCCGTCGTCGGACGGCGCCCATCCCCGGCCAATGTGAAACCCGGCATAAATTCCTGCCACGGCCAGAACCACAGCCAGTACCGTCAAACGTACCAGCCACCCTTGCGCGGCGATCAACACCGCCACTTCACCTTCGCTGGCGGCCTCGACCGGCTCCGTGCACTGTTCGTGAACCCTTATTTCTACACTCAACGGCGGATCGATGCGCAGCCCTGACTTCGCGGGAGTATTCTCCATTTCCGTCTTCACTTCGCCTCCAGCGCCGTCAGCCGCATCTTCGCCTCTTTGCTGTTCTGGTTCAGTTGCAACGCCTGCCAATACTCTGCCCGCGCAGCAGACATATTCCCGCTGCCTTCGAACGACACTGCGAGCCAATAGTGGTAGTCCCAAACCTTCGGATCCATGGCCGCCGCCTGCAGCAGGTAAGACTGCGCCTCCGCGTTCCGCCCATCCTGCAGAAGTGCGCGTCCCAGAAAATGTTTCGGAGCCGCTTGTTCCGGGACTAACTGCACCGCGCGCGACAGCAATTGCTCTGCTTCCCGATACTGACCATCCATCAAGTGAATATTGCCGCAGTTGTAGAGCGCCGAATAAAGATTTGGTTCCTTCTCCAGAATCTCCGAACAAAGCGCATAAGCCCGCTCATAGTCGCCCATTTGTCCATATAAGCCGGCGAGTCCCGCCATGCCCACTTCCGATTTGGAGTAATCCGGATTTACCCGGTCGAGCCAAACGCGGCCCTCCTCGAACCGGCCGGCGTGGATGTACACTTCCGCCAGCGCCAGCGGCCCATAACCATACTCCGGATGGTCTCTTACTACCGACTCCGCCAGCTCAATCGCGCGATCATGCGCGCCCCGCTGGCTGTACTCTTTCGCGAGCCCCGCCCCCGCATACGGATTTCCAGGATACAGAGCTTCCCCGCGCGTCAGCATGAGCAGATCGCTACCCCAGTACACCTGCTGCACAATCGATGCGCACACATAACCACCACATAGCACGAGTACCGCGCACCCCTGCATTGCTTGCGCACTCCATCCCTTCATGGACGGAAGTCGCCGCAGCCCGATTGCCGCCAGAATCGCAAATCCGATCGACGGCAAATACATGTAACGGTCGCGCACAAAATCGCCATTGCTAAAATTTCGCAAATACAGCGCGGGCGCGAGTCCCACCAGCAGCCACCACCCCGCAAACGCGACGACAGAATTCCCTTCGCGCCTATTCCAATACCACAATCCAATCAACGCCGCACCTAACACCGCTGCCGGCGCCGCCACTTGGCTGAGGATTGCGCCCGTCACATATGGGGTGTAATAGAGTCCCGTAATGCCCACCGGAACCAGCAACTGCCGCAGATAAATGGACATCACAAGCGGCAAAGTCCGCGCCATGTCCATCATTCCGTGATTGGGAGTGAACTGCCCAGTTGCATGCAGCAGCGCGTGCTTTCGCAGCAGTGCGTACGCCAGCGTCACCACTACGTACGGAGCCGCCTCCCTCGCCGCCCCAAGAACTCTTCGCCCCGGCGATGCCCTCGTCTCCGCTGGATACAGCCACGAGTAGATTCCCACCAGCGCCGAAAACACTATCGCCATCTCCTTCGTCAATAGCGCGCACGCGAGCAGCGCCAGCGAGGCGATCCACCATGCCGTTCTCTTCTTTCGCGCGAAATTGCGCCCGGAATTGCGCTCCGAATCGCGCCCGCTAAGAAATGCCCCAAAAGCCAGCGCGGCTAAAGTTGTTACCATCGTGTCCGAAGCTGCCGAAATCCATGTGACGGGCTCAATATGAATCGGATGCAGCGCAAAAATCAGCGCCGCCAGCGCTGCCGTCCAGTATTCCAATCCCAGCCGTCGCGCCAGCCAAAACACTGCTGCGACCGCGCCCACGTGCAATAGGACCGCTCCCAGGTGCCATCCCCACGGCCGCAATCCGAACAATGTGTAATTCAGCATCGACCACGCCACGAACAGCGGCCGGTAATACACCTGCTGTCGCGCCATGTGGTACCACAGGTCACTCCCGAACGCCCGCGGCAGATTACTCCAGGTCCGGATGATCGGGCTGTTTACAATCTGCGGCCAGTCATCCCATACAAAATCGAAAGACAGCGAGCCGCTGTAAATCACAAAAGTAACCAGCGCAAGCAAAGGCAGCAGAACACTCGGCCGTCGCAGATACTTGGCCAACAATTCCGATGCGCTAGGTTCCAGATGCCCTTGTGTCTCTTCCATGTGCTTCGTGTCCAGAGTCGATCGCTGCGCTCCAGATCAGCCCATACTAACCTTCCCTCCCACTCGGCGCATGTTACTCAGGTTACCTACGTGTGCCACTTATTCCCTTATTTCGCCCTCCTGTTTATGCGACGATCATTCCATGGGGGCTGTCACGGGAGCCACACCCGCCAAGGTACTGTCGCCGGTCTTGTGCGTCGATCTCGACGGCACTTTGATCAGGGGAAATGTGCTTTGGGAGTGCGTCCTCGTCCTCCTCAAAACCCGCCCTATCACGCTCCTGCTGCTCCCCTTCTGGTTGCTTTCGGGACGAGCCTCCCTCAAACGCAAGCTCGCCGCGCGGATCCACCTCAACCCCGCCTGTCTTCCCTATCGGCAGCAAGTTCTTGATTTTCTCCAGCGGGAAAAAGCCAGCGGGCGCCGCATCGCGCTCACAACCGCCGCCGACCGCGACCTTGCCGAAACCATTGCCAGTTATCTCGGCCTCTTCGACGAAGTACATGCCAGCGACGGACAACTGAATCTCAAGGGAACGAACAAAGCTGCGTTTCTAGCCAAGCACTTCGCCCAGACCGGCTTCGACTATGTGGGCGACTCTGCCGCCGATGTAGAGGTTTGGCGTAACGCTCGTGCAGCGTACGTGGTGGGCACCGAAGCCCGCGCCGAGCAAGCCGCAGCCGTAACTACCCTCAAAGGCACAATCCTCGAACCGGCGACATCGTTCCGCACATCGTTCCGCACATGGATCGACGCCCTCCGCGGCCATCACTGGGCGAAAAATCTTCTGCTCTTTCTGCCCCTTGCACTGTCGCACAACCTCGCGGTCCCGCCCATTGTCCGCACCTTCGTCGGCTTCGCACTCTACGGCTTTTGTGCCTCCGGACTCTATATTCTCAACGACCTTCTCGATCTCCATTCCGATCGCGAACATCCATGGAAAAAGGAGCGCCCATTTGCCGCCGGCGCAATCTCAATTCCCGAAGGTTTGCTCGTGTCGTTTATCTTGCTCTCGTCGGCGCTCGGCCTGGGATTCTTACTCAACGTGCAATTCGGCCTCGCCCTGCTCGGATACGCTGCGCTTACCATGTTGTATTCGCTCTATCTCAAGAAGATTGCTCTGCTTGACGTCTTCATTCTTTCGAGCTTCTACAGCTTCCGCATCCTCGCCGGAGCTCTGATTTCTGCCACGCCACTTTCGCAGTGGTTCCTGGCGTTCTCGATGTTTGTTTTTCTCAGTCTCGCGATGGCAAAACGTTACTCTGAGTTACTTCACGCCAGCGACTTAGTTAAGGCGGGTAACTCCGGGCGCGGCTATCACACCGGCGACCGTGAATTGCTGCTCTCGCTCGGCGTCGGCAGCAGCTTTTCCGCGGTCGTCATTTTCAGCCTCTACGTTCACAGTCAGGACGTGCGGCTGCTTTACTCCTCGCCGGAGTTTCTCTTTCTGCTTTGCCCCATCGTTCTTTATTGGCTCAGCCGAACTTGGCTGCTGGCGCATCGCGGAGAATTAAAGGAGGACCCGGTCACGCTTGCTATCCGGGACCCAGTCAGTTACGGGGTAGCTGCGGCGGCGGCGGCCGTTATCGCTGTGAGCATGATACACGTGAGTTGATTAGGGTGACAGCCCTAGGTCTAGTTGGTGTGCGAAGTAACTCGAATTGCTTTCGGTACGCTTAGTATGTCTGGTCAATCAGCCGCAACCTTGCGCAAGGAATACGTAGCCTCGCCGCCCATCAAGCGAGTTCTCTCGTGGGGTCGTTACCCGAAAACCGCGCATCATCAGGTCCACAAGCCGGCGTGGAACGACCACTTACCGGACATTCTCAGAGATGCCGCGCCCGGCTCGCTGCTGCCCTATGGCCTCGGCCGCAGCTACGGCGACTCTTGCCTCAACTCCGGACGAGAACTGATTGACTGTCGCCGACTCAACCGCATCCTCGGTTTCGACGAATCCACTGGCATGGTCCGCTGCGAAGGCGGCGTCAGCCTTTCCGACATCA
>OBLW0100004005.1_pt1 | contig 11334 bp, 11 predicted proteins | sample 1520161 | NCBI WGS metagenome assembly OBLW01 (sample SAMEA3539309, study PRJEB22396) | soil metagenome | biome: tundra; feature: field; material: soil | place: USA | collected 2010-05 | depth 0.15 m
TCACCGACCGCGCTGACACGGAGCACAAGCCCAAGACCACGCTGCCCAAGATCGCCGGCAGTTATAAGTTGCCCCCTTCCAGCCTGCTGCACCGTCCCGACGAGCAGCAGGCCGTGCATGAAGACGAACTCAAGCTGCTGGCTCAGGTGTTGACCAACCGCTATGCGGAATTCGACGTCCACGGGCAGGTCACGCAGATCAATCCGGGCCCGGTGGTCACGACCTTCGAATACAAGCCCGAAGCGGGCATCAAGTACAGCCGCATCATCGGCCTGACCGACGATCTTTGTCTTGCGCTGCGCGCCGAAAGCATTCTGGTCGAGCGCATGCCCGGCAAGAGCACGGTGGGCATCCAGGTTCCAAATCGTGAACGGGAAATCATCTGGCTGCGCGAGAACATCGAGTCGCAGGAATTCCTGGGTTCGAAATCCAAGCTCACGCTGGCCATGGGCAAGGACATTAACGGACGCCTGGCCGTTGCCGATCTGGCCGGGATGCCGCACCTGCTCATCGCCGGATCGACCGGCACCGGCAAAAGCGTGGCCATCAACGCCATGATCATGTCCATCCTGTACAAGTCGACTCCCGATCAGGTGCGCCTTGTACTGGTGGATCCCAAGCGCCTGGAGCTCGGCAACTATGAGGGCGTGCCGCACCTTTATACGCCCATCATCACCGAGCCCAAGCTCGCGGCCAACGCATTGCGCAACGCCGTCCGCGAAATGGAACGCCGCTTGAAGTTGCTGGCGGCCAAGGGTGTCCGCAACATCGCCGGCTATAACGCGCTTTTCGACGACACACCCAGTCTCTTCGGCGAGCAATCCGACGAAGGCCCGATCCCGTACATCGTCATCATCATCGACGAGTTGGCCGACCTGATGATGCTCGACGGCCACAATGTGGAAGAATCGATCACGCGCCTGGCGCAGATGGCGCGTGCCGTGGGCATTCACCTCATTCTGGCCACACAGCGGCCATCGGTGGACGTGATCACCGGGCTGATTAAGGCAAACTTCCCTGCCCGCGTCTCGTTCCGCGTGGCCACGAAAGTGGACTCGCGCACGATTCTTGATGCGAACGGCGCCGAATCACTCCTGGGACGTGGCGACATGCTTTATTTGCCATCGGGCTCGGCACGCGTGCATCGGTTGCATGCTCCGTATGTGACGGAGAAAGAGATCGCAGCGGTGGTCGAATTCTGGAAGGCGCAGGGCGTCGCGCAATATCAGGAAAAATTCCTGGAAACTCCAAAAGAGGACCGCGAGGCCGCACTTGACACCGATGGCGATGCCGGTGAAATCTCCGAAGACGATAACGATCCGCTCTTCAACGATGCGGTGCGCCTGGTGATCGAGTTCGGCAAAGCCTCGACTTCCTTGCTCCAGCGCCGCCTGCGCATCGGCTACGGCCGAGCCGCCCACCTGATCGACCTGATGGAGCGCGACGGCATTGTGGGCGCGGCGGACGGCCCCAAGCCGCGCGAAGTCCTCAAACGGCCCGACTGGCTCTCGGAAGTGGAAGAATCGATGCGATAAACTATTTTTCTTTCTCAAATGGCGATCCGGAAGTAGATAATTAGGCAACCGCTTTTCCCGATTTGGAAAACAATGCTTCCCGACCCACCTCCAGGCTGGACCGCCCTTCAGGAAAGGGCAAAGCAGGTCAAGGATCCCCGCGAACTGGCGGCCATCATCGATGAGATGAACAAGTTGCTGGCGGAGTACGAGAAAGCCGCAGGTGACGGGCACAGAGAGGGCCAACTCCCTGCCCGCAGCCACAAATCCGACAAAAAAAATGACCGGTGAAAAACTGGCCTCACTTGGGTGGGATGAGCGCATCGAGCGCCGAGCGCAGTTCAAGAATCCTGCGTCTGCGGCACTGGTAGGCGTCCACTTCCTCCTTGGTAAGGTCGTTGAAATTCCGGCCGACGATGGCTGCCACTTGCTGATCGAGCAGGTCGAGAAGTTCTCGCGCAATTTGCTCAAACTCAGTGGGACCCATGGCGAAGCATTAACATAAGACACGGAAGGAGCGCAGTGAGAGATGGTGCTCATCCGCGTGACCTTGCTCACAACGTGGTGGATCAACCGGCATGAAATTTCATACTGAATACATCACCGTTCATACCAAGACCAAGCGCGCGTACATACGCATCACGCCCCAGGTCGAGGCGGCGCTGGAAAAATCTGGAATCAAGGACGGGATGATTCTGGTCTCCGCCATGCACATCACGGCCGGCGTCTACGTCAACGACGACGAGAGCGGACTGATCGAAGACATCGACCAGTGGCTGGAAAAACTGGCTCCCTTCGACCGCAACTACCAGCATCACCAGACGGGCGAAGATAACGGCGACGCGCATTTGAAATCGATGCTCGTGCACCACGAAGTGATTGTGCCGGTCACCAGGGGCAGACTCGATTTCGGACGATGGCAGCAGATCTTTTATGCCGAGTTTGATGGCCAGCGCGACAAAAGAATCTTGATTAAAGTGATGGGGGAATAGCAGTAGTTGGTTTATCCTCTTAGCTCGCCAGTAGAAAGGGCGAAGTCAGAGGTCGGAGGTCAGATTGCAGAAGTGAAACCGGCGGCGCAAGATCCGAATCAACCTCTGCAATCTAACCTCTCACCTCTGACCTGTTTACCTTGACCCTATACCAGGAGCCTGACAACATGAGCGAAGAACTCCACGAATTGCAGGAGCACGCCGAACACGCTCGGGAGCATCCGGATCTCGCACCCATCACGATCACGATGGCAGTGCTGGCAGTCCTGGTGGCAACCGTTTCGCTGCTCGGCCATCGAACCCACACCGAAGAAGTGATCTTGCAGAACAAGGTCACCGACCAGTGGAGCTACTACCAGGCCAAGAACATCCGTCTTCACACCGATGAATTATTCGCCGATCTGGCTGGCGTCGTCCCTTCCAGGGACGCGGACGCTGCCGCCAAGTTGCAGGAGAAGGTCCGCGCCGAAGCCGACCGCTACAAAGATGAAAAGAAAGAGATTGAGGCCAAAGCCCGCGAGCTTGAGCAGGAATTCGCAGTTACCCATCGGAAGGCCGACCGCTTCGACCTCGGCGAGGTATTCCTGGAAATCGCGCTGGTAATTACATCCATTACCTTGCTTTCGGGCCGGCGAATCTATTGGCATTTGGGCTTGGTAACGGCGGCCGCGGGCGTTGTCATCGCGTGCTCCGTCTGGCTGCTGCACTAGGACGAGCCCCCACTCCGCGCAAAGGCTGCCGTTGCAAGCACTTCTGACCGTGCGGTACAAACACCCTTTCTGTCATTGGGTCACCCTGGAAAGTGACCCGCATCACCGCAGCGTTTCGCCTCATTGTTGAAACTTACATCAGTGCGGCAGGAAACGCGGTGAATCGCTGCAGCGTGATTCATTCGGTTGCGGTGGTGGTGAAAATAGCAACACGTTTCGGCCACCGCTCTCCCCCCGCCAACTTACTTGAGAGGAAACGTAATCATGAAAACCACCAAAATCGCGGCGCTTGTACTGACGATCGCGGTCGCTCTGTTCATTCTTATTCCAAGTCTCTCCTGGGCCGATGACGGCGGCGCTCTGTACAAGGCAAAATGCGCCGCGTGCCATGGTGCGGATGCAGCCGGCAAGCCCGCTATGAAGGCTCCGAGCCTAATCAGCCCCGAGGCGAAGGCGAAGTCCGATGCCGTCCTGACCAAGGCGGTTGCGGAAACGGCGAAGCATCCGGCTCCTGTAAAGGGTCTGGCGGCTGACGACGCGAAAGCGATCGTGACCTACCTGCGCACCCTGCAGAAGTAGTTAGGGATCGGCTGTTCTGGTGTGGTTTCCGCGCCGAATCACTTCCCCAGCGGCGGCGGAAGCCTGCGGAGGTGCACGGATGCCGGGGTCCGGTCGAAATGGACTCATAGCTACTAATGCCGGCTGCTCCCCGAACCTGGCTGAGCGCCACGCCCCCTCCGCATTGGGATACGGAACAGCCCGCCCGGGTTCTGCGAATTGCGTGGAACCCGGGCTATTGTTTGATAAAGAACGTTTGACACACGAACCCGGCCGCTTGCCGTGCCGGCTGTTGCTCGCCACTTCGCCGCAGTCTTCACATCCGCTAACCCTCACGCCCGACGTGCGGACGTCCTGTTCCGGAGTGGCCTGGAGATCACTTCATGAGTAAGGCCATTCTGTATGACGCCACCATGTGCATCGGCTGCAAGCAGTGCGAGGGTGCCTGCGCGCAGCAGAACAAACTGCCCTACGACGACACGGTAGCCGCGGAGTCGGTGCAGTCGGCACACAAATACACGGTCGTTCTCTCCAAAGACGACAAATTCATGCGCCGCCTCTGCATGCATTGCGAGAAGCCCTCTTGCGCGTCGGTCTGCCCCGTGGGCGCTCTCCATAAGACCACCGAAGGCCCAGTCGTGTACGACGTCTGGAAGTGCATTGGCTGCCGCTACTGCATGGTGGCTTGCCCGTTCAGCCAGCCCAAGTATGAATGGCAGGCGCTGAATCCGCGAGTCCGCAAATGCATCATGTGCCCCGACCGCTTGGCTGCCGGCAAGCCGACAGCCTGCGCCGAAATCTGTCCGACTGGGGCCACTAAATTCGGCGACCGCGCCGACCTTATTAGTGAAGCAAAGGACCGCATCCGTCAAAACCCCTCCAACTATCGGCCTCATATTTACGGCCTCGACGAAGTCGGCGGAACGTCGGTCCTTATTATTGCGTCCGCAAATGTTGAAGACTACGGTTATCCGGCTTCCGCAAAAATCGGCGACACTCCCATGCCGGAATACACCGGACGAGTCATGGAAAGAATCCCGGACTTTATCCCTCTGTGGACGATGGTGTTAGGCGGCATTTATTGGGTATCGCATCGTCGCGACGAAGTAGCCGCTGCTGAAACTCAAGAAAAAAATGGGAGCGCGCAATGAAATTCAAGCTGACTCTTTGGAGAGTTATTTTTATTGTCATCATGGTCCTGGGCTTGTACTCATCGTTCGTTCGCTATTTTCGCGGGCTGGGCGCGGTTTCCAACATGACGGACCAATTTCCATGGGGACTCTGGATCGGCTTCGATTGCCTGTGCGGCGTGATGCTGGCGGCGGGCGGATTCTGCATGGTCGGCGCCGTCTACCTGTTCAATGTCGAGAAGTTGCATGCGGTTGTTCGCCCTGCCGTATTGACAGCGTTCCTGGGCTACTTGCTCTTCATCGTTGGACTGTTATTCGACTTGGGCCGCCCCTGGTTCATCTGGCACCAGATGATCTACATGAATCCGCACTCGGTCATGTTCGAAGTGGGCATGTGTGTGATGTTCTATACCACCGTCTTGTTCTTCGAATTCCTTCCCAACATATTCGAACGCTTGAATTGGAAGACGCCAATCAAGTGGATTCATAAGGTCTATCCTGTGCTCATCGTGGCTGGCATTTTGCTCTCCACCCTGCACCAGAGCTCCCTCGGATCTCTATATCTGATCATGCCCAGCAAACTGCATCCGTTCTGGTATACGCCGGCGTTGCCATTCTTCTTCTTTGGATCTGCGGTCGCGGTGGGCTTGGCCATGACCATCTTCGAGTCCACACAGAGCGCAAAAGCCTTCGGCCGTCAGCTTGAACTTCCCGTGCTGGTCACCCTTGGCGGCGCCTTACTGGTCGCACTCTGGGTCAATCTTCTGCTGCGTTTCGAGGACTTCTTCCACCGTGGCTTGCTCGGACAGATCTTTAAGCCGAGCTACGAAGCCTATTTTCTCTGGCTCGAACTGGCGCTGACATTTGCCATTCCCATCACCATGCTCAGCTTCAAGAAGGTCAGGGTATCGCCACAGCTCCTGTATTTAGCGTCCATCTCGACTGTGCTGGGGTTCATCACCAACCGCCTCAACATTGCGCTCATCGGCTTTGAGACCTACGTCGGACATCACTATGTGCCGAAGTGGACCGAGTTCTCCATCACGCTAATGATTGTCGCCATAGGCTTTGCCCTGTTCGGGGTCGCGGCAAAGTACTTGCCTATTTTTGGCGAAGAGAAGCATGCCGTGGTACAGCCGCGTCTCCGCCCAGCGGCAGCGACACCGGTGTTGAGCCATGCGGGAGACTGAAAAAAAACCGGCGATCGGCATGTTGGACCGCGTTCGCTATGGGCTTGGAACCAAGCTCATCGTTTTGCTGCTCGGCGCCATGCTGGTGATTTTTGCGTTCCTTGGTTATTTGACTATCCGGTTGCAGCGCCAGCATCTGGAGGCCGCAACCCTGCTGAGCGCCGAGCGCATCACCGATATCATCCGCCGCAACACTTCGGACTACATGCTGCGCAACGATCGCGAAGGGCTGCATCATGCCATTTCCGCCATGGCCAGCGAGCCGGGTGTGATCCGCCTTCGGGTCTTCGATCGTCAGGGCCACATCAGTTACTCCACCGATCCTTCGGAAATCAACCGCTCCGTCGATAAGGACGCCGAAGCCTGCTACGGCTGCCATGCCCACCAGCAGACCCTAACCCGTCTGAACCGTCCCGACCGCTTCCGCGTCTACCGGGCCCAGGGACAGCGCGTGCTCGCCATCATCAGCCCGATCGAAAATCAAGCCGAGTGCTCGAACGCCGCCTGCCACGCGCATCCTGCCAGTCAGCAGATTCTGGGCGTGCTCGATACCCACCTCTCCCTCGCCCGCACCGACCAGCAACTGGCGCAGGGCTCGTGGAGAATGCTGGCTTGCGATGCGCTGGCCATGGCGGCAATTGCTTTCCTCAGTTGGATTTTCATTCGGCGCGTGGTGGATCGACCCCTGAAAGAACTCCAGGCCGGAACGCAGAAGTTAAGCGAGGGCGGGCTTGGTTACCAGATTGAGCTGCACTCGCAAGACCAGATTGGGGATCTCGCGGAGTCATTTAACATCATGAGCCTGCAGTTGCGGGCCGCCAATGAGGAGTTGGTCTCCTGGGGCCGCACACTCGAGGAGCGCGTCGAACAAAAAACCAGCGAACTGCGGCGCGCCCACGACGAAGTGCTGCACGTTGAAACCATGGCCTCAGTCGGCAAGATGGCCGCCGTCGTTGCCCATGAGATCAACAATCCACTCTCCGGTATTCTCACCTATTCAAAGCTGCTCAAGAAGTGGGTCGACAAGGATCAGGTTAGCGGCGAGAAAAAGCAGGAGGCGCAGCAGTGCCTGGACCTGATCTCGTCGGAAAGCCGGCGCTGCGGTGAGCTGGTGCGAAACCTGCTTAGCTTCTCCCGGCAGTCGCCCATCAATGTTCAATCCACCGACATCAACCGGGTGGTGGAGCAGTGCACGATGCTGCTGCGCCCCAATCTCAAGATTGCCGCCATCGACCTGCACACCACCCTGGCCGACGGACTGCCCCGTCTGCATTGCGATCCTTCCCAGATCGAGCAGGTGCTGCTGGCCGTCATCGTCAATGCCGCGGATGCCATGCCGAAAGGCGGCAATCTGTGGATCGACTCCCGTTTGTGCGATGACGGAAGCCACGTCGCCCTCACCGTTCGCGACGACGGCTCGGGCATCCCGCCCGATGTTTTGCCGAAGATCTTTGAGCCCTTTGTCACGACCAAAGAGAACGGCCACGGAACCGGCCTCGGCCTGGCCGTCAGCCGCGGCATCGTGGAACGCCACAGCGGCAAGATCTCCGTTGAGTCTGAAGTTGGAAAAGGAACAACCGTAACCATCACACTGCCAGTCCCCGACCGCCCTGGCCCAAAGCCTGAGGCTGTCCTGGCGGGTACTGACACAAACAAGAGGTGACTACCTTGACGCAACCATCAAAGCTCTTGATCGTGGACGACGAGCTGAGCGTGCGCGACTCGCTGGCCAAGTGGTTCCATGAAGAGGGATACGAAGTCGGCACTGCCGAAGACGCCAACGGGGCATTGACCCGGCTGGCCGAAAAATCGTGGGACGCAGCGCTGGTCGACATCAAGATGCGTGGCACCGACGGCATCGAACTCCAGCGGCGCATGCACGAGGTGGATCCCAATCTCATCGTCATCATGATGACCGGGTACGCCTCGGTCGAGACCGCCGTCACCGCCCTCAAGAATGGCGCTTATGACTACGTCACCAAGCCACTCGATCCCGACGAAATCGCCCACCTTGTAAAAAAAGCGCTCGCTCACAAACATACCGAAGAGGAAAACGTGCGCCTTCGGGAGACCGTCGCCGAAGTCGCTCGCCCCGAGGAAATCATCGGCGAGAGCGAGCCCATGCAGAAGGTTTTTCACGCGATTGAGACCGTCGCGCCCACCGACGCCACGGTCCTGGTAACCGGCGAGAGCGGCACGGGAAAAGAACTGGTAACCCGCGCCATCCACCACGCAAGCCCTCGCCGCTTCCATCCGCTGGTCGTGATTCATTGCGGAGCACTCACGGAAACGCTCCTAGAAAGCGAGCTCTTCGGACACGAGAAAGGCGCCTTCACGGGCGCCCAATATCGCAAAAAGGGCAAGTTTGAAATCGCCGAAGGTGGAACCGTTTTCCTCGACGAAATCGGCGATATCAGCCTCAAAACCCAAACCGATCTTCTGCGCGTTCTGCAGGAGCACGAAATCGTCCGCGTGGGCAGCACGCAGCCCATCAAGGTTGACTTCCGCTGCGTCGCCGCCACCAACAAGAATCTCGAGCAATTGATCGAGGAAGGCAAGTTCCGACCCGACCTTTTCTATCGCCTCAACGTCTTCCACATCGAGCTGCCGCCGCTGCGCGACCGCCACGACGACATTCCCCTGCTCGTCAACTATTTCGTGCGCAAGTTTTCATTGCAGATGAACAAGAAGATCAACCGAGTCAATCCCGCAGCCATGGACCTCCTTCAGCAGCAGCCCTGGCCCGGAAACATTCGTGAACTCGAAAACGCCATCGAACGCGCCATGGTGGTCGCGCAGGAACCAGAGATTCTGGAGCAGGATTTCGTCTTCAAAACCCGCGGTACGGCGCCCAACGGCGCATCGAAGTCGCTCGAAGAGATGGAAAAAGCGCACATCCTGCGTGTGCTCGAAGCCTGTGGGTGGAACCAGACCCGCACCGCGGAAACGCTCGACATTGATCGGGTCACGCTGCATCACAAGCTGAAAAAGTACGGTTGGAGCCGCCCCGTCGAAACGCGATAGAGGACCGGAATGAAGATGCTCGATCTGCTGCCGATCGGAGATCTCGATGCGCGGCTGCTGAGGAGTCTGGCTCCCGCGCTCGCTGATTCCTTCCGTGTTCCCTGCCGGATTCTGGACGAGCGGCTCGACCCGCGGTTCGCCTTTCATCCCGAGCGCGGACAGCATCATTCCTCTGAACTCCTGCAGGCCATGCAGCCGTATGCCGCCGATGGCGCGTGGCGCGTGCTCGGCGTGACCAGCGCGGACCTCTACATTCCCATTCTGACTTTTGTTTTCGGCGAAGCGCAGATGGGCGGCCCGTGCGCGATCGTCTCGTTCCACCGGCTGCAGCAGCAGTTCTATGGCCTGCCGCATGACCCCGGCATCCTGGTGGAGCGGCTCGTCAAGGAAGCGGTACACGAGGTCGGACACACCTTCGATCTCACGCACTGCGACGACTACTCCTGCGCGATGGCGCCCTCGCATGCCGTGGAATGGATTGACCTTAAAGAAACGACCTTGTGCTCTTCATGCCAGGCGCGCGCCCAGGATGCCGTCGGTTAGGTTCAGTGCACGATCCCAGGGCCACTTTCAGACTTGTGTCTAATTTCTAGAACCCGCTTCCGGCCCTGCCATCCGCGGGTATCGCGACGAAACAACGCGGTTGTGATCTACGTCACAACTTTCTGTGCGTATTGTTGAGTGTCCGTCGCGTTCGGCGGCACTTCGTCAGTTGCTCTAAGTGCCCGCTTGATCCCTTAAAGGTTTGCTTACGCTAACTGCTGCAACTGCACACTCATTCGTTCTTACCTAGGGTATCAACAGTAGGCCATTAGCGTGCACTGCTTTTGTCTCTCCCCAGCCGTAGTCATGGCGGGAGAAGACTGGACCCAGCCTATGCTTCATAAATGCGCGAACCCCGCGTGTACCGTGCCCTTCCGATCTCTTCACGAAGGCAAACTATTCCTGGCGGAATCCTTCACCAATGATCTGGACTCTGGCTTCGATGGCAATCGCCGCAAAGCGCGCAAGCGCGAGCACTTTTGGCTGTGCGGTGCCTGCTCGGCGCTTTTCACATTGCACTTCGATGCTGCCCTCGGAATGCTGACCCTGCCCCTCAGCGAACGAGCCGCACCTCGCTCAGCTGTACCCCGGCCCGCGTTAGCCAACAGCGCTTAAGTAGAACCTAATGGATTCCTTGCTCACAAAACGCTTCCCTTGCTCGGTTTGTGGCCTCGTCACCTACCGGCACGAAGGCTGGTTCCTGGTGATCGAGAACCGCTGGCTGGACCGCCTCAAGATCCTCACTTGGCATTCTTTGCTGGCCCCGCAGAAGGAAATCAAGAGCGCCTGCTCCCGGCAGCATCTCAGAATGCTGATTGGCCACTGGCTCAATCAGGCGAGCCTCCGACTTCCCCAGACATGCAATCCACCGATGCCGATTGCCAGCGCCCCTGCTCGCCAGGACCTCGATCTCGACCACCATTCGGTGGGGTATCTGCTCGGCGAATTGTCGGTTCACCGCGAGACCCTCTCCCATGGTTGGACGGGTTCGCTCGCGGCCCTCGAAGGTATTCTTGACGCCCTCATCCCGGTCGCGGACCAGAGCAACAGCTGCGCAACGGAATACCAGTTCCTCGACCCTCCCCCAAGTCCTCACATGGACTCGCCCTTCACTAAGGCGCTGGCAGATCTTCGACGGAGTCTGATGCAAGTTTAGGACAAAGTTGCGGACAACGTTTAGATCTGCCGGCGCTCCCTCCACACTCGCCAGTCCTTCTCCACCCTGTCAGCCATGTCTTGCGCGGCCTTTACGAGCCAGTTCGCTTTGCGCTTGCGCAAGTCTTTCAAGATCGACCGCCGCTTCTCTTCCGTTCCCGCATGGACGTTCGCGGTCTCTCGCCCCATCGCTTCCAAGAGCCGCAGTTCCCCATTCGCTGTTCCCAGCGCCTCCAGTTCGATGCGCGAACAATGGGGCGAGAGCCGTCTTACGATCCAGTGCCCACGGAGTTGCACATAAGGATCAGGAGACCGGACCGCGCGCCGCAAGATCACTCCGTACAAGATTTCTCGCGGCGTGCTCGGATCGGCCCAGTGCGACGCAGAAGGCGCCAAAGCCTTGGCTTCCCGCGCCACACGCCCACCTTTCCATTCCGCAATGGCTACTAAGCGCACCCGGCCAAGGCTTCCCAGATCGGAAGAGCGTCGTGTAGGGAAAGAGGGTAGATCTCGGTGGT
>OBLW0100004006.1_pt1 | contig 11332 bp, 8 predicted proteins | sample 1520161 | NCBI WGS metagenome assembly OBLW01 (sample SAMEA3539309, study PRJEB22396) | soil metagenome | biome: tundra; feature: field; material: soil | place: USA | collected 2010-05 | depth 0.15 m
GCGGAGATGGGAATCTGCCATATGGCGTGTTACGCGTTTGTGGAGAATGCAGAATTCAGAATGTAGAATGCGAAGTTGCCAGGTCACTCCCCTCTGGCTCGCTTGGAAATGGTGACCAGGATTGAGACCAGCTTCTGCGTTCTTCCCTCTGCCTTCGCTTATTTTGGCAGCTTGAGGTCGGCAGCTTCGCAAAGGACGTGGAAGAGCAGTTTGTGGCCTTCCTGGATGCGCGCGGTGGAGGTGCCTGGAACCAGCAGATCGACTGTGGCTACGCCCTTGGTGAAACCACCGTCGCGTCCGAGGAAACAAATGCTCTTGATCTTCTTCCGCTTTGCTTCTTCGAGGGCGCGCAGGACATTGCGCGACTTGCCGCTGCTGGTGAAGGCGATGAGGAGGTCGCCTGGCTGGGCGAGGCCCCAGACTTGGCGGGCGAAGATCTCATCGGCGTGGTAGTCGTTGCAGACTGCGGTCATGAATTCGCCGTTGGCGGTAAGGGAGATGGCGGGATAGGGTCGGCGGTCTTCGCAGAAACGGCAGAGGAACTCGGTGGCGAGGTGGGTGGCGTCGGACGCGCTGCCGCCGTTGCCGCACACCAGCAGTTTGTGGCCGGAGGTGAGGCAGCGGACGACCAGGTTTACGGCCTGGCTGAGGGGTTTCTCCAGCTTGCTCAGGGCACGAGTGGCGGCGACTGAATCCTCAATGTTACGTTGCAGCAGAGTCATGCCAAGAGAGTATGCGGGAGACCAGGGAATTGGAAATTGAAAACTCAGCCGTTTGGGCGGTGTGGGCAGTATCCTCTCGTAAGTACCACCATCGCGGGATCGGGGCAGGCGGAAGTGGGTGGCGCTGGGCAGCGTGAAAAGCGTCAAATCTGTGTAACTTGGGGGACCCTTGCGCTGTCTATACACTATATCGGGGCCCGGGCTGGCGTACGGGCGAGAGAGAGAAGGAGGAAGGTTCCAACAAGCTTACAACAGGCTTGCAACATGCCTGCAACATGGCTGCAACTAGCGCGCTGCTCCGGCACTGCTGAGGTGATACCCCGGTGGGGCTGGGGGGCCACGACTGCGTTCCTCCAGCCGAAAGGCGGCGTGCCTGCATCGTGGGGGCTCCGCTGCGCGCGGCCGGAAGGCGTCAAGACCAGAGCATTTCGGACATTGCGTGGCACTCGCGGCGCGCAGCGGAGTGCGCGCCCTACCGACGAGGGGTGGAGGTAAAAGGGGGGCGAGAGACGGCACGAGGATTGAATGACAATTGACAAGGTTCCTGGCATGGGCTGAAGAGACAATTGTGGAGTGGCGCGGCGACCGAGATTTTGGGCTGGCGCAGGCATAAGCGGCAGGGGCAGGCTGCTCGTAATATGAAGATCAAGAGCGAACCCATTACAGCCATGAGTCGCCGGGACTTTCTCCAATCTACTGCCAAGGCCACCGCGGCCCTGAGTCTGTTGAGTGCGGCGCCATTCGTTGCCCGCGGACGCGTGCTGGGGGCTAATGATACGATCGGCGTCGGCTTCATTGGCGTCGGTGGGCGGGGGTCGAGTCACATCGGCACAGTGGGGCGCCTCATCCAAGCGGGGGAGAAGGCAAAGATCGTGGCCGTCTGCGATGCTTACCGCTATCGCCTGGATGAAACCGCCAAAGCCACGGGCGCTAAAGGGTACATGAAACACCGGGAGTTGCTGGCGGACCCGACGGTGGATGTGGTTTGCATTGCCACGCCGGACCGTCTGCATGTTCCGCAGGCGCTGGACGCGATTCGGGCCGGGAAGGATGTTTATTGTGAGAAGCCGATGGGGCATTGGTCCCAGTTCGACCTTGCGAGGCGTTTCTACGAGGAAACCCACAAACTCAAGCGCGTGGTGCAGGTGGGCAACCAAGGCAATTCGAGCCCGGCTTGGCAGAAGGTGAGGGAGCTGATTCAGCAGGGAGCCATTGGCCGCGTGCAACTCGTCAATGCGGGTTTCTACCGGCGAGGGGATTGGGGCGAACGCATGCCCATCCCCGACCCGCAGGCGAAGCCCGGACCGGAACTGGACTGGGAGGCTTTCCTGGGGGACGCGCCGAAGGTGCCGTTCACGGTGGATCGTTTCTTCAGTTGGCGCAAGTACCTCGACTACGCGGGCGGCCCCTGCACCGACCTATTCCCGCACGTGTTCACGCCGTTCGTGAGCGCTATCGGCCTCAAGTTCCCAACGCTGGCGGTGGCATCCGGCGGCATCTTCAAATACACGACCTATGACCGGCAGGTGCCGGACACGTTCAACATGTGCCTGGATTACCCGGAGAAGCTCTCGATTGTGATCCCTTGCACGCTGGCCAACGATTATCCTCCTGAGGCGGCTATTCGCGGCGACGAGGGGACTCTGACGCTGCAGAACCCCGGCGAGTGGAATGCGGGGTTTGACAGCGTAACGGTCGTGCCGGTGAAGGGTGAGCCGCGCGTGTACCCGGCCGGCAAATTGGACCCGACTCCGCTGCACTGGCAGAACTTTCTTAGTTGCGTGCGGAGCCGGGAGAAACCGGTGAGCGACGTGGAGTTTGGGCTGCACGTTCAGGCCGCGCTGAACATGGCGATGCTGAGCTTGCTCAAGGGGAAGGTCGCCCGGTTTGACACCAAGAAGGGGAAGATCGTCCTGTAGCCGGCGTGAATGGCCTTCGGCGGCTGCGCGGGCAGGTGGTCGGCTTGTGGCGGGCTAGAATTCGGGTCGCGCCGACCATCAGCAGCCTGTAGCTTGAGGCAGCCATGACTGTGGCCGAGCACATTCGCAAGAAGCTGGGCATACTGCCCCATAAGCCGGGCATTTACCTGATGCGGGACCGCTTCGGGACGGTGATCTATGTGGGCAAGGCGCGGGATTTGCGGAAGCGGGTCAGCCAGTATTTCCAGCCGTCGCGGCGGCTGGGGTGGGACTTGAAGTTCAAGGCGCTGACGGATGCCATTCATGATTTCGACTTCCACGTCGTGCGGAGTGAGCCGGAGGCGTTGTTGCTGGAAGGCAAGCTGATCAAGGAGTTTCACCCCCGCTACAACATCAGCTTCCGCGACGACAAGCGCTTCCTGATGCTGAAGGTCAACCTGAACGACCCGATCCCGCGGTTCACGTTGACGCGTCTCAGGCAGGATGACGGGGCGCGGTACTTCGGGCCGTTCCCGAACTCGGGGGCGTTGCGCGGCACGCTCGCCCTGGTGCGGCGGCAGTACCATCTGCGCGGGTGCCGGCCGCTCACACCGACCGAGCGCGATTACAAGCATTGCCTGTACGCGCATTTGAAGTACTGCACCGCGCCGTGCATCGGCAACGTGGCGCGCGAGGATTACCTCGAGCAGGTGAAGGCGGCGTGCGCTTTCCTGGAAGGCCAGTGCGAGGAGATGCAGGAACATCTCGGAGAGGAGATGAAGAAGGCCGCGGCGGCGCAGGAATTCGAGCGCGCAGCGGAGCTGCGGGATCTGATGGCGGACTTGCGTCATACGACCAAGAAGGTGAGCCGGTTCGAACGCGTGCCGTATAGCCTGCCGCTGGCCATTGATCCGGAGAAAGACCTCGCGGAGCTGGCCAGGGCGCTTGGACTGGCCGCGCCTCCGCGGCGCATTGAGGGCTTCGATATTTCAAACATCAGCGGGACCTTCAAGGTGGCCTCGCTGGTGAGTTTCCACAACGGCCGGCCGGACCGGGCCAATTACCGGCGGTTCAAGATCAAGACGGTCGAGGGACAGGACGATTTTGCGTCGGTGGCGGAAGTGGTGCGGCGGAGGTATACGCGGGTTTTGAATGAGTCTAAAGTCCAGAGTCTGAAGTCTAGAGTCTCGGAGGCGGTTGCCGAAGGCGAGGGGGCGGGGGGGAGGGGGGCTGAGGTGCAGGAGGAAGTCCGAAGTCCGAAGGTCGAAGTCCGAAGGAAGGCCGAAATCCGAAGCCCGAAAGGCGAATTGGGAGCTGGATTAGGAGCCGGAGAGGGCGCGCCGGCTCCCGAGGTTGCTAGTTCCGACGCACTGGCACCGGCCGAAGCTGGCCACGCCCCGCCCGCCCTCCCCGACCTCATACTTATTGACGGGGGCAAGGGGCAGCTTGGGGCGGCGTGCGCGGAGTTGGAGAAGCTGGGGCTGGGGCATATCCCGACGATTGGGCTGGCTAAGGAGTTCGAGGAAGTTTATCGGCCCGGCGAAAAGGAGCCGCTCCGGCTGTCGCACGAAAGCGGGGCCTTGAAGTTGTTGCAGCGGGTGAGGGATGAGTCGCATCGGCTCGCGAACACTTACAACGCGCAACTGCGGCTGCGGAAGATTTCAGAGAGCATCCTGGATGAGTTCCCCAGCATCGGGCAACAGCGGAAGGCGGCATTGCTGAAGAGATTCGGCTCGGTCCAACGCATGCGGCTGGCGAGCGTCGAGCAGATCGCCGAAGTATCGGGGTTTGGCGGCAAAGCGGCGGCGGAACTCAAGGCATTCCTAGAAGCGCGGCAATAAGGAGGGAGAGCGGAAATCCGAAGGCCGAAACCCGAAGGCCGAAGGAAGGCCGAAATCCGAAATCCGAAAGGCACCCGCGCGGCGGAGGTGATGATGCGCTCAGAGCTGGTAGTTCAACGCGGCAGGGGGTCTCTCCTTAGAACCAGCCTTGGCATGTTGAAACGGGGAGGCGCGGGCGCTAGATAACCGGCTCGCAGGCAGGGTTTGAGGCGGAGCATGCCGGGTCTCGAACGGCCCTGGGCAGAGGGCTCGCGAGTGAAATTAGTTCGTGCGGACTCGGGCAATTCGTGGCTTGATATTGGGCGGATGAATATTCAAGTGGCAGTCCTGTGCGACGCGGCGACGGACGACAATGGCAAGCTGAACCTGTTGGGGGCGTTCGACACCATATACACGCAGCAACTCCCGGCAGTGCATCCTCAGTGCTCGATTGCCTTGCGGGTGACCTTTTCGAGCGGAGACGAGGGGAAGCACTCATTAAGCCTCAACTTTGTGGATGCCGACGGCGGCTCGATTGCGAAGTTCCCTCCCATCCCCGTGGAGGTGGCTCTGCCCGACGATATGCATTTTGGCACGCGCAACTTCATTGTTAACATACAGCAGTTGAAGTTCGAGAATCCGGGGCTTTACTCGATTGACATCCTGCTGGACGACCAGCCGCAAGCGAATATTCCCTTGCTGGTCCGCCATAACCCGCCTGCGCCGGCGGCGTGAAGAGCGGGCGGGGGTGGGAGGAATGAGGTGACGGGATGGAGTAATGGAGTAATGGAGTATTGGAGTATTGGATTAATGAAACGAGCGTCTCGGCAACACGGCATTACTCAGTCACTCCAATACTCCATGACTCCAGCACTCCAACACTTCGCTTGATCACTGCGCCGTGACCTCGACTCTATTGCTGGGGGTGCTGATCTTCATTGCGGCGCTGCTGTACTCGTCGGTGGGGCATGGCGGGGCGTCGGGTTACCTGGCGGCGATGGCGCTGTTCGATCTGGCGCCGGACGTGATGAAGCCGACCGCGCTGGTGCTGAATCTGTTCGTGACGTGCGTCGGCACGGTGCGCTACGCGCGGGCGGGCTGTTTTTCGTGGAACATCTTCTGGCCCTTCGCGGTGCTGTCCATTCCTTTTGCTTTTCTAGGCGGCATGTGGAAGCTGCCGGCAGGGACATACAAGATCATCCTGGGTCTGGTGCTGCTTTTCGCAGCGTGGCGGCTGGCCATGAAACAATCGGCGCACGCCCCGGCCGTGCAGAAGCCGATTGTCCTGCCGGTAGCGCTGGCTCTTGGCGCGGCAATTGGATTGCTGTCGGGGTTGACCGGCGTGGGGGGCGGGATTTTCCTAAGTCCGCTGCTGCTGTTGCTGGGTTGGGCGGAGATGCGCAAGACTGCGGGGGTCTCCGCGGCGTTCATCCTGGCGAACTCCGCGGCGGGCTTGCTGGGCCATGTGGAAAGCGTGCGATCATTGCCGCACGAGATTATCTGGTGGGCGCCGGCCGCGCTGATGGGCGGGGTGTTGGGGGCGGAGTTAGGCAGCCGCCGGCTCACGCCGCTGACGATGCGGCGCATGCTGGCTGCCGTGCTCGTGGTCGCGGGGCTGAAAATGCTCCTGGCGCGATGATTGCGGCGGGGCGGAAAGCTGCCTAAGAAACCGGATTGACCCGCGCTGGACGGGTCTGTTACCCGTAAGGCGTTTCACCAGAGCACGTCGAACATGACGAACCAAACAACTCCAGCGGCCAGCGATATTGACCTGGTCACTCGCGCGAAGGCGGGTGAGCTGGATGCGTTTGAGGCGCTGACTAATCGTTACGAGCAGCGGGTGTATTCGCTGGCGCTGCGGATGTTGCGTCAGGAACAGGATGCCGAGGATGTGACGCAGCAGACCTTTCTGAGCGCGGTGGAGAACCTGGACGGCTTTCGCGGGGAGGCCAGCTTCGCCACGTGGCTGCTGCGCATTGCCACTCACGCGGCGCTCAAGGTTATCCGCAAGAAGAGGGGCCTGGACACTGTTTCCCTGGAGGAAGCAACCGAAGAGGCCGACAGCTACGGCACGATTCCCCACCCGGAATACATTGCCGATTGGCGGCAGTCGCCGGAGCAGTTGGTGCAGAAGAACGAAATCCAGCGCCTCCTGGATGACGCGCTGGCCCAACTGGACGAAAAGCACCGGCTGGTGTTTTTGCTGCGGGACGTAGAAGGTCTGTCTGTGAAGGAGACCGCTGAGGCGCTTGGGCTCAGCGAGGCCAATACCAAGGTGCGCCTCCTCCGCGCGCGCTTGCAGCTCCGCGAACTGTTGACCCAGGCCCTGGGCGACCCCAAGAAACGGATAGCCCGGAGCCAACACGACCATTGAGCGGGCGAACGGAGCGAAGTAACCCAGCCGGCCTGAATCCTGGCAACCCTATAAGCTTGCACTTTGTAACTTTTTACGGGCTGGCGGCTCAATCTTGATCGAACGTCATCATATGAAGTGTGCGGAATTACTTGCGATGCTGAACGAATACGTGGAGGGCACGGTGGATCCGGCCATCTGCGAGGAATTCGAGAAACACATGGCCGGGTGCAACCCCTGCCAGGTGGTCGTGGACAACATTCGCAAGACCATCACTCTCTACAAAGAGGGCAAGCCTTACGAGTTGCCCGCCAAGTTCCGTCGGGACCTCCATGCCGCGCTTCGGCAACGGTGGAAGGAGACTCATCCCCCAAAGCCGTGAATGACTGAATCCCTTGCGACCAATATGGACTTTGTTACTTGGCTCGTTATTGGCGGGGTGGTTGCCGCCTTCCTACTCCTGAAACGCCTGACGCTGGTGGGCCCGGCAGCGGCGCGAGATTGGCTGAACAAAGGCGCCCTTGTCATTGATGTGCGCAGCGAAGGCGAGTTTCAGGAACGGCATCTGCCGGGCGCGATCAACATCCCGCTCGGCCAACTGCGGGAGGAAATCGCCCGGCGCGCTCCCGACAAGGAGCAGCCGCTCTTGTTGCACTGCTTGAGCGGGGGACGAAGCGGCATGGGAAAGAGCGCGCTAAAGAGATTGGGTTATCGCAACGTTTTCAACCTCGGCTCATACGGGCGAGCCGAGAAAATCCTGGCAGATTAGTTACGCATTGATCTCCACATCGAGGTGCCGAAGGTGATATTTCGCGACATCAGCGCCGAGCAGACGGGGGAAACGTCCGCCGTAATCCGCGGCCGGGTCATCGCCGCCCGGCAGAGGCAGCAGGCGCAGTTCGCGCGCCAGCCTTCGATCACCTGCAATGCCCGCATGGGGCCGCTCGAATTAAGGGCGTATTGAGCCCTGGAAGAGTCAACTAAAGAACTGCTCAAGTTCGCGATGTCCGATTTAAATCTGAGCGTGCGATCGTAGGGAGGCAGGAAAGCGCCGCCCCAGAAGGCCGGGACCTCTTATCCATTCACCAACTCAAACTCGCATTAGAGCGTTAACACAACACGGTAGAATTGGTGTGGTTGTGTGAACGGGTGGCTTATCGTCACCGGCAAGATGTGTCCGGTGCCGATGCTGTTGCTGCCAGGCACATCCACCCACTGCCCGTCTGTCAAGTCAGATTCGGTTTGGACAACATAGTTCTTGCCGAGAGACGTTGGGAAGGTGAGGCGCAAATCAGCCCCAACCTGATCGACGCTGGTGATCACCACTTCGGAGAGCGCCAGCACATAGAAGACATTGTCGCCAGAATTGGCATCGGCCTCTACGCTGGCGACGGTCGTGCGGTTTATCAGGACGTCCGGTTGCGACGGCGTTGCCATGATAGTGAGGGTGACCGGTGCATTGTTCGTCACGCTCCCCAGGTTCGCTATGACCAGGCCGTTGGTTTGTGTCACGGTGCCGCTGCTGGAGGTCGCGGAGACAAACGTAGCAGAGGCCGGAAGCTTGTTGGTGAGCACGACTCCCGTCGCCACAGTGGGCGAATTGTTGGCGACAACGATGGTATAAACCAGGCTGCCGCCGGGCGGGACGTAAGTATTATTGACAGAGCTGGTAACGGCCAGGTCCACCAGCGGCGGGGCCGGCTGGAAAACAGAGACCATGACGGAAGCGGAGTTGCTGCCGCCCTCGATCGAGGTCGCGCTCGCAAAGCTGACGACGTTGCCCGGAACGGTTCCGTTGAGCGTGGCGTTTGCGCTCGCAATCGCCCCGGCCGCGAGAGGCCCGAGCGCGAAATTGAGCGTCCCCGAGACAGGGGTTATCCCCCCGCTGGCCGAAACGAAACTCATGCCCGCCGGGAGCGGGACGGTTAACTGAATGCCGGCGGAATCATCCGGGCCGTTGTTGACCACCAGAAAAGTAAAAGTGACATTGGCCCCGACCGGCGCCGAGCTTTGCGAGGCGCGCGCGTCCACCAGCAAGTCGGTCGCCGGAAGTTTGGTCACCGTGGTAATCCAGGACGAAGCGTTGTTCCCTGGGTTCGGGTCCATCGCGTCACTGGCCACGACCGCGCTATTCGCATTGGCGCCAGCAACCGCCAGGTTCGCCACGATTGAAAGAGTCGCGCTGGCGCCGCTGGCGAGGACGCCCAGGGCGGCGTTGACTATGCCGGACGATCCAGCGACGGTCCCCTGACTCGATAGTGCGCCAACGAAGCTCGCGCCCGCCGGCAGGGTATCATTCAAGGTCACATTGGTTGCCGAGTAGGGGCCGGCATTGGTCACGGTCAAACTATAGGTCAGTAATTGCCCTAGTCCAATGCTCGCCGGTGCCGTTTGGGAGACACTCAGATCCGCTTTCGCGATGCTTCCAGGAGAGCCAATCGGCTGAACAGTGAGCAGGCTCACCGCGGTATTGTTGTTCGTGTTGGGATCCTGCTCGGTGCCGAGTACGCTGACAAAATTGGTAAGCACGCCCTGTGGCACTGCCGCCAGGTGGAGGGAGAGGGTCACGGTGCCGCTGGGGACAATGCTGCCCAAATCGGCCGTAAGGACATTGTTGGAGATAGACCAGGATCCCTGGCTTAAATGGGTCGTGACAAACGTGGTGTTCGCCGGCAGGTCGTCAGTCAGCATGACGCCGCTGGCGGCGTCCGGACCGCTGTTGACGACTGAGATGGTGTAAACCACGTCGTCAGCTACTGAGACCGAGGCTGGCGTGTTGGTCTGGGTCACGGACAGATCGGCTGCCGGAGAGATTAAAGGCGGCGGAACATTGCTGTAACCCAATAGCCATGTAACCGCGTTCTTGAAAAGAATTTCCTTCTGAACGATACCGTCTGGGTCATTGTAGTCAAAAGCGCACTCATTTTGGGTGACCGTTCGATTGTGCGTCACCGGATCTTCATAAGACAGCAGCACATCGGCCGTTCCAGAGGTCCCCAGCCGGATTTCACCGGTCCCAGTCACCGTAGTCCCATCCGGATCACCGGCATAAGTGGAATTAGTCACTAGGCCGAACACTCCGTCCGTGACAGGACTGTTCATGTCCACAATCTCCATCATGCCATCGCCGTCGATGTTGATTCCGGTTGCGTTGAGATGGATCAAGCCTACCCAGGTGTCGGCCTCAGGTCCAGTGAGGGCGTAGTCAGTTGAATAAGCCAGGTCGTCTCCGATAAAGTAAAGCCGGCTGCCGGCGTCATAAGCCGCTTTGAAAACATCCACGTCATTGTCATTTATGCCGTTAGCGCCCCAACTGAGGTCATCATAGATAATCAGGCCGAAGCCTTGGAACTCGTTGGTCGTTAACCCATACTGGTGATTAAAGACCTGGGATTGCAGGTTTATCTCAAGCAGGTAGGATTGGAGCGCATCAATCTCCAGGTCAGGAAAGTTCTCCGCAATGGCCACCTTGGCCAATGGGTTCCAGCCCAGCACCGTCACGGAAGCGATATTGTTGGTGGGAACGGGATCGTTGCTCGCCGAAGCCGCGGTCGCAACAATGACCAAGGGCCGGCCTGATGTTGGTGTGCCAGTGAACGTCACGGTCGCGCCCGCCCCACTGGCCAGCGTTCCTAGGGAAGCTTGAAGAGTCGCACCGTTGGTCGTGACCGTTCCGCTGCTGCTGCTCGCGGTGAGGATCGATAACCCAGCGGGGATGGCCGTGGTTAAGACCGTATTCGTGGCTCGGTCGGGGCCGAGGTTGGTCACGGTCGCGGTGAAAGTAAAATTGCTGCCGAGGTAGGCTTTATTGGTCGAGGAGTCCAGCGTGACCGAGAGGTCTGATTGCAGCACCGGCGCCGCGTTGACCACCAGTTCAACCTGCGACTGATTGTTCCTCGCGTTATTATCGATATTGGCCCCGGTCACGCTGGCGATGTTGGCCAGGGTTCCCACTTTTACCGGCAGCGCCTGGATGACCACCGTCGCCGAGCCGCCATTCGCAATGAGCCCAGTGCTGAAACTAACCAACTGGCCGCTCACGGCGTTGGGGGCTGGCACGGCCGAGACGAATGTCAAACCCGCGGGCAACGCATCAACAATAGACGCGCTGGCCGAGTCGCTCGGGCCTTGATTGGTAGCTGTCAGGGTAAGGGTCACTTGGTTGCTGATCGTGACCGGGTTGGGTGCAATGGTGTGCGTGATCGCCAAATCCGAGTACTGTGGTGGCTGAACAGTGACCTGCGTCGTTTGCGCAAAAGTATTGTTGGCGGGGTTCGGGTCGGGTTCGTTGGCGGTCACAGTGGTAGTGCTGGTGAAGGTTCCCGCGTTTGTAGCCACCACCGCGATGCCTATGCCTGCCGGCACCGAACCACCCGACGGTATTGGCGGCAGGTTGAAACTCAATACGTTGCCATTAATCGAGTCCGGCGTTGGGGTCGAGTAACCGAACACCAAACCCGGGGCCAGCGTTTCGATCAACACGACCCCCGTTGCGGGATCCGGCCCCAGATTGTTGACCTGCAGGGAGTAGGAGAAGCC
>OBLW0100004007.1_pt1 | contig 11331 bp, 7 predicted proteins | sample 1520161 | NCBI WGS metagenome assembly OBLW01 (sample SAMEA3539309, study PRJEB22396) | soil metagenome | biome: tundra; feature: field; material: soil | place: USA | collected 2010-05 | depth 0.15 m
TTCAATGTGAGCCGCACCGCACAGGACGGCCGCGAGGCCGATCAGGAATCGGCGCAGGACGTCGCCGACCGCGCGGCGAACTCCTACACCAAGGAATTTCTGTTCAGCCAAAGCAGTAGCGAGCGCCAGACTCTGCAGATGGTGGACGGCGCGCTCGACCGCATTCGCGAAGGGTCTTTTGGCGAGTGCATTGCTTGTGGCACGGAGATAAACCCTAAGCGTCTGGAAGCCGTGCCGTGGACCCGCCATTGCATCGAGTGCCAGGAAAAAGTTGAGCAGGGTTTGCTGGAGGCGACTGGAACGTAACCGCGTCCGTCATCCTCGAGCAAGATAAAAAGCCGCCCTTGTGAGCGGCTTTTGTTATTGGGAGTGCACCGTTGTAAGTGGGCCGTACGCACCCATAATTTTGTCATCTCTCGGAGGCGTCAGCCTCCGCGGGACCTGTTCTTTGTCCCGCACTATTGCGGCGGCTTCTTCTTGCTTCCTCCCAACAACCCGCCCAACGCGTCCTGCAACTGTTGTTGCTGCGTCGGCTGTTGTGCCGGCTTCCCCGCCTGTTGCCCCTGGGGCTGCGACTTCCCGCCCAGCAGCGATCCGAGAATGCCGCTCGCTCCCGGAACGATGTTGTTCAACTTCATCTCCGCGATCTTCTGCACATCGGGCGTCACCACCGGCTTGCTCATCGTTCCGCTGATGATGACCGGCAGCACCAGTTCGCCGTTCTTGTTGCCCAGCGCGGTGTTCAGGTATCCGCCGACTCCGGTACCGCCCACCGACTGGCTGAACGACTTGTTGAGCACTGCGGTGAGATGCATTGCGAGCGCTTCGTTCACCAGGTTCATGCTTCCCGTCGCCGCTATGGTGCCAACGTCGAGCGCGGCCTTCAAGTCGTTGGTATTGGCCACGCCGCTTCGCACGTCGAACGTCCCGCTCATGCTGGACACGGTGGTGTAGCCCTTCCCGCTGGTCCCGAACTTGCCGATCTTGCCCAATTCGCTCACCAGGTCAATCTTGGTGAGCTTGCCATTGCTGAGCGTGAAGGAGAACGGGCCGCTCAGGGTCTGCGTCACCTCTCCTGACGCCGGAGTCGAGAACGTCTGATTCATCGTGGCGTTGAGCGTCCCGTACACACTGTCTTTGGTATTGGCCACGGCCGTCAGCAACTGGTTGGCGTCAGCGCCCGTCAGCTTGGCGTTGACGGCGAAGTTCGCCGTCGCCTGGCGAAGGTCAGCCGTGATGCTGCCGTTGATCTGTCCGCCGAACACTTGCCCCGTCAGCGGATTCAACTGAATGACGCCGTGATTCAGGTTCACGCCTGAGTGCACGTTGGTCAGCACCGTGCGGTCATAGACCAGGCTACCGACTGCGATGGTGCCGGTTCCCGTTGCAGTATCCAGAAAGCTCGGCTGCGGAGCAGGCGCTGCCTCGGCCGAGGGCACCAGGCTCCACGACGCCTCAGCCTTCTTCGCCGGAGCCGCCTTGTTCGCCGCCACCAGTTTCTGCAACTCGGTGATGTTCAACTTGTCAGCCGCCAGCGCGAACGTGAGCCGCGGCGCCTGGAAGTTCGCGATGCTGAGATTGCCGCTGGCATTGGTCGATCCCACCGACGCCGCCAGGTTCGCCACGTTGAGCGAGTTCTGCGTGAACTGCAGGTTAGCGTTCTTAATGTTTACCGGCTGCGTCAGCGCCGCCGTCTTCAGCGTCGCATTCTGGATCGCGCCCGTTCCGTTGAACGTCATCGCATCGCTGTTCTTGATGGGCCCGACGGCATGCACGTCGATGTTGACGGCCCCGCTGCCGCTCATGCCTTCGACCGCGCTCACGCCATAAGCCTTGGCGATGTTCAACAACTCATCCAGCTTGGCGTTCACCGTCTTGAACGTCGCATCGACCGTGGGCGAGGGCATGGTGTATTGCGCAATGCTCATCTGCCCGGTCAGCGTGGTGCCGCCGGAGGTCACGGTGAACGGATTGGAGCGAATGTCCTGCGGAGTCATGTTGAGGTCGAGCGCCGGAACCTTGACCGCCGAGGGAATGTCCTTGCCCGTGACTTCGAGGTTATGTCCGTTCACCGTTCCGTTGAGCGCGAGTTTGTCGGTTGGGCCTTGCGCATGAACATTCGCCGTAAGCTTTCCCGTGATCTTTGCGTTGGGACTGAACGCAACTCCAAAAGCAGCCGCCAGCCGCGCCGCGTCTTCGATCGATGCATCGCTGGCCGACACGTTCACGTCAGCCACGGTAGTCGCGCCATGCGTGTTGAGCGTCCCGGTGAGCGTCAGTGGAGTCGAGCCCAGCTTCACCGCGCCCTGCCCGATCTGGATTACATCGTTAGCGAGATCGTCGGTCACGTTGAAGTCGGCGGTGATCGGATAGCCTACCTGAACGTTGCGGATGACCGCGTCGGTAATTTTCAGCGAACCCTTGGCTGACATCTTGCCGCCGGCATTGGTCAAATCGGTCGAGCCCGAGATCATCGCGTCGGTTCCCTCGAGCGATGCGTTATTAAGGAACTTCTGCGCGCCCGCCAGCGAAACTTCGTTCAGCTTGAGCTTGCCGTCGAACGGAGTGCTCAACATCTGCGCCTGATTGATCGGGCCGCCCTTGCCGCTCAGCGAAAGCGTTTCCGCTCCCTTGCCCGGAACGTGCGCGGCCAGATCGAGCGAGAACGGCTGGTTGGGAGCGTAGTCCTTCAGGGTCAGATCGATGTGGTCATACACCGCGCGTGGCTGGTGCTTCTGGAAATCGGTAATCGCAACCTGTCCATCGGCGATCTTAAGTTCATCGAGCGCAAAGGCCTGACCTTCACTTGCCGCGGGAGCCTGTGCTGGAGCAGCCGGTTTTGCTGGCGTTTGCGCGAGCGGCGGTGTTGCATTCGTGGCAGGCGCCGCCGGGACCTGGCCCAAGCTGGCGAAATTCCACACGCCCGCCTGGTCTTTGAGTAATTCGATCTTGGGACGCTTCAGCGTCAGGCTCTCGATCGCAATCGTCTTGCTCAGCAGCGGAAACAGTTTCACGCTGATATCCAGCTCTTCGACAGCCGCAAACGGGACCGTGCTGCGATACCGCGGATCTTCCCCAATGGTCACGTTCTGCACTTGCACGCGGAGTGGGAAGACTGCCAGGTCCATAGCGCCGAGCGTGACCGGGCGATTGAGCCGGCTCTGCAATTGGGCCTGAATCTGGTCATGATATTGATTCACGTCGATGAGATGCGGCAACAAGAGCATCACAGCAATGAGAAGGACAACCACTGCAACAACGGCGATCACGAGCTTTCGCATACCAGCCTCCTAATTTCAGATTGCCGGGGGGAGCGCAGAACTAAGTTTATGGAAAATCGTCTGCTGAAGATAGATGCCAATCCGCGTACCGCGAGTGCAGATTCACAAAAAAGACGACTGAGGGAGCTAATCAGATCATCGTTTGCGCGATTTATCGATGACTACTGACAAAGCGCAAAACGGATAGACGACTAGCGACGAAAAAGTTATCCTTCGTGTGGCTAAAGCTGGTGCCACGCTAATGCAGATAGATAGAGTATGAACTGACACAGAGGGATTTCACCGACTCATTCGCCGCTCACCGTAATCGTAATATCTTCAGCAAGTGGGTCAGACGGCTATTTCTGTCGTTGGCCATTGTTTTTGCCGCTTTCATCGCGTTCGGACTCATCGTTAAACCCAATGCTCAGGCCACAAGAAATCTCATTCCGCTTTTCCTGCTGATCTTTTTATGGATCGGACTACTGTGGATTCTTCCAAAGTGGCAAGCTCGCAGGCAATTCTTGAAACAACCAGGAGCTCGAGGAGGACGCACAGTGTTGATTGATGCAGAGGGCGTCCACTGGCGTTGGAACGGGGGTTCCAGCGATGTTGCCTGGAAGAATTATATCCGTGGGTTAGAAGGAAAAGACCAGTTTCTTCTGTACACGTCTCCTGCCTGCTTCAACATCATACCCAAGCGTGTCTTGACTCAAGAAGGTGTGCTTGAGCTACAAGGCCTGCTTAAGAAAAACATTTCAGACAGCGGCTGAGGACTGACCCACCCCACGAGACTGAGATATGTGCCGCAATTGGCGATAACGGCCCATCGCGTAGGTTAACCCGAACGTGACACGTAGCCGGGGTCACTTCTCGGCGGTCATTCTTGAGTAGTTTGCAGCGCGACGGATGCCATTACGAAGCTGCGTTCGACGTCTCGTCTTCTTCGGCGTGGATCAGCCCAAACTTCTTCAGCTTGTAACGCAGCGCGTCGCGGCTGATATCGAGCAGGCGGGCGGCGTGGGTTTGGTTGCCGTTGGCTTGCGTCATGGCCATCTCGACCAGCGCGCGCTCCACTTCCTCCAGCGAGGTGCCACCCTCGGGGATGGAGAGCCTGGGCAGGCTGCGGCCGTCCGGCAACTGGATGATATTCCCGTTACCGCTGCTACTCCCTGACGACATTTCGAATGCCGTGTACGACGCCTGCTGCTGGGCCACGGCAAACGGCATATAGGCGGGTCGCAGTATGTCGCCCTCTTCCAGGATCATGGCGCGCTCGACGGCGTTCTTCAGCTCGCGCACGTTTCCCGGCCAGTCGTACTTAAGCAGAAGCTGGCGCGTGTCATCCGTGATGCCCGAGACCGTCTTGCGGAACTTGCGGTTGTAGCGATCGATGAAGAACTCGACCAGCGGCATGATGTCTTCCTTGCGCTCGCGAAGTGGCGGCAGAAAGATAGAGATAATCGCCAGGCGATAGTACAGATCCTGACGGAAGGTGCTCTCCCGTACCGCCCGCTCCAGATCGCGATTCGAAGCGGCGATCACCCGCACGTCCACCTGCATGTCGCGCACTCCGCCCACCCGGCGGATGACCTGGTCTTCGAGCACGCGCAGCAATTTGGCCTGCAGCAGTGGCGAGAGCTCTCCGATTTCATCGAGGAAGAGCGTGCCGCCGTCGGCCATTTCAAACATGCCCTTCTTCATCGCCTTGGCGTCAGTAAACGCTCCGCGCTCGTGGCCGAACAGCTCGGCTTCCATCAGGGTCTCTGGGATGGCCGAGCAGTTAATGGCGACGAACGGTTTCTCCTGCCGCCGGCTCTGATAGTGGATCGCCTTGGCGATCAAGTCCTTTCCGGTGCCGCTCTCGCCCTGAATCAAAATCGTGGTGGCTTCGCTGGCCGCGACCTTGTTGACGAACCCCAGCAACTCGGCCATCTTCGCCGAAACGCCTACCACATTGTGGTAGCCTGCGCGACGGCGAACCTCCCCGCGCAGCGACTCGACCTCAGTGCGTAACCGCGTGGTTTCGAGCGCGTTCTTGACCGCGACCGCCAGTTCGTCGAAGTCCAGTGGCTTGCCGACAAAGTCGTAAGCCCCGAGCTTGAGCGCAGTCTTGACGTCTTCCAGTTGCGGGTCAGCCGTGATCATGATGATTGCGCGCGCGTCGCCCGCTTTCTTGATTTGTTCCAGGATGTCGATGCCGCTGGCATCGGGCAGGCGCACGTCGAGCAGCACGAGGTCAGGAGACTCGTTGTGGGCCACGCGAAGCGCAGCCGCGCCGTTGTCAGCCTCCAGAACGCGATATCCCCACTCTTCGCACTTCTGCCTGAGAGACCAACGAACCAGCTTCTCGTCGTCTACGATGAGAACCTTTTCCGAAGGCATTGCGTATCACTAGCTTACTACGCCGGACGTTCCACCTGCGATGCGGAAGTTGTATCACGGTGGCGGAATCTCCGTCGGTCACCACGGAAACGAGGCGTCCGGCGGCGGACACTCCTTTCCAGTGATGGACGGCTGGTGGGCTGAGTTGGATAGCAGTGGCCCGTATTTTCAGCCACATCCGTTGGTGGTAAGAATGCTGCAATGCACTTGGGACCGGCTCGCAGGAGTGACTTTATGGAATCCGTACTGCAGGACCTTCGCTTCACAGTTCGTCAGTTGCTAAAGAGTAAAAGTTTCACCTTGACGGCGATCCTCTCCCTCGCTCTGGGCATTGGCGCCACGACGGCCGTCTTCAGCGTGGTGTATGGCGTCCTGCTCGACCCCTATCCCTACAAAGACGCCAAGCGCATGGTGCATGTCGAATTGTTCGACAAAGACGGTCACCAGATGGGACTGCTGTTCAACACCGGCCCGGAACTCGCCGAGTTGAAGCAGGCCCAATGCGTGGACGACATTTTCATGCAGGGCGGCAATACCGTGACCATGACCGGCGACCAGCTTCCCGTCTCCGTGCAGTTGGGCGAGTACACGTCGAACATGTTCGACTACATGGGAGTACCGCCGCTGTTGGGCCGCCAGTTTACTTCCGCCGACATGAGCGACGGCAAGGCGTCGCCCGTCGCCGTGCTGAGCTACCTGTTCTGGAAGAAGCAGTTTGGCGCCCGCCGCGACGTGCTGGGCAAAACCATCGAACTGGACCGCAAGCTCTACACCATCATCGGGGTCGCCGCTCCGCGTTTTACCTGGGGAGACTCCGATGTTTACGTGCCCTACATTCCTACCGCAGACCCGCACGACTACCGCAACAGCTTCATCAAGCTCAAGCCGGGCGTGACCTTGGAAGCCGCCAACGCGCAACTCGAACCCATCATCCTTCAGTTCCGGGACCGCGACCCCAAAGGTTATGCGCCCGTCGCTCACGTCAAGACCGTTACTCTCAACGAGCAGGTACTCGGCCAATTCTCGGGGACCCTGATGCTGCTGTTCGCCGCGGTTACGCTGCTGCTGGTCATCGGCTGCGCCAACGTCTCCATCCTGATGCTGGCCCGCGGCACGGCGCGCATGCATGAACTGGCTTTGCGTTCTTCGGTGGGAGCTTCGCGCTGGCGCATCATGCGGCAACTGCTGACGGAGTCGGTCCTGCTTTCGCTCACCGGCGCCGCCATCGGCGTGCTGCTGGCATTCGGAGCGGTGAAGTGGATCGCCGAAGCGCTCCCCTTTTACTCGTTCCCCCACGAAGCCGCGATCCACGTCAGCCTGCCGGTGCTCGCTTTCTCCGTCATCATCGCGGTGGCGACGGGAGTCCTGTTCGGCATGTCGCCGGCCCTGCAACTTTCCCGCCCCAACCTGAGCGAACTGATCCAGTCGAGCGCGGGCCGCCACTCCGGCGGAGGCGCCGGACGCCGCACCCACCGCCTGCTCATCACCGGGCAGGTGGCGCTGACTCTCGTGCTGCTGACCATTGCCGGCGCGGCCACGCGCGCTTTCTTGAACGCCTACCGCGTGCCGCTTGGCTTCGACGTGGAAAAAGTCAGCAGCCTCAACCTGGCCTTGCCGCGCAAGTCGTATCCCGGCTGGGCGGAGCGCGCCAATAAATTCGAGGCCATCCGCCATGCCATTGCTTCCGGCGCCGGAGTCGAGCAGGCCAGCGTGGTCACCACCTGGACGCCGCCCATGCGCGGCTACACCGACAAGATCGAGATCGAGGGGAAACAGGACCTGACCGGCATCCAATCGCAGTTGGTGCTCATGAGTCCCGAAGCGTTTGAGACCCTTGGCATTCCGCTGCTGCAGGGCCGGGTATTCACCCAGTCCGAGATGATGCGCGCCGCCCACGTCGCGCTGGTGAACCAGGCCTTTGTGCGCAAGTACCTCGATGGCAGCGATCCCATCGGACGCCACGTGAAAGCGCCTGCCCTGAAATTCGAGCGGCCGGATTTTGTGATCGCCGAAGGCAATGACGGATGGTTCGAGATCATCGGCGTCGTGGCCGACTCGCGCAATAATGGCAGCTACCGCGATAGCGAAGGCAATAACAAGGAACAGGCTGTGTTTCCGGCATTCTACGTGCCGCATACCGTGGTCATGGTCCCCTATGTGTCCTTACTGGTGCGGACGAAAGGCGATGCCGAGACCGCAATGCATTCGGCACTGCTGCGGCTACAGGCCTATGATCCCGAGATCGCGGTGGTCGATCACCATCCCTTGACCTGGTACATGGAGACCATGATCTGGGGACAGGAGCGCTTCATCGCCGCGCTGTTCGGCATCTTCTCGCTGCTCGGACTGGTGCTGGCAGCGACCGGCCTGTACAGCGTGGTATCGTACTCCGTCAACCAGCGCAAGCAGGAGATGGGCATTCGCATGGCGCTGGGCGCGCAACGCTACGACATCATCCGGATCGTCTTGCGGTCGGTCGCCGCCACCGTTGGCGTCGGCATCGTCGTCGGACTCGCGGTGAGTGTCGGGCTCAACCGGATCATTTCGCACTGGGTGCAAAGCAGCTCGCGCGATCCGCTGATGTTGCTCATCGTCGCCGTGGTCCTGGTGATGATTGCCTTGCTGGCCTGCATCTTGCCGGCGCGCCGCGCGGCCATGCTCGATCCCGTCAAGGCCCTGCGTACGGAATAGCCGTGCCGCACGTGCTCTCTAATGCTTGTCATTCACGCGGGCGTCAGCCCGCGGGGAATCTGCTCTTACGACTTTTTGAGGAACTCGTAAGAAATGCGATAGAATCCCTCTCCGCGCTTCATCATCGCCGCAATTCTCAAAAGGAGGCACCATGAGTGCTGCAGTCTCACCCATCCCACCGGGATACCACACCCTCACTCCGCACATTTTCGTCAGTGACGCCAAGAAAGCCGCCGAGTTCTATCAGAAGGCCTTCGGAGCAGAAGTCCGTGGAATCGCCCAGGCGCCGGACGGCAAAGTCATCCACGCCGAAGTCAAGATCGGCGACTCCATCCTGATGTTCAACGATGAGGTTCCACAAATGGGCGTGCTGGCGCCGACAACCACCAAGGCCAGCACCTGCTTTACCCTGCACATCTATGTCCCAGACGCCGACAAGGTGTTCGCTGCCGCGCTGGCTGCGGGAGCCAAAGTGATCATGCCGCTGCAGGACCAGTTCTGGGGCGATCGTTACGGAACCGTCGAGGACCCCTTCGGCCATCGCTGGTCGATCGCAACCCATATCAAGGACCAGACACCCGAAGAAATGAAGATCGCGATGGACGAAGCCATGGCCAGGATGGCGGCCACTAAGTAGGCCGTTCTGTGTGCGAAATTCAGGCTTGTTTCGCAGCCTGTTTAGCCGCGCCTCGCCCCAGTCTTGAAGAATAGTCATTCCCCGTGGGCTGCATGTCAGCCTGCGGGGAATCTGCTTTTCCGCTTGATTTACCGGCTTGGCGATTCACGCCGCGCGTCCTGCCAACAGTTTGCGCACCGCGCCCAGCGCTGCTCCAAGCCTCGAGATCTAAAAGTTAATGACGTGAAACATCAATCGGGTGTATTATAGTGCTCGGTTGGGAGCCAACACAAAGACCGCGTTAGGCGTGGCTGTTGGCCTGAGGCGTGCACCCAACCATCCTGGAGGATGCCGAATGAAGAGAGTCACCCTTGTCTCCCTGGTTTTGCTGATCGTGGTTGGCTGTGCAGGCACCGCGTTGGCAACCAGTCTCGTTGGCTCGACCGTGAACTGGCAGTACTATGCTTACGGCGGAGCCTACACACAAAACTTCTCCGGGGGCACCAGTTCCGGTTCGTTCGTGGTGGCTTGCACCACGTGCGGCAACTTCGACGGGTACTTCCTGATCGACGCGGGCCCCAATTCCATTACCTTCGATTACTCGGTATGCACTACGACGAGCTCTTGCCCCAACACTTGGGCGGCTTCGTCGCTGTCGCTGTCACCCACCATCTACAACGGAATCGACCTGTTGTTCAGCGGTGGACCGGCCATCACCTCGGTAACGATCGATCCGGCGACCAACATGGCCGGATTCAATAGCAGTTACCTCAGCTTCACCGGCGGTGAGATACAAGTTGACTGGCACTCGTTGCCCTTCGACAGCACCACCATCGTGAAACTCGATGTGAACGGCACCTCAACTCCGGAGCCCGGTAGTCTGTTGCTGCTCGGCACCGGTCTGCTCGGGGCCGTCGGCGCACTCCGTCGCAAGATTAGCCTGTAATTCCGATTGACGCTGAATAGGCGAAGCCGGGGAAGCGCTCCCCGGCTTCTTGTGTCTGCGCAATCTCGTTTAAAACCCTGGGACGCGCTCTGCGCGGGCGCGTCCCGGGGTGAGCGAATGCGAACGCAGGAGCAAGCGCTCCGTGCTTCACGATAGCTTAGCCTTTAGTAGCGCCGGCTCCGTGCATTTTCGCGCGCTCAATCAGCATCTGAACCTGGTCCTTCTGCTCGTAGTTGGGATTGGTCTTCAGCAACTGCTCCCACACCACCACTGCGCCCTTGGGATCTTTCTTGCCCTGCCACATCACGATTCCCTCGTTGAACATGGTCCCGGGATGATTGGGCCGGACCGCCAGAGATTTATCGAATTCCGCCAGCGCCTTGTCCGCATCGCCCGTGTACCAGTACGCGGTCCCCAGGTCGGTGAGTACATCCGGGTTCTTGGGAAGAATGGCCAGCGCCTTGTTGTAGTAATCAATCGCTTGCGGGAAAGCCTGTCCGTCGTAGTACAAATTTCCCAACTGCCGCAGGGTCTCGAAGTCCTTGGGATTGGCCTGCAGTTTGGTCAGCAGCGGCTGCGCGGCCTGCGCCAGCATCTCGGGTGAGGTTCCGCCCTGTTGCTGGCTTCCGATGCCCGGCAGTTGTCCGGCGCCCATGGGGGCTCCGGCCCCGCCGCCCATTCCCGCCGGTGCCGTGGCTGCCGTGGTTGGCGCCGCTGCCGGGGTTGCTGCGGTGGGGGATGAGCCGCGGGCAAAGTAGCCCACTGCAATTCCAATGACCAGCGTGATCACCGCCAGGGTGTAGGCTTGCACGCTGGTGAAGCCCAGGGTTGTTTTGTTGTCTTGCGCAGATTCAGGCATAAGCCGCTCCTTCAAATGTGGTGCTTTACAGTCAGTTTTCTTTTCCCGCTTCCAACATGTTCGACGACTCCAACTGGAACAGACGATGCACCGCCACGGTCAGCATGTCCTGCCCGGTGCGGTCGGGAAGATCCCTGAGCTCCCGTGCCAGCGAGCCCGAGATTCGCTGCGTGATATGGGCTGCGAGCGTGGTTAATATCTGGTCCTGGTCTTCAGTGAAGGGCCCGTACTCCTTGCGAACGAATTCCACTTCCTGCTGGCAAAGCTCTTCCAGTCGCTGGCGTAGCGCGACCACAGTCGGAATCACCCGTTCCGCCATCAGCCGCCGGCGGAAACCTAGCACTTCGTCGGCCACAATCTTGTTTGCCTCGATCGCGGAATCCCGCCGTTCATGGATGTCCTTCTTGACCACCCGCTCCAGATCGTCCAGATCGAACAGGTGGATACCGTCAACTTCACCCACCCTGGGGTCGATGTCACGCGGTACCGAGATGTCGATCATGACCATGGGTTTGTGGTGCCGGGCACGAGATCGGAAGAGCACACGTCTGAACTCCAGTCACTTAGGCATCTC
>OBLW0100004008.1_pt1 | contig 11331 bp, 6 predicted proteins | sample 1520161 | NCBI WGS metagenome assembly OBLW01 (sample SAMEA3539309, study PRJEB22396) | soil metagenome | biome: tundra; feature: field; material: soil | place: USA | collected 2010-05 | depth 0.15 m
AGTTTCGCCGCTTCCCGGCTCATCCCGGTAATCAGCGCGCTCAGCCGGCATCTCGACCAAGTGCGCCCGCTCCAGGGCGCGTAGATATTCGGGACGGGTATGGCGGAAATGATCGGCTGAGGCTTTGCCGTCGATGAAGGCTGTGTCCATCGGATAGACGAGCGGGTCGAAGATCACCATGTAGAAATGCCAGATCAGAATGGAGAAGGTCGCGAGCAGCGCTTCGTAATAATGCACTGCGGTCGCCGCGTCCGAGACCCACTTGGGGAAATGGCGCAAGGTGAAATTGTTAAACCACAACAAGAAGCCGGAGACGGTCATCACCACCGTTCCCCACATGAAGGCCCAGTATTCCATTTTCTCGGCGTAATTGAATTTCTTGAAGTGCGGTTCGGTCTTGGAGAGCCCGAGATTGTAGGCGAACACCTGCACCAGATCGGTCGCGTCTTTCACGTCGGGAATCATCGCTTTCAGGAACATGCGGTCACGCTTGTTCCGTGCGAGGTGAATCACGTGGTAAATGGTGGAGACGAGCATCACCACTGCCGCGGTGCGATGCAGCGCGCCGCGAAAACCGAAGACGTTTTCCCCTAGCAATAGTGGTCTCGTCCACCAGGCGTCTGGATACTTCAGCGCAAATCCGGTGACCACCAATGTTGGGAAGCTGAGGATGATCCCCCAATGCGCGATGCGGAAGTTGCGATTCATCCGCGTTACTTTTCCGCCGGTCTCATGCCGCGGCTGTCGCCGGATCAGCTTCGCCAGAAAGTCGATCAGGTTGTGCAGCACCATGAAGCCCAGCGTCGCGGGGATGAGCAGCCAGTACGTCCAGCGAATCCACTTCACCACCGGATGATTGGGACCCGCTTCAGTGCGCACATGGATTGGACCGATGATGAATTTGTCGTCGATTACGCCCTGGTGACATTGGCCGCAGGTTCTCGGGAGATTGGCGGCATTGACGGTGGAACGCGGATCGCTCGAACGGAGAATGGAATGCACACCGTGGCAGGAAGCGCAGTTCGCGGCGGTGATTTTTCCTTCGGTGAGCGCTAAACCATGATAGCTGCCCGCGTAAGATGGCAGGCGATCGATGGGCAGATCATTGCGCAGCGCCAGACGAGGATCGCCATGGCAACGCCCGCAGGTTTCGGCGGAAACATTCTTGGCATTCAGGGGCGAGTTCGCACTCTTCGGGTCGACGATCAGGTGCTCGCCATGGCAGTCGACGCAAACGGGCGCGTCCCGCACGCCGGTCTTGACCGCGACGCCATGGACGCTCTCGTTGAACTCGCGGGCGATTTCCTTGTGGCATTGCGCGCAGGTCTCGGGCACTTTCCAGTGATTGACCCTGGATCGCTCATCGGTGGCGGGATAGATGTCATGACTGCCATGGCAACTGGAACAGGTGGCCGCATCCTTGCCGAGCGCGACTGCGCGCGCGTGAACGCTCTGCTTGTAAGAATCGACCGGATGAGCCACTGGAATCTGGTGCCGCGACAAGAACCCCGCATCGCTGTGGCACTTGGCGCAAGTATCGGGAATGTTCCTGGGGGCGATGGTCGAGATCGCTTCAGTGGGGCCTTTCACGGCGTGGATGGGACCGTGGCAGGAAACGCATTTGGGCGCGTCCGGGTCGCCCTTCTTCGCGGCCTGTCCATGGATGCTGGATGCGAGGTCCTTCACTTCCTCGGCATGACACTCGGTACACTTTCCGGGCATCAGTTTTTCGGCGGTGGTGAGTTCGTGGACGCTGCCATGACACGACGCGCAGGCCGATTCGCCGAGGATGAAGTGGGCGCTGGTGGTAAAAGACTTGGCCTCGTCCGCATGGCAGGTAGCGCATTGCACTCTGGCGATTTTCGCGGGATGCGGGAATTCCTTGATCGAGGTATGGCAATCTTTGCAGCCGAGAATCGCGTGCGCGCTGGCAGTATGTTTGGCAGGGTCAATTGAAATGCTTTTCCCGGCGTCGGACTTCATTCCGGCCTGGCCATGGCACGCCAGACATTCCTCGTCGCCGGCGGGGGACGCCGAGGCCAAGGTTGAAGCCAAAGCCAAACTCAGGAAAACCAAAGCAACGCGAATCGCACGCATTTAGAACATCCTTCTACCCAAATCAATCGCAATCCAGTCAACCCGGTTCTAGCGGTATGCGAACAGCACGGCATAGATGATCCACAGCACGGTGCTGAATCCCACCGCCAGCGCTGCCCAGGCGAAGGCTCGAATCGTACGGGTAACGATTGGCGGATACGCTTCCTCCATGTACTCTTCCAGCTTCCCGTTGGCGACCAGCGCTTCATATTCTCTGGGCTTATCTCTCTTGAGTTCTTCCAGAGGCATGCGGCCGGTGAAGACGGTGATGTCCATGGGAAATTTTTCGGGCCGCAAGTGGGTGTTGAAGAAATGCACGGTAAAGATGAAGCCGGTGGCGAGCAGGGCTTCGTCGCTATGTATGATGGTCGCAACGTTGAGGAAGGACCCCGGTATGAACCGCGTAAAGAAGACTGGAAACCACAGGGTGAGGCCGGTCGAACCGATGACCGCGATTCCCCAAAACACCGCGAAATAGTCGAATTTTTCCCAGTACGTCCAACGGCCATAGGCAGGCCGCTTGCCCAAACCCACGAACCACTTCAAGGTGGCGATCAGTTCAGTTAAATCCTGCCGGTTGGGCACCATACTGCCCGGACCGAACACCAGCGAGCGCCACGAAGCGTGTTCCCTTTTCTTCAGACGGTAGAGGTCCACCAGATGGGTGATGAAAACTCCGAACATCACTATGGCCGCGGCCCGGTGAATGTTGCCCGCGCTCTCGAATCCACCAAGCAGATGCGAAAGGACAGCAGCCCATCTGGTGTACGAGAACTTGAGCGTCAACCCGGTTGTCGCCAGACTCAGAAAGCTAACAATCATGCAGATGTGGAGGGTACGCTGCAGCCTTGTAAAGCGGACGAACTGGCGTTCCGCAACTTTGCCGCTGGGCGTTGCTGTACTCCTTGCCAGCGGGCCTTCTGAAACGTCGCCCTTAGGCATCGGACTCCTCCTTGGTGTTTTCCTCGGCGCGGTGTTTCCCAAGATCCGCAGCGGCTTGCTCTTCCTCGGCGCGCAACTCCCGGCGCATCTGGAAAGCTCGGGGGAGCCAGAGCAAGGTGTGCATGCCGCCAACCACGAAGGTCACCAGGAGCAGAGTGGTCATGCCCCAGAAGGTATAGAAGAGGAACGGGTACTTTCGCGGATCGTGATGGGTGGCGTGGGTCAGGTATCCGGCAAAGCGGCGGGTTGCGCCCGCATGGCATTTCCCGCAGGTGGCCGCGACGTTAGCCCGGCTAAGGTGCGAGCGAGGATCCGTTACCGCCAGCACATCGTGGGCTCCATGGCAGTCATAGCACTTGGCCGCTTTGGTGTACCCGAGCTTCGAGACCTTCCCGTGATAGGTTTCAAAATAGGTCTGGGCAATCTGCTCGTGGCAGCGTCCGCATGTAGCCATCACGTTCAGCCGGAAGCTGTTCTCATCGGTGCGGTGAATGGCATGAGCGGTATGGCAATCGTTGCAAACTGGAAGTGGCTTGCTGAAGCCGCTCACGCGCTTGGCATGGATGCTGTTCTCGAACTGATCCTCGATGCCGTGGTGACACCGGCCGCACGTGTCCGGCACGTTGTTGGCGTTGACACTCGACGCCGGATCGGTGCGGGGAAGGATCTGGTGAGCGGTGTGGCAACTGGTGCAGGTCGCCGTCACCGTCAGGCCGTTCTTCAGTAGAGTTCCGTGAATGCTCTCTGTGTAGTTGCTGATGATTTCGTGCTGCAGTCCGGTGTAGCGCACGGCAGCCTTCTGACCCTCGCGGTGACAGCGCGCGCAAAGTCCGGGAACATTCATCGCAAAAGTCGACGACTGCGGGTCCTGTTTGCCAAGGATTCCATGCGTGCCGTGGCATTCCTTGCAGGTCGGGGCATTCGGATCACTCTTGCTGGTCAGTTGTCCGTGGATGCTGGCGACGTATTGCTTGCCAACTTCTTCGTGGCAAGAGGTGCAGTCGACTCCCTTGGTGATGGTCTCGCAAGGCCGCACATGGGAGGCGTTCACTTCCGAGTGGCACTGGCTGCAGGCAATCTTGTTGTGACGCGAGTGGCTCACGTCGCCTATGCTTACGTACATGGAGCGCCCGTCGCGCGCGCGATGCAGTTTTTCATCGGCGTGGCAACGCATGCAGTCCGCGTTGGCCATGCCTTGTGAATAAAAGACGTTTCGGATCTTGTGGGGCTGATGGCAGTCCGGACAGGCGGGCAGGACGTTGGCCTGTTTTTCCCAGAGCTCTCCACGAATAATCTTCCGGTGAACGGTTTGGATTTGCGAATGGCATTTGGTGCAGGTGACGGCTATGTTCCGGCGATTGATGGAAGATGCGGGGTCGGTGTGCGGCAGGATCAAGTGCGCGGTGTGGCAAGTGGCGCAGTTGGGGGCGACCGACAGTCCCTTCTTCAGCAGCGCTTCGCCGTGAATGCTCTCGGAATAATTCTCCAGAATATTGTCCTGGGCAATGGTGCGATTGCGCGAAACTGGCGTTCCTTCTTGATGGCACTGGCCGCAGACGAAAGGCACTTTCAGCGGCGCCACGGCTGATCGCGGGTCCTTCACGGGATAAATGTCGTGGTTCCCGTGACAGTTCACGCAGCGAGGGGCGAGCGTATCGCCGCGCGCAATTGCTTTCCCGTGGAGCGAACGCGCATGTTGCTCCTGCTCGGTGGCATGGCAGGTGCCGCACTGCACCCGAGCGGGGGTGGGGTGGGGAAAGTCTTTTCCTTCCAAATCGGCGTGGCAGCCGGTGCAGCCGAAGGTGGCATGTACGGAGGTGGCGAATTTTTTCCCATCCACGTACAGAGAAACCGTTTTACCGGCTCGCGTGGTGGTCGTGCTCTTGTCGCCGTGACAGGCAAGACATTCGGCGCCGGGGGCATCGGCGGCGCGCACGGGTCGTTCGGAAAGCACTAGGGAGAGGAACGCGGCGAGGATTATGAGGCCAGCATGCCATCTCCGTCGCGGAATTTTTGTTTCTGCCATATCAGACTCTTGGGCTACGACAAATCCTTGCCGCTCGTGCACGTCCCTCAGATCCTGCCCAGAACTCAGTCGTCCCTCGGGGACTTACATCGCTTCGCAACCTACTCCCAGCGCTGAAGCGCTAGGCTAAGTTCGGTCGCCCCTCCGGGGCTCGTTGCCTCGGTCTACTTCATACCGAGGTCCGACAGCACTTTCGGATTTGACTCCTGCACCGCGAGCAGGTTGTGGCACGCATTGCAATCATTGGTGATGGTCTGGCCATCGGCGCTGGTATGACTGCCGTCATGACAGCGGAAACAACCCGGCGAATCATTGTGTCCAATGTTATTCGGGTGAACTCCCCAGGCCACACGCATGTCGGGGAAAATGTTGCGCAGATAGATATTCGCTATTTCTTGACCAGCCTGTTCCACCACCGTGCGCCGTGTTTGGTAGATCTGCGGATAATTGGTGCGATAGAAATTGTTGAGTTCCTCCTGGATGTTGCGCTGCGCGACATCGCGGGCGGAGTAATTCACTTTCAGAACTTCCACCGCCTTTTTTCGGATGAACGGAAGCTCAGGGCTGATGCGCCCGTTCGACATCGCTTTGTCCACCGCATTTCCAGGAAGATCGAAGGCGTGCGTCGGCCGGTTATGGCAATCGACGCAATCCATCACGCGATGCTCGCCCTGGTCCAACTGCTGTTTGGTTGGCTTCGCATCGGTGGAGATGAATTCGGTGGTCTTTCCATTTTCGTCGGTGAAATAGACGGCTGGAATCGTCTGGCGCTCGGCATCGGTTGAAATGTAGCGGATGCGCTCGTTGTCCGCTAGATGGTGGCCGTGGATGCCGACCGACCCCTGCCAATTGCGCCCACCAACTTTCAGGAGCAACACGTCGGTCTGCGGGGTATTTTTTTCGTCGTCCTTGTAGCTGGTATTCACCAGGAACTTGTCGCCGGTGAAGCGTTGAGGCCAGTGACACTGCTCGCAGGTTTCGCGCGCCGGCCGGAGGTATTTTACCGGCGAAGGAATGGGACGCGAATAGGTGTGGAAGGTGACCGCTAAGACCTGCCGCAGTCCGGAAAGCTTCGAGCGCACGAACCATCCCGCTCCGGGCCCGATGTGACACTCGACACATTCGACACGCGAGTGTGGAGAATTCTGATAGGCGGTGTACTCGGGATCCATCACGGTGTGACAAGTCTTGCCGCAGAAGCTGGTTGAATCCATGTACTGAACGCCACGGTAGGATGCGGTTCCAAAAATGAAGATGTTGAGCAGGGTGGCCGCGACCACGTACTCCAAGGTACGCCGCACCACGGGCAGCCCAAGATCGATGGCGGGGAAGATCGTCGGCAGTTCCCCGCTCTCGCGCAGACTTCGCCGCCGGAGCCAGATACCAAATGGAATGAGCAGGAGACCGAGTACAAAAATGCCTGGGAGGATCAGAAAGACCAGAAGGCCGATATAGGGATGCGGCGGCCCTGGCAAGAAGACTTCATAGAACCAGAAGGCGATGGTGGTGAGCGCCGCGCTGGTCGTGACCACGGCACCGGTAAGGGTGACGGGATTCTGCCCCAGAAAATAGATGGGCTGCAACCACTCTTGAAAGCGTTCTTGCAGAGTCATTGGAAACCGCTACTCCCCTATTGAGGTGAGAGGTTAAAGGTCAGATTGCAGAGGTTTAATGCCTTTGCTACTCTGTGTGGTTCCGGTTTGACCTCTGACCTCTGATCATCTTCATCTTCATCTTCAATGCGCTACTTGCTTAGACACACTTCAAGTGCTGCGGCGGATCATCCGCCGTCCTTCGACAATCTTCCTAGTCTTTGTGGCTGGAACCAGCCAGGGCTATTTTTTCAACGTGCGGATGTAGGCCGCCATGGCCTTAGCGTCCACAGTTGGATACTTGGGCATCTTGTTCTTACCGTTGGTGATGGTCTCCGCGAGTTCCGCGTCAGACATTTTCTGAACTTCGGCGGAGGTGAAATCGTGGGCACCCATTTTCTTCCCCATCGCCGAACCAGTTCCGTCAGCACCATGGCAGGCCGCACACTTGGCTTTGAATGTATCGGCTGCGCCTTCGGCGCGCGCGGATAGGGGTAGGGCAAGAACAACCGCCAATGCTGTTGCGATTGTCAACAGGGGGATGTTAGTTCTCTTCATCTTCAAGCTCCATTCGAGTTTTGGTTGGCCCAGCAATTGATATGAAGTACAGCCAAAAAGCCGCATCCACAACCTGCCATATTGAAGGTTTCGCGGGCGCGGTTCTGTGATCCCGGTCACACTTGCATGTAACTGTAATGTTTGCCGAAGGCTGGGACGAAATGGCTAGCGACTGGATCCGCCCTCGGCGATTTGCAGGTCGAGGGCGACGCGTTCGCCATTGATCAGCACGGTTCCCGCATCCAGGAGTTGCTGGCCGGTGCAATCGTACTTCTCGTAGCAGCGCAGGGAAGGAAGTGGGAAAAAGAACTCTACGGCTTCGCCGGCGCTGGAGGCTGATTTGCCGGTCAGATGGATGTTGGTGCTGAGGCCTATTCCGTCAAACTCTTTTTCGTCCTTGAAATACGACAAAATGGGACGGATGAGGTGGGAGAGATGATCGTCGAAGGCACTGGCGGCCAGCTTGTACCGCGAACCTGCGGCGGACGGCGGCAAAGTGGAGTTTAGCGAGAGCTCAAGATAGATACCCTGGCGGAAGGCGACGAATTTCGGGGGCGCGTAGGCAACAAAGTGGGCCTGCGCATCGAGTTCTTTCACGATACGATCAACCACCGGCTGGTTGGAGAGTTGAACTGCTGCTAATGCCTCGGTCGAGGTGTCTCGGGGCGGGGGCGGAGGCGGTTCCTTGGGTTTCACCGGAGTTTGAGGCGCCAGGGTGGCGGACGGCGATCCGCTGCCATTTCCCGCCGAAACAATTTCGGTTCCGGTTTGCGCTGGATCCGATTGGGTCCCAGCGGCCGGGGCATCGTTATTGTCCGCAGCCGGCGGGAGCACGGCATCGTTCAGCCAGATGGAAATGGGTTGCGCGTTCAGGAATACCTCTCCCTGCAACAGGGCCGACTGCTCAGCGGTTTCGTCCTTAGCGGACAGCAGTTTGAGAGCGCCGGTGCGCGGCAGGTACACCATCAGATTTTCCGGACGTTCCATGGAGACGCCCATCACTTTTCCCATGATGTGATGGGAGATCTCCACAGCAAAGCCTTGCACGTGCTGGTTGTTCTGAAAACGAGGGGCGGTAGCTTTCAGGATCGGCATCACCACATTGAGAAAAGTGCTCCGGGCCCGCTGGCCGGGACTTATCTTCTTTGCGGAGTAGGCAGCGTAGTAATTGCCGGTGATCGCAATCACAGTCTTGCCCTTATAGCTGTCGAAGCGAATGGACGACTGATCCGCGACTTGTTGCTGAGTCTGGTCGAGATCAAGTTTTCGGCTGAGGTAGAACGGATAGTCGAAATGGTTTGCCAGAATGTCTTCACCGGCCCGGGTCAAATCGTCCATGTACTGTTGTTGCAGGGCACTTAGAGCGGGGTCTTTGATTTCGACGGGCGAGACTACCTGAGCTGAGGCGCGGGCCACGATCACACTTAGAGCGAAGCCGCAGAGCACACAGAGAAAAAGGCCGAGTCCACCGGCCCTACTTCTGTGCATAGACCATTCCGGAAGCATGATAGGGAGGATCGGAAATCAGGCGGATGTATGAAATCAGCGCCTCAATCTCGGTCTTGCTCAGAGTATAGCCGTAAGGAGCCATCAATGCGGACTTGTTGAGCGCGGGACCGCCGTGGCTGATGATGGCGATCAGGTCGGCATCACTCATTTTGTTGAGGGTGTCGCCTTCGGTGAAGGGGTGCGGCTTGACCTCGAGATTGTCGTAATTGGAAACGCGCTCTGGCGACGACTCTGGATTATGGCAGCGAGCGCAATACTTGTTGTCGAGCTGAGAGCCGAGCTGTTGCTGGTATCCCAGCGCGATTTCTTCGATCTTGAGTTCGACTGGCTTTTGAGCTTTCGTCGACGTGCGTGCGGTGAGTTGATAGCGGCCGGCCATGGCGCCTAGAGCGACGTTGGTGCTGAGCTGTCCACTGGAATCGGTCAGGCCACTCGGAGGGTCAAAGGTGACGCTAGCCGGGCCGGTGAATTCGACCAGGGCGCCGGGGACGGCCGTTCCCTGCTCATCGTTGACCTGGACGACCAGGGGCTGCGCGAGGACCATGCCGGTTGGACCGATTTGCTTGCCTCCACTCGATTCTATTAATGCAGCGCCAAATGCGGTGGGCTTCAGGGCGGAGGTGGCGCCCGGCTTGCGGGTGCATGCGGCGGTTACGAGAATGAGGGAGAGCATCAGGAGTATTTGCCAGCGTTGCGATAGCGTGAGAGCTCGGCCGTCCCTCCGGGACTTGATTCGTTCTTTCGACTTTTCCCAGCGCTGAAGCGCTGGGCTACTCTCGGTCGCCCCTCCGGGGCTGTTTTCCGGCAAGATGGCAGTCATTGTTGTTCCTTTGCCTCCTGCATTATTTCTTCGCCCACCCGCATTATTTCTGAACACCCGCATTATTTCTTTGCCTCCTGCTTGCTGGAGCCTTTTTGCGCCATCAGGAATGCGGTCAGAGCGCGGGCATCTTCGTCGTTCATGTTGCGATTCGGTTCGATGGCTCCGGGGCGCATGGCTTGGGGATCCTTTAACCAGTGGTAAATCCAGGCAGCATTCAGGCGCGCGCCTACTTGCGTGAGGGTGGGGCCGATATACCCTTTATCGGCTTTGGTGTCGACGATGTGGCAAGACTGGCAGGCGTATTTGGAATAGAAAAGCTGTCTCCCCTGCTCTACCTCAGCTGGAGGATAGCCGGTGGCCGGCATCGAGTCGCGATCGAAGGCCGAAGTCTGATAAACGGTCATGATGTAGTCGGTGAGTTCTTTGACGTCGTCATCGGAAAGATTGAACTTCGGCATGCGGCGGATGAGCGCAGGGCGCAGAGTACCGGGGTTCTTCAAAAATGCTTGCAGCCATTGGCGCTGAACGGAGCTGCCTTCCCAAGTCAGATCGGGAGCCATATCTCCGCCGCGACCGTTAATCGCGTGACAGCTGAAGCACGCGAGGTCCGCCATGAGTTGTCCGGCCTTGCCGGCGGGCTGGTAATTCGAAGGCGGCTTCGATGGCACGGTTAAGGCCATGGGCAAGTCATGCGCGCGGTCGGTAAGCGCCAGCAGCGCGGTTGTCAGAGCATCAATCTGCGCAGGGGCCAGGCTGAACTGGGGCATCTTCAATGCCGGTCCGAACGAACGGGGTTGCCGGATCTTGGCCGCAAGGTAGTCCGGTATCGCGTGCGTCATACCGGGCAGGAAAATAATCTGGGTCAGCGGCTTGCTGCCGATGCGGGTCAGCTCGGGGGCAAAGTTATCCGGCTTTTTGATACCGTTGATCTCGTGGCAGGAGGCGCAACCATACTCGGTGACCAGAAGTTTGCCGTGCGCGATCTGCTCGGGGGTGGCGGCATCGAGATGCGCATTGGCGAGCAGATCGGAATCCGTCTTGCTTCCGAGGAAGGCCGTGAGCAAGGAAAGTTGCGGATCGTTGAAACGGTAGTGCGGCATGGCTGTTCCGGGATCGTAGATCCGCGGGTTGCGCAACCATGCCCGCAGCCATTCCGGCTTTACTTTATTGCCGACCCGGGTCAGTTCAGGACCGACATCACCGCCCACCACGTTTCCAGCGGCATTCTGAACGGCGTGGCAGGAGGCGCAGAATGACTCGCCGTACAGGCTGGCTCCGGCGGACGGATCAGTCTTCGCCTCTTTGTTGCGAACCTCGCCACCCGGCGCAACCGGGACTGTGTCTCCGGCGCGGGGTGTGCTGTTGGCGATCAGGAAGGCCGAAATATCGCGGGCGTCCGGATCACTTAGTTTGAAATTCGGCATGGTCGCGGTAACGGCGTATGCCTGCGGATCTTTCAGCCACGCATAAATCCACTCTCGCGTTGTCTTGTCGGCGATGTGCTCGAGCGAAGGCGGATCGTCCGTAGGCTTGATCGCGGTGCCATCGGGCAGTTTGATGGCGTGGCAGTGCACGCAGCCATAGCGCGACAGCAGATTGCGACCGAGGTTCAATTGCGGTGTGCCGGTTAGCGGAGCGCGATGGCATTGTCCGCACGAGGACTGGACATAGCGCGCCGGAAGAATGGGCTGCTCCCAGGCCAGCGTGCTGCTGTGGGCCTTGGCGGGGAGCCAGACGCACAGAAGGCCTGAGATCAGCAAAATGAGTGGACGGTTCACGAACAT
>OBLW0100004009.1_pt1 | contig 11329 bp, 8 predicted proteins | sample 1520161 | NCBI WGS metagenome assembly OBLW01 (sample SAMEA3539309, study PRJEB22396) | soil metagenome | biome: tundra; feature: field; material: soil | place: USA | collected 2010-05 | depth 0.15 m
TGGGGAATTACTCGAAGTTGAGCGACACCCCGGATTTCCGATCCATTCTCGCGAACACCTTCGAACGCAATTCCCAGAAACACTTTCTAAACGAATACTACGACGACGAAGGCTGGTGGGCGCTGGGCTGGGCAGGTGCGTACGAGCTGACGCACGAGACACGCTATCTGGAAATGGCGGAACTGATCTTCGCCGATATGGCGGGAGGCTGGGATGACACCACTTGCGGCGGCGGCATCTGGTGGAAGAAGCCCAGGCAGTATAAGAATGCCATCGCCAACGAGCTATTTCTTTCCGTGGCCGCAAAGCTGGCGAGTCTCACGCCGGACGCGCAGAAACGGGCCACCTACCTGGATTGGGCGCAGCGGGAATGGAAGTGGTTTGCTGCATCCGGCATGATCAATTCGGAGAACCTAGTGAACGACGGGTTGGATGCCGCGTGCCACAATAACCATCGCACCACGTGGACCTACAATCAGGGCGTGATCTTAGGCGGACTAACCGTGCTGGCAAAACAATCCGACGATCCCAAGCCCCTGCAGGTCGCGCAGTCCATCGCGCTGGCGGCGATTTCCCGGCTGACGGACCTGGATGGCGTACTCCACGATCCCTGCGAGCCCGCCCGCTGTGGAAACGATGCGACGCAGTTCAAAGGCATTTTCGCCCGCAACCTGGCGGCGCTGAACTCGGCGGCGCCAGTACCGGGGTTCCGCGCATTCTTACGGAGGAATGCCGAGAGTATCTGGAAGAATCGTGACGCAGATGGACGGTTCAGCGTGGTCTGGTCCGGGCCCGCCGATGTGAAAAATGCCGCAACCCAGGTTTCCGCCCTGGATGCCTTGGTGGCCGCCGCCGAAGCGGAGGGCGGCGTTGCCAAGAAGTAGGCCGGATCTCCAGGCGTTCGCGCGTGAAGTGCTGCGCTAAAGACCAAAAATGAAACTCCGAACTCTGCACGGCGTCATGCTGTTATGCTTGTTCGCGCTCTTGCCAACGGGCGCTCAGACGAACGCGGCCTCCTCCATTCCCCATCTCGCAACACGCGGCACGGCCACCCAACTGATCGTCGATGGTAAGCCTTTCCTGGTCCTGGGAGGAGAACTGCACAATTCGAGTTCTTCCAGCCTCGACTACATGAGGCCCATATTGGCCAAGTTCGCCGCGGGTCATCTCAACACCGTTCTCGCAGCTGTTGGGTGGGATGTGATCGAACCTGAGGAGGGCAAGTTCGACTTCAGTCTTGTGGACGGTGCCATCCAGGAAGCCAGACGCCAGAATCTGCGGCTCATGCTCCTGTGGTTCGGAAGCTGGAAGAACGGCGTTTCCACATACCCCCCGGTCTGGGTGAAGACGGACCTGCAGCGGTTTCCGCGCGCCCAAAATAAGGAAGGCAAGAGCCTGGAGATTCTCTCCACCTTTAGCGATGCGAATCGGGATGCCGATGCTCGGGCCTTTGCGGCTCTCATGCGACACGTTCGCACGGTGGACAGCGACGCGCACACCGTTTTGATGATTCAGGTGGAGAACGAAGTGGGCGTGCTCACCGAGTCGCGTGACCGGTCCGCGGCGGCGAACGAAGCTTTTCAGCGGCCGGTACCGAAGGAACTGGTGGATTACGTCGAGAAGCACAAGGACTCGCTCGTACCGGGTTTTCGCAAGAGGTGGGATGCCGGCGGCTACAAGACTTCCGGAACCTGGGAGGAGATTTTTGGCGCCGGCGAAGCGACGGATGAGATCTTCATGGCGTGGAACTACGCGCGCTACGTCGGTCGCGTGGCCGAGGCGGGCAAAGCCGAATACCCGCTGCCGATGTTTGTGAACACGTGGATGGCCGAATGGCGGGAGACCGCGCTCCTGAAACCCGGCAGCTATCCGAGCGGCGGCCCCATGCCCTACGTGATGGACATCTGGAAGGCCGGCGCGCCCCAAATCGATATCCTCTCGCCCGATATTTACAGTTACTTCGAAGAGCGGTGCGCGATGTACACCCGTCCCGGTAATCCGCTGTTCATACCCGAACTGGTCAGGGAGACGCGAACTGCTAGCGTCCTTTTCTATGGCCTCGGGCAGTACGACGCCATTGGTTTCTCGCCGTTTGGGATGGAAAGCGTGCCGGCTTTTTCCGAGGAACTCAGCAAGACCTATGCGCTTCTCGCGCAGATAGCCCCCGTGGTCTTGGAGAATCAGGGCAAAGGCATGATCGGCGGCGCGATGCTGGACAAGGATCATCCGAAGCAGACGCTGCGGGTAGGCGACTACACGCTGGACTTGGGAATCGCCCGCCATTACACGTTCCCGACTCCGGAGTTTCCAGCGGCCATCTTTATCCAACTGGGTCCCGACGAATTCCTCGTGGCCGGGCGAGGTTTGACCGTCAGCTTCACAGCGAACACACCAGGACCTCCGATTACCGCACTGGCCACGGTCGACGATGGCGTCTTCATCAACGGCCGTTGGGTTGCCGGTCGCCGGCTGAACGGAGACGAAATCCTGTCTGGAAAAGGTCTGCGGCTGAGGGGCGACTATTACATGATCCAGCACGTCAAGCTGTATCGGTACCGATGAAAAGCGGAAACAAGCATGCAGCGCCTCACGCGCACCACCCGCTGTTTATCGATTCTTCTCGCGGCTGCTCTGGCCGGTCCCGCATTGGCCGCCGATTTGTTTGTGTACTTCGGTTCACACGGAAAAGGCCCGAACATTGGCTTCTCGCTGGCACATTTCGACACCGAGACAGGTAGGCTGACAACCCCGGTGTTTCTGCAAGAAGCGGTCGCGCCGGCATATTTCATAATCCGTCCCGACGGCACGCGCCTTTACACGTGCAACTCGGAACCGGGTAGTTCGGTGAGCGCATACGCCATCGATCCCGCAACGGCGAAGCTGACGTTTCTGAACCAGAAGCCCAGCGGCGGTGGCGATCCCAGCTACGTGAGCCTGGACGCAACGGGCCGCTACTTGATGGTCGCCAACTACCTGGGGGGCAGCGTCGCCGTGTTCGCGCTACAGCCTGACGGGAGCATCGGCGAGCGCACGGCGTTTGTGCAGCACACTGGCGCCAGCGTCAATCCCAGTAACCAGACTCACGCCCACGCTCACTCGATCCGAGTCGATCCGACCAACCGGTTCGTGCTGGTGGCTGACCTTGGCGTGGACAAGGTGTTCGTTTATCGCCTCGACCCGAAGACCGGCGCGCTTCAGCCGAATGATCCGCCCTTCGCAACGGTGGCGCCTGGCGCGGGCCCACGCCACACCGCTTTTCATCCCAACGGCAGGTATGTGTACTTGATCAACCAGATGGGCGGCAGTATTGTGCGTTTCGGCTGGGATTCCAATCGCGGCGCACTGACACAATTCGAGACCATCTCCACGCTGCCGGAGGGCGCTCAGGTGACGAGCACCGGCGCCGCAGAGATCCTCGTCCACCCAAGCGGAAGGTTCCTTTACGCCACCAATCGCGGACACGACAGTGTGGCGGTGTTTTCCATTCAGCCGGAGACGGGGCGCCTGACCCCGATCCAGCACATCCCGACCCAGGGCAAGACGCCGCGTAACTGTGAGTTTGACCCTACGGGCCGATGGCTGTTGGTTACCAACCAGGACAGTAACAACGCGCTGGTTTTCGGCATCGACCAGAACACCGGGCGGCTGACGCAAGCCGGGCAGCCGGTCCCCGTCCCGGCTCCCTTCTGTGAGCGTTTTCTTCCGGCGGGACCCCGTTAAGGACTTACATCGATGCGAGGACTGCCTGCATCATGGCCCGGGCGTAGGCCACATTGAACACTGTGCCCGTGTATCCGCCGCCTCCCGGGTACCCGCCCTGGCGCACGCCCTGCAGTTTGTTGTAGTCGCGATCGTAGTCGAACATCCGCGGGTGTTCGGGGTAGATCGTCCGCGTGTATTTCTGCCGCACCAGTTCCCGCATCACGCCGAACATGTCCACCTGGCCCTCGTCGAAAGCCACTTCGCTGTATCTCTCGTAGGGCTTCCTCACATGCACGTTGCGATAGTGCATGTGGTTGATGCGGTCCCTGCTGCCAAAGTAGCGGCAGACCTCCACCGGGTCCTCGCCCATCTCCCTTGCCACTCCACAGTCGAACGTGATTCCATTCGAAGGGCTGTCCACGATCGAGATGAGTTTCTTCCAGCCTGCCACTGTCCCCATGATCTGTCCCGAACCGCGGCTGATGGGCGCCGGGGGATCGTTGGGGTGCAACGCCATCCGGACGCCGGACTCCTCGGCCACCGGAATCACAGCCTTCAAGAAGTAAGTCATGTGATTCCACATTTCGTCGAGGCTGTGGGCGCCCTCCTCCGGCAGCGGCGGCAAGCCCTTCATCTTCTCGTAGTCGAAGCCGGTGTGCCCCAGCCCCGCTCTTCCAGTCTCCTCGAAGTAGCCCTCCATGGCGCGATGCGCGTAGAAGTTGTATTCGATGACCGGCAGCCCCGCCTTGCCGGCCGCACGGATTGTCTGCCGGATTTTCTCAATCTCCTCATCGCGGCCCGGTCGTCCATAGATCGTATTGGGGAACGAGTTCTCCAACATGCTGTTGTAAAGCACCAGTCCGTTTGCCTTTGCGGACTCGATAGCGGCGCGGATGCTCGCTTCCTGCCAGGGAAGTGAGGCCGTCGGACCTGCGGCTCCCCCGAGGACATAATTCACACCTAATTGCTTTACCCGCCTGATGCCGGCCTCGTCACGCCCTCCCCCGAGGCAGATCTTCGGTGTGTTGGGCCCTTCGACAATCGGCCACTGGGACGTTGCCGCGGCGGCCGCAAAAGGCGGTGCGAATGCCGTCGCACCAGCGACCTGCATCAGATTCCTTCGTGTCAAATGATGGTTCATGAGTAGTTCTCCCGTGCTTCAGATAATGGATCGAGGACGGCGCCGGTTACTTCGCGGCGCTTTGCCCCATATCGTTCCGAATGACTTTTCCGCCCTTGACGACTAACTTCACCCGTTGCAGTTCGGTGATGTCGGCCAGCGGATCGCCGGAAACCGCAATCAGATCGGCGTACTTGCCCCTGTCTATTGACCCGACCCGGTCCCCCATTCCCATCGCTTCCGCGTTGATTGTGGTCCCGGCCTGTATCGCCCGCGCCGGGCTCAAGCCGCCGCGCTTTACCAGCGCTTCGAAGTCGAGCGCCTGCGTACCGTGCGCGTACGTCGAACCATCGGCGCCGCTGCCCATCATGATCTTCATTCCTTTCGTGCTGGCAGCCAGGTTTACGGCCTTTTCGAAAATCGGAATCATGCGGTATTTGCCGCCGGTGTTCTTGGCGTCGTTGTCGTCCATGTAAGGTTCGAGGTACCGGACGAAGGTCGGGTCGTAATAGAGCCCTTTTAGTACCATTAGGTCCGCCTGCTCTCGATCCAGGCCGAACGCGTGCTCGATCGTGTCGCAGCCGGCGATGATGGCGTTTCTTTGCCCTTCGCCTCCCATCACGTGACAGGCCGCCTTCTTGCCGAGACGGTGCGTCTCATCGATCAACGCCTCTAATACGGGCATCGGATATGTCAGCCGGTAGGTGGCCTCGCCGGTGGCCATGAAAGCATAATCGCCTGTAGGATACAGTTTGATCCAGTCCGCGCCGCCGTTAATTTGAGTCCGCACCGCTGCGCGCGCTTCGGCAGGCGAGCGAATTACCTCACCATCCAATGGGTTGTCCGGAGCCGCCGGATTCGCCGGATTCGCCGACCAGACAATACCCCGGGTCGATACTTGATACCTGGGGCCATCGATACGTCCAGCGTTAATCGCCTCTCGAACCGCCACGTCGCCGTATCCGTGGCCGTGGGAAGCCATGTCTCTCTCGGTGGTAAAACCCGCCCGCAGGTCCGCCTGCGCATTCTGCACGGCAATCAGGAGGCCGCCTTCCGTTGTTTCGCCTCGTTTGCGGTCGTTGAACATGTGCTCGTGTGCGTCGATCAAGCCGGGCAAAACCGTCGCCTGGCCGAGGTCGATCACTTGAGATCCAGCCGGAATCCTGACCTGGGCCTCGGGCCCGACCTCGGTGATTCGGTCACCCGAAAGAATCACCACCTGTTTCGTCAACATCCGGCCGGTCTTGCTGTCGAACAGGCGTCCGGCACGAATCGCGATCGCCCCCGCCGCAGGAGGGCATTGCAGGATGCCGCCGTCCGGGCCGACGCACGGGGTGGGACCCGCCCCGCGCCACCGCGCCGGATGCACCTGCGCCCAAACTGCGCCCAGCGTTATCGCTAAGACTGTGGTCAAGATAGATCTGCCGCGCACGAATGTGACCTCCCCGAATCGGCAAAGTAAGGTTGGAGTCAGGAGGTCCATCCTGGCTTCCTGACTAGCAGTTATTATACTGCCAACCGCGTAAATCGGAACTGTTATTCTTATAATTGGTCCCTTACTCGACCCAGTTCATCTGAACCTTGACAGATAGGGAACAACGGGGTAATTGTGGTCCAGGGGAGTTCCGGCGAATGACTTCGGATCGCAAAATCATCGCGCAATATGTAAGCCGCCGCCAGTTCTTGCGAGGCGCTTCCGCGGCTGCGGTTTCCTGTGGCGCTCTGTTTGAGCAAGCGGCGGGACAGTCCCCGAAGTATGTGGTCGCGGAGACGAGCCTGGGGAAGATTCGGGGAATCGATTACCGCGGCATAAAGACCTTCAAGGGCGTTTCTTATGGCGCGAACACCGAGGGAATGAACCGCTTCATGCCCCCGACCGACCGGGATCGCTGGACCGGTGTGCGCGACGCCCTTGCTTACGGCCACAGCGCCCCGCAGCGTGACCCAGATCCCCCGCCCGCCCCGCCACGCGATGCGCCCCCCGGACCATCGATCTTCACGGCACTAGCGGTGCCCGGAGGCAGTTCGACGGGTGAGGGCGAGGACTGCCTCGTGCTGAACGTTTGGACACCAGCACTCAACGACGGCCGCAAGCGGCCTGTGATGCTCTGGTTGCATGGCGGCGGATTTGGCTCCGGGTCCGGATCCTCCCCCAGTAACGACGGAACCAATCTGGCGCTCCGCGGAGACGTGGTGGTGGTCACCGTCAACCATCGCCTGAACGTTCTTGGTTTCGCAAACCTCAGTGACTTCAGCCCGGATTTTGCTGCCTCCGGCGATGTCGGAATGTTGGACATCGTCCACGCGCTCAAATGGGTGCGCGCGAATATCGCGCAATTCGGCGGCGACCCGAACACGGTAATGATCTTCGGGCAGTCGGGGGGCGGACGAAAGTGCGAGACGCTACTCGCAATGCCCTCTGCTAAAGGGCTGTTCCATCGCGCCACGATCGAAAGCGGCGTTGCCATTCAGCTTGTCAGCCGCGACATCGCGATCCGGAACGCGGAGCAGTTACTCGCCAAACTGGGCATTCGACAGACGGACGTGCACGACCTCCAGAAGCTGCCCGTGGAACGGATCATGGCTGCCTCTTTCGCAGTCATGCGAGAAGCGGGCAAGATCGATCAGAATGTGGCCGGATTCGCGCCAACCGTCGACGGTAAGATCCTTCCCCAGCATCCTTTCCACCCAACGGCGTCGCCGGTGTCAGCCGATGTACCGGTGATGATCGGCTGCACCCGCACGGAATGGACGGGCTTGAGCACTGAGGCAGCCGCCTGGCGTCTAGACGAGGATGGGATGCGAGAGCGAGTCAAGGAAATGCTCGGCGACCACTCGGCTGGGATGATCGACTTGTACCGCAAAACCAGACCCAACGCGACACCTTCCGACATATTCTTCCTGATCGCGAGCGACTACAATTACGTTGCACCGACGATGAAAATAGCGGAACGCCGGGCGGCGTTGGGAAAGGGGTCGGTGTACTCGTATTACTTCCACGTGGGAGACCCCGGTGCAGGGTGGCTTGTTGAGGACCCCGCATAACATGGAAATCCCCTTCGCATTCGACAACGTCCAGATATCGGCCAATCTGACCGGTGGAGGTGCCGAAGCGGTGGCCCTTGCCGACAAAGTCAGCGACGCCTGGATCGCGTTCGCACGGACGGGCGATCCCAATACCCCGAAACTGCCGCATTGGCCCGTGTTTGCCCCCACGGACCGCGCCACCATGGTCATCGACAACGCCAGCAAGGTGGTCAACGATCCGCTGCGGGAGCGGCGAGTTGCGATGTTCCGCGCCCTGAAGTTGACTTAAGTAGTCCGCCCGCGAATCGGGAGCGGAGATTAGCTGATCCCGAGTTTCTTCTGCATCTCTTCCAGCGAATAGCCCTTGGTTTCCGGGTAGAAGAACAGCACTACAAGAAACTGCACCACCATCATCGCCGCGAAGAACACGAAGGGGGCCCCGCCGGAAGAGGCGGCCAACAGGGGGAATAGGAACGACAACAGAGCGGCCATGATCCAGTGAGTGAGGCTGCCCAGGCTCTGGCCTTTGGCTCGGACGCGGGTAGGAAACACCTCGCTCAGGTAGACCCAGATCACAGCGCCTTGCGAGAATGCAAAAAAGGCGATGAAGACCACCAGGCACCAAACCAGCAGTTCCTGGTGGGTGCCGGCAAAGAAGATGGCCGCGACCCCCGCCAGTGCCACGGCCGTGCCGACCGATCCGATGAGCAGCAACTTCTTGCGTCCGAGGCGGTCGATCATGGTCATCGCCACGATGGTGAAGACCAGGTTGGTGGCACCCACCGCAACCGACTGCAAATCGCCGGACACTTTGGTGAAGCCGGCTTTGGTGAAAATGTCATTCAGGTAATATAGGATGGCATTGATGCCCGAAAGCTGGTTGAACATGGCGATGGAGACCGCCAGGAAAATCGGGACACGGTACTTGCGGGAGAAGAGCGTCTCCTGCACCAGTTCCCGCTTCTGGTCGACGGAGGCCACGATCTCCTTCAGGTCTTCCTGGTAATTTTCGTCGCCGGAACAACGCAGCACGTCCTCGGCTTCTTTGACGCGGCCTTGCTTTGCCAGCCAGCGCGGGCTCTCGGGAATGGCAAAGAGCATGACCAGGAATAGGGCGGCCGGAATACCGGAAACGCCCAGCTTCCAGCGCCACTCCAGGTCGCCGAATCCAAAGGTTCCAATGACGTAGTTGGAGAAGTATGCCAGCAGGATGCCGAACACGATATTGAACTGAAACGCGCCCACCAGGCGGCCGCGCTGCTTCGGTGGCGCGATTTCCGCGATGTACATTGGTCCCAGCACGGAGGAGGCGCCGATGCCCAGGCCGCCGATGAATCGCGCGACCACCAGCGAGTACCAGCCGAAGGCGAAGGCGCATCCGAGCGCCGAGAGCAGATACAAAACGGCGGTGATCCGCAGGCTGCCGCGGCGGCCATACCGATCACCCGGGATGCCAGCGAACATCGCTCCCAGGATTGTGCCGACCAGAGCTGTGGAAACAGTCATGCCCTTGGCGATGTCGGAGAGCCCATATTGAAGCTGCAAGGCAGCTATCGCTCCCGAGATCACGACCGTATCGAATCCGAACAGCAGTCCGCCGAGGGCGGCAACCAGAGAACTCTTCGCCAAGTATCCGTTGATTGTCATTGAGGTAACCAGATCCGGAGCGGCCTTCGCACCGGCCATGTACTGGCATTCACGCGCGCGCGAAAGCTCGCAGGGGAAACCCGGGGAGAGGCAGCGGCATTCGACAGGAATCCCGCAGCCACTCCCCGAATGGACAGCCTTAGTGCTTGGCGGCGGAAATCGTCATGTTCCGGTATCGGATGCCGCCGTGATGGTCACCCTGGAGGTAAATTGGACCGGGGTCGCCCTCGTTGCTGTCGATGGCGCCGCCGGTGACGCCGGCGATCTCCTGATTATCGATGGTGGTCACGCCGTTGAAAATCACCGTCGCCCACCGCCCGACGATGGTGATGTCATAGGTCTGCCAGTCCGGCCGAAATGGCGGCGGAGTGGACGGGCCCAGCATGCCATAAATGCAGCCTATGCCGGGAAACGGGTTTCTGTAGCCGCCACCCATGCCCGAACCGGGTCCCTTTTGGCCGACCGGTGCGGCCTGCCGCGCGGGGTCCGGCGGCGGTTGAACCTGCACCTCGTAGCGGCCGCGAAGGTAGATTCCGCTATTCTCGCCGGGAGGGCAGATGAATTCGACATGCAGCTTGAAATCGGTAAAAGTCCGCTTGGTCCTGAGATTGGACCCCTTCGCTTCGTTGATCAGTTCTCCGTTCTTCACTGTCCAGTGGCTTTCGCCGGGGTTGTCCAGGAAATCGGGAGTGTTATTGATCGGTTCCCAGCCGGAGAGATCCTTGCCATTGAACAGCGGCTCCGGAGCCGCCCACGATTTCACTGCGGCCGCTTTCAATGCCGGCGCCCGCACGCCGGTGGTCTGCTGCGTTTTGTCTCCGCTCTTCACAACGCCAGTAAGTTTGCCGCCTTTGGCGGTCAATTCCCAAACCAGTTCGGGCCGGCCGGGGAAGGCGGGCCGGGTGTCCGTCGCCGGACGCGCCGGAGCCGCCGCCGTCACGGTCACGATCAGGCGCTGTCCTTCCATCTTCACGGCGGCGACGGGGGCCACGTTTCCGGTGGGTTGCTGCACACGCGCCTCCAGGGCGCCACTCTTTTCCGTTACTTCCAGCCAACTTGGAAAGTGACCGTTCCCGATGCTGACGGTCATATCCCAGCGGCCGACGAAGGGGTTACTCTGGTTCTGCGCCAGGGCCGAAAGCAGGGCCGCGGCCGCGATGATCGATAGGATACAAAATCTCTTCATAACTCTCCTTTTTCAGACATGCCCCGGAAGGCTGCCGGTATCGTACGCGGTTCCGGCGATCTCCCGCAGGTCCCAACCGCGCCGGTATTCCCGGGTGAGATACTGATTCGCCTCCCGGCAGTTCGTGATGCGGAACGCCAGCGGATCCCATTCGATCCGATGGCCCACGCGCAATGCGATGTTGCCCAACTGGTAGGCCTCGGTGAACGGACCGGCGTACCCAAAGTGGCAAGGCGCCTGTCTCCCGGCCTTTACGGCAACAACCCAATCCTTATGAACTTCTTCCCTGCCCCAGTTCTTTTCGGGCGGTGTCGGGTACGGGTCGGTCTGCCTGCCGCGATAGGGCCCGCGGCCCACCGGCAGACTGCCCTTCGTGCCGATCCACGTGACACCGGCGCCGCCTTGCGCCCGCACCGCGCCCGCCGGTTCCCGCGCCGCGCTGACGATCTCCGCGGGCGGTCGCTTCCCGCCGTCGTACCAAAAGATCTTCAGCGGCGGATGTACGCCCCGGGCAGCGTAATCGAAACGGATCACGCTCCAGTCGGGGTACATTTCCGCCCTCATCCCGGAAGTTTCCACGACTTCGACGGCCGATGGCGCGCCCAGGTCGAGAGCCCAGAAAATCACGTTCATCTGGTGTGGCGCGA
>OBLW0100004010.1_pt1 | contig 11328 bp, 11 predicted proteins | sample 1520161 | NCBI WGS metagenome assembly OBLW01 (sample SAMEA3539309, study PRJEB22396) | soil metagenome | biome: tundra; feature: field; material: soil | place: USA | collected 2010-05 | depth 0.15 m
GAGATGCCTAAGTGACTGGAGTTCAGACGTGTGCTCTTCCGATCTGGGGCCTCGGCCGCACCCCGCCGCGCTGGCTCGCCCCCGGCGACGAGCTCGTCAGCCGCATCGAGGGCATCGGCGAACTCCGGCACCGCTTCGTCGCGGCCCGCTGACCGCAGCCCGCTCATGGACGACACATTCACGGAGGAGACAATGATGCCGGGTGATCCCGCGATGGGCAGCTCGCGTGCGCTGAAGGTCGACGACGAGCAGTTCACGCCCACACGCCAGCCGGAATCCCGCCGCAACCGGGCGACGAACCGGCCGGTCATCGCCCCCAGACTGCATCACACGACGTTCACCACCAAGCGCCTGGACGAAATGGTCGCCTGGTACGAGCTGGCCGTGGGCCTGGTGCCCGTGTTCTACGGCGAGGACGCCGCGTGGCTGACCAACGACGAGGCGAATCACCGCATCGCCTTGCTGTCGCCGCCCGGGCTCAAGCACCCGGACGACAAGGGCCACACCACGGGCATCCACCACACGGCGTTCGAGTTCTCCACGTTCGATCAGTGGCTGGACAACTACATCCGGCTGCGTGACCACGGGATCCTGCCGTTCCTGACGCTGGATCATGGCATCACCATGTCGGTCTACTACCAGGATCCGGACGGCAATGGCGTTGAGGTCCAGGTGGACGGGTTCGGCGACTGGGCTGACTCCAAGCAGTGGATCGCGTCGTCGCTGGAGTTCGCCAGCAATCCGATCGGCACTTACTTCGACCCTGAGCAGCTGGTCGAGGCACGATCCAACGGGCTGACTTTCCAGGAGATCCACCGGAAGGCCCGGGCTGGTGAGTACCTTCCCAGCGAGATTCCGCAGGACATCTTCCTGCCCGAGCTGTACTGACCGCACAATGATGAGCATGACCCCCGAGAGCCCGCCGGACACCGATCCCCCCGGGCACGTGGACGTGCTCATCGTGGGCGCCGGCCTGTCGGGTATCGGGGCCGCCTGTCATCTCCAGGCCGAGGCCCCCGCCGCGTCGTACGCCATCGTCGAAGCGCGCGGGGCGAGCGGCGGGACATGGGACCTGTTCAGGTATCCCGGCGTCCGGTCGGACTCCGACATGTTCACCCTCGGCTATCCCTTCCGCCCGTGGCCGGACTCCAGGTCGATCGTGGGCGGCGCCGAGATTCTGCGCTACGTCCGGGAGACGGCGGCGGCCTACGGCGTGGACCGTCAGATCAGTTATCACTCCCGCGTCGTGCGGGCCGACTGGTCCAGCCAGGATGCCCGCTGGACGGTCACGGTCGAGGACACCGGGTCAGCGGTGCGTACCCGGCGGAGCTGCAGCTTCCTGTACCTGTGTTCCGGCTACTACCGATACGACCAGGGCTACACGCCGGACTGGCCCGGCCAGGAGGACTTCGCCGGCCCCGTCGTGCATCCGCAGCACTGGCCGGAGGACCTGGACGTCACGGGCCAGCGGGTCGTGGTCATCGGCAGCGGCGCCACCGCCGTCACCATCGTTCCGGCGCTGGCCGGGGCGGCCGCGAAGGTGACCATGCTGCAGCGCTCGCCGTCGTTCGTCCTGGCCATGCCCGCCCGGGACCCCGTCGCCGACCTGCTGCGCACGGTGCTGCCCGAGCGCCAGGCGTACGCGGCGGTGCGCTGGAAGAACGCCCGGATCGCGACAGCACTGTACGTCCTGTGCCGCAAGTACCCCGATCGCGCGCGGTCGGTGCTGCGCAAGGGGGTACTGAAACGCCTGCCGGCCGGCTACGACGTGGACACCCACTTCACCCCGGCCTACCAGCCCTGGGACCAGCGCCTGTGCCTGGTGCCCAACGGGGACTTCTTCGCCGCCATCCGGTCCGGCCGGGCGGACATCGTGACCGACCAGATCGAGGCGTTCACCCGGACGGGCCTGCGGCTGCGCTCCGGCGCGCAGCTCGGGGCCGACGTGGTCATCACCGCGACCGGGCTGAACCTGCTTCCCCTGGGGGGTATCGACCTGGCTGTCGACGGCGAATCAGTGATCATCCCGGAGCGGGTGGCTTACAAGGGCATGATGCTCGAGGCGGTGCCCAACATGGCGTTCGCGATCGGCTATACCAACGCCTCCTGGAATCTCAAAGTCGACCTCGTCGCCTCCCACGTCGCCCGCATGCTGCGTTTCATGAAGGAAAACGGGCACGCGATCGTCACCCCGCGGCGGCCGGACGGGCCCATGGCGACCTCGCCGTTCATCGACATGACCTCCGGCTACTTCGAGCGCGCGCGGGCCACCCTGCCGCTGCAGGGTGACCGGGCACCCTGGCGGCTGCGGCAGCACTACTTCAAGGACGCCGCCCTGTTCCGCGGGCCGGTGGATGAGAAGGACCTGGAGTTCCGGCCCGCGCCCGCCCTGGTCCCGTCAGCCGGGTCAGCGCAGGTGCCGGGCTAACCGCCGTTCATCATGTCGTTGAGCCTTCTGGTGGCGCCCACCTCATCCGGCCGCAGCACATCGCGCCGCGCCCGGGCACGCTCGACGTAGACCTCCACCTCGTCGGTGGCCAGCAGCTCCATCGTCTCGGCCAGGTAGTCCGCCAGGGGCATCGCCCGCGGGTCGGTCAGGTTGACGTCCATCAGCGCCGTCTGCGTGTACGGCGGCGCGATCTCGAGGACGGTGACCGGCGAACCCTGCAGGCGGTGGCGCAAGGACAGCGTGTACGAGTGCAGCGCGGCCTTAGTCGCGGAGTAGAGAGCCGACGAGGCCAGCGGCGCATAACCGAGCATCGAGGAGACGTTGATGATGGTCGCCGAGGGCTGCTGGCGGAGATGAGTGATGAGCGCGGAGTTCAGCCGCACCGGCCCGAGCAGGTTGGTGGCGACGATGGACGTCAGCATCTCGTCGTCGATCGGCTGGCCGGGGTCGTCGCCGAACATGATCCCGGCGTTGTTGATGACGACGTTCAGGTCTGGATGCGCCGCGATCAGGCGGGGCGCGACGCCCGCAATGCTGGCCGCGTCGGCCACATCCAGCGCCACGGCCAGCATCCCGGGATTAGCCGCCGTGACCTCGCCGAGCACCGCAGGCCGCCGCCCGGCGATGATGACCCGGTTGCCCCGCCGGTGCAGTTCCTCGGCCAGTCCGCGCCCGATGCCGGAGCCGCCGCCGGTGATCAGGATCGTGTTGCCGCTGAGTCTCACCGGCCCTCCTTCCGCAGGAACGCGGCGTGCTGGTCGCGCACGTAGGTCTCGAAGGTCGTCGGCGGGCGTCCGAGCAGCCACGTGAGCACGTTCGGGTTGCCGACGAAGTCGTGGCTGCTGTAGCGCGCGGTGATCGCGCGCAGCACCCTGGCCTGGTGCGTGACCTGCTGCGGATCCGCGTCGCCCACCCAGGCCTTGAGGTAGGTGTCGGCATCGATCTCCCGCACCAGGATGGGCCGGCCCAGCACGCGCGAGATAATGTCGCCCAGCTCGTGCGCCGTGTAGCGGCCGGGGGCCGCCAGCTCGTAGGTGGCTCCGGCATGGCGTGCGCTCTCGAGCAGGGCCATGCAGGCCACATCGGTCACGTCGCCCAGGTCCACCAGGGACTGGCGGCGCTCAAGCGACCAGGAAAGCTCAAACACGCCGTGCTCGAAGACGGGCCGGAGCTTCAGCGGCAGCATGTAGTTCGCCGGCTGGAGGATCGTGAACTCCAAGCCCGACGAGAGCAGGTGCTCCTCGATGTCGCGCTTGATCTCGTGCTGCACCAGATCGGTCGTGATCGCATGCAGCACCGAGCTGAACACCAGGTGCTGCACTCCCTCGGCCCGGGCGGCATCGACCACGGCCAGGCCCATGGCACGTTCGCGCGGGTGGGCGGTCGGCCCGACGTGGTACACCTTCGCCGCGCCCCGGATGGCGCTGGCCAGCACCGCCGGCTCGCTGAGGTCGCCGACCACTATCTCCGGCACGCCCAGGGCACGCAGGTGCCCGGCAGAAGCGTGCGTCCGGACGCAGGCCCGGACGGGCTGCCCAGCCGCCAGCAGCTTCGGGACGAGTAGCTTGCCCTGATTGCCATGGGCGGCGGTGACCAGGATCATGTCGGGTCCATTCGGCTCGTGATGTCCGGCTCGTGATCTCACCTCACCCGGGCGCCGCCGATCCACACGCCGCGGATGTTCCGGGTCGCGGAGATGTCCCGGGTGGGGTCGCCATCCACCAGTACGAGGTCCGCCCGGCGTCCTGGCGCGATGACGCCCCGGTCCGTCAGGCCGAAGGTATGAGCCGCGAGCGAGGTGGCCCCGCGCAGCGCCTCGGCCGGGGTCAGCCCGGCATCCACGAGCCGGCCCAGTTCCTCGTGCAGTGACTCGCCGTGCGCGACCTGGCAGGGTGCCGTGCGATCGTCGTTCGAGTCGGTGCCAGCCAGGATCACGGCCCCGGCCCGGTGAAACGTGGCGACGGTCGACGTCGCGTGCCGGTAATTGAGCCGGACCGCCGGCACGAACGGAGCCAGCAGGCGCATGGCGAGCTTCCCGCCGATCGCGTGCACCACTCCCTGCATCATCGTCAGGGTGGGGATGATGACGACCGGCCGCCCGGCGAGCAGGGCCCCGAAGCCGGGGCCCAGGTCACTGGTCAGGGCGGTATGGGTAACGATGTCCGCTCCCGCGCGCACCGCCGTGGTCATGGTGTCCGCGCTCACCACATGAGCGACCGTCGTCAGCCCGGCTTGGTGCGCCGCCACGACCAGCGCCGCCACCGTCTCCGCGCCCAGCGCCCTGGTGCCCGGGATCTTGGGGTCCTCGACCAGGATCTTGATGTAGTCGGAGCCCTCAGCCACCCGCTCGGCCACGAATCGCGCCGCGTCATCAGGCCCGCTGACGGTCGTCGAGACCGAGAATCCCATCTTCGCGACGAACACGGAATCCGGCGCACTCGCCGGATTGCCGGCGCTCTTCAGGGTCGGATGCCCCTGGCCCTTCTTCAGCGCCGCGAGGTTGGCGAGATCCTTGTTGCCCATGTCGAGCAGGGTGGTGACGCCCCACGAAGCCGACACCTCGAGCTGTGACGCCTGGTCCACATGCACGTGCGTGTCGATCAGCCCCGGCAGCAAAGCGCCCCCGCCGCCGTCGACCACGTCGGCATCACGTGCGCCGTCCGCCGGGGTGCGGGCCGAGATCGTGGCGTCTTCGACCACGACGGTCGCTGGCTCACCCAGCCGCTCTCCGTCGAAGACCCGAACGTTCGTGATAGCTGTTGCGGCGCTCACAGTGTCCCTCCTGAATGCGGCGGGAAGTGCCCGGGGCACTCCCCGCGGGTGCCGGGCCTCAGGCGGAGGCTGGCCTCGCGGTGTGCCGGGCGTAAGCCGATCGCACCGGGGGAACGAGCTCCTCGGCCGCCGCCGGGTTGGCGTGGTCGGCGCGGAGCTTGAGCAGGTTCCCGGCGCGCAGGTCTGGCGGGACGTCGTGGCCGCGGGGCGCGATGAGGGCATGGAAGTGCGGGTAGTTCTCGCCGAACACCAGGAGGTAGGTCGCGGGTGCTCCGGTGACGTCGGTGACGGCGGCCACGAGATCTCGCGCATGGCGGCCGAACGACGACAGCTCTTCGTCGTCGAGCCCGGTGATCCGCTCGGCGTGCCGGCGCGCCCGCAAAATGAACCAGCCGGGAACGTCGTAGCCGGGCACGACCTCGGCCGCCCAGAGCGGGTCGCGGAACACGACCGAGCTCTCGTCAGCGCCCTCCATGGTGCACAGCAGGCACTCGTCCATGCTTAGCCGAAGACCTCGACCGTGGCGGTGGCCGGGATGTCGTCGCGCACCCGCGCGGTGTCGTTGATGTCGCGCCAGATCTCGTACCCGTTCTCCCGGCAGATCTTGCCGTCCCGGCACTGGAACGCGTGCAGCAGGCGCACGCTCACGGTCGTCCCGGGTGGGAACGGGCAGTTGGCGAAGCCGTCGCCGGTGATGGTCCATTCGAAAATGCTGTCGTCGAACACCCATTCCTCGGTCGCGAACCGGTACAGGTTGGTGATCTTGTGGATGTTCATCGAGCCGAAAATTTTGAGATATTCGGCCTTGACGTCCGCGACGTTGCGGTGGACCAGGCCGCGGGCCGGCACCTCCCAGACGATGTCGTCGGTATAGACCGCGACCGCCTTGTCGATGGTCTCCGGGGTCTCATTGTGGAAGTGCACCTCAACGGCGGCGAGGTTGCTGGCGATGATCTCCTCGCGCGTGCGTTCCGCTGGTGATGTCACGGTTACCTCCCTGTCGCGGCCTGCGGCGAGGGTACTCGATATATGTGATAACAGCAATGCCGGGCCTGCTTACGGCACACGTCCCGGCGGCCAGCGTTCACGATGGTAGATCCCGGCGAGAAACGCCCGCCTCTTCCGGACTGCGGCGGAGATCATCGCCAGCCCCGGTGCATGGGAAGCTGTTATCATATATCACAACGTTGTTGGTGAAGCTGCGCTCCCGAGCTTCATGTGGGCGAAACATCGGCGCCGGTATCATTGATTTCAGTCCGTGACCGGTGGAGAGCGAGGCGGCTGGTGGATTCAACTGCGACGACGGTGGTCCGCCCCATCGAATCGCGGTCCGTCGCTGACCAGGTCATGACCGAACTGCGCCGGTCCATCCTGTCGGGAGCGCTCGAGCCGGGTCGTGAGTTCTCGTTGCGCGAGCTTGCGGAGATGCTCCAGGTCAGCATCATTCCGGTGCGCGAGGCACTGCGGAGCCTGGAGAATCAGGGCCTGGTGCAGATGCGGCCCGGGCGGAGCGCCCTGGTGGCGCCGCTCGATCTGGATGAGCTGCAGAGCATCTACCGGCTGCGGCGCCGCCTGGAGCCGGAGATCGCGCAGCGGTCATGCCGGCTGCTGCCCGATGCCGAGCTGGATCGCCTGCATCTGGAGGCCGCGGACTTCGGTGACGCGAACCGGACGATGAACGAGATCTACGACTCGCATCACACCTTCCACCTCGCGTTGCTGGCCCCGGCCGCGACCAGCTGGGACCTCCGGATTCTCACCACATTGTGGCGGGCCTCAGAGCGCTACGTCCGTATCGGCTGGGGCATGCTCGATCCGGACCCGCACGAGCACGACCGGCGCAAGCAGCATCACCAGGAACTGGTCGAGGCGTTCCGCCAGCGGGATCCGGAGATCGCGTCGGGCGCGTTGCTGCAGCACCTGACCCGCAACGAGCAGACCGCGCTGCTGGCCCTGGGCCCCCACCGCGGCTCACTAACTCCGGTCGGCTGACCCTCCCCGGACCCTGTCGATGAGCTCGCTGGCGGAGTCGGGCTCGCGGTCGCCGGCCCACGCCACGTAGTTATCCGGACGCACGAGAACGAGCGCCGCTCCGCGCAACGCCCGCTCGTCGAGGTCAAGAACCTTCAGCGGTACGCCACTCGCGCGCGCCGCTGCCGTGATCGCCTCAGCCGGCACACCGCGGCGCGTCGTCAAGAGCGTGAAACCGTCACCCAGCTCGTCATAGAGCGACCTGCCGTCGTCGAGCCACGCGTGCGGGAGCAGCGCTCCCGCAACCGGCGCTCCCGCATCCTGGCCGGCCGGCTTGACCTTCGCGATATCACCGTCCGCGATGACCGGCGACGGAGTGACCCTGACGTCCAGGACCAGGTCGAGGGCGTGGAACTCCGCCCGCTTGGTGGCCTGGATCCGGGATCCCGCCGCGCGCCGGGCGGACTCCCCGGCCGCGTTGTCCTCGTCGAGATCAGCGGCGACCAGTTCCGGTGAGGTCACTGCCATGTTCACGGTGGCCTCGCGGATCACTCGCTCCTGAATCGGCCGGCGCTCGATCTCATAGCTGTCCAGCAGCCTGGGTCCCGCCCAGCCGTCCAGCGTGGCGGCGATCTTCCAGCCGAGGTCCACCGCGTCACCCAGCCCGGTGTTGAGCCCGTGCCCGCCGAACGGCGGGTTGAGATGAGCCGCGTCCCCGGCAAGGAAGACCCGGCCCCGGCGCATCCGGTCGACGATCTGCATGCGCGCGGTCCAGGGATCGGTGGACAGCACGGTCGCGCCGGCTGGCACCCCGGCCGCCGCGTCGATGATCCGCCCGGCCTCGCGTTCGCCGGTGTCCTGATCAACGCCGAACGCGATGATCCACCAGGTATCCGCCGGATCGAGCGGGCCCACCAGCGCGGGCGCGTCGCGATTGATGATCCAGTAGTGGACGGCCGGGCCGTGCCGGACGTGCGTCCACAAGCCGGGCGCCCGGAAGACCATCCCGAAGTTCGGCCGGAGAGCGTGCTCGCCCACGTATGCGGCACCGATGCGCCCCCGGATGGTGCTGCGCGGGCCATCGCATCCGATCAGGTAGGAGCCCGCGACCACCATGCGCTGACCGGCCCCGTCGGCGACGGTGGCCCGGACCCCGCCGGGATCCTGGCCGACGTCCACGACCGTGGCCCCGGCGGCCAGCGTGCACGCGGGCAATTCGCGCACCACCTCCCGCAGGAGTTCCTCCAGGAGGTACTGCGGTGCCTGCTGGCCGAGCTCAGGGAACCGGTCGCCGTCGTGCACCAGGCCCAGCACCCCGGTGAACCGCGACAGTTCCCGCCCGGCGAGCGACGTGCAGAACACCACGTCCTGCGACCACGAGGGTGTCAGCGGCGCACGCTCGCGCAGCCGGTCAGCGATTCCCCACCGGCGCAGATGCTCCATCGACCGCACGTTGATCGTCTTGCACCGCGGGCGTGCGTGCGACACCGTCGTACGCGGCTCAATGACCAGGCACCGGATGCCCCGGCGGCCCAGCTCGATCGCGGCGGACAAGCCAACCGGACCACCGCCCGCCACGATGACCTGCGTCGACGCGGGCAGCTCGGCCGTCACGCCCGGCGCATCCGGCGCCATCAGCCCGCCGCGCTCTGCCGTCCCCACAGCTCGCACTCCCCGGCGAAGGCCAGCTGGCGCAGGTGCAGAGCATGTCCCAGGATGTGGTGGTCGATGCTGTGCCCGGTGGCGCGGGCGATGCCCGCCTCCACGAACGGGGCGCCGGTCAGCATCTTGGCGAACTGCTCGACGTTCGCCGGCGTGCTGTCCCAGAGGGCATCAAACTCGGCGAGCTCGTTGTGCACCGGGACCCGGATCCGCGGCGCGACCTCTGGCAGGTGCTCGTCCGGCCAGTTCGGCGCCTGGATGAGCTCGCGGACCGGCACTGGCGCGTAGGACGCGTGCGCATTCTCGATTCCCTCGGCGGTACGGGTGAACTCCGGCCCGAACATCACCAGATCCCGCTGGTCATACGGCAGGTCAACCGTCGCATCTGGCGGAAGCGACGCCAGTGCCTGAGCCGGGCCGCCGGCTCTGATCACCGCGCCCATCCCGGTCACCGACGCCCCGAGCAGGCGGAAGTCGATGTCGGCCGCGGCGATCATCGCGGCGATCATGCCCCCGATGGAATGGCCGAGGAGGACGACTCCGTCTGCGCCATAGCTTTCGGCCGCCTGGGCGACCGCTGCCGCCAGCAGCCGGGCGTGCCGGTCGAACGTATTGTCATCCGGCTCGAGGGCCGAGCTGCCGCCGTAGCCGGGCCGGTCGAGGCTCACCACGCAATAGCCCAGGCCTGCCGCCAGATCCATGAACGACCCGTGACGCGAGCCCGCGACATCGAAATACCGGGCGTTGTATGTCCCGCCGTGCAGGGCCGCGATCAGTGGCCTGCCCGGGCACGACCGGGGCCCGGCGGTCAGGGCCGAGATCGTCTGCCCGTCCACCGTGAACTCGATAGTGCCGCGTTCATCGGCCATCGGTACCTCCTCGTCGAGGGTTACTGAGCGGAGCGACGAAATGGGGCGCCGTTCTCCGATCCAGGTCACCTTAGTTGAGATATGTGATAACAAGCAATCGGTGGATTCCGGGTTGTCCCACCGCCGGTGGCCTGCGGGCCCGGATCCGCTGGCAGGCTGGAGAGTGTGGAACTGCTGATCGCCCGCAACCCGGACCCGGACTCCAGACTGCCGTACCTGCTGCGGCTGCCGCTGGAGGGCGGGATGGTGTTCCGCACCTCGGGGACCTGGCCGCGCACCAGCGCCCTGTACTGCCATCCGATGCCGGCGGATGAGTGGCCCGAGACCCCTGACCTCGTCGAGCGAGTCGGCCTCCGGTCCTGTGTGCGGCGGGGCGCCGCCATCGACCTCGTCCTCGACCGGGGACGGGAGAGCCGCTCCCAGATCGTTTTCACCAGGGCCCGCGGCCGCGACGCCGTCTTCTGGCAGTCCGCGCGGACCCGCAAGCAGGCCCGCCCGGACGTGACCATTCCCACCGCCCGGGCCGCCGGGATCGCTGAGCTGGAGATCGTGGTCGACTCCCATGAGCAGTACGCCTACCGGTTCGGCGGCCAGCAGGTCACCACGGTCAGGCGGGCGCTTCCCTGCGGTGACTACGGCCTGGTCGCCGATGGCCGGCTCGTCGCCTCTGTCGAGCGCAAGTCCCTGACCGATCTGGTGGCCAGCCTGACCGGCGGGAAGCTCCGCTATGCGCTGGCCGAGCTCGCGGCGCTGCCGCGCGCCGCGGTCGTGGTGGAGGACCGCTACTCCCAGGTGTTCAAGCTGGAGCGGGTCCGGCCCGCGCTGGTCGCCGACGGTCTTGCCGAGCTCCAGCTGCGCTGGCCCAGCGTCCCGGTCGTCTTCTGCGAGACCCGCCAGCTCGCCGAGGAATGGACGTACCGGTTCCTGGCCGCCGCCCGCGTATGGGCCGAGACGGAGATCGCCGCGATTGGGCGGCTCGCACCCTTGGCCGCATCACGCGGCGTGACCGAGCTCGACCAGGCGCCGGACGCGCCCGGGCCGTCCACCGCGGAGGTCCGGGCCTGGGCGCGCGCCGCCGGCCTGGCCGTCCCTGGCCGCGGCAAGCTCCGCCCCGAGATCTGGACCGCCTGGCAGGCAGCTCACCCCGGCTGAGGGACCGGACCGCTGAGGGACCGGACCGCTGCGGGACCGGACCGCTGCGGGCGGCTCAGGGGGCCGGGCATTCAGCGGCCAGCCGGCGGCCCCCCTGGGAGCCGCGGATGACCGCGGGCTGGCGCTGGGTGCCGAATACGCGCCAGCGGCCGGTCAGCCGGATCACCGGGCCGCCCGCCGGGTGCACGGTAAGCCGCGCGGTGACCCGGCCGGACGGCTGATCCCAGCGGGCGGTGCCCTCGATGACGGCGCCACTCACCCAGCGGACGCCGCGCAGAGTGATCTTCAGGTCAGTTCCGCCGGAGAAGGTGACCCGGCCGCCGCGCAGTCCCAGGTCCCGGTCGCCGCTGAGCAGCGGCCAGCGGCTCACCTCGTCGCCCACGCTGGCCAGGGCCACGGTGGCGCCGCGGAGGGCCTGGCGGCCCGCCCGGTTGCCGGCCAGCGGGGTCGCCG
>OBLW0100004011.1_pt1 | contig 11325 bp, 6 predicted proteins | sample 1520161 | NCBI WGS metagenome assembly OBLW01 (sample SAMEA3539309, study PRJEB22396) | soil metagenome | biome: tundra; feature: field; material: soil | place: USA | collected 2010-05 | depth 0.15 m
AGAGATCTTTGCAAACGCGTGCAATCGCGTGCGCAATGCCACTCCGGCTTCGATTCCCGGAGCGCCTGGGAATAGGGCGATACTAGGGCTCCGTGGCCTTGGGAGGCGCAGTGGATTGCCGAATGATGAGTTCCCCTGGAACCTGGAAGTTTTGCTCGGAAGTGGATCCATTCATGAGTTTGAGCAGCGTCTCCATGGCTAAGCGGCCCATCTCGTGCCTCGGCTGGCGAATGGTCGTGAGCGGCGGTTCGGTGTATTGAGCCAGAAAAAGGTCATCGAAACCTGCTACCGACAGGTCGCCGGGAACGCACAGGCCCCCTGTCCGAATTGCCTTCAGCGCGCCCAGAGCGGTCATGTCGTTATAGCAGAATATGGCAGTCGGGGGCTGGGCCAACCGCAGCAGGTGTTCCGTCGCGATTCTTCCGGATTCCGGCTTACTGTCGCCATGGACGACGTATTCGGGTGTAAACGGCAGATCTGATTCGTCAAGCGCTGAACGGTATCCCCCAAAACGGTCGGTGTCCGACTGGTAGCCGGATTTATCCCCGATATAAGCAATACGCTTGTGACCGAGTTGAATGAGGTGCCGCGTGATTTCGCGGCTGGCCTGGAAGTTGGCGATCATCACGGAATGCGTGAACTCGGCGGGATGCTGATTGTTAACCAGCACGATGGGCACGCGCATTTGGGAGAGCAACGGGACATAGACCGCACCCACCCGGGAAGAGGTGACGATAATCCCGTCCACGCTCCTTTCCTCAAAGCCCCGGACTACCCGCAACTCGCGATCCGAGTCCGCATTGGAATTGGCGAGGTACACGGAATATGCGTGTTCATCGGCCATCTCTTCAATGCCGCTCACAATTTCAGCCACGAAAGGATCGGCGATGTTGGTGACGACGACACCGATCAAATTGGTTTTCCGGGTCACCAGGCTCCGCGCCGCGGCGCTGGGCCGATAGCCGGATTCCTCGGCAATACGCCGGATGATTTCCGTAGTCTCCGATTTGACCAGTGAGCTGTTGCGCAACGCACGCGAAACCGTCGCATGTGAAACCTGCGCGGCTTGGGCAATATCTCTTATGGTTGGGCGCTTCATTTACCTGAGGATGTCTCCTCCGCACAAAGCTCGTGGAACAGATCTATCGGCAACCCGACAGATATTAGCCTAAAATGCGCACGTTGCCCCACCATGCTCTCCACGATTCCCTCCTTCAATGTTGTTAACGTAAATTGCCATCGGAAGTCAATACGGAAAAGGGGCGTGATTCGGATGCCAGGACACGCATGGTTTTGGCTCAAGCGGGCGGGTGCTGCTTCGCCGAATGAACACGTGTACAATTTTTGTTGACAACCCCTTAAAGGAGTCATATAATCCCTAAACGACACTCAAGGGTTTCAGCGGGTCAAATTTACGAAAGGTCAGGGGTTAGTTTGCAGGCCCAGCCGGCGAGACGTGCATTCCGCTGTCCCCGGCAGCCGCCACCTCGAAAGGGAGTCACCAAATGCTGACGCGCACAATTGCACTGGCGTTCCTCACGGTAAGTTTGGGATTTTCGCAAGGTACTACGGCAACATTGGATGGCATTATCCGCGACCGGAGCGGCGCCGTAATACCAGGCGCCATGATTACCGTCACCAACACCCGCACCGGCGTCTCTTCCAAGGCGACGACGAACCTGGAGGGGGACTTCGTTGCGCCCTTCCTCTTGCCGGGTGAATATCGGGCAGTGGTCGAAAAACAGGGATTCAAGAAAGTGGATCGCACGGGGATCACTCTGTCGGTTGGCGACACGATCCGCATCGAGTTTACCCTCGAAGTGGGAGCGATGACCGAGAGTACGACTGTGACCGCCGAGGCGCCCCTGGTCAAAGCGGACACGTCCGAGCTTGGGCAAGTGGTCCAGCAAAAGGCGATCGAGGAATTGCCCCTGAACAGCGGGACGGGCCGAAACTTTACCGCTTTGATGACGCTGATTCCGGGCGCCATCCGCACCAATCCGGTGGGCACCTTCGATGCTCCACAAGGCAACTCGAGCTTTGCCGTCAACGGGCAGCGCGACAGCGAAAACAACTACCAGGTGGACGGCGCCGACAATAACGAGGTCTTGGAGGGAATCGTCACCATTCTGCCGCCGCCGGAAGCATTGAGTGAATTCAAAATTCAGACCGACAATTTCAGCGCCGAGTTTGGCCGCGCGGGCGGTGCCGTGATCAACGTCGAGACGCGTTCTGGAACGAACCAGATCCACGGCAGCGCATTCGAGTTTGTTCGCAATAGCTATTTTTCCGGGCGCGGGCCATTCGATCCAGCCGTGCTTCCCCCGCTGCGCCAGAACGAGTGGGGCGCCACGCTGGGAGGGCCCATCGTGAAGAACCGTTTTTTCATTTTCGGCGACTATGAAGGCTTCCGCCAAGCCTCCGGCACCACCTATATCGCCAGTGTGCCCACGGCCAGTCAGCGAAGTGGGGTGTTTCTGGCCAGCGAGGGTGCGGGCACCATTTACGATCCTTCGAGCGGAACTCCGTTCCCCAACAATGCAATTCCGGCGGCGCGCATCAATCCGGTCGGCCAGGCTCTGTTGAATCTTTTTCCGCTGCCCAACCTGGCGGGTGTGGTTTCTACTTCCGGCACCGGCGTAGCCAACAACTACACGGGACCCGTGGTTCAGACGCAGCATGTCACGCGCGCGGACACTCGAGTGGATGCCGTCATCTCCTCCAAAGATACTATGTTCGGCCGCTACAGTATCTTCAATGCGTTCACCGCGTTGCCTCCTCTGTTCGGGCCTATTGCAACCGGCAATGTTCCAGGAGCGCCCGGCCAAGGCCCTTCGCGCGATCAATCCGTCGTGGTGGGCGACGTTCACATCTTTACTCCCAACCTCATTAACGAAGCCCGGTTTTCTTACAGCCGCATCAGCGACACCTATTACGGCTACGATTATGGCCAGAACACGGCGACGCAGATCGGCATCCCCAATATCAACGTCTTCGGACCCATCTCCACCGGATTGCCGATTATTTCGATTTCCGGTCTGAGCGGTCTCGGCACCGAGGCGCCCATTCCGGCCCTGCGCTACGAGAACATGTTCGAGTGGATCGACAACGTCACCTGGATCCACGGGAAGCACCACATCAAGTTCGGCGCCGATATTCACCGCATCCGCTCCGACTTCTACCAGATCTCTCTCGCCAGCCCCCGGGGCCAGTTCAATTTCGATCAGAATTACACTTCGAATGCCGGCGCGTCCAAGACCGGGCTCGGAATCGCCAGCGCCCTTATCGGTTTTCCGGCCACGGAAAGCCGCGGCGTGATCTACGATTTTCCGTCCAACCGCACTTCTGAGCCGTTCTTCTTCGTTGAGGACGACATTAAGGTTACCCAAAAGCTTACGCTGAATCTGGGGCTTCGCTACGAACTGTATTTCCCGACGACGGATGCGTTCAACAATCAGTCGAACTTCGACCTGAAGACCGCCCAAATGCTGCTGGCGGGGCGCGGTGGAAACTCGCGGGCGTTGGTGAACCTCGACACCAATAACTTCGCGCCCCGTTTCGGCTTCGCCTATGCATGGAAATCCAGCACGGTCTTCCGCGGCGGCTATGGCATTTCCTATTTCCCCGATAAATTCGGCGCCACCGGCGGGACTCTCAACGACAACTACCCGTTCATCAGCTTCCAGCAGGTTACGCCGCCGTCGATCTACGCGCCCAGCGCGCAGTACTCGATTTCGAATGGCATTCCCAGCCCCGTTCCGCCGAATCTGAATCAAGCTTCGGTTCCGCTGGTGGGATCGGCGACGTATTTCGATCCCAACTACAAGATGGGATACGTGCAGTTCTGGAACCTTACCATCCAGCACCAGCTCACCAGGGATACGGTTCTCGAGGTCTCGTATGTGGGCAACAAAGGAACCCACCTGTTTGGCAACAACCACTTTAACCTGAACCTGCCAATGCCCGGTCCGGGAGCCGTCGTTCCGCGTCAGCCGTTCTATGCGCTCGATCCTTTGGCCACCAGCATCAACCTGCGCGATTCCAGTGAGTGGTCCAAGTATGAGGCATTGCAGGCGAAGTTCCAAAAAAGGCTGAATCACGGCTTTTGGCTGCTGGCTTCCTATGCCTACGCCAAGTCGATCGACGACGCCGCCACCTCCTATAACCCGCTGGATTGGGACGGGATCACGCGGGGGCCCTCAGGGAACGACTTCACGCATAACATCACCATCAGTTCGGTGTATGAGCTTCCGATCGGGAGAGGGCGCGCGCTCTTTACCAATATGAACCCCATCCTGGATGCGATCATCGGCGGCTGGCAGACTAACGGCATCTACACGTTCCGGACCGGGCTGCCCTCCTCGGCTTCGTTGTCCTCCGGACTGGCCAGTCAGGAGGTGAATACCGGCGGCAGCGATCGTCCCAACCAGATCGCGTCGGCAGAACTGCCGGCAAGCCAACGCTCGCTCAAGGAGTACTTTAATACCGCGGCTTTCGTGGCGCTCCCGGCAGCCTCCTATCAGTTCGGCAATGCCGGCCGCGATACCATCCGGGGGCCCAGTTTTTCCAACCTCGATTGTTCGCTGTTCAAGAACTTCCAGTTCAAGGAGCGCTTTCGCCTGCAGGTGCGCGGAGAGTTCTTCAACGTGGCGAACCATCCCAACTACGGCCAGCCCGGCGCCAGCTTTGGCTCCGCGACGTTCGGCACCATTACTTCGCTGTCCAGCAACGCCAACATGCGGCAGATCCAGTTGGGCGCGAAACTGCTGTTCTGACGAAAGTCTAACGAGGTCTCATCATGCGCGCGAAAATTCTCTGTGCCTTTGGCATGGTGGCGGTCATGGCTTGCGCCCAGCCGCCTTACTACAATTCCATTCGGCCCGCCACCAACCAGGAGGAGCTTTCCATTAACCGCGGTTCCGCGGCTCTGTGGCAGAGCTTGAAGAAACTGCATACGCGTGCCAGCATCGTGTGGCTGGCCGCTCACCCGGACGACGAGGATGGCAGCGTTCTGGCTTATGAATCGCGCGGTCTCGGCGCGCGGGTAGTGCTGTCACAGACCAACCGCGGCGAAGGCGGCGCCAACGTGATGTCGGATGATTACTTCGATGCCCTGGGCCTCGTTCGCACCATGGAACTGCTCAAGGCGGACGAGTATTACGGTGTCGAGCAGCGTTGGTCGATGGTGGTGGATTACGGCTTTTCCAAGACCTTGGAGGAAACCTTCAAGAACTGGACGCACGACCGCTACTTCTACGACATCGTCCGCATCGTCCGCATGGAGCGGCCGCTGGTCGTCGTCACCTCACACCCGGATGGTCCCGCCGCGGGCCACGGTAACCATCAAGCCACGGGCCGGGTGGCGGTCGAGGTGCTCAAGGCCGCGGGCGATCCCAACGTGTTCCCCGAACAGATCCGGGCGGGCCTGCGGCCCTGGACGCCGCTGAAAGGCTACGTGCGCGGCGGAGGTATGGGCGGGCGCGGCGGGCGCGGCGACCAACCTGCCACGGCCAATGTCGAGATTCCGGTTGGAGACTACGATCCGCTGCTCGGCGCCAACTATGCGCAGATTGCTCGTGAAGGTCTCGGTTTCCAGAAAACCCAGAACGGCGGCCCATCAATACCCAAACCCGGACAGGCCACCGCCGCGTACCGCCGCTTGGGCTCCGTAGTGCCCGCCAAAGACAAGGAGGAAACTTTCTTCGACGGTCTCGACGTTTCCCTCGCGGGCATCGCGACCCTGGCCAAGGGCGGCGACACCAGCTTCCTGCCGGCCGGCCTACGGGATATCAACACGGCCGTTGAAAAAGCCATTTCGGAGTTCTCCGCGCCGCAGCCCGACCGCACGGTCCCGGCGCTGGCGGCCGGCCTCAAGGCAACCATGAAGCTACTGGACGCAGTGGAGAAGAGCAACCTTTCCGCCGACGCCAAGTTCGACATCCGCCACGAACTCGAGATCAAGCGCGCCCAGTTCAACAATGCCCTGGGCGAGGCGCTGGGGCTCTCCGTAAGCGCTGCGGTCGGGCCTGCCGCCGAGCAAGGTGGACGAATGGGCCCGGGCATGGGCGATCCGGAAACCAGCCGGACCGCGATTCCGGGGGAAATCCTGAACGTGAACGTGCAGGTGGTCAATCAAAGTTCAACTCCGGTCAAGCTGCAAAAGCTGAGCCTCGAAGTCAACGGCCAGAAGCAGGCCTGGAGCATCACGGGACCGGACGCCCCGCCGGCGGGCGACCTTACCGGCAACCGGCCGGTCCAGACGCACTTCGCTGTGACAGTGCCGCAGGACGTCACGTACACGAGGCCGTATTTCAGCCGGCCGGACATCGAGCAATCCTGGTACGACATCCTCGACGACCGGTACCGGAACCAGTCGCTGCCTCCCTACCCCCTGACGGCCTGGCTTGACGTAAGCTACGACGGCGCATCGATCCGCATCGGTCAATACGTCCAGACTACCCGGCGCGTGACCGGCAGGGGTACCGTCTACGAACCGCTGGTCCTGGCGCCCGGCGTCAGCGTTGCGCTCTCCCCGCGCAAGGGCATCGTGCCGCTTGGGGCCAAATCGTTTGCGGTTACGGCTCAGGTACACAGTAATGTCAAGGGGGCGGCCAGCGGGAGCATCCGGCTGGAATTGCCGGTGGGATGGAAATCGGCGCCGCCCTCCGCCGAATTTGCAACGGCCGCTGACGATCAGGAGCAGTCCGTCACCTTTGAAGTGACACCCACCCGTTTGAGCGAGGAGGCTTACAAGGTCACGGCCGTGGCGGAGTACTCCGGCAGGCAGTATCGCGAGGGCTACGAAGTAACCGGCTACCCGGGCGTGCGTCCCTATTTCCTGTACCGGCCGGCCATGTACCAGACCACCGGCGTGGACGTCGAGGTGGCGCCGGATCTAAAGGTTGGTTACGTGACGGGCAGCGGCGATGACGTGCCTTCCGCGCTGGAGCCTCTCGGCATCAAAGTGAATTTCCTGTCGCCTGCCGACGTTGCGTCCGGCGACCTGAGCAAATACGACGCCATCCTCTTGGGTGTTCGCGCCTACGCGGCTCGCGACGATCTAAAGACCAATAACAATCGCCTGCTTGAATACGTCAAGAATGGTGGCGTGGTTATCGTCCAGTACAACACTCCGGAATACGATCACAACTACGGGCCCTACCCTTACGTGATGGGCCGGAATCCCCAAGAAGTAACCGACGAGACATCGGAGGTGACTATTCTGAATCCGTCGAACCCCGTTTTCAATTGGCCCAACAAGATCACGCAGAAAGATTTTGCCGGCTGGGTGGAAGAGCGAGGCTCGAAATGGATACAGACCTGGGACCCGCAGTACGAAGCCCTGCTGGAAACGCACGATGAAGGCCAGGCTCCGCAAAAAGGTGGATTGCTTTATGCCAAGTACGGCAAAGGGATTTACATATACAACGCCTATGCGTTTTACCGGCAACTTCCGGAGGGCGTGCCTGGCGCCTACCGCATCTTCGCCAATATGATCAGCCTGCCCAAGAATCCGCAGCGCTGATCGCCAGGAGTTCAAGAACAGCATGGCCCGGAAGATAGCCATGATCGGAGGCGGTGGTGTCCGCACGCCGCTCCTGATCTACGGACTCGCGCAATCGCAGCGTTTGCTGGACGTCGCCGAACTCGCGCTGTTCGATATCGACCTCGACCGCACCGAGATCCTGGCGAATATAGGGCGGGAAATCGTCCGCAACCTGGGGGCCGATTTACGGATCGCGACCTACGCCAAGATAGAGGATGCCGTCAGCGGAGCGGAGTTTATTCTGAACAGCATCCGCGTCGGCGGCATATCGGCGCGCGCGCGCGATGAACGTATCGCCATCGAGCACGGCCTCGCTGGGCAGGAGACCACCGGCCCCGGCGGCGTTGCTATGGCTCTGCGCACCATCCCTGTAACGCTGCACCACGCGCGCGCCGTCGAACGCATTTCGCCGGATGCCTGGTTCATCAATTTCACCAATCCGGCCGGCCTGATTACGCAGGCGCTCAGTCGCCACACGGGGCTGCGCGTGATTGGGATTTGCGACACTCCCGCCGAGCTTTTCCATCAGATCTCGACGGCTCTGGGCTCGCCGTACGAAGAGATGGAGTTCGACTACGCTGGTCTGAATCACCTAGGCTGGGTCCGGCGCGTTCGGGTACGCGGCGAAGATGTAACACAGCGCCTCCTGGACGATGAGGTGGCCTTGCGCCGTCTGTACCCCGCGCCGCTTTTCGACCCTGCCTTAATCCGGACCCTGGGCCTGATCCCCGCCGAATACCTGTTCTTCTACTACAGCCAGCGCCGGGCCCATGAGAACCAATTGCGGGCCGGAGCGAGCCGCGGCGAGGAGCTGGAAAAAATGAACACCGAGTTATTCGGCCGGTTGCGGCAGCAGGAACCGGCACGGGCATTGGCAACTTATCGGCAGTATCTGCTCCAGCGCAACGCGTCGTATATGAAGCTCGAAGCCGAGGCTGGTTCGGCCTTCTCCGCGGCCCAAGAAGAGTACGACCCGTTCGAAACCGTCACGGGCTACCACAGAATCGCTCTGGAGGTGATCACCGCGCTCCTGTCTGTCGAACCGAAAACGGTAGTGGTCAACGTGCCCAACCGCGGAGCGATCGAGGATCTGGAAGACGATGACATCGTCGAAGTGCCCTGCCGTATCGATCGGTGCGGTCCCGTGCCGCAGCGCACCGGCGCGCTGCCGGAATCGGTGCGCGGGCTTGTGCTGGCGGTCAAGGCTTATGAGCGCACCGCGATCCGCGCCGCGGTCGAAAAGTCCGGACGGTTGGCCGAGCTTGCCATGCTGGAGTATCCGATCATCGGCCAGTGGGAGCTTGCGTGCAGCCTGAAAAACGCTTTGACACAAAGCGACCCCGAGGGGCTGGGTTATCTGGCTTGACGGCCGGCGATTTCAGCCCAGCCGGGCCCGAAGCTGCTCCAGCGTCGGGAATCCCGCGATTCCCCCAGCCGCTTGTGTCGAAAGCGCTCCGCAAATGTTGCCAATACGCAGGCATTCGTCCAGGGGCATTCCGCGCAATATGCCATAAAGGAAACCGGCATTGAAACAATCGCCGGCCCCGGTGGTGTCCACCGGAGCCACCGGAATGGAAGGCGCCGTCCGGCACTCGCCTTGAATAGAAGCGGCGGAGCCCTGCGGTCCAAGCTTCACCGCCACCCCGCAAACACCGCGCTCGCGAAACCAGGCGAGCATCCGATCCGGCTTGGTTTCGCCGGTGAGGCGCTCCGCCTCATGGTCGTTGGGCAGAAACCAGTCCACGCGAGTGATCGCGGCCATGCTAGCCGGTTCAGCCAGCCAGCCCTCCTGCCATCCAACATCGATTGACGTGCTCGTTCCACGCTCCCGCAGCCACTGCGCCAAATCCGCGAGCAGCCGCGGCGCCACGGGAAACGCGAAATGGACATGCCGCGCCCTGCCGAGCCGCTCCCAGGTTTCGGAGCGGCCAAGCAAGTCCGGCAGCTCGGAATTGGGGCCGTAATAGGTGTAGAAAATCCGGTCCTGCGGCGTCGAGACCGCCACCGTAATCGCCGTTGGCTCGGTCGGGTGTGCAATCAGCATCGACGTATCCACCCCGCGCGCGGAGAAACGCTTGCTAAACCATTCGATTTCGTCGGCGCCGGCAATCGCCAACAACGCCGTGCGCAGGCCCAGCCTCGCAAGCCCGCAGGATGTGTTCGCGACTCCTCCGCCGGTTTCGCGTCCACACGCCCCGGCGAAGCCCTCTTCGCCCAAGCCCGGCAGGGTAGGGAAACCTGTCATGATCAGGTCAATAAACAGGTCTCCGACCACAATCGCGTCCCACTGCTTGTCGCCGCTCATGCTTTCACGAAAGGCCACTCTTGTTTTTGACGCGCCCACAAGAGGTACGCCGCAATGCCCACGATGAGAACCCCGAATCCCAACCCGATGAACTTCCATCCGCTGGACAGCAGAATCCACCCCCATCCCAGAAACGCCAGAATGCAGGGCAGCGGGTAGAGCCACATGCGGAACGGGCGTTCAATGTCGGGCCGGTTTCGCCGAATCAAAGTCACCGCGATCACCTGGGGAAGGAACTGAGTAACGATCTGGATCACGATGAGTGTGTCAATCAGCGACTCCAGCGGGTACAGGCAGGCCACCGCCGCGGTGAATCCCACGAACAGCAGTGAAAACGTCGGAAAGTGTTTGGTCGGGTGAATACGCGCAAACGGTTTGAAAAAGTGCCCGTCAACCGCCGCCGCGTAGGGCACGCGCGAGTAGCCCAGCATGATCGCGAACACGCTGGCAATGCTGGTCCACAGGATGAGGCCGGTCATCAGGTTTGCCGCCCAGTGCCCGTACACGCGCTCAATGAAGTCCGACACGACGGATGTGGTCAGCATAGCCTGGCGCCACGGCACCACCCCTACGATGGTCACGCTCATGATGACGTACACCACGCCCACCCCCAGGATGGCGAGGAGAATGGACCACGGAATGGTGCGGCTAGGGCGCTTCACTTCGCCGGCAAACAGGCACACGTTGGAATAGCCGCCATAGCTGTAAATCGAGATGAGCGTGGCGCCGCCGAGCCCCATGAACCACTTCGGTGACAGGTCGAACGCCCCGGGAGGAAAGTCCAGCACCCGGCTCATCTTAAAGTTCAGCAGACCTGTGACCACCACCCAGGCCACCGTCCCCATCACCACTACCCACATCACGACGGAAAGCTTGCCGACATCCCGGATGTCGCGGTAAAGCAACACCACGCAGAGCAGGATCACCGCCATGGCGATGAACTTGCCTTGCCAGGGGCCCATGCCGGGCCAAAAGAACCTCACGTACCAGGAGAGCCCGACCGCGCCAGACGCCAGCGAAATGGGTGCGATCGCGGTGGTTTCCCATAGGAAAAGGAAACTCATCAAGCGGCCCAGCGACTTGGGTCCGAACGCTTCTTTCAGGTAATGGTAGGGGCCGCCCGCGCCTGGCATGGCTGCGCCCAACTCGGCCCACACCACGCCATCGCAAACTGCCAAAATACCCGCGAGAAACCAGCCGAGCAACGCCTGCGGTCCCTTCATGGTGGCCAGCAGAATGGGAATCGTGATGAACGGGCCGATGCCGATCATCTCAATCATGTTGGTGGAGGTCGCCTGAAACAGCCCGATCCCCCGTTTCAGCTCTGGACGTGGTTGTGGCATGGAAAAAAGGGGCCCAAGCGATTCCGCACGGCTCCGTTAGAACGGAAAAATCTCCAACCCAGGAGCGCCCTGACGGAAAAAGATCAAACCCAAGAAGACTACAATATCATAGTCCTCCATGGATTCGACCA
>OBLW0100004012.1_pt1 | contig 11324 bp, 9 predicted proteins | sample 1520161 | NCBI WGS metagenome assembly OBLW01 (sample SAMEA3539309, study PRJEB22396) | soil metagenome | biome: tundra; feature: field; material: soil | place: USA | collected 2010-05 | depth 0.15 m
ATTCCATGCCGACTGCCTGGTCGAGCATCCGCATGGCGGTATCGGCGGCGTGCTCCGCGTCCCTCTGCCCGGCCAGGATGGTGGCGAGGGTGGCGAGCCGGTGGACGCGGCCCCGTGCGTGGCTGTGTGCGGCGACGTCCACGGACTGCTGGGCGTAGGCGCGGGCGGCCGTCAGGTCGCCGAGGGAGCGCAGAGCGTCCGCGTGCTGCGTCTCGACTAGCCCGGCCTGCACATAGCTGGTCTCGGGGGGTTCCTGGTCAGGGCGGATACGGCCGGCGGCGGCCTCGGCGCGCGTCATTGACGCATGGCAGCCATTCCGGTCGCCGATCCGCGCGTACGCCTTGGCCTGCAGGGCGTTTAAGTCGGTGATCAGGGCCGGGGACAGGCTGCCCCGGGCACCGCGGAGGGCGGTCTCGGCGTACTGGATTACTTGCCTGTTGCGGCCCTGATAGAGGGCCTGGTTTGTGAGCAGCGCGATCACGTATCCGCCGAATCCCCGATCGCCGGAGGCCTTGGCCATGCGCAGAGCCTGGAAGTAGTAGCGCTGCGCGGCCCCCTGCAGGTTGGCGTCGTAGGCGCAGATCCCGGCCAGCGCCGCCAGCCCGCCCGCGGCCCGGTAGAGGTCACGGCCGGTGGCGTCGTCGTAGGCGCCCTTAACGAGCGGTGTGGCGCAGGATACGAGGAAGTCCACGATGCGGGGGCGTACGGGGACGCCGCCGGCCTCACGGTACATGCGCTCGTAGCGGACGCGGGCTGCTTTCAGCGCCCGGACCTGCTCGCGGCTGACCCGGCGGCCGGCGTGGCGGGCCACGTCGAGGTCGTCTGGGGGGTTCTCCCACTCATAGAGCGGCGCGATTGCCGCCGGTCCTTGGACCGGTTTGGCTGACTGCAGGCCGGCGGCCTGCTTGCGGTCGCTCCGCCACAGCGCTGCGGCGGCGTCGACTGCCTGGGCTAGCGGAGTTCCGTCGTCTTCCGGGCCGCTGTGGTCCAGGCCCGCATCCGACAGGGTGACGGCGCGCTGCAGGCGCGCCGACAGGATCTCGCAGATCAGCTCGGGCACCTGGCCGCGAGGCACGGTGGCGTCGCGTATCCACCGGCGGACCGAGGCGTGGTCATACAGAAGCACCAGGCCGTGTCGCTGACCGGCCTGATTGACACGCGCGGCAAACCCGTCGTGCGACATGCCGGCCTCGTCGATCAGCGCGTCGAGCAGGATGTTTGGCTCACGCAATGGCTGCTCCCAGGAAACCGTCCTAATCCCTAACGTAACCGGGCGGGCGGTCGGCAGGTCGACGTGCGACTGGTTCACACGGGGTGTGAATGAGCCTGGTTCACACGGGGTGCGGAACGTCCACCTGAGCACGCGGGGATCACACGCTTACGAGGCCGCCCGAGGGCGGGTGACACTGCGGTCGTCATACATTTCCTTGGACACGGAGCATGCGATGTGTCCGCCCTGGAAGCCGTAGGGAGCGCGTCACATGGACGGCAAGGCATCTCCTGCCTGGCCTGGCCCGGCTAATCGGCAGGTTGGCCTTTCCGCCGGTCACCCGGCGGGTCGTGGCAGCGCGCTCGTCTGGCCCCGCGAAGCACGAGATCCGGTGCTCAGCGCGCGACTGGCGCAGGGCACGCCTGGCCCGTGGCAGTTGCGGACACTCCTTGAACTCGCCGCACTTCCGAGCGCCGTGCCGAGCGCTCGGCTGCACGCCAGGCAGGTGCTTTGGGAATGGGGACTATCTGCGATCACGGATACAGCCGAGCTGTTGCTTTCCGAGCTCGTCACTAACAGCGTGAAAGCGGCGCAGGCCACAGATCACAACCCGCCCCTGCGGGTTCGCCTGTCCGCCAACCGCGTACGTCTCCTCGTCGAGGTATGGGACGGGAACACCCACCCGCCGGTACCTCGCGAGCTTGAGAACGATGTCGCCGCTCTCGATGCCGAGGTCGGCCGGGGCCTGTTCCTCGTGGAAACGCTGAGCGAGAGATGGGGCTGGTATCCCACAAGGAATCCCGAGGGCAAGGTGACCTGGTGCGAGCTTGACGCGCCAGAGGCGGACCGGCCTGGCCAGATCACAGTGGCCGGGCCTGGCGTAATCAGACGTACGGGAGGCGACATGGAACGCGCATTAATTACGGGTGTTGCCGGGTTCATCGGCTCGCACCTCGCCGCTGAGCTCCTCCGGCGAGGCTGGCTGGTGACCGGCGTGGACACACGGTCCCCAGCCAGTGACCCGGTGGCCGCTGAGAACCTGGCGGAACTGACGCGGGGGGACGGACGCTTCCAGTTCGTCCAAGCGGACGTCTCCGGCAGTGACCTGACAATGCTGCTGGAAGGCGCCCGGGTGGTGTTCCACCTCGCGGCGCTCCCTGGGGTGCGCAGGTCGTGGGGTGACCGGTTCGCCGACTACCTGACCTGCAACGTGCTCGGCACACAGCGGCTGCTTGAGGCCTGCGCGATGGTCGAGGTGCCGCGGCTGGTATTCGCGTCATCGTCGAGCGTCTACGGCCCGACCAACGGCACTCCGTCGCGGGAGGCCGACTCCCTGGTTCCGCTGTCTCCGTACGGCGTGTCAAAGCTGGCGGCCGAGCGCCTGTGCCTGGCCTACGCGAGCCACCCCGGCGCGGTGACGAGCGTCGTGGCGCTGCGGTACTTCACCGTCTATGGCCCGAGGCAGCGGCCCGACATGGCGTTCAGCCGCATCATGCGGGCTGCCCGGTCCGGGCACGCCGTGTCGCTGTACGGGACGGGCGAGCAGCGCCGCGACTTCACCTACGTATCGGACGCGGTGAACGCCACGATCGCCGCGGCCACCGTCGACGCCCAGGCCGAGGTGGTGAACGTGGGGTCCGGGTCCAGCGTGACCCTCGCGGACGTGCTGGAATCGGTGGCCGCCTTCGCCGGGGCCCTGGTACCCGTGCTGCGCCGCGTCACCCAGCCCGGTGACGTCAATGTGACCTCGGCCGACCTCGCGAGAGCACGGCAACTGCTGGGCTACGAGCCGCAGGTAAGCCTCGCGGACGGGCTGCGGCGGCAATGGGAGCAGCTGGCCTCCCGCGAGCATCGGGCGGCACCGGTCGCGGCGGAGGTGGCCACATGACTCTCGTCCTGACCGCGGGCTCGGCGAGCGAGCTGTTCGTCGAGGCGTGTCGCGCGGTCCTGGCCACAGGGCAGCAGATCGCTCCGCGCGGGATGCCGACTATCGAGGTGCTGGGGGCGAGCCTGACGCTGACCGACCCGCGCCGCCGGATCGTGGACGTTCCCCCCGCCCGGGTGATCAACCCGGCGTTCGCGGCGGCGGAGGCGGCCTGGATCCTGTCCGGCTCCGACGACCCGTGGATCTACCAGTTCAACGAACGGCTGGCCGACTACGCCGACAACGGGCGGCTGATGGGCGCGTACGGGCCGCGGCTGCGCCGCTGGCACGGCAGGATCGACCAGCTTGCCCAGGCCCGTCAGCTGCTGGCCGCCGACCCGGGGACAAGGCGCGCGGTGATCCAGCTGTTCGATCCCGAGGCCGACACACGCGGCCACAAAGACGTGCCGTGCACGCTCGGATACCGGTTCTTCCTCCGCGACGGCCTGCTGCACATGCACACGACGATGCGCAGCCAGGACCTGTGGCTCGGCTTCTGCTACGACATCTTCACCGCGACCATCCTGCAGGAACTGCTCGCCGGATGGCTCGGCGCACAGCCAGGCAGCTACCTGCTCAGCATCGATTCCCTACACCTGTATGCCCATGACCTGCCCAAGGCACAGCGGCTGCCGGCCGCCGCCGCGCCCGGTGTGCCGATGGCGCCGCTGATCATGCCGTGGGAAACATTCGATGAACTGCTCGGCTCCGTGATCAACGGCACGGCACCGCCCCGGTCAGGCTGGGCGGACCTGGCCCATGTGCTGGCCAGCTACCGCGCGCGGAAGACCGGAGACCATCACACGGCTTGGGCAACGGTCGCCACCTCGCCCGGCCCGCTGGCCGCCGCGCTGTGCCGCTGGTACGACCGCCTTGACCGGGACCGCCAGCCAGCGAGGCAGACAAACCGGTGAGAACCCGTAACCGCCAGCCGAGGGTGCTCGGCCTATGCTCCTTCACCCACGATTCCGCCGCGGCCCTGATAGCCGACGGGAACCTCACCGGCATGGCCGAGGAAGAACGCCTGTCTGGCGTCAAGCACACCCGTGAGTATCCCGCCGCAGCGGTGGAATGGCTGCTCAACGACGCGGGCCTGTCCAGGGCCGATGTCAATGTCATTGCATATAACTTCGCCGGGCACCGCTATCTGGCCGGGATCGTCGGCGCACCCGCGCACCTGATGCGGCCCGCTACCCGCGCCCGCGCGCTGCCACGGGCCGCCAGCTTCGCCGTCGTCCACCATCGCTTCCGGCAGCGGATGAAAAGACTGAAAGAGATTTTCCCGAACGGACGGGTGCACTGCGTCCCGCACCACATGGCTCACGGAATGTACGCGTACGTGACATCAGGTTTCGACGATGCCGCCATCCTGATCATCGACAGCCTCGGCGAGACCTGCACCACATCCATCAGCGCCGCCGCGACCCGTGCCAACGGCGCCGTCGGCTACCGGATCGTCGAGGCGATCAGCGATCCGGCGTCCCTCGGCTACGCCTATGGCGCCGTCACCGCGCACCTGGGCTGGCGGCGCGGAGCCGAGGAGGGCACGGTGATGGCGCTGGCCGCGCTCGGTGACCCGGCACGGTTCCGCGACGCGTTCGCCCGCGCGATCCCGCTCACGGACAGCGGGTTCGCGCTTGACCCCGCCTTGTTCCCGCTGCGCGTGCTCCGGCACGGCTGGTCCCGGATCACCCCAGCCTTCACGGAGGCCACGTGTCCTCCTCGCGGCGAGGATGATGAAGTCGCCCAGGTCCACGCGGACGTGGCGGCGGCGCTGCAGGAGCGCACGGAGCAAATCATCGTCCACCTGGCCCGCCGAGCCAGTGCCGTAACGGGCGCGCGACGGCTTTGCGTGGGCGGAGGCGTGGCGATGAACTGCGTAGGCATCGGCAAGATCCTCGCAGACGGCCCGTTCAGTGAGGTGGTCGTCCCGCCTGCTCCCGGGGACTCCGGCACCGCCATCGGCGCTGCGCTCGCCGCGCACCACGCCCTCACCGGCGTCATGCCCGGCGGCCCGATCGGGGGCAGCTACCTCGGACCGGCCTACCCGCACTTCACGTCTGCCGCGCTGCCACTGGGGCTGTCCGCCCGGCAGATCCCCGACCCGGCCCGCTATCTGGCGACCCAGCTCGCCGCCGGGAAGATCGCCGGGCTCTTCCAGGGAAGACTGGAAGCCGGTCCCCGGGCGCTGGGCAACCGGTCGATCCTCGCGTCCCCAGTCACGCAAGATGTGGCGGCTCGGCTGAACGCGGCCGTGAAGTTCCGCGAGCCGTTCCGCCCGTTCGCCCCGGTTGTCCTGGCCGCGAACGCCGCCGACTACTTCTGCCTGGCGCAGGCTAGTCCGTATATGTCGATCGCCGTTCCGGTTACCGGCCTGGCCCGGACCCAGATCCCGGCGATCGTGCACGCCAACGGCACCGCCCGCGTCCAGACGCTGGCACCCGAGCAGAACCCGTTCCTTGCCGACGTGCTCAGCCACTTCGCCAGGCTGACCGGGGTGCCAGTCCTGATCAACACCTCGCTCAACGTGAAGGGCAAGCCGATCTGCGGCACCCCGGAGATGGCCATCGAGTGCCTGGCGTCCAGCGGGCTCGACGGGCTGATGCTCGACGACGGCTGGTGGGTGAGCAGGTGAGGCTCGGCTACAGCTTCTGGGGGTTCCTCGGCCACGGCATCACCGACACCCCCGACGGCGGCCGCAGCCACCGCCGCACCCTCATCGACGGGCTGATCGCGACTGGTCACGGCATCGTCTTCCTCCAGGCTAACCGCGACCTGAGTGAAGTCGGCCACGACCTGCGGGACCGCTACGCCTGGGACGCCGGACTACCCGCTATCGACGTGCTTTTCCTCGAATGGCGGTGGCCGGTTCCCGGGCGCAGCACCACCTTGTGCGGCAGCCCTGGCCACACCTGCGACCTGCACCGCCAGGACGAACTCGTCGCGCACTACATCATCGGGCAGCAGGTCCCGACGATCGTGTGGGACAAGGACCTGCAACTTCCGGCTGGCTCGCCGCTGCGTTCGATCCCCAACGTCGCGATCTGTGAGGCGGCGCTGGCGCCCAGCCCCGGCGCGGCCAGCCTGCTGTTCCCCGTCGCCGACGACGACCTGGACCGGGCCGACCCGGTGGCCCTGGCCGCGATGCCCAGACCGCTGCCGCTGGTCTACGTCGGGAACCAGTACGACCGCGACGAGGCGTTCAGCGCGTTCTTCGCGCCTGCGGCGGCCCGGCACCGGCATCGCGTGGCCGGGAAATGGACCCGGACGGCGGACTGGCCGCACGTGAACTTCACCGGCCGGTGCGCGTTCCCCGAGGTGCGGAAACTGCATGAGTCGGCGCTGGCAACCGTGCTGCTCCTCCCCGACCGGTACGCCCGCGCCGGGCAGATGACCCAGCGGCTGTTCGAGGCCGTGCTCGCCGGGTGCCTCCCGGTAACACCCGCAACGCTCCCGTTCGCCACGCCCTTCACCCCCCCGGCGCTGCATGCCGCCACGGGGACGGAGGTGGCCGACCGCATCATCGAGTTGCGGGACATCGCCGGAACCACAAGGCACGCCGCGCTCATCGCCGACTGTCTCGGCCTGCTGGGCATCTTCCGGTTCTCCCGCCAGGTCACCACCGTCAACCATGTCCTCAGGAGGCTCACCGATGGCTCCTCCGCGTGTCCGGACCCGCGACGGCCTGCCGCTCGCTAGGGTCGTGACCTGTGGACCGGATCGCGATTATCGGCTGCGGGGGCAGCGGCAAGTCCCGCCTGGCCAGATCCCTCGGCAGCCTGCTGGGAATCACGCCCGTCCACCTGGACGGTCTGTATTACGACCAGGACTGGAAGCCGCTGGACAAGGATCGGTTCGCTGTCCTCCAGCGCGACCTGGTGACCGCGCCGCGATGGATCATCGACGGCAACTACGCCTCCAGCCTCCCGATCCGGCTCCAGGCGGCGGACACGGTGATCTTCCTGGACCTGCCCGGCTGGACATGCCTGTGGGGAATCGCGCAGCGCCGGATACGCCACCGAGGCGGCCAGCACAAGGACATCGGTGTCTACGACCACATCACCTGGAACTTCGTCCGCTACATCCTCGGCTACCCCCGCCAGATGGCACCGCGTGTCCGGAAGCTGATCGCCGACCACGCCGGGAACGCGGAGGTCGTCGTGCTGCGCAGCCGCCGCGCCGCCCGCGGCTACCTCGCCGTGGTGACAGCGCAGGCTTCCGTCTCCGCGCGGCCGGTTGCCGCCGGTGAGGAGCGAGGCTAACCCGTTCACCGACCCCGGCCAGGTCCGCGGCGCGCTCTATGCGTCGGCCGACCGGATGGCCAGGCGCACCGGTGCGCTGCACCGCGCCCGCGTAAGCGGCAGGCACGCCGCCGCGGTGATCTGCGATCTCGCCGGGGAGGCCCCCGGAGCGGACACAGGCCTGATCGTGGACCTGGGAGGCGGGCGCGGCACGACCACGCGGCTGCTCGCCGAGCGGCTGCCTGGGGCGAGGGTCATCGGCGCGGACCTGTCGGCCGCCCTGCTCATGGCGGCCAGGCAACGGCTGACCGGCACAGGCCAGGCGGCACTCGTCCGCGCGGACTTCCACCAACTGCCCTTCCCGCACGATTCCTGCAACCTGGTCGTCGCCGCGTTCTGCCTGTACCACGCGCGCTCGCCGACGAGCGTCATCGCCGAGATCGCACGCTGCCTGGTCGCCGGCGGAACAGCGATCATCGCGGTCAAGTCAGCCGACAGCTACCGGGAACTCGATCACGTGGTGGCGAGGTCCGGGCTTGACCTCGGAGCCGAGAGCCGCCCCAGCCTGTACCAGGCTGCGCACAGCGGAAACATCGAATCGCTCGGCTCCGTAAGCCTGGACGTCCGGCAGGTCACTCACGAAACCCACCGGTTCGTCTTCCCCGCCCTAGTCGACGCCGCCGAATATCTCTCGACATCGCCCAAGTACGACCTGCCGCCGGGCCTTGCCGGTGATCCGGCTGCCCTGGCCGCAGCCCTCCGGCAACGGATGGCCGACGAGCCAGTCACGGCGACGTCAGTCGTCACCTACCTGTCGGCTGTCCGCGCGCCAGCGGAGGTGACTCCATGACCGGGCAGTTCGTGAAGCGCTATTCGAACGAGGGCGCCCGGCGCCGTGCCGAGGAGAACTACCGGTGGCTGGCAGGACTCCAGAGCCCGCTTCTCCTGCCGCAGATGCGCGCCGCCACCGGACGTGATCTCTGCTTCGAGCGGATCGACGGACGCCACGCCGACCCGGGTGACCTGCCGATGCTCGCCGCACTTCTGGGCGATGTACACGGAACCGCCTACTCGCGGCAGCTACGCGACGCCCGGCTGGGCCAGCCCTTCCAGACGCCCGATGGTCACGTGCTGCCCAGCTTCCCCGGCGGGCGCGTGGACGCGATGGCGCGGGAACTTGAGGCGGGAAGCGTTCCCGGCGCTGGGTTCACCGTCGCCCAGGCGCAGCGGCTGCTCGCCGACGCTGACGGCCCGGCGGCGTTCTACAAGGACGCCAACCCGCGCAACTTCCTCATCACCCCGGCCGGAACCCTGGTGACCATCGATTTCGACGACCTCACCCTCGCGCCGTTCGGCTACGACCTCGCCAAGCTCGTCGTCACCCTCGCCATGACCCACGGCCCGCTTCCCGCCGCACTGACCGCCGCCGCGCTGATCGCGTACAACACCGCCACCGCCGCGCACAGCGGAGCACTGCCTGGTGTCACATGGGACGAGCTGATGAACTGGGCTGAGATCCATCACATCCTCACCAGCCGGTACGCCGCCGACGGTCGCTACGCCCACCAGTGGAACGAGGCACGGCCCCCCGGTCAGCCGACGGGAGAAACGATATGGCCGTGATCACCAGCCTGCTGCTCACCCGCCACGGCGAGGCCCACTGCAACGTCGCCGGAGTAGCCGGCGGCCAGAAGGCCTGTACCGGCCTGACCGAGCGCGGCCGCCAGCAGGTCCAGTTGCTCGCCGAACGGCTGCGCGGCGAGGAACCGGCCGACGTGCTGTACGCGTCCCCCCGGCGGCGGACCCTGGAGTCAGCAGGCATCCTGTCCAGCGTGCTCGGCCTGGAGATGCACGTCGAGCCAGGACTCAGCGGCCCTGATCACGGCCAGGCCGACGGACAGCCATGGGACGAGATCAAGGCAGCGTTCGGCGGGCCTCCCCAGTCCGACCCCGACCGGCTCTACGCCCCAGGATCGGAAACCTGGAACCAGTACCTCACCCGCGCGGGCGCCACCCTGTCGAAGCTGATTGAGCGGCAGCAGGGCCAGCGCATCCTGATCGCCGGGCACGGCGAGACCACCGACGCCGCCGCCACCCTGCTCCTCGAACTGCCACCCGGCTCCTGTACCCGCATCGGCTTCCAGAGCGGCCACGCCGCCATCACCCGCTGGCAGATGCATCGCAACCGACTCGGCCAGCAGTTGTGGATACTCGCCGCCCACAACGACACCCAGCACCTGGCCAGAACGCCATGACCGTCCTGTCGGCACTCCGCGAGGCTGCCAGCCGAATGCTTGGGCCGTGCGAGATGACCGCCATCATAGGAACCGCGGTCGCCCGGGTGACCACGGCCAACGGCGAGAAGTTCGTCATCAAGCAGCATGGCAGCCGGGTAAAGCATAACCGGGAGGTCTACGCCTACCGGCACTGGACCCGCGCTCTCGGCTCCTCCGCGCCGGAACTCGTCGCCGTTGACGCGCCGGCAATGATCGTCATCACCACCGCGTTCCCCGGACAGCCGTACCCAGGCGAAGGCACGGCGGCCATATTCCGTCAGGCCGGGGCGCTGCTGCGCTGCTTCCACGACGCCGGGCCTCCCAGTGAACTCGTGTGGTTCCATGACTGGCTCCAGGACCGGGCACGCTACTGGACCAGCCAGGCCAGGACGCTGCTGTCCGACGCTGACGCGGGCGCCGTCGCCAGCCATCTGGCCGCGCTCGGCGAAGCACCCGTCCTGCGCGGCGGCCCGTGCCATCTCGATTTCCAGCCGCGCAACTGGCTGGTCAGCCAGTCCGGGGACGTCTCCCTCATCGACTTCGAGCACTCACGCATCGACCTGTCGGCCCGCGACTTCGTCCGACTGCGGTTCCGCGTATGGGCGTCCCGGCCCGACCTTCGGGACGCGTTCTTCGACGGATACGGCCGCCCTCTCACCGAAGCCGAAGATGAACTGGTCTGGCACCTCGGTGCCCTCGACGCGCTCACCGCGCTCGCCCGCGGGCACCAGACAGGCGACCAAGAGCTAACCGCGTCCGGGCTCGCCACGCTCCAGCAACTGGGGGACAGGAAATGAACCTCGCCAGCACCGACCTGCGCCAGCAGTTGAAGGCACCAGACAGGACCGGCCGCGACCTCGCCCTGCTGCGCACCCGCCTATACAGGTTCAGCAGCGACTTGCGCTGGTACGTCATCGCCGAGTCACTGGAGGAGAACTACCTCGCCGGAGGGCACCCGAAGCCCGCCACCATGACCGCCGTCCGCTCATGCCTGGACAAGATCAGGCACGACGGCAGTCCGATGGCATTCCGCGACAACCTCGCCGAAGCCGAGGACATCGACATCGGTGCGGGCCTGGAGGAGCGAGCGCCCTACATGTGGCAGCGCGTGGCCACGGCCGCTCCGCCCAGGAAGGTCGTGGTGATCGTCGGCGCACCCCGGTCAGGTACCAGCCACCTGTTCAACCTGCTCGCCGCCACCGGCAGGTTCGCTTACTTCACCACCGCATCATGCTGGGCCTGGCCGGTTCGCAACCTCTACCAGCCCGGCGGGCGGCTCTTCACCGTCCTGACCGACACAGTACTCACGGTCGACAACAAGCGGACCCGTATCATCCCCGGCTTGGTGATGCCCGGCGAAGCAGAAGACATCTGGCACCGCGCCATGCCCGTCTACCGCCACCTCCGCGGCCACTGCTACGACATCAGCCCGCAGCAGGAATCCGGCGACCCGCGCATCCTCCACGCCGCCGCCCACGCCCACCTGGCCCACTTCAACCGCGACGTGCTGCTCGTGAAGTCGCCGTTCAGTTCCTTCCGGATTCCGCTGATCGAACAGAACTGGGGCACGGCAGCCAGGTACATCCACATAGTCCGCGAACAGCACGAGACAGCCGAGTCCATGCGCCGCAACCAGTTCGAGTTCATCACCGGGGACCGACTGCTCGATGGAG
>OBLW0100004013.1_pt1 | contig 11321 bp, 7 predicted proteins | sample 1520161 | NCBI WGS metagenome assembly OBLW01 (sample SAMEA3539309, study PRJEB22396) | soil metagenome | biome: tundra; feature: field; material: soil | place: USA | collected 2010-05 | depth 0.15 m
AATCGAGCGTGTTCGACTCCGAATTCGAGGGCCAGAGATCCGCCGCGATCGAAACGCACGAGGCCGGCATGACCGTGATCCGCTGCCGCTTCCGCCGCGTTCCGTGCGCCATCCGCATCCCGATGCTGCGGGTCAGCCATCTCACCGGCGAATCGACCGACAGGTTGTATGTGCGCGACTCGCGCTTCGAGGACATCGGGGATTCGGCGATCTGGGTGGCGCGGTACTACGATCCCAAGACCCAGATCAACGTGGACGATGTCGAGTGCGCGCGCGTCCCCGTTTTCCTGGAGTTCAATCCGTTCCTGGGCGGTTTGTCCCGGATTCCGATGGACCGCCTGAAGATCGCGGGCGCGGGCGAAACCTACGCCGTGCGCCGTCTCTCGCACGGGCTGCAGGTGAATGTCGGCGGCGCAGGAGACGTGATCCGCCAGCGGGACACGGTGTGCGAACAGGTGGAAATTCCAGCGCTGGATCCGATCGTCAGGCGGGACCGGCCGGATTTGCCGCCGCAGACATCCTGGGTGAGTGTCCTCGATCTGGGGGCCCGGGGAGACGGCACGACCGACGACACCGCGGCCTTCCGGGAAGCCATCGCGCGGCACAGGGCCGTTTACGTTCCGCAGGGGACCTACCGGATTTCCGACACCCTCACGCTGGGGAAGGACACGGCGTTGATCGGACTTCAACCGTCCCAAACGCGTCTGACGCTGCTCCCATCAACCCCCGGTTTCACCGACGCGACCAAGCCCAAGGCGGTCCTCGAGGCGCCCGCAGGTTCCGCGCCGATCGTTTCCGGCATCGGCATCCTGCTGCAAAACACCAATTCCGGCGCCGTGGGCGTCAAATGGATGGCTGCGCCCGAATCCTGCATGGACGATGTGACGATCAGCACGTCGCGGACCAAGACCGGCGACGAGCAGCTTTACGGCCTTTGGATAACCGGGGGCGGAGCCGGAACCTTCCGGGGGATTTGGACGCCGAGCGAGTCGGCCACGGCCGGTCTCGTCATCAGCGACACGTCGGCTCCGGGCACCATGTACCAAATGTCGGTGGAGCACCACAGGAAGGTCGAGATGATCATGAAGAACGTGAGCAACTGGACCTTCTACACGCTGCAGACCGAAGAGGTCCTGGGGGACGAGAAGACCGCCTCCCTGGAGATGGAGGGATGCGTTCACCTCAAGTTCGTCAATTATTTCATGTACCACAATTCGGGAACGAACATGCCTAACGAATACGGCGTGCGGGTCCGCAAATCGAACGACATCGTTTTCCACGGCCTTCACAATTTCAGCGGCGGGCCGTTCCCGTTCGACAACACCCTCGAAGATCTGGACTCCGGCGCGCGCCTCGCCCAACCCGAGATTGCGAGCTTGAAGCTGAGGTGATCGGCCTGGAATTCCGCAGGCGGCGCGGCCCACCCGGACGTTGACTGTCCGCAGGGCATGTTGCTGTACTTGGACCGGACGGCGCCAATGTTCCGTTTATTCCGATCCGGCACCGGCACGATCGGGATCGAAATCCCGGCGTCCGGTTGTTCGCCCGCCCCATTCATCCTTCCCCCAACAAGGACCCCCATGAGAAAACTGTCGCTCCTCGCCTCGGCCGCCCTGCTCCTGCTTGCCCCGTTTTCCAAGGCGCAAGACCCGTTCGCCGCAATCCCGAAGAAGGTTCAGCCGTTTGTCGACCAGGGGGAAATCTCTGGGGCGGTCATGCTGGTGGCGACGAACGATCGGGTCCTGCATCTGTCCGCCGTCGGGGTTTCGGATCTGGCGACCGGGCGGCCGATGAAGACCGGCGACTATTTTTGGATAGCCTCCATGAGCAAGCCGATCACGGCACTGGGGATTGCTCTCCTCGTCGACGAAGGAAAGGTGTCCTTCGACGACCCGGTTGAGAAGTACCTGCCGGAGTTCCGCAGCCAGTGGGTCATTCAGGAAAGGGCGCCGGACCGGCGCGTGCTCGTGCCCGCGGAGCGGCCCATCCGGATCCGGGACCTGCTCACCCACACGAGCGGGATGGGCGAGTATGTCGTCACCGATCCGCATTGGACGCTGGCCGAGATGAGCAAGGTCATCGCACGCGAACCGCTCCGGTTCCAGCCCGGGAGCCGCTGGGCGTACTCGACCGCGGGCCTGGACGTGGCCGGCCGGGTGGTCGAGGTGGCCGGCGGCAGGCCGTTCGCGCAATTCATGAAGGAGCGGCTTTTCGATCCGCTCGGCATGGCGCACACGACGTTTTGGCTCACGCCCGGGCAGGATCAAAGCCGCGCCCGGAGCTACCGCCCCGGCCCGGGCAGGCTTCGCCTCGAGGAGGCGGTCATCGCATACCTGTACGGCGGCGCAGTCATCGATCCGGGCCGGCCCGCGCTCGGCGGCGCAGGGCTGTTTTCGACGGCCGAGGACGTTGCCAAACTGTATCAGATGATGCTGAACCACGGCGTGGTCGATGGCCGCCAGCTGATCAAGTCAGAGACCCTGGCGGAAATGACCCGCAACCAGATCGGCAGCCTGACGGCCCGGCCCGGGATGCCCTGGGGATTGGGATTTTGCGTGGTTGCGGACCCGGCGAAGATGGCGGCGAACAGCACGCTGTCCCCCGGCAGCTTTGGCCACGGCGGGGCCTTTGGCACGAACAGCTGGGCCGATCCGACCCGCGGGCTGGTCTACGTGTTCATGATCCAGCGCGATCACCTTCAGCCCACACCCGACGATTCAGCGATGCGCCGCGCGTACCAGGCGGCGGCGGAGGAGGCGCTGGCCGCAACGAATCAGGCGCCAGCTCAGCCGGGCAAGTGACGCCAGGCCGGCGCCGTCTGGATCCCTTTCCAGTCTTGCCGATCCTTCAGGCGGATCGAAGGACGTGAGTCATGTCACCCGCCGCGCCTATGCGCTTGGGGCGGCTGGCGGTGGTGGCTGCGCGACCGGGGCGACCGGCGTGTCGTTTGCCGGAGCCTTCACCGCGGGCTTCTTCTTCGCCGGTTTCTTTTTGGCAACGGCTTTCTTAACAGGAGCCTTCCGGGCGGGCGCCTTCTTGGCCTTCACCGTCCGGCTCTCCACCAAACCGAGCGCCTTCTTGATGTTTTGCACGCTCGGAAGGGAGATCTTTGCCGCTTTGGCTATCTGGGAGCCCGATTTCCCGGCCTTCACAAGTTTTTTCACCTTTGCGCGGATGGCGTCGGTGATCTTTGCCCGCTTGCGCGTCTTTGGGACGACCTTTGCCTTCTTTGCGCGTCCCGGCTTGCGGCCCTTCTTGCGCGTCGCCGCCTGTATGGCATTGAGGAACGATTTTACGTCGTCGAACCCGTACCGTTCGTGAAGCGTGGACAATTCCCCAGGAAGCTCGCCTTCGATAGTGGCTTCAAGCTTGGCAAGTTTCTCGCGCGCACTGGTGAGTTCTCTAATCTTGGTTATGACCATAGTTTGGTCAGTCAGGCATATCTCATTGGCGGCGGCAAGCCGGATGCAATTCAGCGGTCGACCGCAGCCATTGCGATGGCAGTCCGTCGCGGCATTCGCGCAGTTGAACGGTCTGTGACCTCCGGCTGCATCGAGGTTGACCAATATTTCCAAGTTCAGGCATGCTCCGGTCATGAACCGGTCCAAGTCGCTGATCATCGCGCTTGCGCGCTACTCAGGGGCCCTGATACTCTTTCAGGGGCTCATTGCCGCCACCTACGTCGGGCCATACTACCACCGATACATGATGTTCCATGGGAACCGGGTGGTCAACGCCGAGGCCACATTCCTGTTCTGGCTGGCGATCCTGCAAATTGTGCTGCGTGTGGCAGCCGGCCTGTTTTTCTTTGTGCAGGCGGCAGACATTATCAACTCGCTATGCCCCAAGGCCGACGCAGGTCTCAAGCCCCTCATCGTCGCGATGTTGAAGTTTCATGGTTTTATCCTGCTCTTTTACGGGATGGCGATCGCGGTCAATCCGGAACTCTCTGCCTTTAATCTCGTTACGTACGGCCTGCCCGCGCTGCCAGGCGCTGCGCCCGCAATACTGCGCGTGGCCCTTCACCTCTTGGCGGGACTCCTTATCGTGATATACGCGGAAAGGATCATCGACTGGTTCGAACGGCAAGGATTCGAAAGCGTCTCTGCCGGTCCGGCCGGAGCCTGATCACCGCGGTTTTCCAAGTCGACCTCGGTGGAAAATGTTCTCGGAAACAGTTTGGGGTCAGATTGAGAAATTTTCAAAACATCAATAGAGCAGGATATAACCTGCTTTCTATGATGATAAACAAGATTCATCTTGTCATAAAGGGATTATTGTCAGGTTATAACCTGCACCATGACCGAAACCGCACGAATTTTATTACAGGAGTTGGAACAACGACTCGGGGCGCTCAGGGCCGTACAAGCTTCAGCGGGACGGCCTTTGCGGGGTTGGTTGCGGACGGTTCGCGACGCCGTCGGCTTGGGCCAGGAGGAAGTGGCCAATAAGCTGGGCGTCCGGCGTCAGTCGTACGCCGAGCTCGAAACCGCCGAAGAGCGGGATTCGGTCACGCTAGCCTCTCTCCGGCGCGCGGCGGAAGCCATGGAGTGTGAATTCGTGTACTTCCTCGTGCCGAGGGAACCGCTTGCGAGCACGTTCAGCGAACTGGCCCGGCGCCATGACCGCATTCCCAAACATCCCAAGACCGGCGAACTGCAGGCGGCCGGCGATCTGCCGCTCGGGCCCAAGGAGCCTTCGTCCGTGCCGGAGCCGTTCTGCCTGACCCTATCGCAGGATTGACGGTTGGGCTTTCGGCCGGCAGGAGGCTCGTCGGATGGATGGCGCAAAGCGCACCCTTTGCGATAATCGGACGTCTTAGCGCCGCACGTCCTTCCCCATGAAATCCCCTTCTGCCCTTGGTTTAAGCCGCCGCGATTTCGTCAAGTTTGCTGGAGCGGCCGCCGCAGCGTCGCTTTTCTCCCCCCGTTTGCGCGCAAGCGTGGCGCGCCCGCCGTTTGAAGTATCCGCCAGCCTCTACGCATGGGACCTGCACGACGAGGGCGTCGAGCGGATTCTCGACAACCTTCAGGAAATGGCGGCGGTCAACTCGGTCTATCTCATCGGTGTCATGCATCCGGAGCGGCGCCCGCTGGGAGGAGGCTTTTTTTCGCACAATCCGGTGCGCACCACATGGACGGCGGAGGATGCGCGGTGCTATTGGCACCCGGACCTGAAGCGATACGGCCGGATCAAGCCGCGGCTGTCCGATCATGACTGGCTCAACCGGACCGACTGGGTGCGGACGCTCGTGGATGCGGCGCGCCGGCGCGGGCTGAGGGTCGGCGTCGAGAATTCGCACGCCCTCGTGGACAAGGAGCGGGCCGAGGGAGAGTTCGCCGATTGCGCCGGGCGCAATATTCACGGCGAGATCACGCACGTCCGGACGTGGCTGCGGCCGCTTTGCCCGAATCATCCCGACGTCCGGGAATACGCGGTCGCCCTGTACTCGGATCTCGTTGCGAACTACGGCGTGGATTATGTGATGTCGGCCATCGTCTCCTTCGACGAGGGCGGGCCCGCGCAGGGAGGCTGTTTTTGCGCCTCGTGCCGGCGCGCGGCCCGGGAGGTGGGATTTGACCTGCCGAAAGCCCAGCAGGCCCTGCTCGCGGACCCGACATCTCAGCCGGCCTTGGCCGATTGGCAGAATTTTCGCCTCCATTCGACGGCGCGCTTTTACCGCGCGATCCACGACCGCCTGCACGCGCTGAAGCCGGGCATCGATCTCCGTTACAGCCAGCACATGAGCGACCCGGCGGAATGGGGGGTCAAGCTGAGCGTACTGCAGCCGAACCTGGATTCCGTGCGCATCCAGGATTACAGCGAACAGACCGGCGATCCCTCGCTCATGCCTGGCAAGCGGCGGGCGCTCGCGGCGGCCCGAAGCGAACTTGGGCCCAGTTTTCCGGTCCACGCGGCCCTCGGCGTCCGGATGAAGGCCACGCCGGAGCTCATAGAGGAGGGCGTGCGGATTGCCGTCCAGTGCGGGATGAATGGCATCACGCTCGGCCATTATGACGGGGCGACCTTCCCCATGCTGCGCGGAGTCCGCGAAGGCCTCGCCGAGGCGAAGATTCCAACCTGAGGAGTAACGGGGGGAGAAACGCGGTGCAGCGCAACGTCTCCCAGAAGGATATCTGGACAACTTCATGCGTCACGGTGCGTCTGGCTTGGCGGCGCGCGGCCCCAACGCAGCCGCCAGTACTCCCATGAAAAACTCGGATGCCGATCGGGAATCTATTTCACGGCGGGATTTTGTCCAGATGGCCGCTTTGGCGGCGGCCGCGGGCACCGCCGGACTCGGCCTGAAGCCGGCGACCGGACGCGCAGCCGTCGCAGCCGATCAGGCGCCGCCTGGGAAACCCATGATCGGGTTTCAGGCCGAAGTGACTTATCTGCTGAACTACGGCATCGGGCGTTTCCTCGACGACGTCCAGAATCGCGCGAGCGTCAATGCGCTCTTCCTGCACAGCAACCTCTACGACGCATCGTGGGATGGACTGGACCGGGCCGCGAGCCCCGCCGGCGACTTTGCGACGGCCCACCCGCAGTACTACCGCGACGTATACATGCAACCCCGCGGTCTGCACCCGGGAGATTTCGACCTGGCCGACGCGATGGGAAAGATCGCCGCGGAAGCCAGAAAGCGGGGCGTCAGGATCTTCGCCTGGATGGAGGAGGACAACCGGCCGCCCCTGCGGATCAAGGGCATGGATCAGCTCTACGAAATCGACCTTTACGGGCGCAGAACGGGGGGACATCCGGGAGGGCCGTGCCTGAACAATCCCTATTTCCGGAATCTCATCGCGGGCGCAATCGAGGATTATGTCCGATCCTATGATGTCGACGGTCTGCAGCGCGGCTCCGAGCGCCAGGGCCCGTTGGGCAACGCCCTGGGCGCATGGCATCATGGCGCGAAGAGCGATCCCGGCCGCACCTCCTGCTTCTGCGCGCATTGCGCGGCCAAGGCGGCGAAGCAGGGCATCGATATCAACCGCGTCAAGTCAGCCTATCTTGCGTTGGAACCCTTCGTGCGGAACGGCCGCGCGGGAAAGCGTCCGCCGGATGGATATTATGTGGAATTCTGGAGGCTTCTGCTGCGGCATCCCGAGCTGCTGGTCTGGGAAACGTTCTGGTCGGATAGCATGCGGGAAATGCAGCGCGAGTTCTATGCCAAGGCCAAGTCGATCAAACCCGGGGTGCAGGTGGGATTTCACATCTGGCACAATATTGCGTTCAATCCGATGTACCGGGCCGAGCAGGATTACCGCCCGTACACGGAGTATGCCGATTTCCTGAAGCCGGTGGTCTATGACAATCCGGCCGGTGAGCGCATGACCTCGTTTGTGGACAGCCTCAGCCAGAATGTCTTCGGGGACCTGAGCCGGCAGGAGCTGCTCGACTTCGAATACCGGGTCATGGACCTCAAGGAGGAGTCGTACGCCGAGATTGTTGGCGCGCCGCCGTCGCCCTCGTCCGAATCGGGAGCCGTGGGGACACGCGAACGGGGGTTCGCAAGGTTTTCCAGCGACTATGTCTACCGGGAGACAAAACGGGCGGTGGACGGGGTCGCCGGTTCCAACACGCGGATTTGCCCGGGCCTGGGCATCGATGTGCAGCTAAAGAACAGCACCCCGGAGAGCGTTCGGGGTGCGGTTGAGGCCGTTTTCCGGGGCGGAGGGGCCGGCATCGTCATTTCCACGAGCCATGCGGCCATGCGTCCGGAGAATCTCAGCGCGGTCGGCGCGACGCTGCGCGAGCTCAAGCTGGCCTGACGCGTCCGGCTCGCGTTCCGCCCGAAACACCGCGCTGCGCCGTCCGCGACCCGGTGCGGGGCGGCGCCCCGCTAGAACGTGTAATTAGCCCCGAGAAGCTGGGTGAAACTGGCAAACGCGGGTCCCTTCGTTTCGCGTTCCAGAAACGTCTCGCCGAAACTGTACCGCAGGCCGAGATCAAACCCATTGGCGTGCCGGCCCGTACTGCTGAAATGCGTGAAATTATAGTCTCCAATAACGCTCCAGGGAGTTTCAAGAACGCGCACCTCGGCGCTCACGTCCCATGAAAAGGTCGTGTCCGAGCGGGTGAGCCCGGTGAAGAATTTTTCGGAACTGTGCTGCAGCCCGAAATTGGTGTTGAACTGGCAACAAGGGGCGGGAGTCCATCCGAAGCCCACACGGCCTCCGAAGAGGTCGGTATTCGTGTCGCTGGTGTGCGCAAAGAGAACCGCGGAATTAATGAAAAGGGTCTGGTCGAAACCTTGAGGCCCGGGATTCCAGCCCGCCCACCCGAAAGGGTTCACCTGAATCAAGTTGGGTATCGGGTTGATCATCTCGATGCCGCCGCCCCAAGTCGAATTGCCGTCGTTGGAAAGAACGCCGAGAATTCCTCCGATCCGGGTGGTGTCCAGTCTTTCAATGTAGTGCACGTCGAAATCCACGACGTTGAATGAGGGGCCGCAATTTGGTGGGAAAACCCGGGCCCAGTCGGCGTCAAATTGTGCGTCCGAATATGGGGTGACCGGAACGGCGATCGCTCCGCCTAAACTTCCGTCCTGGCTCGTCTGGTTCCTTCTCCTCTGTTCAATCGAGAACAGCTCGTAGCTGGTATCAAAGTATCCTATGATTTGAGCCACGTATGGCGAAATCTTCTGGTCAGCCGTGGAGATTGCCGATGTTACAGAATTCTGCGCCGCCAGTTGTCCTGCGAGAGAGAACAGCAGAATCGCCCCGAGCATGCATTTTGGGAAGTGGGGCAATCGTGTGAAAAGTTTCGGTTTCCGTTCCGGCATTGTTAATACGTTACTTGTTGTCATACAATTATTTACAAGTTTCACTGTATAGAACTCGTAAACTATATCTAATAGTCAACATTTCCGCAATTTATTTCATAGCGGTTGATGTCGCAATGGAGAGTGAGGGGCCAGCCTTCCGCAGGCGGCGGCCCGGACGGCGCCGAGTCCCCGGGGATTCTTCCCAATTTTTGCCGTGTTTTTGTGTCGTTGAGCTGGTAGTTAGCTCAACGTTCCCCAATCCCGAGTTTGAAAACAAAACTCAGCGCGCTGGCCGTGTTTCCTTTGCTGGCCGCAGCCTTGCCGGCTCAGCAGGCCTGGCAACAGCTGACAATGCCGTCCGTGAGCGAGGCCGCCGCAGAGTTCAAGACGCCGCCGCGCGAATATGGCGCCATCCAGCCCTTTCTTGGCTGGAACGGCCCGGACGCCAAGGAAAGGATGGCGAGGATCGTCCGGGATCTCGACCGGCTGGCCGCGAATGGCATGTACGTATTCAACCTGTCGACGGGAAACGGTCCGCCGAAGTACCTTTCGCCGGAGCACATGGACCAGGTGAAGTTCGTGGTCCGGGAGGCGGCCAAGCGGGGGATGAAGCTCTGGATCCAGGACGAAAGCGACTACCCCAGCGGCCTGGCGGGAGGCCTGATCAACACCGAGTACCCGCAGCTCCGCATGCAGGCGATCGTCGCCGACATCCGCGCCAGCGTCGCCGCCGGGCAGACCTTCACCATGCCGCTGCCGCCGGGCACGCTGGGCGCATTCTGGGTGAAGGGTTCCGACCAGAGCACCGGGGTGATCCCGCTCCCCGCCAGCGGCCCGCTCGAATGGATGGCGCCGAGCGAAGGTTCCGATCCGAATCTGCCCAATTGGGCATGGTCCGTCGTTTTTGTGCGACACATCTACCGCAGTTCGCCCACGCGGGCCAACAATCGCCCGGACGGCATCCGGCCCAAGGACGCCCGCTACTCGCTCATCGACTACCTGGATCCGGAGGCGACTCGCGCGTTCATGAAGCTCACGCACGAAACCTACAAGCAGGCGATCGGGGCCGAGTTCGGGAAGACCGTCCTGGGCTTTTTCGGCGACGAAACGGACTATAACGGCATCATCCCCTGGACGCCCCGGCTGCTCGAGGAGTTTCAGAAGCAGAAGGGCTACGACCTGAAGCCGTATCTGCCCTTTTTCTTCATGGGCAGGCTGACCGGGGAAGCCCAGCGCGCCTACGCGGATTACTATGACGTGTGGAGCGGCATGTTCAGGGACAGCTTCTTCGACGTGGAGGCGGACTGGGCCGCCAGAAACAACATGGAAGACCTCAGGCATGTGGGCGCCTCCGCCGTGCCTTTGTATCTGGTTCGCAACGAGGGCGACTTCTTCCGGGACATGCGGCATGTGCAGGTGCCCGGGATCGACAATGTCAACCGGATCGGCCCGGGCATCGCGGCCAACTTCCCCAAGCTGGCCTCCTCGGCGGCGCACCTGTTCGGAAGGCCGAAGGCGTGGGAGGAGGAGGGCGGAGGGACCGGAGAATTGGGCAAGTTCACGGCGGACTACAATTTCGTCCGCGGCGTCACAGCCCTTCAGATCCGGATGGCGGGCTTCGGCGGCGGCGGCAACCGCGCGCTCCCGATCCTGGATCCGCAGAGTTCGGCGATCGCCTGGTATGTGAATCGCCTCGGATACCTGCTCGCCGTCGGACGTCCGGCGGCCCGGGTGGCGATGTACAGAACCACCAACAGCGTCTGGATGGGAGACGAGGACACGGTCGTCGTCACCGAGCGGCTCGCGCAGCAACTGCTCGAGCACCAGGTCGACTTCGACTACATCGACGAGCAGGCTCTCACCACGGTGGGAACGCTGGATGGCGGCGGCTTGAAGAATCTCAGCGGCCAGGTCTACCAGGGAATCGTCATTCCATCCTCGACGGTGATCACGAAAGGGGCGCTGGAGCGCCTGCGGGCCTTTGCCGCCCAGGGAGGCAAGGTGATCTTCGTGGGCCGCACGCCCACGATGGTCGTTGAGCGGACCTTCCTGAATCCGGTCGGCGGAGCGCCGGATCTGAGCTTTGCCGTTTTGGAGCCCGCCGCGGAGATCACGGAACGGGTCGTTCAGGCTCTCCCCGAGCCGGACGTTGCGCTCGACCGTCCGTGCCCTCCGATTTCGTACAACCATCGGAGGCTGCTCGATGCCGACCTGTACTTCCTTTTCAACGAGGGCGGCCAGAGGCAGTCGCGGGCGGCGACGCTCGCCGGAGCCGGACAGGCGCAGTTGTGGGACGCGGGCACGGCAGCGATTCATCCCCTGGCCGGAGCCGCCGCGGGAAACGCAACAGTGACCGTTCCTCTCTCCTTTGAGCCTTACGAGGCGAAACTCATTGTTCTGGGTCCTCTGCCTGCCGAAGCGGCCGAACCCCAACCGGCCTTGGCTGCCGACCGGAGTCTTCTGGAGTTGTCGGGCGATTGGTCGATTACCCTGGGCGACAAGCGCCTGACCACGCCTCTGGTATCCTGGGAGGATCTCGGCGTTCCCGCCT
>OBLW0100004014.1_pt1 | contig 11321 bp, 9 predicted proteins | sample 1520161 | NCBI WGS metagenome assembly OBLW01 (sample SAMEA3539309, study PRJEB22396) | soil metagenome | biome: tundra; feature: field; material: soil | place: USA | collected 2010-05 | depth 0.15 m
TCAGGCCTTAGCTGCAGCCAGGCGTTACCAGGCCACTTGGGAGAGTCACGTTGCATAGCCAGGCCGGATAAAGTGGGTCCTTTACCGAGGTGGTGCCCGGCGTGTGGCGTCCATAGGTCCCTGTCCCGGAAGCGGTTGGGGTGAAGTGGGCAATGACATTGTTACTTGCTGTCGCCATACACGCCGGAACATTCGCGGTCCCTGAGCAGTTGGGTGCGCCTGGGGCAACAGGATTCTCAAAAGCGGGACTAACGCCGAGTGTGTTAGAGCCATAGGCGAACGAACCGCTGTTATAGACAAAGGTGTTGTTGCCGCTATAGCCATAGGCCCAATTGTTCGCAATATTGTCCGTTGAGTCGCCGGCGCTGACGGCCATTGCATAGATTGCGTTTCCCCCGCACCCTGTGGCGCTCTTCGTGGAGATCAGGTCGCCGTAGGTGTTGACGTCGCTCGCCGTGTTAACGGAGAGTTCTCCGCAGCCGTACCATGACTGATTCGGATCGGTAAGGTCGCCCCAGATCGTGTTCTGGTTGATCCAGAACGTTGCATGGTAGCTGCCTGCATGGTTATTCACGACCTCGATGCCCTTTCCTCCGTTGTTGACGACGAGGTTGTTGAAGGCCACGCCCTGTGCAGTGTAAGCCGGAAGGCCTGGCGTTTGACTGCCATCGAAAGTGTCAAAGATGATTCCTTCGCCGTCCGTGGGACCGGTCCCATCGCATTTGCTCGGGTCGAGATTCCCGTATGTGAAGTTTCCCGCCACATAGATGTGGGTTCCCGTATTTGAATCGGATTCGACCGGCTCCCAGATCGAGATTCCGCTCGTGCAACTCTGACTGCCAGATGATGCGTTATAGGCGATATTCCCGAGAATCGCGAGATAGTCTACCCCCGTTAACGACGAGATATTGGGCGTGCTTGCAAACCCACCCTGAGAACAGCCATTTGCCACGTTGTTGGCGAAAATGATGTGATGTATGGTTACCGGAGCGTTCCAATTGGGCTGGGCCGAGAAACACGTGCCATCGACATCGGATACACTGGCTGTAATCTCCCATCCCTGCACTCCCCAATAGCTCTTGTCGACCCACATCCCCGGAGTCGTCGTAGCTGAGATCTTGCAGGCGTCAAATGTGGAGCATTTCAGCCAAGCAACGTTAGGCTGATTGGCGGAGCAGGTCACGGTGCCCCATTTTCCAGTGTAGAAGTTAGCTGCGGAGTAGTTGCCCCCCGATGCGAGAATTACATCCCCGCAGTTGAGCGCGTGGTCCGGCGATGCCCATGGACTGCCGCTCGTGCCGGAGTTCGAATCGGAACCGCCGGTCGACATGTAGTAGGTTGCTGCGTGCGCTGAGGATGCGCAGGACGATAGAACGAAAGGAATGCAGCTGAATAGAGTGAGACGGATGAAAGACTTTATTGGTTCTCCTTCTGAAGCGGGTTTCCTTTTTTTCCAATTGGCCGGAGCGTGCCTCAAACCTCAAGGATTGCGCCGGCTTTGCTGCCGAGGGGTTCGGCTGTGTGCCGCCTGGTCTCAGAGGCAATGTTTGAAACACTCTGCACGGAATTCAAGCAGAACAAGAGAACGTGTGCCCCGTCGAGTTCCGGTCAAGACCGCCGCTCCCTGTTGCTGCGGCGAGAATTGAGCGGCTTCGAGATACAGGAACTCTGGTTTTGCAGTAAGGTCCGCTCGGTTGTGTTTGTCCTTGCGGTCCTACTTTGGTGTGGGATCGATTTGGACCTGAGTCTCTTCGCTGGAGCTGTATTCCAGGAATATGATCAGGCAGTCTCCTTCGAGATGGTGGGCGTACCCGATGTGCGCCGGGCTGCTCACTTTCGCGCCGTTGCTGCTCACAGAGACCGTCGCCAGTCCACTCCAGTTCTCGATCACGAATGCGGGATTTACGAGAGGGCTGTTGGCGTTAGCAGAGATTGAGAGCGTGAGCGGGCGGGCCGGCGCTGCCGCGGGACGACGCACCAGAAAGGCTCGTTGCGTGGGATCATATTCCGTGCCGGATGCGTCTCCCCTAACTGCCTTAACGGCGGGAGGCGTAATCCATGACTTGGCCAGCGGCAATAGTTGCGAGGGCGACGCGGTCGTCAGGCCGTTCAGCAACAGTTTTGTTTCTGTCTGGTCGCCCTTCTGGTAGGGTTCCCAGTAAATGTGCGACAACGATGTGTGCGACGGGCGATCCGCTGCAACCGCAGGCCGCCCGCTCGACGGAATCTGCGCTACCGGCCAGTGGTTCCAGGCTTGAAACATGAAGTAGCTTTTCTCGTCGTTGTAACTGTCGATATGCGCGCCTGCCGGAGGAGCGATTTGGAAAGGCTTCTCCTTCGATTTGAGATTCACGATCTGAATGTTTGCGCCCGGGGGCAATTTCGTATGATCTGGCCCCTTCGGATAATCGAGTGAATCGTCACTCTTCGGTCCCCAACGATAGGTCTTCGTTTCGCCGCTCATGTTCATCAGGGTCAGTGCATCGGGCTCGATGTTGTCTTCGGGCTTCTGCCCGGGACCGTTGACAATAATCGTCTCCTGCCACTCATGATCCGTGGGCGGTTTGGGATTCAGTTCGGAACTCCATAGAGTTTGTTTCCTTACTGCTGTAGCGTCGGGATAGACATACCAATACTCGTCCGCCCAATCGAACCAGCCTGTTTCCGGATCTTCAAATCCGCCCTTGTAGGTGCGCGCTTCCGCAAGAGCATATCTCCAGTGAATGACGGCTCGGGCGGGGCTTGACTCAAGAATACTGACGTGGGAATAACGGCTTTGCTTGTCAGACATGGGTTCACAATCGTTAGCCTCAGGGCATCTTGGCCCCCACGTCTCGAGGAACTCATCGGTGTACCATTTGCCGTTCCCAGTTACCCAAGCGGGGATGTAATTGGTCCCCTGCCAGAAAACCAGGCGAATCGGCGAATGCTCAAAACGCACCACAACGTCGGAGTCAGGGCCGATACGGCGTGGACGATCCCACGCAGGGGTGAATTTCAATGACGCATACATGGCTCCGAAGGAGCCCGCCCCCGCCGGCCCGGAAGGCAGAACGGCGTAAGGAATCACGTCCTGGCCGGGAACCTTCATCTGCGCATAGTCTGCCTCGCATTCGGCAGAGGAGACCGCCCGGGTTAGAATTTTCACTTCGTCGAGATAGCCGTCGAATGAATACTTGACGGGATCTTGCGGATGGATAAGCCACGAGGGATAGGGAAGCGTGGGAACCCTCACGCGACCGACGTAGAGGTCGGATTTATCAGCCTGTGCAAAGTTGCCTGCGGCAGTGAGATTTGCAACGGCTTCACCGTTGACGTAGATGGTCATGCCGGTCTTGCTGTCGAAAGCAGCCGCCAGGTTGACCCATTTCTTGAGCGGCAAACGCTGTTTCGTGGTGAGCTGCTGCCACACGCCGTTTACCGCGACGTCAAAGCCCACATGTCCGAGCGCGTCGATGCCGAAGAAGAATCCGACCTGGTGATCGGCGCTTTGGTCGGCGATCGGAACCCAGTTCCACGGATAGTTGTTGAGCGCCACATAGGCTGACACCGTAAACGCATCTCCAAGGTGCGGCACGGCTTGCGCGGAGCGGACGATTCTGGTCGAATAGCCATCGAACTCGAGCGCCTGCCCATGGACGCCCGGTACGCGCCGCCAGAATCCCTCAACGCGGTCGTCAACGTTTCCGGTTGAATCGTGCACCACTGAGCCGTTCGGCTCATCGAACGTCCAGGAGATGCCATCTGTTGTCTTCTGCGCACGAAGGCTTGCGGGCAACGATAAGCACAAGACAATGAGGCAGAAGCGCGGCAAAAAAGACTTGAGTTTCATGGCGGGTGAGTTTTCCTCGCTGCAAAAAATCTGTGGATGGACTTAGGCGTCTATCGTGATACTTCCTTCAATCTCTGTCCAGTGCCAAAGCAGGCATTTTTTTCGCCATTGTCGGCAATGGAATCGAGGCGTGGGTCCACTGCCACCGACCGGCGAGGGCCGGATCCATCGATCTGTTGCGCTGAACATCTTAGTGCCATGCAACACGGCACGAGGCCCAGGCCGCTTCGGGGCATGTCGAACGCACAAGCGCAAATAGGAGACTGGCGCACCGATTCAGGGGCGCAAATATTTCTTTCTGTAGGCCAACGGCGTCATGCCTGTTTGGCGCACAAAGAAGCGGGCTACGTGTGCACCAACTTCGAAACCATTGGATTCGGCGATCTGACCCACAGTCAAGCTGGTCTCAATGAGCATTCGTTGCAGCCGTTCGATCCGGCTGCGATGGATTTCCTGGATAGGGGTTCTGCCGAACGACTGGCGAAACCGATCCTGCAGTGCGCGCCTGGAAAGTCCCACGAATGCCGCTACGTCGCGCACCTGGATCGAGCGATTGCAATGCTCGCGAATAAATCGGACCGCCTGCACCATGGTGCGGTCCTCGATAGCGAGAATGTCGGTTGACTGCCGGCAGACAACGCCCACAGGATCGACCAAAATGCACTCGGTCCCGGGCCCATCTCCCGACATCATGCGGGCGAGAGTTTTCGCGGCTTCGTACCCTGCTCGCTCGACTGCCAGTTCGATGCTGGATAACGGCGGGGTGGCACTCTTGCAGACCTGTTCGTCGTTGTCCACGCCGAGTATGGCGATCTCATCCGGTACGCGAATTCCCTGCACGTGACAGATCTCTGCAATCATTCGCGCTCGATCATCGTTGCACGTCATCAAGCCAACGGGTTTGGGCAATTCGTGCAGCCAGCGAGTCAGCCGTCGCTCTTCGGTTTGCCAGGAAATTCTCGTATTCCGGTCGGGCAGGAGATAGACCTCGACCGGGTAACCAGTCTGAATAATGGTTCGCGCAAACGATAGGCCGCGGATATCGGAGAACTCCTGATCGGGCAAACCGCAATAGGCAGCTCGTCGAATTCCCAGATCCAGAATCGTCTTGGCGCCCATCTGCCCAATCGCATCGTCGTCGGAGACCAGTCGACAGTGCGTGCGATCAAGCTGACGCCTGGCGTTAACGGCAATCGTAGGCACACGCAAAGGCCCGACTTCCGGCAACCGATCCTCCAGCGCAATAGCGCCGTCGGCATTCCATTTTCGGAACTGCCGCTTGCGTTGGCTCGTTGTGAGCTGCTTGAGATAGGGAGCCGGCACCTCACCAAAAATCCACGGGCCGTAATCGTGAGCGTACTTGAAAATGCCGCGTCTCAAGCCGCGATCGAACTCGCGCGCAGACGGTAGCAGCAAAATGACTTTCGGAGGTTGTTGCATACAAGTTCAGTTTAGGGGAATTCCGCTAGTCCGGATTGTACCTGCCGAAAATGGTGAAAAAAGTACCTCTCTTGGCCTGGCCGGTCGTAGGCAAACTGATGCGAAATGGACTGTAGCAATCAGAAGCGTAATGGGAGCGGAGAGTGAACATGAGGGCGATCTTACTTGGAGAGTTGCGGACGGCCCAGGAGATCCCGGGCATCATTAATGTGCTCCGCCATGGCGCGTCTCGCGTCTTCCGAGTTTCGCGCCCGTATCGCGGCGTAGATTCGGCGATGAAACGTGAGTGGACGGTCCTGAGAGACGCGACCGGAAAGCTGGCTCATGCTCATCATCATCGTACGATGGATGCTTTTAAAAAGAAGGTGGCAGATTCGGTTACCGCTGGCGCGAAAGATCGCTTCATGAAAAGCCATGTCCGCGTTCAGGCGCTCGCTTATGGTCTTGCTACGCTCCATGGAGAAGATGGCATTGCGCAACGCGGACAAGTCTTCAGCGGTAGCCCGTTCGGCTGCACGCGCTGTGAGTTCAGGTTCCATCATGTAGCGTGTTTCAAACAGTTCATGCTGCGAAAGGTCATCGAGGAGCACCAAGAAGTCAATTGGCTCATTGAGAATGGTTTCAGCGCTCCCGCTCAAATAGGTACCATCCCCAACATGCTGCGAGAGGACGCCCATGATCTCGAGCACCTTCAGGGCCTGCCGGACTGAGCCACGATTTACGCCAAAGTCTTTTGCCAATTCGCGCTCAGGAGGAAATTTGGCACCGGGAGAAACCGCGCCTGTGGTAATTAGATTCTTGATGCGGCTGATAAGCTTAGCCGTGAGCCGTGTATCCGGTTCCTTATTATTGTTGACAGTGATGCGTGGCATTGACGTTCCTCGCTTGGAACTTGACCAACCTGTAATCCTACCACGAAGAAGGGAGAATGGGAGGAAGAGATTTGTCGCGATTGGCACAGCATTTAGTGGGATCAACGGTTGGCACCTGGAGCCATCATCAACGCATACATCTTGACAAGGCCGAGATGACTTGATACGATTCTTTTCACTATTGGATGGACCAACTTGGCCATTATCTGGGCGAGATTGAATGAAACAGAGCGTATCGGAATCTCCGGGGAGATTTGCTGAGCGGGAAGCGCCGGGTTCCGGTCGCAGTCGCGGGTCAAGTTTTGGTTCGGATGACGAGAGTAAACGTCTGTGCGAGAGATTTTCACGGATTTGCGGACGCCATCCGATCTTCACTTCTCCCGGATTACCGGTCATGAACAGTCTGGAGTGATCCTGGAAGGACCCGCCAATACCAAAGGAATGCAAGCCGGAGATCGCTGCGTAATTGGTGGGTCGAGAGCAGGCGCGCACACATTAGATGCCTTCCATAGCGAACAGATCGCGGATCAAACCAGCAAATGGGGGACGGTAAGTTCGAATCAGGATCACCGTCGAAGCAACAATTCGGCTCTCCTGAGACCCAATGATCTCCAATCCTTCTCAGCAACCCAAAAGAACGCTTCACCAACACGCTTTGTATCAGGGCACGACTTCAGTCGCGCCGAAAAGAGCCAATAGAGTGAGGGGTTCTAACCCCTGAAGGACTGCGGCCGAAGTCAAGCGGTCATTCATCCAGCTCAGCGTTGAATGCGCGCCGAAGCGCCCTGGGCAAATGTCCTCACCTGGTCTACGGTGGCCATGGTAGTGTCACCCGGATATGTAGTCAGAAGCGCGCCATGCGCCCAGCCCAGTTTCAGCGCCCGCTCGGGCGACTCACCGGTCAGCAAGCCATAGATGAATCCGGCCGCGAAACCATCTCCGCCGCCCACGCGGTCCAGCACGTCTAACTCAGCGGTAGGCGCAGTGTAAGTCTTGCCACCCACCCAGGCTACCGCGCTCCAGCTATGGTGGTGTGCCGAGTGCACCTCGCGCAGCGTGGTGGCCACCACCTTGGCTTGCGGATGCTTCTTGACCACGGCATCGATCATTCCAAAAAACACGCTGGGATCGAGCTTCGATTTAGCCGCGACCTCCGGCCCCGGAATGCCCAGGCCCTTCTGCAGGTCTTCCTCGTTGCCGATCAGCACATCCACGTTCTCCACGATGCGCCCGATCGTCTCGACGGCACGCTCCTCGCCACCTTGAATCTTCCATAGCTTCTCGCGGAAGTTTAGATCGAAGGATGTCACAGCGCCTGCTTCTTTGGCGGCCTTCATCATCTCCGCGGCCAAGGGCGCGGTGGTGGGTGAGAGCGCCGCGAACAAGCCGCCACAGTGAACCCAACGCACGCCTCCGGCGAAGATCGCCTTCCAATCGAAATCGCCCGGCTTCAACAGCGCCCCCGCCTCGTTGGCCCGGTTGTAAAAGACCACCGGTGCGCGCAGCCCGTATCCGCGATCGCTGTACACCGTCGCCATGTTGGGCCCGGTGACGCCGTTGTGCTTGAAGTGCTTGTAGAAGGGCTTGACGCCCATGGCTCGCACGCGCTCGGCAATCAGGTCGCCGATGGGATAGTCGCTCATGGCGCTCACGATGGCCGTCTTCATGCCGAAGCAGTCGGCCAGATTGGCGGCCACATTGAACTCGCCTCCGCTGACGTGAATCTTGCACTCTGTCGCCTTACGAAAAGGCACAATCCCCGGATCGAGACGGTTCACGAGCGCACCCAGCGCCAGAAAATCCAGTTCCCCCCTTTCAGGAATCTTCAACCCCTGAGCCATCGACCGCTTCCTTTCATTAACACAACTCGAAGGTCCGCATCGCCCAAGCGAAGGGGTCACCCTCATCGTAATTTGTTTTATCGCTGCGCCGCGGCAACCGCTTCATGAGACTCAGCGCACTAGCCTTAGGTTAACTTGATAACCAGGGCGTCATCGGAGGGGCGGGTTTCGGGTATTTGGAGGACGAGGCCGTTGGGACTCCATTCCCACCGGAGTGGCTGAGATGATCCGAGAAGCTCGGCGTTGCGCAGTGTTCCGCAGGGCAATGGTGTGTCGCGGGTGAGGGAAGCTACCCTCACCTGGCTGGCGGGCGTTCCGAGCACGTGGATATAAAAGGCTCGATCCCGCGTCGTGAAGCGGAGATCCTGCGCAGTGAAGTCACTGTTGTGATCGGCGACATAGTTGCCTTCTTTAATCCGGGTGGGGCCTTCGCCAAAACGGAAGGTAGGGCGGGTCTGGTAGATGGCTTCTCCGTTGACGCGAAGCCATGCGCCAATCTGACGGAGACGACTCTCAATTTCGGCAGGGATGGTGCCGTCGGGACGCGGACCTACATCGAGCAGCAAGTTGCCATTCTTGGAGACGATGTCGATCAACTGCCGGAGGACCCGGCCGGCGGATTTGTAATTGGGGTGCGTAAGGTAGGACCAGGAATCCCAGTCCAACTCGTCGTCAGTTTGCCAGACGAAACTGGCCTTTTCAGTCAACTGGCCGGCCTCGATGTCCAACACGCCGGAGGAGGTGGCGAAGTCGTGCTCCTTATAAGTCATGACGACTTGGTGCTGGGCGCCGTGGCTGGAGTTGTAAAAGTGTGCGAGCATCTGGAGCCGGTAGGGCTCGGGAATATTGGCGACGCGGGTATCGAAGTAGATGAGGTCCGGGTGATAGCCGTCGATGACTTCGATGACCTTGTCGCGCCAGATCTCGCAGAAGCGGGCTGACGGTGGCGGATCGGGGTGACCGTAGTTAAATGCTCCTGTATAGCCGGGAGAGAACTTATGCGGCCAGTAGAAATCGGCGAATTCGGGTTGGTAAATATCGGCTTCGAGCACAGGACTTTCGTACCAGCCCCATAGCCACGAGTGATGGAAGCTGGTGAGAAACTTCAGACCCTGCTTGCGGACGGCGCGCTCCATCTCCCCGACGACGTCACGGTGGGGCCCCATTCGCGCCGCGTTCCAGCGGTTGACGCGGCTATCCCACATGGAAAAACCGTCAGCCATTTCGGTGACCGGCCCGATATATCGCGCGCCCGCATCCTTGAAGAGAGCGACCCAGGCATCGGGGTTGAAGTGTTCGGCGGTGAATGCGGCAGCAAAGTCCTTGTAGCCAAACTTGTCCAGAGGGCCGTATGTGGCGCGATGATGCTCGTACTCCGGCCGGCCAGGCAGGTACATCCAGTGTGAGTACCACTCGTTGCCGAAGGCGGGGACGGAATAGAGCCCCCAATGAAAGTAGATGCCGAACTTGGCGTCGCGGTACCAGTCGGGACAGGAATGCAATTGCAAGGAGTCCCATTGCGGTTGGTAAGGCTCGCGGCTGCTGACTTGGTCAAGCCGGGTAGCCAGAGAAGGTGGTAGCAGGGGCACAGCTGACCCTGCTGCAAGCCACTGCAGGGCTGTACGCCGGGTGATGGACATGAACGCTCTCCTGAAAGTACGGTTTCGGAAGTTCTGCAAACCCTGCGCGCGAATCTTATGCCGGCGGCGGGCAATGGGTTCGCAGGTTCGAGATTCCAGTTGGTCACAAGGTTGAAACCAGATAAGGCACCACCGTTTCCCATAGTCTGTGTCGGAGATAGACGGCTTCGACCCTGTCCGTGCGACAACGCTCTTCAGCGCCTGATTAACTAAGAATGCGGCTGGAGAGACATATCAGGCAGGCCGCTTCGACTGCTATGTTGCCGCCCAGTCTTTCTGCGGCGAATCCCGTTTTTGAAGCGGTCAAGCTTTATCGACCGGGAGCGATGGAAGCAAAAGCGTACTGCAGATCCTGGTTGGTTTCCGGTTTTCGCTTACCATTGTAAGCTCTCCTTTCGTAACGGCAGACTGTGACGACACAGAGGCCAACCGGCTGGAGATCGGTGAAAGTTCCTGTGATCTCAGACGATCACCTAAACCATTCCAAGTGGATGAACCAATGTTCCCGCCTTTATAAACAAAACTTCAACAATTGTCAAGCATTAAAGATCTTCGCAGGAACCTCTGCGCAAGGTCCTGATTTGGCGGTGACGAAGCGGTCACGGTTGATTTCCTTGAGCGCATCAAGAATCCGGGGAGGGACCGTTCGGGTAGGCCGGAAGGATGAATGAGCCAACCCCTGGCCGTGGACGCGAGCGACGTAGCTGAGTGCCTGCTGCAGACAAAATCGCTCCGTGCTACCGAGCGGGATGCAGAAGAAAACCGCCGGCGGCGGGAAGAGTCAGATTTGGTGCGCGGCACCGCCGATTGGCCGATTGGTCCATCATTTACATCACAGCACGGTCCGTGCTAGTATGAGTACGCTTTTCAAGAGAGACAGTCCTGGTACAGTGGTTCGGCATTTGCAGGCGGTTTGGTGAGTGAGATGAAATGGACGCGTTGGCAAGCCAGCGACTTTCATCGATATCTCGACGTCGTCTTCGATGCATTCGGCGCTGACCGCCTGCTGATCGGCTTAGACCGGCCTGTGTGCATACTCTCAGGAAAATACGAATCGACCATGCAGATCGTAATGAGCTACGTGCAGCAGCAATTTCCATTCGCGGTACGCGCCGGAATTCTCGGCGAGAACTGCTCCCGCTTTTACCGTGTTCAATCCCACAGAAGGAGTGGCCCAGACAAATGAACTCAAATATGAATGCCGCTGTGCTGCATGGAGCGAAGGATATCCGCTTCGAAGCTCGTCGCCGGCCTGATTTGAATCCGGGCATGGTGTTGTTGCGCAACCGCCGCGTTGGGATCTGTGGTACGGACCTGCATTACTACGAACTCGGCTACTGCGCGGCCTTTGTGCCGGACCGCCCATTTGTACTCGGGCACGAATTGACCGCCGAAATCGCGGCCGTGGCTGACGGCGTGGCTACTGTAAAGGTCGGTCAGCGCGTGACTGTCAACCCTGCTCGCTCTTGTGGCTTTTGCGAGTACTGCAAGGCCGGTCGCCCAAACCTCTGCCCATACATCATCATGCTCGGCAGTGCCAGCACCACACCACCAACCGACGGCGCGTTTGCAGAATTCGTAACCGTGCGCGCCGATCAGTGCCACGTACTGCCTGAGGAAGTGGATGACGGGCTAGGCGCTATGATTGAGCCGTTCGCTGTGGCCCTGCATGCAGTGAAACGTGCAGGCGCGGTTT
>OBLW0100004015.1_pt1 | contig 11320 bp, 7 predicted proteins | sample 1520161 | NCBI WGS metagenome assembly OBLW01 (sample SAMEA3539309, study PRJEB22396) | soil metagenome | biome: tundra; feature: field; material: soil | place: USA | collected 2010-05 | depth 0.15 m
AAATTATCTGCGGTTGAGTCGCCGCTACAAAACCACGCACCTGCGCAGAGGTTCCCTAATGGATAAGCCGTCACATCCCGTGAATGATTACAGCCCATCCGCTTCTCAAGGTTGCGGGCGCCAGATGAAGTTTCTGTGAAGTTAGAGCCGAGGATTCTGGTCGAACGTTTTCCGATACGGATTTGTCGTGGCGAGGGCGTATTTGGTCGCGGCGATAAAGTCTTCCAATTCACTCGCTATATTTTGCAGTTCTGAATCGACGGGTTGGCATCAACTAACATACGCCCGCCACGATGCAGTCCCCAAGCTATAAGAATCTTCGTATCGACGAACAGACGAAGTTCGTGTGCCCATATAATCTTGGCTTGAACGCTCAATCGAACCGCACATCCACAAAGGCACATGCCCTTGTCGTGGCCGCCGGTATCCTGCTCAGCCGTCTGGTCGGGCTGGTGCGCGATCGCGTCTTCGCCCACTACTTTGGCAACTCGGATGCCGCAGACGCATTTCGCGCCGCGTTTCGCATCCCGAACTTTCTGCAAAATCTCTTCGGCGAGGGCGTGCTTTCGGCGTCCTTCATCCCGGTGTATGCGCGGCTGAATGCGGAGGAGCGCCATGAAGAGGCTGCGCAACTGGCCGAGGCCATCTTTGCGATCTTGTTGTTCATCACAACCCAGGTATACCTGTGGGACCTCATCACCATCCGATTTGCCCGTGTTCTCGATCTGCACGCTTACGCTGAGGCCACCCTCGGAGGTTTTGTCGATATGGAGAGAAGAATACTTAAATGTGGTGTAGCTCAGGCCGTGGCCAAATGGAAAGAGCGGCTCAATCTTCTCATGATCGAACCAGCGATAGCCCACATTTACACCTTCGCTGTAGGTGGTCTTATGGTCGACTCCCTCGCTGGAGCGTTCGGGATAACGGGGATCCGTTGCCGGATAGTCCTGCAGACGCTTCGCCCAGGTCATTGGGAGGCGGCCCGCTGGATTCGTCTTTCCGAGCAGGACTTTGGCTTTGGACCAGCCACCCTCATCGCCAGGCCACCACACTTCCAAAATTGCCTTCACTCGGTTGATCCACGGTAATGCCACCGGCTGACTGGTGTTGAGCACCACGATGGTGTTCGGATTAACCGCGGCCACTTCCTCAACCAACGTATCCTGCGTCCCGGCAAGCGCGAAGAAGGGAGCGCGGCGGGTCCACACGAACATGATGGCAATCTTGGCGCGCCGGGCTGAGGCGATGGCGGCATCATGGTCGGCTTTGCGCTGCTCCGGCGTATACCAGTTCAGCCGGATCTGCACGGGCGCGTTGGATGTGTTGGGCCATGTCCGGATCTTGATGGAGTGCGTGCCGGCGGCCAGTTCTACTGCAATGCGTACATTGTCGAGGCCGTCCGTCGTGGGAACGACGTTGTCCTTGTTTGCTCGCAGAATATCGCCGTGTACATCGCCTTGAAACGCCCCCGTGATCCCTACTTGCCTGCCGTCGACAATCAAGCTCGCGTCCGTGCCCAGAGCCTGGAGATACAACCAATAGTTGCCGGCTTTTGCAATGGTAAGCGTTCCCGTCCAAGTCGCTTTCGAGTTGGGCGACAACGCATTGCCAGTCTTCACGGTGAAATTTACCTTTGGGTCGATGCGCGTAGCGCTCGCGTTAGTGTTCGCGGATCTGGGCTCGATGCGGCACTCGAGCCCAGGCTTACCCTCATGACTCAAGGCCTCCGCAGGAATCGGCGTGCCCGTCATATCATCTTCAGCTGCGAATTGAATATGTTTATTGCCGGAGATTCTTTTCAATGCCTCGAGCGGACCGACTTGCCGCTGCGACATTCCCTCCGACCGCTCTCCACTGATTCCTATCGCGTCAACCCGTCCAGCCGTGGGGCCAATCAACACTACGGAATCAAGATCGCCGCTCTTCAGAGGAAGAGCCCCTTCCTCGTTTTTGAGCAAAACCGCCGCTTCCTCCCCGGTGCGCTCGATGACACTTGCATTCGCTTCGATGGCTTGTGCAGTGAAAATGTGCTTTGATTTGTCGTCGAGGTAGCCGAACTGATTCATCTCAAACAAAACGCGTCCGGCGGCGCGAGTGATTGTGGCCTCGCTTACTGCGCTATCTTCAAGTGCTTCAGCAATCGTCTTGTGTGCTACCTTAGCGCCTGTGTCGGCACTATCATCCGGCGCAGGCAACGGCTCTTCGGGAATCTGACCGCCATACAGATCGCCCATACTTTGATCGTCACTGTCCCGCGGGGGAATCCGGGATGCAGGTTCTGCACCCAAGAAAGCGGGCTCTTGGAATCCACTGCCATCCGGTCCGTCGATCATCTCCATATCGAGCCCGGCATTCATGAACTCCGCGGAGTGTGTCGCACCCCAATCCGAGGTTACAAAGCCCTTGAACCCAAGCTCATGTCGCAGAATCTCGGTCAACGTAGATGCGTTGCCACAGGCGTGCGAGCCTTTGATGTGGTTGTACGAGCACATTACCGACGAGACGCCGGCCTGAATCGCCGCTTCAAACGGCGCTAGGTATACCTCGTGCAGTGTCTGCTCATCCATCCAGACATCGCTCCCCGCGCCGTCGAAGCCAATGAAATGCTTGACCTGGGCCATTACGTGCTGCGACTGGATACCCTTGATTTCCGCCGCTCCGATCTGGCTGGTTAGCAAGGGATCCTCGCCAAACGTGTTGTAAGCTCGCTTGAATGCAATGTCGCGGTCGATATTTACATAGGGCTGCAAAGAGACATCGATGCCAAGCGCTCGAGCCTCGCGGCCAATGACAACTCCGTTTTCTTCGGCCAAGTTGACGTCAAACGTTGCGGCCACGCCCATCGTTGCCATTTCAGCTTGCGAGGGATGCCGCGTAAGCACCCCCGGCGGTCCATCGGCAAAACGCAATCCCGGAATTCCCAATCGGGGGACCCCATCCACGTAGCCTGCCTGGCCTTGATATGCCTTGGGGTCTTCAGGTCCATCATGAACGAGTGTCAGCTTCTCACCCAGTGTCATCTGGCTGAGTAGCTTGTCTACTCGAGCATCGCCCGTGACTACCGGCACGCTCTGTGCCTGAGCCATGGCGAACCATAAGGGTAGAAACGCCACGAAACGCAGGACCACCTGCGTTGAGCAAATGACAATTTGTCTCTGAAACGGATTCATGGCATCGTCTGCTCTGTGCAGGATATCGCTCTTATCTCACCGCCGATCGATCATCGGTTAGCCGCAGTCCCGGGCTTGCGTCGGGGCAAGCAGGGGGGGCCGAAATTGAGCGAGTACAACCCACAGGGTCGGTAAGTCTCCGGTCTAGAGGGAGACAGCGTTGGCGTTTGCGACTTTGTCATTTTGGTGATATCAGGGCAATGCGCAGCTTATTTGTCTCTTTTCGCCCATTACATAGTCTTTACAAGTTGAATACTCCACCGTTACGCCCGCCGGTCTCCAATGGGAAGTAGAATCTTCCGTTCGGAACACACACGGCAGCCTCTTGTCCGTCCTTTTGGATGCGGCATCGGAGGACTTAGTCATGGTCGATCTCACTTTTCTACTTATTCCGTTGGTCCCGGCCCTGGCGTTTATGGTCTGGGTGATCTGGGCGCTCGAGATGCAAATCAGGCGAGATAGACGCCACCATGACGCCATCACTCGCCTGAAAGGCTAAGTCCGGTCGTCCTCGACATCTCTGAGTCCACGGTCAACTGGCGATATCAAGGCCGAGTCCCTCATCCAGACTGGTCGAAGCTCAAAAGAAAGCCCGGTCATCTTGGCCGAGTTTCTTCGTGTATGTGGTATCTTCGATCTCTCCTGCGAGGTGAGTTTTGAATGGTCATCAGAGTGATGGACATTCTGATCAACCTGAGTGAGCTTCTGATCCTATTCGATCTGCTGGCTATTTTGACTTCGATATTCTTCAAACGGCTTCGGATGCGCGTGGCTCTACTGCTGTACCTCTCGATGTGTTATTGGATGGTGGTGAGCACCGTGTGGTGCACTACCTTCGTATACAACGACTACGGTCTGTTCCTGATGATTGTCGGCCTTGTGCTGGGGATCGTGGGGATCATTCCAGTTGCAGCCATCTGCACCCTGATTCACCGTGACTGGGTGAATCTCGGAGAAATCGTCTTCCAAGCCGCGTTGATCATTGCGGCCAGTCTAGGGGCAGGGCTGTATTGCAGCGGAAGGCACCAAGACTGTACGAATAGCCTGAAGCGGGAGATATGGCGGTCCATGATCGCCGCATGACCGCGATTGTGCGCCGCGCGAGCTGCGCAATCAGTGGAGAGCAGATTTGCCTAAGACACCTGAGGAATGGTCCGAGCAAGCGGCCTCAGAGGAGAATGCTGGAATCTTCAAGCTCTTCCCGGGGTATGCTCCAGGTGTTGGCAAGACCTACGATATGCTCAGCGAAGCCATACGCCGACATAAACGCGGCGAAGATGTCCTCGAGAAGAATCGTGTTCTCGGTTGCAAAGCCCTTGCTGGAATTTGTTTCGAGATCCATGCTCGTGTCGATCAGAGTTTCGCCGCGCTCATAGTTTTCCGGTACTTCAGACGCCGGCTTGCCAAGCACATCGAGGAAGGCTGACATGATGTCGAAAGATTTCCGGACACATCCGTTCTGGCCGGCCTTGTGTAACCGTCCACGGCTAATCTCGTTATCCTCAAGGGATTCGGGGCTGTCCTCCATTAAGGAGTAGGGACGCATGTCGTCGTCGGAGCTCACCATGTGGCCGCCGAGTGAATACATCAGGGAGAAGCTTCGATTCCCGCCGTAGCTTGGCCTGAAGATGTTCTTGACCAGAGGCTCCAGCCGCTTGTTTCGCAAGCGCGAGTTTACATATGCAATGAACTGTTCCTTCTCACTTGGCCCTACGTAATAGAGATCGGATCGAGTCTTGGTTTGCGCAAACTGCAGCAGGTATTTTTCCACATTCGCCTGTGTCGAATCGTCGAAGACAATCATCTGGAGAGAATGGCCGTTTCTCCAGAAGTGTTCATCATACTCGTGGATCGTCGCTCCGACATCGCGCAAACGGTGGGTGGGGATAACGAAATATAATTCCGGATCTGTCATATGGAGTGATTAACCTTTTGGTTCCGCTGTGCACTGAAGACGGCGCGCGTCGTTCTCGCTATGCGAGGATGTTCGCGCCTCCCATGTACGCTGTGCAGCGGAAGCTTGCGTTTCCGGGGAGGGCGCGCGGGACCATGGGTCCGATGTGCCCACACCCCGGCGTCCCGTAATACGAATTGATGAATTGGGAAGGGCTTTGCTGCTTACTTGGGTCAGCACGCCGAATGTGCTCGGGTTACTGACATCGGTGGCTGGGGCGGCAAAGTTGGCGCGGTTGATCACATTGGTAAACGTGGACTCAAAGCGCATCTTTACGCTTTCGCGAAAATTGAATTCCTTGGCTATTCCGGCTGCAACAGCCATCGTTCCGGGGCCAGCCGGAGCCGTGGCAAGTATAGGCGACGATTGATCAAGCTGATATTCGCGAATCGAAACCGCATAGTCATGATCCGTCGGGAGCTGCGTCTGACTACTTTCGCGAGTCCGGTTGATCCTGTCGCAAACTGCCGCGGAGGATTCTCCTTAGTGCTTGCTCCGGCTGCGGCTGACCCTGCCCTCCGCCATCCCGCGGACGAAGACCTGTCCGTCGGAACCCTGGTCGAATTGGATAGCTTTGTTCATCGGTAAGTGTGTTTTTGCTCTGGTCTTTGCAGTTCTCAATGGGCCTACCTGAGAGGAGCGCATCTGCACCTTGCGTATCAAAGGACAAAACCTGAGTAACAGGTTGGGATGCGCCGCATGACGCGCCTGACAAACGGATTCTCGAAGTATTGGGAGAACTTCGAAGCGGCATACGTCCTCTGGTTCGCCGAATGCAATCGTCCATCTTTGATCTGGTGCTGTCCAGCATGGTCATTCGGCTTCCGTCGCCCTTTGAGACGCCCGTCGCCTTCTAACTCACCCGATGTCTCCTGATCCGGCTCTCACTCAAGCGTCCTGGCCAGGACGCTACCCGCGTTACGACGTAAGCAGAAAACACTACGATCATTTTAGGATTAGTTTATGCGGTTTTTATGTCGACCTAGTTATATTTCAAATAACTTGGGATAAGACGACTTGACGGGGTCATTCTTTTTTGCGAAGGAATGACCTGCGGGATAGTGCGTCTTATAAGTTGCAGACTTTTTACTTAGTTACATTTCTGGATTTTCCTTACGACAATCTTATGGCGCGTCGCATAAGACTTTTAACTGAGGGGGCGGTATGAACCAGCCATTCCTCCGTGAGAGCCAACGCTTTTTAACCTGGCGGCGCCAAACGTCGAGGAGATCAGATACGCATGAGGAGTAACTTTAGGACGGTCGTCATATGTGGTGCTGCAATATGTGGGTTCACCGGGCAGCTTACCTGCCAGGCCCAAAACGCAACACCGAACGATGACAAGAAGCCCGCGACGCGAGCAGCCGCCAATACGGCTCCCGGTCAAACGGCTTTAGTCAATCTCGCGGCCTTGGAAGCGCCTGCGACGGGACCTGGCATACAGCCTATCGAAGCGGCGGCTGTAGCTACGGAACCCACTTCCACAGCGTCTGGAGCTTCCGGTGCCGCGGCCTCTTCCAATTCAACGGATGCAGCCGCAGTTCCCGCTGCGGTCCCAATGAAGAGCGATGCGGTCATCAAAGAGCTGACTGACATGAAAAAGCAGTTTTCCCAGTTAACACAAATGGAAGCCGACATGAAGGCCCGGATCGGCAAGCTCGAATCCGAGTTAGATACGGCCAAGCAAGCGGATGATGCGGAGAAGGATGCCAGCGAATTGCGTACGGCAGAGACGGGCGATAGCAGTTCAATGGCGCCAGGGACACAAGCAGCAACAGCGCCCGCTCCGGCTGCAGCTCCTGCGCCTCCTGAGATCGATGCGCAGGTTACCACCAAGGGCGAAGCGTTCCCCGGCGACTGGACCTGGCTCAACAGCAACGGGCATGCCGTGGACAGCCCGATGAGCACAAAGTACTTTACACCGGAGTTCCGCGCGGACGCGAACTACACGCTGGATTACAACCATCCCCACGACGACAGCCTGGGCGGATCGACTGAGACGTTTCGCTCTGACGAATGGCAGCTTGAGCAGATTAGCGCCGGTGGTGACATCCGCATTCAAAACGTACGCGGGCGTATCCTCACCATGGATGGCCTGTTCGCTACGACGACGGTTCGTAATGACGCCAGTCCCAGTCGAGGCCAATGGGATTTAGCTGGCGCGTATAAATATGTTTCTGAAGCCTGGGGCGGATATCACTGGGATGTGAATCATGGCCTGAACGTGGATGGCGGCATCTTTGTTTCCTATATCGGCCTGTTCAGTTACTACAACTTCGACAATTGGACCTATCAGCCTTCGTTCGTTTCCTCCAATACACCATGGTTCTTCAACGGTCTTCGTATTCAGTATTTCCCAACCGCAAAGTTGAAGATCGAGCCATGGATCATCAATGGCTGGCAGACTTACGCGCGTCCCAACGGCAAACCTGGCCTGGGCGGTCAGATTCTCTGGCGCCCCACGTCGTATCTTGACTTCGTGTTCAACAACTACGGTTTGGGAGAAGACGATATCGGCTATCCAGGTCGCTCGCGCGTTCACGCCGACTACAGTGCGCAGGTCAAGTTCTATGACAAGCCGAAGAACACGCTGGACAAGATGGCCTTTACAATTACCGGCGATGCGGGTTGCGAATACGGCGGCGGATCTTCTAGTGGACCCTACAGTCCGACCGGTTCATCGCCCGAGATGGGATCAAGCTCCACTTACACCGGCGGTGTGAACTGCCACAACAGCCACAATGGCAAGCCCAAGCAGATGTTCGTTGGCACAATGGCATACCTCCGGGGGTGGTTCGACAAGGACCTCTTCGCGGTAACCCTAGGCGGCGGATTGATGAACAACCCCGGCCGTTACCTCACTCTGTTGCCTCCCATCAACGGCGCTACTGCGATCACCGGAACCCCATATTTTACCGAGAATGGAGGCGATCACGCCCAGATGCATGACGGAACCGTTACTTTCGACTACATGCCCAGCCAATTCATCACGTTCCGGCTCGAGACAGGCTATCGCTTCTCTGACATCCCGTACTGGACGGGCCGCGGTGGCATTACCCCTCCGGCCTTCGCGGGCGGCCCTCCTACCAACAACGGTCAGCCTGCGCAGTACGCCTGCGCAAGCGGCGCTCCCTCCGGTTACGGATACGGCAGCCTGGCGCTGGCGGAAACAGCATGCTACACCGCAGGAAACGGAAGTGGCGCGGACACGAGCGCAATCTGGTGGCCTGACCTGCGCACGAACCAAACAGTCAGCACGATCGCGATCATGGTGAGGTTTTAACCGCAGAGTCCACCTAGCCGCGCCGTTGTGAGCGCGAATAGAAACACTGATGGAACGAGCAGCATCGGGGTTGTTTCGCAACTCCGGTGCTGTTCGAGAAATTCAATTCATCCCTATTTATCTGCGGCCGCCACTCTCAGCACATAATTGCTGAGTCACTATGGTGCGCCAGAATGACCCTGAGACGCCAATCCTTGATATCCAATTAATTGCCAGGTTCTCTGGTTAACGTTGCTACGCGTCTCTTGCTTGTCCGGTTGTTTCAGCAGGCCACAAGATGTAGTGGGAGATTGTGCCTCGGCCGTCCTTTCCAAAGTCCCTGCGGGAGTTCCAGACGAAGTTCGCGAGCGAGGAAGCCTGTCAGGCCTATCTGGCCTCGTGTCGCTGGCCGGACGGCTTCGTATGCCCACGATGCGGAGGGCGTCAAGCCTACGAATTACTGGAACTGCGACGTTGGCAATGTGTGTCATGTCGCCACCAGGTTTCGCTGACCTCTGGGACGGTTCTACACAACACGAAGACACCGTTATCAGCTTGGTTTTGGGCCGCCTACCTGATGACCACCGACAAACGCGGTATTTCCGCTCTGCTCTTGCAGCGCCAACTGGCGCTGTCTCGTTAGAAGACTGCGTGGATGATGCTCCACAAAATCCGGCGGGCCATGGTAAACGCAACACGGGAGCCACTGTGGGGCGAAGTAGAGGTTGACGAGACTTGGGTTGGAGGCCCGCAGGCCGGTCTGCGGGGCAGCCGTCAGTTGAAAGGCCGGAACGCGGCCCTCGTCATCGTTGCTGTGGAGAAGCGGGGAAAGGCCTCCGGACGTGTGCGAATGGCGGTCATTCCAGATTTCAAGGGTGTCACCCTGAAGGCGTTCATCCAGCAGAATGTGGCTCCCGGTTCAACGATCTACACCGATGGACTCAAGAGCTTCACCGGCCTTCAACAAGCTGGCTTCCGACATCTTCCACGCACGCAGCCCCTGCAAAGCGACCTTCGCAAGGGCGCGAAATCGGCGGTGCCATTAGCGGATCGGGCCATTGGCAATCTACAACAATGGCTGATTGGAACCTATCATGGCGTGAGCCGCGATCAACTGCAGGTCTATCTCGATGAGTTCGTCTTTCGCCACAATCGTCGCCAGACACCCATGGCTGCGTTTCAAACCCTGTTGGGCCTCGGAGCCGGACGCAAACCCGCATCCTACGAGCAGATACGGGGCGCGAAGGATATCGCCAAATTACACACCGTATGTCAACCACAAGATGTTGTGGCTAGCTGAAACAACCGGATAAGCAAGAGAGGCCTACACCTTCTCAACAAAGCGATAGCCGACATGGGCGTCGGTCAAGAGATATTTGGGATTCGCCGGGTCATCTTCGAGCTTCTTGCGTAACTGATGCACGAATGTGCGCAGGTATTCGAGTTCCCCTCCATACTCTGGTCCCCATACACTGTTCAACAACCTCGAATGCGGGATTGGCCTTCCGGCATAACTCATCAACTGATGAGTGAGCTCGAATTCCTTTGGAGTGAGATGAACGAGACGGTGGGCTTTTTTTACCGTGCGGCGAACGGGATCAAGCTCGATGTCTCCTACGTGTAACACAAGCACCTCCTCCTCATCCTCCGCAACAGAAGCTTTCGCCCAACGCATGGCAGCACGGATCCGCGCGGTCAACTCGCGAAGCTGGAATGGTTTTGTGACATAGTCGTCTGCACCCGCATCCAGAGCCTCCACCTTATCGTCTTCACTGTCGCGTACAGTGAGCATCAGGATGGGAATGCGGGGAGAAAGACGACGCATGTTCTTGCAAGTGTCGATTCCGCTCATGCCTGGCATATTGATATCGAGCAAGACAGCGTCAAAGGAGTTTGCCCGGACAAGCGAAAGAGCTTCCTCCCCGCGCGCTGCCTCCACAGTCTTGAAGCCTAGCTTGTTAAGGGTCGTATGCAGAGCACGACGGATTGACATTTCGTCATCAACAACCAGAACCAATCCAGATTCCATATTCTAAAGGCCTCCCGCTTGAAGTTTTGGCATCGATAAGAAAAAGGTCGTCCCTTCCTCTTCGGCGCTGACAACCCATACGTGTCCCTTGTGAGCCTCTGCCGCTTTCTTCACAATGGACAGACCAAGACCCGTGCCGGGCGCCTGCATCTTTGCGTCGGCGCTGCGATAGAAGCGCTCGAAGACGCGCTCGCGGTCCTGCATCTTGATGAGCGAACCATGATTGCGGACTGACAATAGTAGTTCGGACTTGCTTTCGCGCACGGTAACATCGATTGGCGTCTCAGGCGCGGAGTACTTGACGGCGTTATCCAGATACTGCGTCAGAATCATCTTGAGCAGTTCGCGGTCGCCTTGCAACGGAGTTTCCTGTTCTTCTATGGACAGTTCGATAGGGTGCCCCTGAAGCGTTCCAGAGAGATCTGACACCACATCCTTCACCAGCTTTGAGACAATCACCGGTTCTGTTTGCAGCGTCACACTCGAAGCCTCAAGCTTTGCCGTCTGCAACATTTGAGTACAGAGTTGGTTTAGATTGATGGACTCCTCATTGATCAGGTCAGCTAATTCCGCCTCAGTGGTGTCCAATGTGCCCATCTCCAGAAGTCCAGAACTGGCAGTGCAAATTACCGTCAGTGGTGTCTTGAATGCGTGCGCCAAGGCATCCAGCACGGCCACGCGCAACTGTTCAGTTTGTTGTGCGCTCTCCGCGCGAGCCTCTTTTTCGTAGGATCTTTGCCGCTCAAACGCGATCGCGGCGAGCGAAGCAATGGAGTTTGCTATCAGAGGGTCGAGGTCGCCCCGAATCGCGACTGCTCCGATGGATACAGCACCAATGCGAATAACCCGCTGCGTGGTGAGCGTATCACGATCATCGTCGTTTCTATCGGTGATATAGGCAGTTT
>OBLW0100004017.1_pt1 | contig 11318 bp, 7 predicted proteins | sample 1520161 | NCBI WGS metagenome assembly OBLW01 (sample SAMEA3539309, study PRJEB22396) | soil metagenome | biome: tundra; feature: field; material: soil | place: USA | collected 2010-05 | depth 0.15 m
AGCCGGCCGGCGAGTTCCATCTGAAGCAGCGCCGAAAGCCTTGTCCGCACGAAAGACATGACTGCCCGCCGGCCGGACGTGTCTGGTCGAAACAGAACCACGCCGGCGATGCCTTTGTCGAGAGTGAACAGAATGCGGTCCGAGGCGCGCGCGGCCTCCACGACTGCCGGGTCTTTCGCTCCGCGAAGTCCCTCGCCCAGGACCGTATCGGCGTCGTGCGCGAGCTGGCGGAGATCGTCAGCGAGTTCCGTGGGAAGATTCTCGTCAATCTTGAAGTTCATTTCGCTCGAAGCGGGACCAGACTTTCTTCGTGCGCGAGCTCCGCCGCGTAAGCGAGCGCCGCATCCAAATGCTCAGCCCGGAGAGAGGGATAGCTGCGCAGGATCTCTTCTCTGGTCGAACCCTCGGCGAGATTATCGAGAATGACGGTTACCGGAATCCGAGTTCCCGCGGCGCAGATCTCACCGCCGCAGACCCCTGGGTTGCTGCCAAGGAAATCCTGCCAAGCGATCATGCCTTCATTCTACGCCCCGCCGACGGGCGAAACGTCCGGCGGGGTCGCGCTGACCACCCGGAAAGACTCGCGGGCGATTTCCCACTCCTCTTGCGTGTGCACGACGAGCACGCGCACGGCCGAGTCCGGCGCGGCGATATCCGCATCCGGCGGGGATTGCGCGTTCTTCGCGGCGTCGAGTTGGACGCCCAGGAACGCAAAAGATTCGACGGCCTGGGCGCGTACCTGCGGGGAGTTCTCGCCCACTCCGGCGGTGAAGACCAGCGCGTCGAGACCGCCCAGGCTGGCGAGCATGGCGCCAATCTCCGAGCGCAAACGGTGCACGTACACATCGAACGCCAGTTGCGCGCGCGCATCGCCGCGATCGAGGGCCGCCAGGACGGCGCGCATGTCGCCGGAGACACCGGAGACGCCGCGCAGTCCGGATTCCTTGTTCAGCACGCGATCCAGCTCTTCGGCGCTAAGCCCGAGATGGCGCACAAGATGAATGACGATGCCGGGGTCGATGGTGCCCGAGCGCGTGCCCATCATGAGGCCTTCGAGCGGCGTGAAACCCATGGTGGTATCGATGCTCAAGCCATCGCGGATGGCCGCCAGCGAGCAACCGTTGCCCAGGTGGCAGGTGATCATGCGCAGCGACGCCAAGTCTTTGCCCAGGATCGCGGCCGCCCGCCGCGACGTGTATTGGTGGCTGATGCCGTGGAATCCGTAGCGGCGGATGCCCTGGCCGACCCATTCGTAGGGGCCGGGATACACGTAAGCCGGCGGCGGCAGGCTGGCGTGGAACGCGGTGTCGAAGACGGCCACTTGCACGGCGTCCGGGCCAAGGATACGTTCCATGCACTCGATGGCTTCCAGTTCCAGGCGGTTGTGTTCGGGCGCGAAGCTGGCCATTTGGGCGATGCCCGCACGCACGTCCGGCGTGATGCGCGTGCTTTCCCGAAAGGCGCGGCCGCCGTGGACCACACGGTGCCCGGCCACGTGGATGTCGTTGCGGTGGGGCAGCATTTCCATCAGCGGATCGAGGGAGTCGAGCGGGGACTTCACCGGGACGCTGCGCGTCGAGACCGCGCCGGCCGATTTGATTTGGATTTCGGCCGTGCCTGCGTGATGCTCCCAGTCCACGCGCGCTTCCCATAGCGGGTTGGGCGCGGCGGAGCCTTCGTCGCCGGTAACGTCGAACAGGCTGCTCTTGAAACTGCTGGACCCGCCGTTTAATACCAGGATTTTCATGTGTTAGGCATTTCGTGGGGCAGGACTCCAGTCCTGCGGCCGGCGTCCACGCCGGCCTGTCCCGGCAGCATTCAATACGTCCATTTCCAGTCGCGGATCTCCGGCATATCGTCGCCGTGCTTATCGATGTAGCGCTTGTGTGCGATCAGTCTGTTGCGCAGATCCTGCTTGATATGCGCGGCGATGTTGCGCAATCGCGGCACGCGGTCGATCGCGTCGCCGGCCAAGTGGAAGCGATCCAGGTCGTTCAACACCGTCATGTCGAACGGCGTGGTGGTGGTGCCTTCCTCCTTGTAGCCGCGCACGTGGAAGTTGTCGTGATTCGTGCGGCGGTAGGTGAGCCGGTGAATCAGCCACGGATAGCCGTGGAAGGCGAAGACCACGGGCTTATCCGCGGTGAAGAGCGAATCGAATTCGCGGTCCGCGAGGCCGTGCGGATGCTCGGTGGAGGGCTGCAACGTCATGAGGTCTACTACGTTGACCACGCGAATCTTCAGATCCGGCAGGTTGCGCCGCAGAATATCCACGGCGGCCAAAGTCTCCAGCGTAGGGACATCGCCGCAGCAGGCCATCACCACGTCCGGTTCGACGCCATTGTCCGTGCTGGCCCATTCCCAGATGCCGATGCCGGTGGTGGAATGCTCGATGGCGGATTCCATATCGAGCCACTGCAGCGCAGGCTGCTTGCCGGCCACGATCACGTTGACATAGTTCCGGCTGCGCAGGCAATGATCGGTGACGGAGAGCAGCGTGTTGGCGTCCGGCGGCAGATAGACGCGCACGATATCCGCCTTTTTATTGACCACGTGATCGATGAAGCCGGGGTCCTGATGGCTGAAGCCATTGTGGTCCTGCCGCCACACGTGCGAGGTGAGCAGGTAATTCAGCGATGCGATGGGCCGCCGCCAGGGAATGTGGCGGGTGGTCTTCAGCCACTTGGCGTGCTGGTTGAACATGGAATCGACGATGTGGACGAAGGCTTCGTAGCAGGAGAAGAATCCGTGGCGGCCCGTCAGCAGATAGCCTTCGAGCCAGCCCTGGCACATGTTTTCGCTGAGCACCTCCATGACGCGGCCATCCGGAGCGATGTGGTCGTCGTTGGCGAGGATTTCGGCCGTGGAGCAGCGGTTGGTGACCTCGAACAATGCGTCGAGGCGGTTCGAGGCGGTCTCGTCCGGCCCCACCACGCGGAAGTTCGCGGCATCCGTGTTGAGCTTCATCACGTCGCGCAGCATCCTGCCCATGACGCGCGTGGCTTCCGCCACGACGGTGCCGGGCTTGGGCACGTCCACGGCATAGTCGCAGAAGTCGGGCATCTTGAGATCGCGAAGGAGCAGGCCGCCGTTGGCGTGCGGGTTGTCGCCCATGCGCCGCTTGCCTTTGGGCGCCAGTTCCCCGAGTTCCGGAACGAGCGCGCCGCCGGCGTCGAACAACTCCTCGGGCCGGTAGCTCTTCATCCAGTCTTCCAGCATCTTCAGGTGGGCGGGCTTGGTGGCCAACTCGGCGAGCGGCACCTGGTGCGCGCGGAAGGTCCCTTCGATTTGGACGCCATCCACCACCTTTGGTCCGGTCCAGCCTTTGGGCGTGCGCAGCACGATCATGGGCCAGAGCGGGCGCCTGGTGAAGGGGCCGGCGCCGGTTCGGGCATCGCGCTGGATGGTCCGGATCTGGGCGACGACTTCATCGAGCGTGGCTGCCATGAGCTGGTGCATCGTGTCGGGATCGTCGCCTTCGACGAAAAGCGGCTCGTGGCCGTAGCCGTGAAAGAGGTCCGCCAGTTCTTCCCGCGGCAGGCGCGCCAGCACGGTGGGACCGGCGATCTTGTACCCGTTCAGGTGCAGGATGGGAAGCACGGCGCCGTCGCGCGCCGGGTTCAGGAATTTGTTGGAGTGCCAACTGGTGGCCAGCGACCCGGTTTCGGCTTCGCCATCGCCCACCACGCAGCACGCCAACAGGTCCGGATTGTCGAACACCGCGCCGTAGGCGTGCAGCAGGGAGTAGCCCAGCTCCCCGCCCTCGTGGATGGACCCGGGCGTCTCCGGCGCGGCGTGGCTGGGAATGCCGCCGGGAAACGAAAACTGCTTGAAAAGGCGCCGCATGCCTTCCGCATCGCGCGAGATGTTGGGGTAATACTCGCTGTACGTGCCTTCCAGGTACGTGTTGGCCACCAGTCCCGGGCCGCCGTGGCCGGGGCCGGCGATGTAGATCATGTTCAGATCGTGCCGGCTAATGAGGCGATTGCAGTGCACATAAATGAAATTGAGTCCGGGAGTGGTTCCCCAATGGCCCAGCAGGCGCGGCTTGACGTGGTCGATCCGGAGCGGCTCCTGGAGCAGCGGATTGTCGTAAAGGTAGATCTGGCCCACCGACAGATAGTTCGCGGCGCGCCAGTAGGCGTTCATTTTGCGCAGTTCTTCGGGGGATAGGGGACCGGTCACAAGCAACTCCATACATCCAGAATCGCAGAAAAAGGTTTCGATCGCGTTTCAGCCGGCGCGGCCGTCTGCACTAAAGCTGCGGCAGGGTCGCGCAAGGTGATGGATCATACGGGTTTGGCTAGGGGAAAGTCCTCGGCGGCGCTGGTCCGTATTCAGCACATTCGCATGGCTGCGGACTACCGCGTATTGCTCGCCGCAGAGGGCGCAGGCGCCATCCGCATGGCTCGGCAGAAGCATATCCACATCGATCTGGTGTTGCTGGATGTGCGCGTTCCCGGAGTATCGGGGGCCGAACTGGCGGACGAGATTCTATGTCCATTCGACCGGATGTTCGAGTACTTTGGATGTCGGGCTTTGTCGACGAAGAGTTCATTCGCGTCAAGTTGCTCGATGAATATGCCGGATTTATGTCCAAGCCGTTGCATCGCGACGGCCTGCTGTTGGCGGTCGAGCGGGCCATAGAGGCGGTACCCTGCGGCGGTGAAACACCGGCGTACCGGAATGAAAAAGCGCTGACAGCCGGCGCCAGAGCCTGATCCGCCTAGATACCCGGCGGGGGATGGCTAAACGCCGGCGAGGGACGAGTTATGCCGGACGAATATGCCGCCGTAATATGACGGATCGGCGAATTTCTCGTCGAAAATCCTGTTCCACCGGGCGTTATCCTGGCAACCGCCGCAGGCTCCGCAGGAGCAAACGCGGGAACGGAAATGGCGCGCGTGGCGAGGGCTGGTTAGCCTGGGCGGCGACGGTTGAAGGGCCGGTCGTCCACCTTTTCGAGAACTGGAGGCCGCCCACGCCGCAAGAAGCTGGGCCAGAACGGCCGGCGATTCCAGCAGCACCACTTCCGGTTCTATTGCCGGCATACGGGTTCCATCACCAAGGAGCGCAGCCCGCCTTGGCCTTCCGTTGAAACGCCCGCCATGCTGAGGTTCTTCAGGCCATGGAGCGCCAAGTCAAGGCGGCTTTTGGCGCCGGACTTCTGAAAAAGACGATACAGGTAAACCTTGACGGTTCCTTCCGTGATACCTAATTCGCAGGAGATTTCCTTGTTCTTGAGGCCACGCGCCAACATGCTCACCAACTGGCTCTCCCGCTGGGTGAGCGACACGCGCCGGGCGGAGCGAAGACTATCCATCAGGCTCTTTTCGAACCAAAGGTCGCCGGAATAAACTCTGTGCAAACATTGCCGGTGCGCCTCCAAGGGCAACGTCTTGCGAAGGACGCCGCGGATACCGATGGTCAGCGCCTGCAGCGCGAAATCGCCGGCAATCGTGTTCGTCCACAGGATCAGCTTCGATTCCGGCGCCAGGTTCTGCAGTTCGTTAAGCGCGGCCGACGTGATTTCCGGTGTCAAGTCCAGCACGGCCAAATCGGGGTTTTCGTTTGCCAAATGCTTTTTCAGCACGGCTACTTTCGAGCAACTGGCGCTTGATTCAAGTGCCGGATCGGCGGCGATCAAACTCTCCAGCCCCTTGGCCAGGACCGGCTGATCTGAATAAACAGCAACACGCACCATTTCGTTTCGATACCTCGCAATCGGTTTCTCAACCTATGAGTGGATCGCCCGGCGAACCCTTACACGGTGCATCCGGTGTACGGCTACAACCGCCGGTGCCCACCTGCGCGATCTCCATCATCCTATACCAAGGGTGTGCTACAGATTTTTCCTATATTAAATACTTGATTGCCGTAAGTCAAATCCGGATATGGGTGCGGCAAATGGGTGGAATCGCGCAGTAGTGCCCAAAAACGTCTCCAGATTCAGTTCGAGTTTAATTGGAGCGCTCACGAGGCGCCGATTCTCAATGTGGCGATGCAGTTTCAACGCAAGCTTTTTGTGGCCGGCTTGGCGGCGAACCTTCCGATCGTTCAGGCGCGGCTTTAGGATACATTCCAGTGGCCGCCGGGGGAGCGGCCGGCTGCTCCGGCGATTTTGGCGGCGCGTCGCACCAGCGCCGTTCTTTTTTCCCATACATCTGCGCGTCGGCGAAACGCAGCAAGGGATCCGGCCGGTTTCCGTCGAGCGGCCAGACGGCGATACCGACACACGCACTGACCGAAAGCCGCTGGTGGTTCGAGCAGATGGGCTCGCGCAGCGCCTTCGAGATCTTATCTGCAATCTGTTCGGCGTCCTCTCTCCGGCCGAGCAACGGCAACAGCACCACAAACTCATCGCCACCAAGGCGCGCGACCGTATCCCCGCGGCGCACGGCATGGGTCATGCGCTTGGCAGCTTCCTGCAGAACCACATCCCCGGCGTCGTGACCATATGTATCGTTGATTTGTTTGAAGCCGTCGAGGTCTATATACAGCACGCCCAGTAGACCTCCGCCGCGCGAGGCCCGCTCAATCTCGGCTTCCAGCCTCTCGTAGAGCAGCGCCCGGTTTGGCAGCCCGGTAAGACCGTCATGCTGTGCGCGGTAGGACAACTGGTCGTGCAGCCGGCGCCGATCCAGGGCCAAAGCGGCAATGTTGCCCCATAGGCCGAGTTGTCCGCCTTGCGCATCCGCGGAGCCCTTCTCATCCCGGAAGAACGCGGCGATTACACCGGCCGTGGCGGCGTCCACTACGATGGGCGCCGAACAGAACGTCCGGAAACGCGTATTTTGCTGTGAATCGATGAAGTCCACCCACCTTGGGTCGTCCGAGAACTGCTTGGGGGCGCGGAATTCGGGACTGAACGAAACCGAGCGGATGTCGATGCGGCCCAAGACTTCCCGCCAGCCGCCAGGCATGGCGGGCACCACGCAAACCCGCGGCCCATGCGGCGCCCCCAGCAGGATCGCGCAAACCGCGCCTTCGCAGTGCAGCGCTACGGCTTCGGCGATGTGGTCGACGATCAGATCCACCGGCTCGTCCCGGGCGATAAGTTCGAGAATCCGTTTGCCGTCCAGGTCCAGGGACTCGGCCTCACACGCTTTCTGCAGCGCGTCGCGGGTCCTTTGATGCGCGGCCTGCAACTGAACCGTCTGGGCGCGCAGAGCGAACGTTTGGGCTCGGACGCGCCTGCGCAGGAGGCTGACCCAAGCCAGAGCGGCAATCATTAGCAGCGCGGCGCCCGCCAGGATGGGGAGCACCCGGTCCGCCGTCAACCACGGTGGCCGGCCCAAGATAACGACGTCCGCCGGAGACCGGAGAAGCAGCCGAAACGTGCGCGGCAGGATCAAGTCATGGGATTGCTCCGCTTCCACGGAGCAAATCCCGGTCAAGCGAAGGCGCATACCGGGATCCAAGGGTTGCGCCGCTCCGCCGCTAGGGAGATTCGCGGTGAAGACCATTTCACCGGACGCGACCGTCAAAACCTGCTCGGCCGGCTGTTGCAGCCGGTCGATGAGTTTACCCTCGATCTGCACCAGTTGACCGTCGACGTCGCCTTTCATGGCGTCTTGGGCGGTAACGCGCATCGGTGAAGGTGGCGCGCCAGACTGCAATCGCTTCACCTGAGCCCCGCGCAATGCGGGGCCGAACCCGGCGATTTCAGGAAAGCCCACGACATCCACCAGATCGCCCGCGGCCAATGCCTCTGTTTCGTGATCCTGGATCATGACGCCGCCGGTCGAATCGCGGACCCAGGTGGGCCCGGACAGACGGGGGTATGTTACCGTTCCCCGCAGCCGCACACGATGTCCCATGTCGCGCGCCCGCGAGAACTGCAGGAGGTCCGCAATGGGAGTGGGAGCCATGGAGAAGGGATCCGGGGAAGGCGCCCGCAGCACGCGAATGCATTCCGCTCCGGGCACGAACATCTGAATGCCGAGCATTTGACGCCTTCCATTGAATAGCGCGCCGCATACGCCCCGCAGCTTGACGTCGGCGTCCACCAGATGCGCCAAGGACTCGGGAGCGGCCAGCACATGGGCTTTATACGTGTTCTTGCCCCAGGCCAGCGTGAGCAGGGCATCCCCCCTTCCCTGGGCGACGTGCTGGACAATTCCCCCTAATTCGAGCCAGTGGCAGTCCTCGTGGCCCCAATTCGCGGTTCCGAAGCTCCCTGTTTTGGGCGCCGGCAAACCCGAGTGGCCGAGGACTTTAATCCGAGCCTTGGCCACGTTCGGAGCAAAATCGGCGGTGCTCACTCCGGTAACATCCACGTCGTCTCCCGCCTGCATTGGCACTTTCTCTTTTTCGGTCGGTTCGACAAAAATGCCATCGCTGGGATCCTGCACAAAAAGAAGGTGGTTGTTGGGATCGAAGTAGGTCACCACGGCGCGCAGATGAACCGGGTATGCGCGTTGGGCGGCGCTTAACGGCAACTGGTGTACCTGCAGCGCGGTGGTGAGCGTGGAACCCGGCGCGGGCGTGTGGTCCAAGCCGCCGCTCCCGACGGGGGCAACCCGTACGGCCCGGTCCAGGACAGGACGCCCATGCTCCCACGCTAGAAAGCCCGCCACGTCGAGTACGCCGGCGTTAGGATCAAGAACGGTCTCCCCCATCCGGACGGGGATCCGCCCGTCCTCGTTCATGACCGCGATGCCGCCCTGGACTGGCACGTAAGGCATCCCCCGAACGCGCACGCGGTGCGCCGGCGCCCGCCTAGGGTCCAGCGCCAAAAGGGAACGGATCTTACTAACAGGCAATTCCGCCGGTGGCCTTCCGAGACGCGTTGTCTCGATGGCGCCGGGGTCGGAAATCCAAAGCGTGGAGCTAGTCCCGCCTGGGTTCCCGTCCATGGATTTGGCCAGGACGCCGCTGGCGCGGACGTCCGCATCGGTCCAGTCCTCGTTGATGACCACTATCGAGGCCGGAACCTTTGCCCAAACGGTGGTTTGATCCGCGCGGATCTCGAGCGTCACAAGCCCCGGGCGTTCGGAACTGACCGACTGCACGACCCCGGGAATGACCACTCGCTCGTACTCATATTTCGTGTCCCGTAAGTCCGGCGGGGAGACGGAGACTGGCGGCGGTAGCACATCCGCCCCGAGAGCCGATATACGAGCTTCGACGATCGCGGGGGCTGCGCCTCCGGAAGAGGCCAGGCCGGCGACCTCTACCCGCCAGCCGGTGGCCGGCGGAATCTGTCCAGGCGCTAGAGTAACCCGGATTCCGCCGGTCGAATCTTGAACAAAGCAATAGTTGGAGAGCCCGTCGAAATAGGTGAGGATGCCCTTGATACGAACCGGCACCCCCAATCTGACCTGTGCCGCGGAGAGCTGCCGCACCTGGCTGGCGCTGGTGAGGACAGTCCGGGAAACGTCCGGCGCACAGCCGCAACTCGCCAGCGCGGCCACAGCCAGCAGCGCGGACTGGCAACGCGGTGTGGGGCGCGGGCGGCGAGCCGGCCGGTCCGAAACCCCAGGCCGGGCATTTCCGCTAACGATTGTCCGGGGCACGTGACGCACCTACATCTTAATCGGCATAATACTCTCAAAGCTGTTAGCCGGATGATTTCATAATAACCATTGGGGTACCCCAATGGTTAGTCCGGATCAGCTCACACTCGTCGGTTCCTGGCTGTACCAGTGCGGAATAGGCGGCGGCCGCGCGCATCGGCTCCTTTTGAAAAATGTCGTGATTGCCGGCTCCAAATCCAAGCCATAAGTACGTTTGTTTTCCATTGCTTCCCGGTACCATTTCATTATTAAATATCCAAGGCTAAGGTGAATTATATTCCTGGCCGCGGCTATAATCGGAAGCGTCATGTGTCGAGTTTTTCAACGTTCGTGGGTGCACCCGCCATGCTCCTGAATCCGAATGCTTCCACACGCGCGGTCGAGCCGCGCGGTGAACGTCCATGAACGCGACGGGAAGCGTTACCGGGATGAGCTGCTCTCCGACATCGGCGAGCGCAAGCGCATGGAACAGAAACTGGCGCACCAGGCCACGCACGACCTGTTAACGGGCCGTCCCAATCGATCCGTCTTCGAAGACCGGTTTCGCCAGGCCGTGGCGCGCGCCCGCCGGCAGAGCGGGATGGCCGCGCTGCTCTATCTGGATCTGGACCGCTTCAAACGCATCAACGACACGCTGGGGCATCTGGCCGGGGACACTTTGATCCAATTCGCGGCCGAGCGGCTGGCCGGCTGTCTGCGCGAGTCCGAGACGCTTTCGCGCAGCGGCGGCGACCGGTTTACGCTGGTCCTCGGCGACGTGGGCGCGCCCGAAGACGCCGTGCACGTGGCGGAGCGGATTCTGGAGACACTGTCGCCGCTGTTTTCGGTGAAGGGCAACGAGGTGTTTCTGGGCGCCAGCATCGGCATCGCGCTTTACCCGCAGGATGGCGTGGATCTGCCCGCCTTGCAACGGGCGGCGGACAGCGCGCTGTACGCGGCCAAGCGCCAGGGCGGGCGCATCCGGTTGTCCAACCCGGAAATCAGCCAGGAGGCCAACCGCCGCTTGGGCGTCGAGACCGAACTTCACCATGCCTTGGAGCGCGACGAAATATCGGTGCATTACCAGCCGCAATTCGATTTGGCCACCGGCCGCGTGGCCGGATTGGAGGCGCTGGTGCGCTGGGACAATCCGAAGTTCGGACGAGTCCCGCCATCCGTTCTGATTCCGATAGCGGAAGAGAGCGGGCTCATCGTGCCGATCGGCGCCCGCGTGCTGCACGACGCCTGCCGCCAGGGCAAGTTGTGGCGGGACGCCGGTTATGGGCCCATGCAGGGGGCCGTCAATACTTCAGCCGTGCAATTCGCGCGGAGCGATCTGGCCGAAACCGTGGCGGCCACGCTCGCCGAGACGGGCCTGGAGGCGTCGCACCTGGACCTGGAAGTCACCGAGAGCGTGATCATGCACGATATCCGGGAAACTGCCCGGCAGCTCAAGGAACTGAAGAAACTGGGGGTGAGCGTCTCCTTGGACGACTTTGGGACCGGCTATTCCTCTTTGAGCTACCTGGAGGAACTGCCCATCGACAATCTAAAAATCGACCGCAAGTTTGTGCAGCGGATGAACGGCGCGGACAATACCCGCACGCTGGTTCAATCCATCGTGGGTCTGGCGCACGGGCTGGGCATGCGGGCGGTGGCCGAGGGCGTGGAAACCGGAGAGCAGCTCGAACAACTCAAAGCCATGGGATGCGACCGGGCGCAAAGCTTCATGCTGGCCGGACCCGCGCCGGCGCTGTCGATTCAAGTGCTGTTGGCGGCGCGAAGTGGGGCAGGTAATCCTGCCCAATGCCTGCACTAATC
>OBLW0100004021.1_pt1 | contig 11314 bp, 7 predicted proteins | sample 1520161 | NCBI WGS metagenome assembly OBLW01 (sample SAMEA3539309, study PRJEB22396) | soil metagenome | biome: tundra; feature: field; material: soil | place: USA | collected 2010-05 | depth 0.15 m
TGAAGCCTATGGCTAAATTTCTGGTGACCGGAGCGGCCGGCTTCATCGGTTCTTCGCTGGTGCGCGCTCTTTTGGAAACGGGCGCACAGGTTCGCGGGGTGGATAATTTTGCCACCGGACGGCGCGAGAATCTCGCCGAAGTGCTGGGCAAGATCGACTTTCGCGAAGCCGACATCCTCGACCTCAAGGCCATGCACAACGCCTGCGATGGTATCGACTACGTCTTGCACCAGGCAGCGATCCCGTCCGTCCCGAAATCGTTGCTCGACCCGCTCGGCAGCAACCGGGCGAATGTCGATGGCACGGTCAACGTGCTGGTCGCAGCGCGCGATGCAAAAGTCAAGCGTGTGATCTATGCCGCTTCCTCTTCCGCCTATGGAGACACTCCGACGCTGCCGAAGTACGAGGCCATGCCGCCCAACCCGATTTCGCCGTACGCCGTCGCCAAGCTGGCGAGCGAGCTTTACATGCTCTCGTTCTATCGCTGTTATGGCCTGGAAACGGTCTGCCTGCGTTACTTCAACATCTTTGGACCGCGCCAGGATCCTACTTCCCCGTACTCCGGCGTGCTCGCCAAATTCTCCATGCAGATGTTGCGCGGGGAGCAGCCCACAATTTTTGGCGACGGCGAAACCAGCCGCGACTTTACCTATATCGACAACGCAGTTTCGGCCAACCTGCTGGCCTGCTCGGCTCCGGCAGCGGAGTGCGCGGGGCGCGTCTTTAACTGCGCCACCGGCCGCCGCATCACGCTGAATCAGACGTTCGAAGCTTTAAAGGAATTGACGGGATACAAAGGCACGGTCAATTACGGTCCGGAGCGCGGCGGCGATATCAAACATTCGCTCGCCGACATCTCACAAGCGGAAAAATATTTGGGATACAAAGTTCTGGTCAACTTTGAAGATGGCCTGCTCCGCACGGTGGAGTGGTACAAAGGTCAGCGCCAGGCCGTGGGAGCGTAGGAGCAGATTTTGGCTTCTAACCGCCAGACACTTCTGAAGATTCCGTAACACCTGATTCCTGAGGACTGACACCCGCATTCAAGTCATAGCGGAAAGGGCCATAAGCGCTGAAGGTGTCCTCATCGAAGAGGCGTTTGGCACCGCAACCCAAGCAGACCTGATAGGAATATCCCTGCACCCCGACCGGCCAGCTCATTTTGCTGTGCCAGCAGCCTCGGAAGGCCGAATTGACCACTCCCGCAACGCTATTGACGACCACCGCGGGCCGCCACCATTGCGCCTTTCTGACATTTCCCGCTTTGTCCGCGGCCGCCTGCGTCATCACATCTCCGCGATATTTTCTCTTGCTTTTCCACCATAGGACGAATCGAAGCGGAGGGCAAAATCTGAAGGGACGTAGATTGTAGCGCCGGCATCTTGCCGGCTGTCCTGACGGCGTCTCGCCGTCAGCGCGGCGGGTGGAAACGCCCGCCGGACAGCCGCCGGGACTACGGCTGGTACAGTCCTGACCAATCGTTCCTGAGCCCAGCCGGACGTGTACTACCGGACATTGCGACCGCACCCTTAAGGCTATTAGGCTGAACCACAGGAGCTGTGGCTATCGTCTTCCAGGTTGTCATCGCAGTGACGCTCGCCAGCGGGCGTCTCGAACCAAGAGCGGCAACGGCCGCTACGATGAGCCCGGGTACGATCAAGAGAGTTATCGAGTAGTCCCGACCGCGCCCGCATGAGTGCCAATCCAACCCGAGTTGATGCTGACGCCATGAAGCCCAATCCCGGCTTACAGGAGGGCAATCGCGTTTTTGAAGCGATTGCGCGCCAGCAGGCCTTGCGCGGACTGCTTGCATTTTCCGAACTGCACGAGCAGATACGCAAACGCCGCCTGGCCGCGGGCGACGACTCCGATCGCGATCTGTTTGAGACCGAACGCTTCATTCTCGATGAGGTATTGCAACTGATCTGCGCCCGCGCTCAGGCGCTCACTGCCGCCGACTCGATCGTGGTGGCGCTCGCCGATGGATCGAAGGCCGATGGATCGAAGCCAAAGGAGACGCGGGAGTTGGTGTGCCGCGCCACTTCCGGACTGATGGAGGTGGAACGCGGCGTCACTCTGAACGGCGAATCGCGATTTCTGCGCGACTGCCTGCAATCGGGGCGCACTCTTCGCTGCGACGACTCGGAGACTGACGCTCGCCTCGGGTTGGATACCGCGCACGCGATCGGCGCTCGTTCCAGCGTGATCGTACCATTGCGGGGCACGCGCGAGACCTTGGGTGTGCTGCAGGCGTTTTCGAAAGCTCCGTGGGCGTTCACCGACCATGACGTTCGTTGTTTGCATTTATTTGCCGAGCTGATTCTGTCCGCGCTAAAACCAGAGGACCAGGATCGCCGCATCGACTGGCTGGCGGGCGTGGCGGGCGAAGTGATGCGGGCGAAACCAACCGCGGCTGATACCCCTTCCGATGCGAGCTTTGTCGAAGCTCCGGCCATCGCCGGCACACAACCGCTCCCCGCTTTCGCCGCCATGGTTGAGGTGCCTGCGCTGGAGCTTGATGAGCCATTGGACGATGCCCTTGAATCCGGCAATTCAGAATTCCTCGCCGTTCCGCCTGCTTGGCTCTCCTTCCTCCGCCCGCGGACTCTACCCGGCAGTGCGCGGCCAGGTCTCTATGTGGTGCTGGCGCTGGTCATAGTGGCGGCGCTGTTCTCCGCCGGAACGTGGTGGGGCATGGCCATGTATGGCAAGACCGCTACCTCGAGAAAGGCTGTGGCATCCACGGTTGAACCTGCGCGTTCATCGCTGCAACCACCGCCCGAGCCCATCGAGATTGTCTTGTCGCCCGCCGCCAGCGACACATTATTAGCGCCCGAGCCAGCGGGTTCCGATGCCACGCGCTTGAGCCCGGTCGCCGAAAACAAGTTAGCGGCGCTGCCGAAGATCACCGGCGTGCGCCACTGGTCCTCGTCCATGGGAAGCACGGTCGTGATCGACATGGAAGACCAGGTTCCCTACGAAGTGCATCGTTTGATGTCTCCCGAGCGCATCTATTTCGATTTGCACGACACGGCGCTGGCCCGCGAGTTGGATGGAAAGATCATGGACATCGGCGACGCTTCGCTAAGCCGCGTGCGGGTGGCGCAACCGGTCGCGGGCGTAACTCGAGTCGTGCTTGATACCAGGGATGGCTCGAACTTCTCCGTAAGCATGGAGTCGAATCCTTATCGCCTGGTGGTGGAACTGCGTGGCAGCGAAAGAAGTTTGATGGCAAGCCGCTCTGCTACTCCGAAAGCGGCGCTACCGAAGCCGGCGGCGGTTGTCGCGGAGGCGGTTGCGGCATCTGCAAAAGCAGCGCCCGCGGCCTTGACCGCCACGGCATCCAACCAGTCCTCGAATGTTCGTTTATCCGTGCCTGCCAGAACCGGCAAATTCAGAATCGTGCTCGATGCAGGCCACGGCGGCTGGGATCTCGGCACCGTGGGAAGGCAAGGACTCCTCGAAAAGGATCTCGTGCTCGACGTGACCGAACGGCTGGGCAGGTTGTTGCAATCGCGCCTGGGCTCCGATGTGGTGTTTACGCGAAGCGGCGATACTTACTTGCCGCTCGACCAGCGCGCCGACCTGGCCAACCAGGCCCAGGCCGATCTCTTCGTCTCGGTTCACGCCAACTACAGCAGTTCGCTGACGGCGCGCGGCGTCGAGACTTACTATACGAATCTTTTTTCCTCTCCGGGTGCGCGAGAGGTCGAAAAGCACGAGGATGGAACTTTCACCAAACCTACGCCGGTAGTGTTATCGGCGAATGGGTTGCACGAAAAGATCGAAGAGTCGCGGCGTCTCGCCACCAGCGTCCAGCACGCCCTCTATGCCACTTTGGCGGCCAGCAATCCAGACATTCGCAACCGCGGCATCAAAGACTCCGCCTTTGCCGTGCTCACCGGAACCACCATGCCGAGCATTCTTACCGAAATCTCTTTCGTGAGCAGTCCGGCCGACGAGCACGCCTTGCAGAGCGCAACTTACCGCCAGCAAATTGCCGAAGCGCTTTACAAAGGCATCGCCCGCTATCAGGAGAGTTCTCCTCGCAATCGAGTGGCGCAACTGCAAAAACCCGCTGGGCGATAGGCTGCGTTGGTGAGAACTAAGTCGTTCCTCGGCTTAGTCGATCACAATTTTGCGAAGGACTAACGACTGACGACCAATGACGGTTTTGCTTCACGCGCTGTGTTCCGCCGGATGATGCCCCGACCACTGCGGATCTTCGTCCGGCGCAACAATCTGGCCGTCGCGCATGTGGATGATCCGGTCGCCATAGGCGGCGGCTTCTGGATTGTGCGTAATCATCATCACCGTCTGACCCAGATCTTTATTCGACTGGCGCAGCATGTCGAGAACGATGGTTGAGCTTTTTGAATCCAGGTTCCCAGTGGGTTCGTCGGCCAGCACGATCGCGGGCCGGTTGATCAGCGCCCGGGCCAGAGCAACGCGCTGCTGCTCGCCGCCAGAGAGTTCATTGGGCCGGTGTTCCAGACGTTGAGCGATGCCCAGCATGGCGGTGATCTTATTCAGAAAAACGGAATCGGGCTTTGCGCCGGCGATGTCCGCCGCGATTTCGATATTGTCGCGGGCGCTAAGCGTCGGCAGAAGATTGAATTTCTGGAAGACAAATCCGATTCTGCGCTTGCGCAAACGCGTGCGCTCGCTGTCAGAAAGGTCGGCGAAGTTTACGCCGTCGATGGTGACGCTTCCGGAGTCGGCGCGAGTGAGCCCGCCGAGCATGTAAAAAAGCGTGGACTTGCCGCTGCCCGAAGGGCCCACGATGCTAACGAACTCGCCTTTTTGTACGTCGAAGGAAATACCACGCAGGGCCGGCACTTCGACTTTGCCCACGCGGTAGGTTTTGCGCACTTCCCTGGCTTCGATGAACGCCGGCATCCAGTAAAAACGATATCACAGGAAGCAAACCATTGAATCACTGAGCCATTGAATCATTGAGTGATTCAGTTCAATGACTCAATGCCTCAATCACTCAATGCTTCAATCACTCAATGCCTCAATGTCCTTCTAGGCCACGCTGGCGCGCGCCGCAACCAGTGGCTTCTCTGCTCCCTGACGCTTCGGCCCGCGCTTGCGGACCAGCAACAGGCGGATGCGTTCCAGCAATTCCGCCGGCTCATACATTCCTTTGCAGAGAAAGACATCGGCCGTCGTTTCACGTTCGTAGATTTTGATCCGCCCGGAGATCAGCACCGCCGGAGTCTGGGGCGAAAGATGTTTTATTTCTTCGATCAGTCGGGAGCCATCGAGTCCGGGCATGACCAGGTCGGTGAGCACCAGGTCAACCCCGCCACGCCGGAACTCTTCCAGCGCGGCAGTTCCGTTGTTGCACGCGAGCACGCGATAGCCGCGTGTTTGCAGCATTATTTTGCGAATGGAAAGCGCCTGTTCGTTATCGTCCACACAAAGAATCGTTTTCTTGGGCTTCATGGTCTAACCGGGAGAATGTTGTGATAATAGTTTTTCCGAATTCACTGACCTGAATTCTGTTTTGGAATCGTGAGCGAGATGAATGCTAATCACATTTGCAGCGCGGGTAAAGTGTCGCGCACGCCAATGGCACTTCGGTGTGCCAAACAATTGCAGCATCGATCCGAGAGCCGCACGTGACAGCCAGTTTCGACACGCTAGCCCGGAATTGTGACTTCACCGCGAAGAACTTCTACACAATTTCCACCGACACGCACATTGGCAACCTGGTTATCCTGCTTGCCAGCGCGAACAAAAATGCGGCTCGGCCGCTGCACTTCGAGACCCTGTTCGATTAAGACTTGCTCGTCGCTCGCGGCGACGCCATGCGCCACCATCCAGGCGGAGCAGCATCCGGCGGCCGAGCCCGTCGCGGGGTCATCGCCGCCATAGAAAATCATGCGCGCATGAAGGCGAGCCTTCGGATCGACGGTCTCGCGGCAAACGAAGTAGAAAAATTTTCCGCCACTGCGCGCGAGATATTCCGCGGCTTGTTTGAGATCCAGGCCGAGGCTCTGCAATGTTTTTAGAGAGCGCAGGGCGCAAATGGTGAAAGGAACGCCAGTACTCACAGTTTGGATGGGCGCGGACGAGTCGAAGTCCGCCACACTTAGCCCCGTGAGACGCGCGACGGCCTCCACCTCATGGATCGCGCCGAACTCGGGATTCTTTTGCGTCATTTCTCCGAAGGCCGGACGCGCCGCTTCGTCCGTAAATCGCACCGGGATGGTACCGGCATTCAACTCGAGCCGGACTTCCGCCGCGCCGCTTTGGCCCCGCAGAACGAACGCTGTGCCCAGCGTGGGATGTCCGGCAAACGGCAATTCTTCCTGCACGGTGAAGATGCGCACGCGGACGGTGCCCTTCTTTTCCGCGGCGGCATCCCCGGGAAGAATGAAGGTCGTTTCCGAGAGATTCATCTCGCGCGCCAGGGCCTGCATGTCTTCGGTACTGAGGCCGCGGCCGTCCAGAAAAACCGCCAGCGAGTTGCCGGTAAGAGCGCGGTCGGTAAACACATCGACCTGCACCAGGGAGAGCTTTCGCGCCAAAGTAGCCATCCCTGAGATTTTATCCGCTGTGCCCCAGGTTCGCGCCCGTTTTTTGGGCGCTAACCTGGGCGCCGCCTGCGTCATCAGAACACTCGTTAATTTTGTCATCCTGTGAGCGGAGCCGAAGGACCCCGTCCCGCCGTGGCAAGCCCCGCCGCCACACGACCTCTTCTCACTCACAACCGTACCCAGATGCGATAACATATCTGAAAAACCATCGAGGAACGATCATGTCTCTACGCATCAATTCCGAAGCTCCCAACTTCACCGCCGAAACCACCCAAGGCACCATCGACTTTCATGAATGGATCGGCAACGGCTGGGCCATCCTGTTTTCGCACCCCAAAGATTTCACTCCCGTGTGCACGACCGAACTGGGCTACATGGCGGGTCTGCAGCCGGAGTTTGCCAAGCGCAACACGAAGATCATCGGCCTCAGCGTCGACCCCGTGACCAGTCATGGCAAGTGGGCCGCCGACATAGAAGAGACACAGGGCCACAAGGTCACCTATCCCATGATCGGCGATCCGGAGCTAAAAGTGGCGAAGCTCTATGACATGTTGCCCGCCGAATCCGGCACGACGAGCGAAGGCCGCACCGCGGCCGATAATGCCACGGTGCGCACCGTGTTCGTGATCGGTCCGGACAAGAAGATCAAGCTGATGCTGATCTACCCCATGAGCAGCGGACGCAACTTTGACGAGGTGCTGCGGGCGCTGGACTCGATCCAGCTCAATGCCAAGCACAGCGTAGCTACGCCGGTGAACTGGAAGCCGGGCGATGACGTGATCATTCCGACGTCGGTTTCCGACGAACAGGCCAAGCAGAAATATCCTGGCGGCTTCAAAACTCTGAAACCATATTTGCGAACCGTGGCGCAACCCAAGTAGTAGGTTTTGGCGGTTTGGGGTGAAAAAAAAGGGTTCGTATCAGGATATCGCTTTAGCGATATCGCAAGCCCCGGTAGAATCAATGCCCCTTTGGGGGGCGGAGGACTAAAGGTGGACTTTTTCAGCAGCCGCCGCCGCAAGCTGACCCGTTCAATCTAAAGTGTCAACCCGGGGTGAGCGGCGGCCGCTTTGCGCGCAAGCAGACCAAATCCTTTTTCGCGCGCTCTTTTCTCCAGCGAATTAAGTTCTTCGATCGCTGCGCCCATCCGCCGCCTCTTTCTCGAAAGTTCGGCCAGAAACAGTTCCGTCTCCAGTTCGACACCGACGAACCCATGCGCCCGCGCATCTTTGCGAACCGCCTCTAAATCGATCCCGGCAGATTCCGGGCGGTCCGATGCGAGCACTACCTGCGCTGCTGCCAGCGCAATCTGGAGACTTACTCGGCGGTTCTGGCTCTTCGCGGCCAACGGCCGTTCCGCCGCCACTTCTTTCCCCGCCTCCGCGATCTTATTCTCCGCCAGCAAGGCGCGTACCAACACTGCGCTGGCCTCCAGTTCGTCATCGGATTGCTGTTCATCGTGAAACTGTTGCCGGCTCGCGCGTGCCAGCGCCTCGGCGTCGGGAGCGTGCCCTTCTTCGATTTCCAATTGGGCCAACGCCACCTGAGTTTCGGCTACGTTTTGTTTTGCTCCAGCTTGCTTCCTCAGGGCCAGGGATTCTTCGTAGGATTTGCGGGCGGCCGCCAGATTTCCCCGGTCGGTTAGAACGTTTCCCATCCCGGTAAGCACATACGCAATTGCGTTCTTGTCATCCAGTTCCCGTGCCGTCGCCTCAGCTTGCTGGTAAGTCGTTTCGGCAGTCGTCAAATCGCCTCTCCATCGCGAGAGATCGCCCAGATCGTTAAGAACCAGGGCGACACCGACCTTGTCGCCAATGGCTTGATAGTTGGGAACCGCTTCCAGTAGCAATTTCTTCGCTTCGTCGAGCTTGCCTTGCAACAAATAAATATCGCCGCGATTATTCGAGGTTGCTGCCAAGCCTTCCGTGTCACCCACTTCTCGGAACACCTTGGCCGCGTCGCGAAACATCAGTTCCGCGTGCACCAGGTCGCCCCGCTGATAATAGAGGATCGCCTCATCGCTGATCGTCCGCGCTTCATTGTTCCGGTCTCCCCCCGCCGCATAGCCCTGCTTCGCATTTTCGCAATCGCTGATCGCCTCGGCAGCGGATCCGACGCCCGCGCCGATCTCGCACAGAACCCCATACGCTCTCCCCACCAGAAAATGCGATCCCAAGGCATTCCCAGCCGCAATGGCTCTCATGGCTGCCGCTTTCGCCTTTCCCAGATCCTGACCGATCCAGGACGAGGCCTCGTTTAAATCGATCCGTGGATCCTCGCCCGCCGGGGGCGGGAGCGAGCGCAGTGTGGTCAGCGTGCGGAGAGAGTCTCCCGGATTGACCCACCGCTGCGCGGCCGCAAGGCGCAAACCATAATCCAGGCTGTCCGGAAAAGCATTGAACAACTTGCGATAGACTTCCACCGCCTTGGGCCGATCCTGCAACGCCGCACGATATTGTCCTTCGATCAGTAGGCGTTCTTCTTCGGAAAGATGTTGTGAAAGATTAAGCGCCTGCTCAGCCTCGGCGCGAGATTGTACGTTGTATCCCAAATGTTCCCAGGCCTCGGAAAGCGAAGAATGCGCCCGTGGGAACTTGGGATCGGCGGCGACGGCTTTGAGCAATAGCTCTCGAGCATGGATGTAATCGAAGGCCCATAGCTTGGTCTGACCTTCGGTATAAAGTCGGACCGCTTCCTGATTGGATGGTATGGAAGCGCGCGCGGCGCTCGTCGCCTCCGCGGAAATCGAACTTACGCCAAGGCTCTGTCGAAGTTTGCCCCCCGCCTGGTTCGCTAATTCGAAGAGGTTGTTCTCGTCTCCGGTAACCGATTCCTCGGCAATCGTTTCCCCGCGCTGCGTGTCCTGCAGACGGACGTCGAGCCGGATCCGGTTCGCTCCATTGTTCGGCAACAGCGTATACGAACCGAGCACCACGATGTCCGCGCCCGCATTCTTACGCAGCCGGTCCAGCGTAGGTTTGGCCAAACTATCCACATCCGTGATCGGAAGTTCCCGTTTGGCGCGCGCTACGTCCTCGCCGGAAATCATCCGCAGACCGCCGCCCGCCGCCAGTTCCGTGTTCAGCATTTCCGCGAAGGCGGGCGAGAGCCAATCATCCTGCGTACGGCCGGGCAGGTTTCGAAAACCAAGCACTGCCACCGAGCGCCGGGCACGGATGGTTGATACAGATGCGCCTGCCGCCGCCGTGGCCGAGGAGTGCCGCGGCAGCGATCGGAAACCATAGACCGCGCTTCCCACCAGCACGAGCACCAACCCCGCGCTTACCCAATAACGTTGGCTGCGGCCTCCGCCAGTGGCTTTTTCCGCCGTGTCACCTGCAATCGCGCCAGTCCACGCCCTGGAAATTGCTTCGACCGGCTTCGATGGAACTGAAGGGTCCGCGCCCAAAACGGTTACCGGCGCCACAAACCGGTATCCCCGTCGTGGCAGGGTTTCAACATAGCGCGGGGTGTCGACGTCATCGTCCAACGCGTCCCGGACTTTCCGGATCGCAACTCCCAGGCTGTTATCGAACTCGACGAATGTATTTTCCGGCCACAGGCGCCGCTGGACTTCCTCGCGCGTAACAATTTCTCCCGGTCGTTCCACCAGCATGACGAGCAGGCGATAAGGAAGATCCTGGACTTTGACCCGGGTGCCATTCCGCAAAAGGGCATCCTCTCCCATATTCAGCTCAAAGGGGCCGAAGCGATAACTCGGCCGCTTTTGCGCTGCTCCCGCCATACCTAACTCCTCGCGAGCAAAATGGTAGCACATTACCGCCGCCACATCCTCAGTTAAGACGACCCTCTAAGTACTTGACCCGTAAATACTTTTCGGTTAAGGAAGACTTAAAACTCAGTTTCATTGACCGGGCGAACGATATGCGTCACATTCGCGTTCGCCGGGGACGGATGTCGCGTTCAGGAACGATCTCCGGGACGAGGGACGACGGGGCCGGCCTCGGAGTTTTTCAACAGTCCGAATAAGGAGAGAATTATGATTTACAAAACCAGCTGCAAAGATGCCCTCAATCGCCTACGCCAGGCTGTGTGTGCCTTCGGGCTTCTCGTTTCATTCGCCGCTTTGCCCGCCTTTGGGCAGCACGTCCATCAACTTTCCTACAACGGCTCTACGTGGGTAGACGAGCAGCTCCCGAGTGCCCAAACGACCGTTGTCACATCCATCGCCTCAATTCTGACAACGCCCAACAATCAGGAGCATGTCTACTACTTCGCAGGGGGAGGGGAATTCGCCGATGTGCATCAGCTTTTCTATAACGGCACAAACTGGGCTGACGAAGATCTGACGGCTGAAGCGGGTGCGCCGCAGGCTAACCCATTCTCGGTTGCCGCCTTCTCGGCTGGAAACTACCAGTACGTTTATTATGTCGGTCTCTACGGCCACGTTCATCAATTGCTTTACAACAACAGCGGTTGGGCTGATACCGACCTGACAGAAATCACCGGGGGCCCCCAGGCGCGCGGACAACTGGTTGCTTTCACAACCGGGTCGCCCGCCGTGCACGTCTTTTATACCGAAGCAGACAACAATGACGTTCACCAGATTTTTAACACCAACGGCACCAACTGGCAGGACCAGGATCTGACCGCCGTCACCGGTGGGGCTGCGGTCGGCGGAGAAGGAGTATCCGGATTCAACATCGGCAACTATCAATATATTTACTTCCTTGATGGCTCCGATCACGTTCACCAATTTCTTTACAACAACTTGAACTGGTCCGATGAAGATCTGACGGCTTTAA
>OBLW0100004022.1_pt1 | contig 11312 bp, 24 predicted proteins | sample 1520161 | NCBI WGS metagenome assembly OBLW01 (sample SAMEA3539309, study PRJEB22396) | soil metagenome | biome: tundra; feature: field; material: soil | place: USA | collected 2010-05 | depth 0.15 m
GCTTGTGCTACGACCTCCTCAACAACGGGACTAGCGGCGACAGCTTCTACTTGAACAACTACTTGTGCAGCCGCAGGGTCAGCCTGAGTGACTACTGTTCCTACGTCCTTGACAAGCGTCTCGACATTCGCCGGCGTCACCAGCGAACGGACGGTGACGGACCCACCTAGAACCGCAACGGCGGTCACAACGAGGGTCACAACGCCTACAGGGAGAACGGTCACGCCTAGAATCGTGGTTAGGGCAGCGACAAGCACCCCCACGACGACTGAAGGCTCGGCCTTACACAGACTTTTAACCTTGGCTAGCAAGGAGCTGAGTACGTTTGTAGGTGTAGTGCTTGCCATCACTACCTACTCTACACCCTCTATGCCATCTTCTGCCACACCAACACCCAACACATCCGTGCGTAGTGCTTTGAACTCAGGAGATGCCCTAAGGATCTTCTCAGCCTTGCGCTGCTCAAGCCTGACTGTCTCTCTTTTCAGGCCTAGCTTCTTGCCCGTATCAACCAGCGTAGCGCGCTTGTCGGTGTAGAGTCCGTGGCGCATAACGATGATGGCTCGCATCTGTGGCGTGAGACACGACAGGACGTAGTTGACGCCACTGTGAGCCATCCACATGTCCATCTCCTTCTCTGAAGACTGCTCAAAGGTAGATTCCATCTGGTCGCCCAAGGTTAGCGCATCGGGTCCCGGATCTTCTATTGGCGCGTCTAGAGAGGCGATGGTGTCCTCAAATTTCATAAGTTCTCGTAGCTCTTCGACACTTATCTCTAACCCAGCAGCCACATCCTCTTCCGTAGGTTCTTCTCCAAGCTTTCTCTCCAGCCTCCTTCTCGTCTTCCGAACCTTGAGTAGTTGCTCCATCTTGGGCAACGGTATGCGGATAGAGCTTCCTGCCCATGCTCTAGAACGGTTGAGAGATTTCCTGATCCACGCTTTCGAGTAGTGCGTGAGGCGAACGTTTCTAGATGGGTCGAATCTTTCTACGGCTTCTCGCAAACCGTCGCACGCTTCGCTCATTAGATCATCTAGCTCAACACCGTGCCCCTGGTACTCGCGGGCTATCATAGCTGCCCAGCGCATGTTGTGCTCTATCAGCTCGTTCTTATAACGCCTGCCGTCGAGGGACAGCGCCTTCTCTACCAGCTTGTTGTTAGCGCGCGTTACGTTGTCGTTGCGGTGTTGGACGGACGTATCGGACTCTTCATCCCCGGTGAGCTCTTCCAGTGGCGCTAGGGTGTCTAGGATACGCTCTCGTGCCTCTTGCTGGCACTTACGGTACTTCTTAGCCACGAACTGCTCCATCTGCCTGCTCCATAGCGGCATTTCGGAGACGCTCTCCATATATTGAGTGCTGGAATCTGTTATCCGCCTATCCTAGCACCAGCATGGCGTTCCGCAGTAGTTTGTGCTTAACTGCACAAGTACGGCTCTAGCGTGTAGAGTAGGTAGTACAACATCCTGCCGCTGGAAGGCACAGCGCTCGGCTTCAACCCGAAGCGACCGAAAGGTCAAGGGGTTCGATTCCCCTCGGCGGGACTGTAGGGCAATGTCAACTGGGAGAGGCGGGCACCGTAGTCCCGCCTCTCACTCGTTCATCGGCCTGTGAATAGCTCACTGTGGAATTCAAATCCACTTCCGGGCGTATGTCAACTGTCTTTCTTCTTATCTTTCCTCGTTGTGTGGTTGGAATTTGTTTCGTTCTCTGTGCCCGGACCGGAACCGGACTATCGCCGTCTTCAACCCGGCGTGCACCTACACTAACATGCGCACGCCCGTTACAGGCCAAGTTGCTAGGAGCTGCTTATGAGTCCGGCGATTCCGAGAACATACAACACCGCACCGAGTATCAAGGGCGCGAAAGCTTCAAGCCATGAGATGTTGATCACACCGCAGGCGTTCAAGACAACCAGCGCTATACCTCCCCAGACGGAAGCGATGAAAACGACAACGGCAATACCTATGAGTAGTCCTATGATGAATTTCATAGGGCTATTCTACCTCGCGCACGACGTTAGCGGAGGAGCGTCCTAGTTCGACAGCCTCTAGGATGAGAGCTAGCTTACAACCCTGTGCCCAACAGATGGCCTCTGCTTCGGCACACTGCTCGTAGCACTCATCTCTGAGTTGCGCGTCTAGGCCGCCGCTTAGCTCCATCTCCTCAGCGAAGTGAGAGTGTGCGTTCTTCAGAGCGACCAGTGCGTTGAGCTGCTCAGCGTTAGTGCGTGTCAGGAGAATCTCGTCAGCGTCGTTCTGGAGAGCTTCTATGAGAGCAGCTCGCTCTACAGCACCGAAACTTATCTTCCCCCATTCGGGTTCGTTCTCTATGGACTTGTCGTTCATCTTACCCATGAGAGCTAAGATAGCACTCGCGCACGATTGTTGCAGAGATTTCCGTAAGCTCGTCAACAAAGAAAGCCCCCTAGTTCCGGAAAGAGTTTGGGGGCCTTCTCTGGTGTTGATAGTTATATGAAGACTATCTAGCGTTCTCTAGGGCGGTTACGGCCATCATGAGAAAGCGACCTTTCCAATGGCGAAAAGGCAAACCGTAACCTATGTCCAGGTAGGATAGCACATGCGCACGGATGTTTCCGTCCTTTCGCTTAGCGTCGTCCACGACGTTGGAGCTTAGCCATCTTGTGCAGGCCCTCGTGGCATTCACGGCAAACGAACCGTAGGTTCTCCTCGATGAAGCAGCTCTCCCAGTCCGGCAAGTCCTTTACGTCTATGACGTGATGAAGGATAAGCTGCTTCGAAAGGGTAGCGCGCAGGCAAGGAAGGTACTCACAATGAAAGTTGCCGTCAGGGAACCTCTCCCTAAGTAGTTTAGCGCGCAACCTTTTCCATCTACTACAACCGTACAGCTTGGCCTGTGGCCGCTGAGCTCGCCTCTTGTCCCTGTCACGTCAGCCTTGCGTGCGCCCGCGTGACTGCCGGTTAGGACACCGCTTCGTATCGTGCGATCATGCGCATGGTGGGCACCAGTACTTCATAAGACCTACTCTACAGCTTAGCGCTTCGAGCGCGGCACTGAGTACAGGAACTTACGCATCTCTGCGTAGGTGACTGGTTGCACCAGAGGTGGCATCACTGGCGGAGGTGTGTATTTGATCGGTGACCATCCGCTCACCGATGTGTATTGGGTCGCATCAATACCGTGCGCCATCGCCAGGGCCAGCCTCTTGTCCATCTGCTTTGATAGCCGTGAGGTAAAGAAGCTCTCTATGTCTATGACGGAGTTGTCGATCACCCACTGCGGTATCGGCACGATGGCCGTGACATTGTGAGAGACCAGGTCAACGCCGTTTGCCTTCCACTCATCTTTCTGCTTGGCATTCTTTTCTTGCCGAAGACGCTCGACGTCAATCCTCCATTTGGAGTAGCGCTTCGCGTGCTGCCAGTTGTAGTAGTCGACTCTTGCCTTACGCTTCTTCTCTGCTTCCAGAAAGATCTCGTATTCGCTAGGGCCACGGTCTGAGCCGCGTTTAGTTCCCATCACTGCTTTGAAGGGATCTTTTGGCTTAGGTCCAGTCACGAGCAGTCACCCTGACCTCTACATCGACTATGTCTCCAGGAAGCGTTCCGTCTGGAAGATAGATCAGCAGCTCTTTAGCAGCGTGCTGAGCTAGACTCTGGAAGAGAGCCGACTTGTCGGCGCTGGTCATCATCTGCTGAGTGATCTGCTGGCGTGTGGTGTAGGTCTTATGAGGGACTACCGTCTGCTGGATTCCCTGTAAATCCGGCGGCACCGAGTACGGCTGCATCAGGGCGAGCTTCATTGCCAACAGCGAATCACTATCCACAGGGAACGAATCCCGTAGGTCTTCGCCCCAAACGGGGATAGGATCTTGCGCCGGCTCCGGTGGCCGACCGCGCTTGGTGCCCATGACCTTTTCGAAAGGGTCGTGTCCCATGCTAACCTCTTATAAGAGAGTCAGGGACACTGGGGTGTTTATCGTAGTTGCTATAGAGCAGAGGCTCGATGAGTCCGTAGTTCTTGTCCCACTGGCAACGCGTACAAAGTTTCTTGCGTCTATTCGTGGCCGGGTTGAGCTGCCAGCAGTGCAGAGCCATCCCGTGCTTCTTACATTTGTGCATGAAGGCGGTCCAGTCCATCACTTCAGCTCCATAGGTTCGTAGCAGCACGCGCAAGGCTCCCCTTTGCCGGACCAGTTCTTCACGCAATAGTCCTGAGCGTCTTGCTCTAAGCGACAGACGGCGAGAAGCTTTCGGTGATGATAGTGGTAGTGTCCATCATCGGTCCATGGCAGACGGCGGCCATCCTTGTCGCGGAGAGTGAAGACTACATAGACAGTTTCGCCAAGTCCCTTAGGGCCGACGTTCGGGGACCATCTCTTGGGCTTGATCCCAGGTGCAACTTCCTCCGGGAAGTTCGTAGCCTTCAGCCAGTCTCCCTCAGGCTCTATCTCTAGCATAGGACGGCCCTTCATGCCGAAGATGACGCCATCACCAGCCTCACGACGCTGCGAGTCACATGGTTCGCAGTCCGGCTTGTTGCAGGTGCATTCAGGACGAAGCATAGTTAGAGGCTTGTCGCCGGCGCTCTTGACGGTGGTTAGACGCTTGCTCATTGTGGGGATAGGTGCACGTCCCATCACATATCCTGCCAGTACTCTTCATGCTCTTGTCGTTCGGCGTCGCGAGCAATCGCATCCTCCATCTCCTGGTCACGCTTCTCCTGCTCGATCTCTTCCTGAGTGGGTCGTAGGAACTCAGGGTAACTAGGCAGGCCTTCACGCCGGCGCGGACCGTTGAGGTATTGCATACGCTTCTGCGCGCGCCTGATGGTCGCCTCCTGCTCCTTGTTGAGCCTGTCGCCTTCGTAGATGATGCCGGTGAGGAGAGCAATGTCGACGAGCGAGGCAATCTGTCCCATCATCTCATTCATGGTGTGCGCCTCCGGCTGTCCAGCGAAGTACGCCTCGATGTAGTTCTGGGTTAGGTCTGGATCGAGGCCGACGCTGTTGAGAGCCTCCCAGACCTTCTTGTCGCCCTCAGGACCAGATGGGATGTGCTCGGTGAGGGCGGAAACCGCATTGCCGGCTCGGTGGAAGTGTTCTGCGGTCACGAGTTCCATGTCAAGACCTTACCACGCGCACGACTTCACGCATATTCTCACGAAGCCACACAGCTCCACCTTGCTGTACTGCTACCTCCGAACCCACGTCACGCCTCTTGGCGAGCAATACCTGAACGTCATAGTCAAGGATGATAGCCTCGCCGTCACCCCAAGGCAGAGACAGAGTGCGTTCTGCGCCGATCTGGTCGTCGCAGACGATACACACCACCCATTGGCCGTCGGGCGTCCTCATGTTCGAGATGCCCGAGAACTTCGGGGTGATCGGCTGCAGGCGCCTGAACGCCTTCTCAGCCGCCTCAGGCGTCTCGTAGGCGTAAGCCGTGAAGTAGTGTGTCGGGCGGATCATATCGTCATCCTCATGCGATTCACGGGCTGAGATAGGTTTGTCGTCATGCGAGCTTCGGGGTTGCCCCAGAATTCCTTGTTCGCTGCTGATGCTGCGTTGATGTTTGCTACACGCGCCTTCTGGAGCTTCTTGCTTTTGTATGCCCTGATTAGTGTCTTCATAGTGAGTACATCTTAGCAAGCTCGAAGGGGTCTGGCTGAGTTTTCGCTAAAGGTGGCGCGTTAGTGCTCATCGGTTCATTCCACGGCGACTTCGGCACCACACCGAACTCGACGCCGCCGTTAGCGGTGCATGCAAGGGGCGAGCAGCATCAGCGATACTTCTTTGAGAAGCCCTTCGATGGAGCGAAGCCAACTGTCTGGCCCTCAGCCTTACGTTTGAAGTAACGCTCTCTACTGGCCTTGGCTTCGCGCTTGGCTCGCTTCTCCCACTTATCGCGTCCCTTCTTCTTCTGTGGCTTACTCATCGTCATCCTCCGCCGGATACAGCACCTTGTCAGGATGCTCACGAACGAAGGCTCCTACCCACGTAGGGAAGCCACAGAAGGCACACCTATGCTTCTCATGTCCAATCACACAGACAGGAGTTCGGACGTGCTTAGAGAAGTTTCCCATAGATGTGGGTAACCCATCGAGTTCCCTAAGAACCCAACACCGCTCGCAGCATGGCTGATTCAAGTTCATGCGAGCACTCTAGCACACCAGCACGGGCATTGTCAGTTTTTCTGCTTAAATTTCGGACAAGTTGGATACTCGCAGCACGGCGTTTCTCCATACTCGCGGTAGGACTCGAACCTACACCGCCTGGGATTTGACCCCAGCGCCTCTACCAATTGGGCTACGCGAGCGTGAAGGGGCGCAGTACTAAGGAGTCACTGTCATGTTCGCTCCGCTCCACCCCTATAGCAGGTGAGGGACTCGAACCCTCCTTCCGAAGCTTATGAGACTCCTGAACGCACCTGCGTTCTTACCTGCATGGCCGGTGTCGGACTCGAACCGACAACACCTTGGGCCTAAACCAAGTGCCTCTACCAGATTGGGCTAACCGGCTAAGTGGGGCGTCCCTTGGATGTAGCGTACGCGCCCCACTACCTACTCTACACGCTACCGAACGAAAGGCTCGACTGCGCTGATCTGATGTACGATCAGAGAGCAGTCGAGATGATTCTTCGCCATCTGGAAGTTGAGCACGTTTGGACTCCCCGGCTCAGACAGCGAGTGATCGATGAGTCGAACAACCTCATCTCGTTCCTCCGTTACGTCGTATGGTACGCGTGCACACCAGATGCGTGTGCCTTCTACTCGATGGTCTGCCATGGTCTTCTCCTTGTTTGTGTGTTGGATGTAAAGACTCCGCTCTCACTGGTTCTTGGGGAGCGGCACCCGCAATGAGGGAGAAATATCGAAAACCCTGCCAGCACTTCCTACTCTACAGTGCGCACGCAGTTCCCGATGTGCTTCTGTATGGCAGTCTAAACACAGCATGATACACTTAGCGGCCTCTGGAAGCAGGTACGACAAAGCCATCAGCCAGCAGTCACCTATCTCGAAGCTCTTAGTCGAGGGATCAAGATGGTGAAACTTGAGATCCTCGGTAGCGCCGCAATGCTTGCACTTATAGCCGCCCATGAACTCATAGACCGCATCCTTATGCCTCTGACGCCTTCTGACCGCCTGCCCATGCACGTCGCCCTTCTGCTTCTTACCGTTCTCCTTTGCCCACTTATGAGCACGCCGATTATGCTCCTTAGCCCACTCAGGATCACGCAGTTTGCGCCGTTGTCTGTAGAGCCGGTTTGCCTCTGCATTCGTCTGAGCCATACAACCATCCTAGAACGCGCACGGGAAGGAACCTCAAATTCTACCTGGTGTGAAATCCACTCCGCGGCCGGGTGTAGAAAAATTCCAATCCTAAAAAACACCCCCCCAAATCTGTGGGCATGTGCCTGTTTGCACAAGGAATGATACGTGGTACCGTTGCATCACATACATGGATGATACGTGGGCATGATACACATATGTATCACCACCCCCTGGATGAGACGTGCCTACAGCAGCAGCGATTGTTTAGCGAGCAAGCACTCCACAATGAGGCGTGCTCATGTGCTATCGTTCCTATCATTGGGGGTGAGCGAGGAAAGGGAGAGGCCTACCTGCATACAGTACCTCTAACTAGACTGATAGGGGCTTAGAGTACAGGCAACTGTACTATGATGCACATACCTGTATCCCTGACTGATACGTGGTACAGGTCATCTATACCATACCTGCTGCTGTACTACCATACCTGTGATAGGGCCACTAAGTATAACACTCTTCATAGCCAGTAGGCGTTTATACGTATGATGACCACGTCGAGCGAGCGCAGCGAGTGTCTAGCGCATAGCACATATATGTACTTGGCCGTAACCCGGCCAGCTTGTGACATGTGTTACACACTACCCTTTCAAATAAGGCGTGCTTAGAGGACAAACGTTACGCACGTTCTATTCATCATCTGTGGAGGCAGCGACCCGGCTGCAAGGCGGCGTCGCTCAGGTGGTGTCTAATGCTCCTTAGATGACGCGTTACGCCCATATGAGCTCATAAGGCACCATATCTGACGCCTTAGAGCGCTTAGTGCCCTATCCCTTGCGCCAACTTATGGCAACTTCTGGCGTTTTCAGCAGCCGGGTCGCTGCTTGCGCGCTACCCTTTCGAACCTGCGCAAAGTGGCCCTGTTATGCATATTCACAGGTAGGGCCATATTCACAGCTGCGGTGAAGAACGATTAGCTGATACCCGGTATAAGGACTAGAGCAGTCCTCAAAGCGGTCGTTTTCGACACGGTATTGTGTCTGTTATACGCTGTTATACGGGTCGGTTACGCGCTACCCTTTCGAAGGGTTTGAGCACGCCTTATTAGCGTTGGGCCCGTTTCATTCTGTTTGCTGGATGTTTGTGCAATCTCGCACAAGCTTGGAAAATCACGAACGCGATGATGAAAAAAGACGTTAATATAGGGCGTAGAACGATCCAAACGCCGTGCGCTGGTCTATACTCGATTCATGACCTCTACATACGAAGTCGAGACGCGCAAGAATGGCTACTGGGCTGTTAAGCGTATCACAGGCGTTGCGTTCAGCATCGTTTCTAGCGGCCAAGAGAACTCACTTGAGGCAGCTATCAGAGCAGGCGATAAGGTTGTCGAGGAAGATCGTGCTTTCTGGGCGAGAGTAACGACCGAGGTACAGACCTCAGGACAGCCCCTAACTGAAAACGAACCTGTCTGGGCTACCAATGAGCGCCTTCGTGAAAATCACCGTGCGCGTGGTAAGGTATAGATATGAGCGTTGTGAAATTCACCCCAGATGAGATGCGCGCCTTCAAGGTAGCCTACGTCCAAGCACACGGCTACCAGGTCAATCTCATAGAGAAAGTCATCACGCTAGACCTCAATTTCAGGACTGGCCGGTTGCTCCAAGGCGATGGCGTTTTCACGCTTCGGATAGGCGACGATCTATGGGACAAACCTATCCAGGACATTATCAGAGGCATCGTAGGTGAGTTCTCGTGGCGCATTGAGCAGGCAGCTGATTCAGCTCTCCAGAAGCGCAGCATGGAAATCACACGCCTTGGTGACCTCAAGAAACACTACACTCGCAATGTGCCCGACCTAGGGTTTCCGGCGGTGCCATCACCATGAAGGCTGTATTCATAGCTCTGGCAAGACCTCTAAAGGGAGAAGGTATAGCTGAACGTCTCGAATCTCAGCTGCGCGATAAGCTAGGACTTGACGAAGGCGATAAGGTCATCGTTAGCGATCCAAGCGTCACGCTATCAATCATGCACACCGGCCAGGTGACCATCATCGAATTTGACGAACTCGACGGACTAGATTCTCTCGATTCTGTCGAGGAGCTAGGTGTAGACTCTGCTGAGGAGACAGGTGATAAGTAATGACCTGGTGTATTGGATGGCTTCTCGTCTGGCTTCTGTGCGGTTCGCCGGCGTTCGCTGCTGATAGCGCCTGGATCGTAGCGCTAGTCGCCGCCATCGTGGTAGATGAATGGCATCACATCATCCATACGTTGTGGCGCGGTAACGCTTTAAAGCTCTTGAATAAATCCAAAGACATTATGATAGATCTACAGGGCAAGAACGAGAAGCTAGAGAACGAGAAGAGGTTAGGGCTATGAGCTTCGTCTGCACACGCTGCTCGTCACCTAACTACTCCGTGAAGCAACGCGTTATGGGTCCGCTGGGCACAGGTGGCCTAGACCGTAAGCTCATATCTGACGGTGATCGCACACTTATCCGGTGTGACGACTGCCTTCACACGAGCTGGGTTGATGGTTGGATAGATAGGGGGCCTGCCTGGATTGAACAGATGCGTGAAGAGGCAATATCAAGGCGTCCGATGCGACCATGAGTATTCGATGGTATGATAACGGCATGGGACTGCCTGACTGCCAGAGGCCGTACAGCGAACTCAAGGCTGAGCTGCATGGTGAAGTAGATAAAGACCTGAAGAAGTGGTACTGGAGTGAATGGGTTGAACGCTATCCAGAGGTCACTAAGGCGATTCGCGTTCTTGAGGTAGCTGGGTGCGATGTGCTCTCAGAAGAGCTTCGCTCCATAGCTGAAGACCTGTGTTTCGGTGAAGGTAAGTTCTCCCAGGATGAAGACCTCAAAGCCGCATTCGAGTATTTTGGGATCGATGATGAGTAAATCCACCACCAGATGCTTAGACATCCTAACCACTGCACTCGCCGTATTCCTACTGCTGATCTTGGTACCATGGAACGTACTGTTCGTCATCGTCGGTGTGATTCTACTAACGATAGGCTTCTCGCTCATCCTAGCACCAGCGTGGGCGCTCGTGGCCGGTGCCATCATCAAGGTGTGCGAATGTCTGAAGAACAAATAGACCGCCTCCACTACCTGTGGTTCATGAAGCGCCTGAGCATCAATCAGATAGCTAAAGACATGGGACTGCGCCCTGAGATGGTTCGCAGTAAGCTTGTGTACATGGGTTGGTTGCGCGCTACCCTTTCGAAGCTGTAGAGTAGGTACTATGGCCCTGACTAAAGAGGAACGTGTAGTTAGTCAACGAGAGGCTTGCGCGCGTTATAGAAAGAAGAACCTAGCAGCCCGACAAAAAGCGGACCGGGAGTACAAGGCTCTCCTACGCTTGGAACGTCCAGAACACCTCAAGGAGATCCATGCCCGCTGGGAGGATAACCACCCAGAAGGTGCACGGGAATCAATGAAGAAAAGCGGCCTAAAGCTGCGGCAGAGCAGAAAACAAGCCATTATCTCCTTCATGGGAGGATACAAGTGCAAGCACTGTGGCGCTACAGAATCGTCCGGTAAGAGCAAGTCACTCCACTTCCACCATGTAGATCCATCTACTAAGAGCTTCAACGTAGGTCAAGGGATGAACAAATCTCTGGAAGTGCTTATTGCAGAGGCCAAGAAATGTATCCTTCTATGCACCACGTGTCATGCAAAAGAGCACAGACGTTTAAAGTCAGGATATGGGAGAAGGCCACTTGTCTGATCTATGGCTTAGCATCTTTGACCTCGTTCATAACGCGCGGCTAATCCTGCAGCTGGTCCGTGCTAAACTGTAGAGTAGGTAGTATGCCATCTACATACGAGGGAGGCTCATTTCCAGCGGTGCTGACGCGCCTGGTGGACCTGGAGACGCCGTTGAATCCCGAGGAAGAGGTCATCATCGCCCACGTGGTGCGGATGATTGTTGCGCGCTCCTATGATGCTGACTTCCCTGTAGAGAGTGAGTACTTCCAACGCATCAGACGACTTGTAGCGTACTGCCACGGGGCACGTACCTGGGATGATAAGATCGGAAGAGCACA
>OBLW0100004023.1_pt1 | contig 11312 bp, 6 predicted proteins | sample 1520161 | NCBI WGS metagenome assembly OBLW01 (sample SAMEA3539309, study PRJEB22396) | soil metagenome | biome: tundra; feature: field; material: soil | place: USA | collected 2010-05 | depth 0.15 m
ATGCCTAAGTGACTGGAGTTCAGACGTGTGCTCTTCCGATCTAACAGCCAGGCATCCAGTGCGGCGTTGTTCAAAATCGGCCGCGAACAAAGTCAATAATGCCGCAGCGCTCACAAAGTTAACTTGCAGCTCGTCCAGCAAAAGATCAATCGACGCCTCTGACTCTTTCTGGTTTCGCATCGCGCCGTAGGCCAGAAGCACAGTATCAAAGTCGGGAACAGTACGGCGAGCGAACTCAAACACAGAAGCCTGCTGCTGGATCGAAGCTAGATCAGCCGAGTACGTTAAAACCCGTTTCGCGCCACGAACCAGTAAGTCAGACTGTAATTCGATAAGACGCTGCGGTGAGCGTGCCACAAGCAGTAACTCACACCCACGACGAGCAAGCTCACGCTGAACTTCGAGTGCAATTCCCGACGTTGCTCCAAGTACGACTACTTTTTTCATTATTGCGCTCCCGTAACGCGCCGCCAGAACGACGAAGATATCTTAGGGTCGATGTATGGGACAAAACTGCGCCACTGTGGATACGACGCCTCAAATAATGACGGACTCATGCGAGCGTCCTTCGCCGGATAAAGTGCTCCACCGCTCTGCAGAACAACCTCATCGAATGACTGCATCAGTTTGAGCGTTCGCTCGCCGCGCATGGCAAAATCAAGCGCGATCGTAAGTCCAGGTCGAGGAAACGAAAGCACGCCTGCCGATGGCGCCGGTCCGAACTGCTTCATAACGCCTAAGAACGATCCCATTCCAGAACGAGCAATTCGGTCAAGTAACTCCTCGAACGCTTCTATGTTCGTTTCCGGAATCACGCATTGATATTGCAAGAAGCCCTGCTTGCCATAGATCAGATTCCATTGACGAACGGAATCGAGCGGGTAAAAAAACGAGTCGTAGGGGACAGTGTTTGCGCCCTTCTTAGCCGCGTGAATGCGATAGTAAGCAGCATTAAACGCCTTGACGGAGTAGCGGTTAAGCATCCACCCAGGTAACGCAAACGGCAACTTGGGGCCGCGTTTTGGAGTGAATTCTTTGCCTCGTTCCGTGGCGTGATTGCCGCGAAAGAAAATTCCGCGAGGATCCTTTCCGGCGAAGCAGTCAAGCCACGCTACCGTATATTCAAAACGGTCGTTGCTCTCGCGGCTAAGGGACAGAAACGACTCTAGCGACTGGAACGGAATAAGTTCTGCATCAATCCACGGTCCCGCGACTGGTTTGAGTTGAATATCCGCCCAGGCCATGATTCCAGTGAGCCCGAGACCGCCAATCGTTGCGCTCAGCATGTCGGCATTCATTTCTGAATTGCAGACTACCAGGCCATCGTTCGACCGATGCAATCCAATCTGTAGAACATGAGCGCCAAAAGTTCCTGCGCAGTGATGGTTCTTCCCGTGCACATCATTGGCGATCGCTCCGCCAACAGTCACAAAGCGTGTTCCCGGCGTGACAGGAAGAAACCATCCCTTTGGAAGAAAGACGTCAACAATGTCCGAGAGGCTCACACCCGCTTCGCAGCGCACGATGCCATTCGATTCGTCGAACGCCAAAATACGATTGAGTCGACAACAATCGATAAGTTCGCGCCCTGCATTGAGACAAGAATCACCATAACTGCGTCCAAGACCATAAGGCAGCAAAGAACTTGTCGCCGCATTAATGAGTATGTTCGGTACCTGGTCATTCCATGCCGGTTTGTGGACTCGATGATGCGCGATCTTCGGATACCGACCCCAGGAGAGAGTTCCCGTTACAGGCGTGGCTGGAAGCGACATCTTACTTAAAGCTGCGGCAGATTGTGCGGACATAATAAGAGCACCTACGAACAAATTGCTAAGTTAGAAGATCGCTGGGCAGATTGTGAGCCTACCAATTCACGTGAATGATACTGGCGGCAATCACGATCGCACACACTAACGCCGCTGCATAACTAACCGGATCACGCATAGCCAGTGTCACCGGATCTTCCTTTAATTCCCCGCGATGCGCCAGAAGCCACGTTCGGCTTAGCCAATAGAGCACGACAGGACAAAGTAAAAACAGAAATTCCGGAGACGAATAAAGCAAGCGTACTTCTGGACTGTGTACATAGAGACTGAAAATGACGACGGCCGAAAAGCTGCTGCCCACTCCGAGCGCAAGCAAGACTTCGCGGTCACCGGCGCGATACCCACGTCCGGACTTGCCTTTGCGGATTAGCGTCCCTGCATTGAGTAATTCGGAATAACGCTTGGCCATTGCGAGGCTTAGAAACAAGAATGTTGAAAATGCCAGAAACCATTGCGAGAGCGGAGTTGCAGAAATCAGTGCGCCAGCAACAATCCGGAAAGTATAGAAACCGGACAAGATGAAAACATCAAGCAGGGCAATCTTCTTAAAGTAGAGCGAGTACGACATCGTAAGGGCAGCATAGCCGACCAGGAGCAGTCCGAACTCTATCGCGAGCGTGAAGCCTAAACCAATGGCCACGCCGAGCAAAATCGTCGAAGCAACCAAGCCTTCGGGTATGGAGATTTCGCCCGCAGCAAATGGGCGTTTCTTTTTCCACGGATGCTCCCGATCAGAGTGCAGGTCGAGAAGGTCGTTGACAACATAGAGTCCCGAAGCACATAAACCGTAAAGGACAAACGCAGCAGTCGTTCGGAGAAGTGCACCAGCCTCCAAGTTATGAGAGAGGATAAGCGGCAAGAAAAGTAAAAGATTCTTTGCCCAGTGGTGACCGCGAATCGCATTAAACCACGTTCGGCAAGTCGTGCGGAACGAGGTTCGAAACGATAATTCCGGCTCAAGAAACGTAACTCTGATCTCGGTGACGGCGGCGGCCTGATTCGCGCGTGCCTCGGTTCCTACTACATAGGCCCCTTGAGAATTGCGCCAAACATCGACATCAGCCGTCGAGTCGCCCACATACTCGAAGCCGGTCCCTTGATAACGATGCGCCAGGAAGGCAGCTTTTGTTGCGCCCTTAAGATTTAGCTGACCATTGCTGCCATGTACTTCATCGAATAGACCAAGATAACTGGAGATATTGTCTGCAAGACCTTGGTCCGCTGCGGTCGTAAGTGCTATACGACGGCCGAGGGATTTCTCGTTCCGGACAAGTTCAATCACTTCCGGTCGATAAGGCAAATCGGCCGGGTTCAGATTAGTTCTGGTAGCAAGCTGTCGCTTTACGAAAGCTTTACCCGAAAGCAACCAGAAAGGGATCAAGAACAAGGTCAGGGGGCGTGTTTTTAGGAGCACGAGAACGCACTCCCAAAGTACGTCGCCGCGAATCAAGGTGCCATCAAGGTCGACGCACAATACTGGAGACGCCTTTGCAGATCGAACGCCGGTGACAGTCCCCATAGAACGATGGTCGCATAGCGAAGAGGGTGAACTGCGGCAATAAGTGGAACACGTAGGTAACCTGAGTAACATGCGCCATGAGAGGGACGTGATTAGTATGAGGTTGCGACTCATCATCTGCGTCCGCAATGACCGACATACCTCAAACGACTTCGAATCAAGAGCCGAGCACAATCGAGGCGCTGGCAAGTTATCTGCGGCATCCTGCAGTACTTCTGCCGCTGCTCGGGGTTGTTACCTTCGTGCTTTACGGAGGTTCGCTATCTTTTGAGTTCGTATGGGATGATTGGCCGCAAATCGTTAACAGCCCGATCATTCGGAGCTGGTCCAACCTACCTCGCGCCTTCGGTAGCGATTTGTGGTACCACGTAGCGAGTCAGCAGGTTTATTATCGGCCGCTCTTCGTGGCCTGGTCGATGCTGAATTACACTCTGTTTGGATTGCGTCCGTGGGGATGGCATTTAGGGGGTGTGGTTTTACACGTCGCCACAGTAGCCGCGGTTTTCTGGATGGTTCGCCGGCTAGGGGTTGAATACTGGTCGGCGGCGTTGGCGAGTTTGATCTTTGCCTTGCACCCGATTCACATCGAACCAGTCGCGTGGGTTTCGGCCGCATCAGACACGATGGTGACGATGTTCAGCGCGCTGGCTTTTGGCGCGTTTCTCAGCGGACGGCCTTCGTACAAAGATGTCGCTCGCAAGCGCAACAACAAATTAGCGTGGAAAGTCGCATCGTTGGCGCTGTTTGCATGCGCATTGTTCACCAAGGAAATGGCGGTCACGTTCTCCGCGCTCGTGGGAATCTACGCGTGGTTACAGCCGCGTCAGAAGGGATCCTCTCCTTCCCGAAAGTTGATTGCCGCTCTCGTTGAGGCTGCTCCTTACGCTGTCGTGACATCGGTGTACGCTCTGCTGCGGCATCAGGCTCTGCTGCACGCGACCCGGCAGATCAGTTCCAATCATGGATTGATTGATGTGGCCCGAACCCTGCCGCTTGTGCTCGCCACTTATCTTCGGCAGTTACTGATTCCCTTAGGCATCACTGGGTTTTATTACACGCCGTACGTGACCACTGCAACTCTCAGCCAAGTGGTGATGCCAGTAGTTTTGTTGGTGGCCGTGTCGATCGGACTGTGGTATTGGAATCGGCGAGAAGGGAATTCGATCGTCGCGTTTGCGGGTTGGTGGCTGCTAATCGGACTCGCGCCTGCACTTTACTTGCGAAACTTCGCGAACGGCGACTTTGTGCGCGACCGCTATATGTATTTGCCGTCCATCGGCTTTGCGATTTTAGCGGCGCTTGCGGTGCGGCGCTTGCCATCCTTCAGAAGTTGGAGCGCGCCGGCAATTCAAGGCTGCGCGGTACTTGTCTTGTGCGCCGCCTACGCCTGCGCCTCGATCGCGCAACAAGTTTACTGGGCAAATGACCTGATGGTGCTGTTACGCGGGCAATCACTCTATCCCGACAATCCCGCGACCATGGTGGGGATGGCCAAAGAATACAGCAAGCGTGGAGCACACGACCGTGCGATCAAGTTGGCGGAGTCTGTAGTCAAGGACCATCCAGACTACGGTTATGGGCCTCTCGAACTTGCGGAAGTGTACGTACACGCCGGCCGGTTCGACGAAGGCCGCGCATGGCTCAACCGGGTCAATTCCGATTACGCTAACTCTGAGGTTGGTCTGGCGGGTGCCGCCGGTTTGTATGGCCAGATGGGCGACTACGACCGGGCTTTGCCGCTTTGTTCGGAGGTCCTGCAAAAAGAACCCGATCTTTATTCCGCCCTCTATAACTGCGGCAACATTCACCTGTTGGATGGCCAATACAAGGATGCGGAATCGCTGCTGTCTCGTGCTGTGCAGTTAGTACCGGAGCAGGCGGCGCCCAGACATTTTCTGGGACGCGCGTTGCTCATGGATGGCCGCGACGCTGAGGCGCAAGTCTACTTGCAACAGGCGGTCGTGATGGATCCTAAAGTCTGGGATTACCACTACTGGCTGGGCGTATCGATGCAAGACACTGGGAACACATCGGCGGCACGGACCGAATATCGGCAAGCGTTGCAACTGAATCCCGACAGTAAAGACGCACGGTTGCATCTCGCGACGCTGGAGACGAAGTGAAACAGGAAATGGAAAATTCTCCGGCGAAGTCGAACGTTCCGATCGACTCGGAACGTAATGCCACCACCTTGGCCGTGCAGATCAGAATTCGCGAAGAAAGTAACGAAGCCGCGGGAAGGTCGAAGCCCGCCGGGCGAGTCGAGTTGCACGGTGCAGAAAAGCGATCGATCCAGTTGATTGTTCTCGCCGTCGTTCTCGGCGTCGCTGGAATCTATGCGGGATTTCATATCGGCCGAGGCTGGGCTCCTTCCGACGACGGTGCTTTAAGCCAAAGCGCGCTGCGCGTGATGCAGGGCCAGCTTCCACACCGCGATTTTGCGGAAATCTATACCGGTGGGCTGAGCTTCATCCATGCGCTCGCTTTTCGCGCATTTGGCGTCAATCTGATGTCGTTGCGCATCTGCGTATTTCTATTTTTTTTGGCCTGGGTTCCGGCTCTTTATTACATTGCTCTACGTTTCACAAACGCAATTGCAGCCGGAGCCGCGACCCTGCTTGCGGTCGCGTGGAGTTATCCGAATTATCCGGCCGCGATGCCTTCCTGGTACAACCTGTTCTTCGCAACATTCGGCGCGGCAGCACTTCTCCGTTATCTGGAGGTAAGGACGCGACGATGGCTGTTTGTCGCTGGAGTCTGTGGTGGAGTCTCGATACTGATCAAGGTGATTGGGGCATACTACGTCGCCGGTATTTTGCTATTTTTAGCTTTCTTAGAGCAAAGCGAAAACTCCGGGGAAGGTTCAGAAACTGAGGCGCTAAACAAAGAGGCTGGGGAGACGCAAAACAGCTGGCCCTACCGCGTATTCAGCGTGAGCGCGCTCCTCTTATTCCTGGCGACACTCGTTCATGTCCTCTATGCACGACTAAGTGTGGCTGAGTTTTTCCAATTTGTGCTTCCCTCTACCGCGCTGGTCGGCCTGATTTTAGTTGGAGAACGAACTGCCGTAGGGGAAACACGGCAACGTTTCAGGACAATCTTCGCTTTGGCGATTCCATTTCTCTGCGGCGTCGTAAGTCCAGTCATATTGTTCTTGCTCCCATATGCGCGCTCAGGAGCTTTGAGCCAATTCTTCGCGGGCGTTACATCAAGCGCGATCACCCGCTCGGTTGAATTGGGACTGCTCCGACCGGCATCAATCGAGAAAAGCATTTACGCCCTGGCGCTGGTGGCAGTGCTGGCCGCGGCAATGTATTGGCCCGACTTACAGGGGAAGTTAGTCGGTGCCGTCTTCGCCTTGGGATTAGTCGCCCTGCTCGTAAAGGCGGCGACCTCGAGTGAAATCGTCTTGGGAGTCTGGTACTCAGCCGCGACCCTGACTCCGCTGGTGGTACTGCTGGGAGCGGCGGTTGTGATGGCAGCTGGCAAGCGTAGCGGCCCCACGAAGATTCAAAGCCAGCAGATCATGTTATTGATTTGCGTGGCCGCTGTCTGCACGCTGGTCCAGTATCCGTGGGCCGCGTCGATCTATCTCTCTTATTCATTGCCGCTGACTCTTCTGGCCTTGGTCGCGATTGTGGCAACGGCGCGGAGACAACCCGGCACCTATGCATTGGCTGCAGTGACCGGATTTTATCTGGTCTTTGGCGTGGTGATGCTGGTTCCGGATTACCTCTACGAATTTACCCACAAAGTGGGACGTATGAGTGAATTGCACGTCGAACGGGCCGGTGGCTTGCGGATCAACTATGCGGCGAATTTCGAAGGGTTAACTCATTTCTTGCAACAGCATTCGCCGAATGGATTAATGTACGCCGGAAATGATTGTCCCGAACTGTACTTTCTGTCGGGGCTGAAGAACGTAACGCGCGACGATGGCGGCGCGCCGCCGGACGAAGTGCTGAAGGCTCTTCAATCGGATGACCTGAAGTTAGTGGTTATCAATGAAGGCCCGTTGTTTCCCTCCTCCAAGATGAATTCCGCGGTTCGGGCGGAGGTTGAGCGGAAGTTTCCCAACAGCATTCAGGACGGATTCTTCCACGTATTCTGGAGGAAGTAGCGCCTCGTCCAGCCGAGGGCATACACGATGCCTATTGCATGGCATCATCCGGCCGCAAATAAAAATTGGAGTCGCCGATTGCAGCAGTTAGAAGAAAAACTCAGCGAGGTCCGGGAGATTGCAACCTCCCCTTGCGACAAACCTGCTCGCGCTGAATCTCGCATGGTCTTTGAGAAGTACTCGCGGCTGGAGTGGCTGGTTCCTGTTGTGTTGTGCGTGATGATGTTTGCACAACTAATCGCCACGGGAGTGCGGCTCTCGCAGACCTCCGATGAAGGCACGCATCTTTACTCCGCTTATCGCTATTTGAAGTGTGGAGATTTGACCATCAGCGCCGAGCATCCGCCTTTGGCCAAGATCGTCGCCGCCGCGCCGCTGCTTCTCATGAATTTCACGGTGAATTGCGCACCCGTGAAAGGGGACGATGTTCAACAAGCATTTGCCTGTGTCGCTTGGCTCTATAGCCAGAACTGGCCCGTGGCGCTGGTTCGGGCACGGATGGCAGTTTCCAGCTTCGCTGTTGGCCTTGTGCTGTTGGTCTGGATCGCCGCCCGCCGCATGTTCGGATTGTCTACCGCTGTTGTAGCAACTATGTTGGTGGTATTCGAGCCCAACATACTAGCCTACGGTTCGCTCGTGATGACCGATGTACCGGTTACTTGCATGCTGTTGTTTGCGATCCTGGCATTTTATTTTTGGGTTCAACGCCGTACAGCCGGCTTCCTTTTGCTGGCCGCGCTAGCAACGGGATTAACGCTTCTATCGAAGAATTCGGGAGTTGCGGTCTTACTTATTCTGCCGGTTCTGGCGATTGCGGATGCTTTCGCTCAACCAGCGAGCACGCGAGCAAAATGGCGATTCGCCTTCCACAACCTGCTGGCCGTTGCGTTGATCTGCATCCTCGCTATGGGCGTGGTCTGGGCGGGCTACGGAATGCGATTCGCCGCTTATCCGGGCGCACAGCAGGCTCGGGTTCCTCAACCTTCCACTGCGACCTCTGCGAGCCAGTGGGCCTCGCTCGAGTTGGAACAGCTCCACTTGTTGCCGCAGGCCTACTTACAGGGCTTTCGCTCCGCAGTTACTTTGTCGAATCAGGGGGCGGTATCTTTTGTTGCCGGCAAGACCTATTTAAAGGCGCCGTGGTTTTCCACCCCTTTTAATTTTCTGATTCGCAATACCGTGGCCGCATTGTTGCTGATGCTACTGTCCGTATTCGGCCTGGTTTATTCGTTCCGGCAACATCGCCGTGAGTGTCTGTTTCTTCTGATTCCTGCAGCGGTTTTTCTAGCCGTGTGCCTCCACGCCAGAACGAATGTCAACGTGCGTTATCTTTTGCCCATATTTCCTTTCTTACTGATCGCGACCGCGGCCGGATGTGTGGAGTTAGCCAAACGTGTCCCTTGGGTTAGATACGCCATCCTTTGTCTTATTCTGCTGCACGCCGCATCGTCATTGCGTGCTTACCCGAACTATATCTCCTACGCCAACGAGTTATGGGGTGGTCCGGCAAACGCTTATAAGTACCTGCCCAGCATGGATGGGGGACAGGCCTATCCACAGGCGAAAGACTATCTCACTCAGCATCCCGCCGCGCATCCTGCCGAAGACTGTTGGCTCATTACCGGGTGGCAGTGGGACCCGGCATTCTATGGTGTCCCATGCCAAACCTTCGGGCTCTATGTGCCTCACGAGATACCGCCGCATTTGCACGGCACGGTCATCGTCAGTAGTAGCCTGATAACCGACGTGCGATTAGCGGAGGGGGAAATTTCCGCCCCATTCCGAAACGCCACGCCAGTAGCTCGAATTGGGGGTAGCGCATTGCTGGTATATCAAGGCGATTTCGACACGAGCCTTGATGCTTCTACCGGCGAGAGAAATCTTGCGACATATGCGTTCTCTCTAGGCCACGTTTCTGATGCGCTTGAGCACAGCCAAAAAGCCGTAATGCTCGCGCCGTCGAGCGTTCTGGCACACGCGAACTTGTGCCGCCTAATGGCTCCTAGTGATATGGAGTCAGCGCTGAAAGAATGTTTCATCGCACGACAATTGCTGTTACGCGATCCGCTACAGCACGAACCAACTAGGCAGCACTACATGGATTTGTTTGACAGTTTGCTGAACGCCCAGCAGAAGTAAATCGAATCGCGACCGATCGCTATCGATGTACAACCGGCCCTATACGTGCGCCGGAGCTGCAGCCCGCTTGGGGAATATGTCGCCGACGCGGCGAATTTCCGCGCCCACCGCTTTGAGCTTTTCTTCGATATTCTCGTAGCCGCGATCGAGGTGATAGACGCGGTCAATGATGGTCTCTCCGTCCGCGACGAGGGCCGCGAGCACAAGCGATGCCGAGGCACGGAGATCCGATGCCAGAACTGCGGCGGCGCTAAGCTCGGTTTTTCCGCGGACGATGGCTCGACGACCTTCAATTTTAATGGACGCGCCCATGCGCACCAATTCTTGCGCGTGCATAAAGCGGTTCTCGAAAATATTCTCGGTGATCACCGAAGTGCCGGCGGCCTGCGTGGCCAATGCCATGTACTGCGCCTGCATATCTGTGGGAAAGCCAGGGTATTCTTCCGTATTCATGTCGGCCGCGATCAGCGGATGATCTCCCATGACGCGGACGGAGTCAGCCTTCACCGCAGTCTTCACGCCGGTCTCTGACAATTTCTGCAGAACGCCAGTGAGGTGTGAGGGATCGCAGCACGTTACGTTGACGTCGCCTCCGGTCAGCGCGCCGGCGATGATAAACGTTCCAGCTTCGATGCGATCGGGAATGATGCGATGCTTGGCACCGTGGAGTTTGTCGACTCCAGTAATTCGAATTGTAGCCGTGCCCGCGCCTTTAATTTGTGCGCCCATGGAATTGAGCAGCGCGGCGAGATCGGCAACTTCGGGTTCTCGCGCGCAATTCTGCATAATGGTTTCGCCATCGGCGAGAGTCGCCGCCATGAGCAGGTCTTCGGTGCCCGTGACCGTGATTTTGTCGAAGACAATTTCGGCGCCCTGAAGCCGGTTACCTTTCAGCGGATCGGTTGCAGCCTCAACGTATCCGTGCTCTTGCGTAATTTTGGCGCCGAGTCGCTCCAGGCCCTTAATATGCAGGTCAATCGGCCGTGCTCCGATGGCGCAACCGCCAGGAAGCGAAACGCGAGCGTGCCCACAGCGGGCAACCAGCGGCCCTAGCACAAGCGTCGAGGCACGCATGGTCTTGACCAGTTCATAGGAGGCTTCGGGCGTGGCTAGATTGCGGGCACAAATTGTGGTGCGGTGGTGAGCGCGTCCATAGCCGAGTTCGACTTCGGCACCCATTGCGGCGAGCAGTTTGCGCGTGGTTTCGATGTCACGAACCTGCGGGATATTCTCAAGAATGACCGGTTCATCAGTGAGCAGAGCTGCCGCCATGCAAGGCAGTGCCGCGTTTTTCGCGCCACTAATGCGAACCGTACCCAATAAAGGATTGCCGCCGCGAATTACAAGTTTATCCATAGTTCAAAACTTCAACCGCCTTCAATTGTACTTGCCAGTTTGCGAACTTCGAAAAACACAGAAGTGCGCAAGACTCTGACGACACTAACTCAATGGGACTTTGCCAGAGCGATGGCTTTGCGCACTTGACCTGATGAAGCCCGTAACGCGGCCTTCGCTTTGTCGCGAGCGCTTCCCGTCTTTGCCATCACGAGCGCCGTTGGAACGCTGTTTCCCGCGGCTGCAAGCAGCTTTCTTGCTGCGCCGCGCTCGAGGCCGCCAGCATCCTGCAAAATGCTTATTCCCCGTCCGATGAGCTTTGAGTTTTTCGGACGAACGTTGACCATCAAATTGCCATACACAGATCGGA
>OBLW0100004024.1_pt1 | contig 11308 bp, 7 predicted proteins | sample 1520161 | NCBI WGS metagenome assembly OBLW01 (sample SAMEA3539309, study PRJEB22396) | soil metagenome | biome: tundra; feature: field; material: soil | place: USA | collected 2010-05 | depth 0.15 m
TTTCGGACATTGCTGAAACTTTGCGGATCGAGACGATCGATTACTCGTTATTATTCGATCGCGCGCGAACACTCGGAACCACGCGCATTCTCGGCGTGAGTTTTTGGCTGGCTCAGAACGTGCTTGAAATTGAGCTGCCGCAAGCTGCCGAAAACTTAATACATTCGGATCCCAGCACCCTAGTGATCGGGAGTTCGTTTGCTGAACGTCTCGCTCGCGGCGCGGCCTATGATTTTGAATCTGCGGACTACTTTCGTTGGGTTCTGAAACTACGGGAGCGTCGTAGAGATCGCTGGCGATATTTGTGGCGACTGCTCTGGACTCCCGGCGCCGGGGACTTGGATGCTGTGCGCTTGCCCGAACTTTTTTTCCCTCTCTATCGAGTCGTTCGGACAGGCAGGCTCCTGCGGAAACTCGCGCGTTGACCACGTGAGCTTTGTATGAAAGAGTGTTCGGCGGGCTATAACGTAAGAAGCGGGCTCTTAACAAGGTGCGTCGCGCTAGTGCAACTCGCCGTCGCCGGGAGCCACGTCTGGAGTGTCGACCTTTTTCGTTGCGACCGTGTTGCCGAGAGCCGGAGTAGATTGAAATTCGCCTGGATCTTTGCCTGCGAGCGCAACGTTCATAAATTGCATCCAGATTGGCAGAGCTGCCCGAGCGCCTGTTTCTTTGTCGCCTAGAGATTTCTTCTCGTCATACCCGATCCAAACTCCGCACGTCAGAGATGGCGAAAAGCCCACGAACCAGGCATCCGTGAAATCGTTGGTCGTTCCTGTTTTGCCCGCCAGTGGATAAGGCATTTTCGCGGCAGCGGCCGCCGTGCCGTGCAGAACAACTTCACGCAGCATCGAGGTCATCGTTCGCGCGGTACGGGCACTGATGACATCTTTAATGTCAGAGAAATCCTCTTCCAGAATGCGGCCTTCGTAATCCGTCACCTTGGTGATATAGCGCGGCGCAACGCGCACCCCGTCGTTGGGGAATACGCTGAACGCTGAAGTCTGCTCCAGCAGCGTGATCTCGGCCGAACCTAGGGCCACTGGCAGATACGCGGGGATGTTGGAAGTAATTCCGAAACGATGCGCGTATTCAATGACCGTCTTGATTCCGATCCGGTCCGCGAGCTTCAGAGCGGGAATATTCCTCGACTGAGCCAGCGCTCGGCGCAACGTGATCATCCCCTCAAATTTTGCGTCATAATTATGCGGCGAGTAAGGGCCGGAAACGGTTTGAAAGGTTACCGGCGCGTCGAGAATCGTATCGTCGGGGCTGCCCCCCTGATCGATAACTGCGGTGTAAACATAGGGTTTGAATGACGACCCAACCTGGCGCAACGCCTGCGTGGCGCGATTAAACTTCGAAAGGTTGAAGTCGCGTCCACCGACCATCGCCTTGATTTCCCCAGTGGCATTGTCGATGGCGACAAGTGCGCCTTCGATCTTGGAATCCCGCTCAAGGCTGACCCGCGCTTTTCCACCATCTTCGAGCGCAAGCACCTTTACATACACGATGTCGCCCGGCCGGAAGATTTCGGACAGCTTTAGTTTGAGCTTAGTCCACGATAGATCGCTTGCTGACAAGGTCGCCATGTGCCGGCCGAAACGGATTTCCGCAGTTTCAGTCGACACCTGTGTAACCAACGCGTGCTGGTATCCGTTTACTTCCGGCTCCTCGTCCCAATCGGGATCGGAATATTTGTCTAGACCTTGTCCCTGTGAGACCACATTCAGAAGTTTGCCGTGCCAGCCGTGACGGCGCTCATATGCCGCTAGTCCGTCGAGCAGCGCTTGGCGCGCGGACTTTTGCAAATCTGTGTCCAGCGAAGTGTAGACGCGAAGGCCCCCTTCATGCACTTGGTCACTACCGTATTTCGCTTCAAGGTAACGCCGAATTTCCTCTACATAGTGCGGCGCAAGCGAATTTGGATCTTTTTGCAAATTAAGCGCAAGAGGTTTGGCCTTCGCATCGGCGGCTTGAGCCGCAGTGATCTTGGCGTCTTCAAGCATCGCGTTCAGCACAAGATTGCGGCGCTTGAGGGCGCGCTCTGGATGACTGATTGGTGAATAATACTGCGGCGCTTTAGGAAGTCCCGCGAGTAGAGCGGCTTCTTCGAGTCTCAGCTCTTTGGCCGGCTTGCTGAAATAGTATTCCGAGGCCGCCTCGTACCCGTACGCACCGTGTCCTAAGAAAATTTGGTTTGCGTAAAGGGTAAAGATTTGAGGCTTGGTGAAACGACGCTCAATCTGAATGGCAAGCAGCGACTCTTGCACCTTGCGATAGAACGAGCGATCGGGAGAAAGAAAAAGGTTGCGCGCCAGTTGCATGGTGAGCGTCGAGGCTCCCTGCACTTTGCCCCCCGACGCGATGTCGCGATAGGCTGCGCCAACGATGCGCCACAGATTGATGCCGGAGTGGCGATAAAAATCTTTGTCCTCAATGGAGACCAGCGCGTCACGGAGAACTTGCGGATAATCGTTGTAGCTCGCGATGACGCGACGCTGCAGCGCGAACGTCCCGATGACACGGCCCTGTCCGTCGTAAAGTTCGGTGACCGTGCTAGGCCTATAACGTTCGAGTTCTTCAACCTGAGGAAGGCCGGTCGAATAAACAAGAAGCAGGCCGGCAGTTGCGCCGATCACGACAGAAAGCAGAACGAGAATGCCGAACAGCAAGCGTCCGACTAACTTTCGTCCGGCAATCTTTACGGTGAGCAAGGCTCAATGTTAAACCAAAGTGGCGGCTTCAACGTTTTCGAGTTTCGAGATTGAGAACGGTGATAGCGCGAGCACTCTGAATCTGTAAAACCAAAGCAAAATAGAAAATCGCCCGATGAACGGGCGATTTTGGACTTCAAATTTCTGCGGCGTTAAATCGTTCCTCAGCCCTTTGATTCCCGGTTTTTCAGAACTTCCAGCGCTTTGTTGAGCTGGTCGTCACTTTGGTTTTTCGGCTTTGTCTCTTTTTTATCCTCGGTAGTGGCAGCCTGATCTTCGTCCGGCAGGCCGCTGTCGTCTTGGTTTGTGTCGGCCACCACAACATTAGGAGTAACCGCCACGTCCTGAATAGCCTTGCCGCTTGGAGAATAGTACTTGGCGACCGAAAGAATCAGGGCGGAGTTATCGGGCATTTCGATGAGTTTTTGAACCGACCCATCACCAAACGTTTTGTCTCCGACAACGTCACCGCGCGCGTTTTCCAGAATCGCGGCGGCGACAATCTCGGCCGGGCCAGCAGTACCCCGATTCACAAGAACTGCCACAGGAAGCTTGGTGATGTCTTTTGTAGGATCAGCGTTGAAAGCCTGGCGCGGATACTTCTGCCCCTGCAAATATGTAATCGTGCCGTGATCAAGAAAAAGGTTGGCGGTGGCGACGCCCTCTGGCTCCGCACCACTCGCAGAGTTGCGCAAATCGAGGATGAGTTTCTTTGCTCCCTGCTTTTGAAGATCGCGAATCTTGCCAGCAATCTCCTGCGATTCGCCGTCAGGCAGAGAATCCACTTGAATGTAGCCGACGTTATCCGCAAGCATCTTTTCTCCGACCGGCGGAATCGTGACCATGTCGCGAGTAATCACAATCTTTTGAGGTTCGGCGCGGCGCGGCCGGACAACAGCAACGTTGACAGTCGAACCGACAGAACCCGCCAGTATGCCGTGGATCTCAGCCAAAGACATATCATGCGTGCTCTTACCTTCGATCGACTCGATAATGTCGGAGTTCTCGATTCCCGCCTTTTCAGCCGGCCCCCCTGGAATGATCGCAACCACCGCGGCGTATCCGAAGCGCTTAGAAACGGTGGCGCCGATATCAGCCTTGCCATCGCTCTTCATCGTCTTATAGCGCTTGTATTCCTCTGCAGAGAGATAGCTCGAGTTAGCATCGAGCGACTCGAGCAGGCCGTGCAGGGCTCCATCTGTCACTCCAGCAATATTTGGCTCTTCGACGTATTCGAGCCGGATGCGAGACAGCACTTCGCTATACACCGACAACTGGCGATATGCGCCATCATTGGAAGAGGCGCGCACGCTGACGAACCCGCCTACAACCGTGAACAACAAAATAGCCAGCGAACTAGCGATGACGGTGACCTTCAACTTCGTCGACATAATTTGATCTGCGCTCTTTAGCCTCTATTTTTTACGGGTTCGAATCTTGTAGCTGGTGCTCCATTATAGTCGGTTTGATGCACGGAACGCCTATGAAGATTGAAGAGCTGAGCCTTGGGTAACTTCATCTGAATGAACCTGAAGTGCTCCCCGTGGAACACTATCTGCGCGAATACACGCCGGGACCAAGTATCACGCTGATTTCTCATTAGAATCATACGTTTCCAGCAAGAAGGCTACCTCCTCGTGACCTTTTTCCATTGCGACTGCGGCGGGATTCTTTCCGGCATCGTTCACGATCCTCGGGTTAGCGTGATGCCGGAGCAACAGCTCTACCATCGGCCGGTCGCCATTCTGGGCGGCCGCATGAATCGGGACCCAGCCCGACTGCTGACGGGCATCGACCGGGGCGCCACGCTCGAGCAAAAGGCGGGCGGCTTCAAGGTTGCGCGAAGATGCGGCGGAATGCAGTGGCATAACCTTAGTCGGATTTGACGCAACCGCGTCAACTCTTGCTCCCGCCTCGACAAGCAACCGGGCGGCTTCAGGCTGTCCGAAGAAACATGCGAAGTGGAGCGCGGTGAAGCCGTCGATCGAATAGGAATTCACGTCTTTACCATTGCTTAGGTTGTCTTTCAGGCGGCTGAGGCTACCGAGCGAAGCCGCTTCGAAAATATCGAGCGTTGTCTTCTTGCTCGCGATTAGTTCGGCCAGATCACGATGGCCCCGATAGAGCGTATGCATTAGCAGGCTTACGCCCGCCGTGTCCCTGAATTCGCAGGCTGCATTGTCTTCTTCGAGAAGATGCCTGAGTTCTTCAAGCTTATTCGCTTGCAACAAGTCAAAACAGGTTGGACCGCCGTGTTCGTGCATATTGCCCCCTATTTTAGTTAGCATTGCTAACGATATAGAGTGTGAGCTTTTATTATTTCGATTGTCAAGATAAATGTTAGCGATGCTAAGCTTTGTCATATGGCAGCATCGAAGAGATTAAGCCCGAAGAGATCTTTGTACTTGGAAGTAGCCAATCGGCTGCACTCGGCGTCGATTCACCTTTTGCGCCATGCCCGAAAACGTGACGTACTAGCCAAGCAAGGTCCGGCGCGGCTTTCAGCTCTTTCTGTCCTCGTGTTTGGCGGTCCGATGGCTTTGGGCCAGCTTGCTGCCGCGGAACAGGTGAAGCCTCCGACGATGAGCCGGATCGTGGCCGCGTTGCAGCAGTCTGGGCTCGCCCGAATTAAAACTGATGCAGCAGATGGACGACGAATACTTGTGAGCCCCACGACTAAGGGAAAGGCGCTATTGCGAGTGGCAAGAGATCGAAGGGTGGAACTGGTGGCGGAGACCTTGGGTAAGTTAACGGCGTCGGAACTCGATTTACTGCTAAAAGCTGCGGAACTTATGGAGAGCGCGTTGCAGGCTCGATCGCAGTGAGATGCTCTGAGTTTCGGCAAGTCTCGCGCGCTCAGACGAAGACTCGCCAACTCAAATTTGATCCAAACTTCCACTCACGCCACCCGACCCGCTCATCCAACTTCTTCTATCTTTTGTTGCTAGGGAACCGACTCTGTAGCTACTTCGGAGCGGGAACTTTCGTTCGCCCGCGCATCCACGGAAGACACGGAGTAGCTATAGGTCGCTCCCGGAGCGACGGCACTGTCACGATAAGAAGCCGATTTGACCAGCTCTGAGTTGAGTTTAATTGTTTTACCAGTTCCTTCCGAACGATAAACGTTATAGCCCGCTAGATCGCCGTTTGTCACCGGAGCCCAGATCAGATCGATGAACGGCTTTTGTCCCTCCCCTGAAAATACGGCCTGCAACCCCTCCGGTATTGCTGGCGGGAACACATCATGTGCAATAACGCGAATCGGCGCAGAGTCATCTCCCTCAATTTGTATTTCGACGTCCGCGCGTTTTACTAAGCTCACGACCGTAACGCGGTACGCGTAAGTCTTTTCCCATTCAAAACCGGAGTCAGTGAACTGAAGTAGTCTGGTTTCGCCAAGAGGAACCTCTCCCGCGACTGCATCTTTGCCGGTAGCCTCATCGTGGCGATAGATTCGATAGCTGAAATGAATCTCTGGATTGTGTAATGCGACTGCGCCGCTCCAAGTCAGGTTGACGCCGTCGCCAGTAAGTTTGGCGGCTAGATCGGTCGGTGGAGGCAATGTAACGACTGCCAACACGTGAACACGGTTCGACAGCCCTGCACTGCGGGCATTACGGTTCAAAACTTCCACAGCGTAAGTAATTTCAGCGTTAGGATCGTCTCGTTGGAGCGCAGCCGGTAGAGTATCAGTGTAGGTTTGCGACTCGACGTGAATCGGTTTTTTCGCAGGGGCATTCTTTGGTAGTGGCGCTGGAATGGCGTTTGCCGCTATCTTCGCGACCGGAGTTCCGCAACTTGTGATGTCAACACTTCCGCCGCGACAAACAATCGTAGACCCGATATAACGCATGCTTTGGCGGTCGGTAGTTTGGGTGGGCTGGCTCCAAGTAAGAGTGACTCGATTCCCTTTGCGGCTGGCGCGCAGATCGGTGGGCGGCTTGGGGAGTTCCAACGATGGCGGGAGCGGTGGCCCCAACTGGGCGCAACTGGCGAGAAGCAGAGCGAGTGCTGCCGTGACGGCCTTTGCTAGGTGTACCTTCATGCGCAAAGGGCAAGAGTATCAGAGGCGGTGTGGAAGTAGCCCATCCCACTCTCACTCATACAATCACTTACAGTATGTAGCGCGACAGATCCTGGTCCTTTACGATTTCACTCAGCATCTTCTGTACGTAGGCTGCGTCGACTACGAACTGCTGGCCTTTTCTCTCGGGAGCCTCGAAGCTGATTTCGTCCAGCACGCGCTCCATGATGGTGTGGAGGCGGCGGGCACCGATATTTTCCGTGCCCTCATTCACTCGAAATGCGAAACGCGCCACTTCATCGAGAGCATCGGGAGTGAATTCCAGCTTTACGCCTTCAGTTTCCAACAGCGCTATATATTGCCTGGTCAGCGAAGACTTCGGTTCCGTCAAAATGCGGACGAAGTCTTCCATGGTTAGCGACTGCAACTCCACTCGAATCGGGAAACGGCCCTGCAATTCGGGAATCAGGTCGCTTGGCTTGGAAACGTGGAACGCGCCTGCGGCCACGAACAAGATGTGGTCGGTGCGGACCATTCCGTAGCGTGTGTTGACAGTGGTACCTTCGACGATCGGAAGAATGTCTCGCTGCACGCCTTCGCGCGAAACGTCCGGACCACCGTGGCCACTCTCCCGGCCCGCGATTTTGTCGATTTCATCAAGAAAAATGATGCCGGAGTTTTCCACGCGATCGATTGCGGTACGCGTGACCTGCTCCATGTCGATCAGGCGCTGCTCTTCTTCCTGAATCAGGTATTCGAAGGCCTCGTTGACCTTCATCTTCCGCTTCTTGGTGCGCTGTCCGAAGATGTTGGGCAGCATGTCTTTCAGGTTAACGTCCATCTCTTCGACGCCCTGATTTGAAATGATCTCGAAAGATGGGAAGTTCCGCTCACGAGTCTCGATCTCGACCGTGCGGTCGTCTAGCTTGCCTTCGCGCAATTGCTGACGCAGTTTCTCGCGAGTGCGGCTGCCGGATTCGGTGAGGCTGGTGCTGGCATCGATGATTACGCCCCCCGTCGAACTTGCGGGAGATGAATCTCCGGAGCGGGTGGTTGGAGGCAGAAGAATATCGAGCAAACGCTCTTCGGCATTCAGTTCCGCCTTGTCCGACACATCCTCGAGCTTCTCTTCGCGAATCATCTCGATCGCGATTTCTACGAGATCGCGAATCATCGACTCAACGTCGCGTCCCACGTATCCGACCTCGGTAAATTTGGAAGCTTCCACTTTCAGGAACGGAGAGTTCGCCAACTTGGCGAGCCGCCGGGCGATTTCCGTTTTGCCCACACCGGTGGGGCCGATCATGATGATGTTCTTAGGAATGACCTCTTCGGCCATGTCGGGCGGAAGCTTCTGCCGGCGCATACGATTGCGCAGGGCGATGGCGACGGCGCGCTTCGCGTCTTTTTGTCCGACAACGTATTTATCGAGCTCGGCTACGATTTCACGCGGGGTTAATTCGTCGAGCGTGACTTGTTCTTCTTCGGCGGTTCCAGGTAGATAAATTGCCATAGAATCAGTTCTCAGTTCTCAGTTTTCTGTTCTCAGTAAAACCTAAGAACCTGCCGATTCTCACAGGAACTGAGAATCAGGAGCTGAGAACTACCTACAGTTCCTCAATCGTAATCCTGTCATTCGTATAGATGCACATGCGGCCGGCAATCTTCATTGATTCTTCGGCTATTTCGCGCGGCGAGAGTTGGGTGTGATCGGCTAAAGCCTGCGCTGCGGCCTGAGCGAAAGGTCCACCGGAGCCAATAGCAGCTATGCCGGTGTCGGGCTCGATGACGTCTCCCTGACCGCTTAGCAGGAAAGTCGTTTCTTTGTCGGTCACGATCAGCAAGGCCTCGAGATGGCGCAAAAATTTGTCGGTGCGCCAGTCTTTGGCAAGTTCTACCGCGGCGCGCCCCAGGTTGCCGTGATACTGCTCCAGTTTGGCCTCAAAGCGGCTGAAGAGCGTAAAGGCGTCGGCAGTTGAACCTGCGAATCCAGCAAGAATTTTGTCTTGATAAAGCCGCCGAATTTTCTTGGCTCCGTGCTTAATTACCGATTCGCCGAGGGTCACCTGGCCATCACCTGCCATGACGACCTTATCGTCGCGGCGGACGCACAGGACAGTGGTGGAGCGAATCAGGCGGCGAGTCGAGGCCGCGGTGCTCTCTGGGAGTGCTGCTACTAGTGTGTTCTTCTTCATGAGTGCAATTTTTGATTATACAGGCACCGCGATGGAGTCACGGGCACCCGTCGCTCCACCGAACCCAATGTAGAATTCAGGTAGCGATTCTGTGGGAGCCATTCTCTTTTGTCGTTTCTGGACGAATTAAATCCGCAACAACGCGAAGCGGTTACAACTACCGATGGACCAGTGCTTATTCTGGCTGGGGCCGGTAGCGGGAAGACTCGCGTCATTACGTTTCGGATTGCTTATTTGATCGAAAAGATGGGTGCGATGCCAGAATCAATTCTGGCCATGACTTTCACCAACAAGGCCGCATCAGAAATGGCGGAACGCGTCGACAAACTAGTGGGCGGGCTAAGCATTGCCAAGCCTGTGATTTCTACCTTCCATTCTTTTTGTGTGCGAGTGCTGCGACGGGATATTGAGGCCCTGCGGATTCCTTCGACCGTTCCCGGTCAACCCCCGATCGGTCTTACCAAGAACTTCGTGATCTACGATGAGAGCGATCAGCAGCAAGTCGTAAAAGGAATCATGCGCCGCATGGGCCTCGACGACAAACAGTTGACGCCGCGCAACGTGCTCTCGCGGATTTCCTGGGCTAAGAATCACATGCTTGATCCTCAGGAAATTTATCTGCAATCGGCGGACCCCAAGACCGAAAAGATCGCCCACATTTTTGCGGAGTATCGCAAAGAGCTCCTCAAAGCAAACGCAATGGACTTCGACGATCTTTTGCTCGAGGCCATGCGTCTACTCAAGTCGGTGGCCGCCGTACGCGAATATTACAATCGGCGATTTCAATACATTTTGGTCGATGAATATCAGGATACGAATCGTCCGCAGTATGAACTCATGCGTCTGCTAGCCGGCGAGCGGCACAACATTTGCGCGGTAGGGGACGAAGACCAATCCATCTACTCCTGGCGCGGAGCCGACATCCGAAACATTCTGGAATTTGAACGCGATTTTCCGGAAGCGAAGATCGTGCGCCTCGAAGAGAACTACCGCTCGACACAAAATATCCTCGGAGCGGCGTCGGCCGTGGTCGGTAATAACGTCCGGCGCAAAGGGAAGAACCTTTGGACCTCGCGGCAAGGCGGCGCGAAGATCGGATATTACGAGGCTCCCGATGGCGAGAATGAGGCGCTGTTTGCGGCCGACGCAATCAACAAATACGTGCGCCAGTCCGGTGAAAACGGCGAGAAAGCGCGGGTGGCAGTGCTTTATCGCACGAACTCACAATCACGATTGTTTGAAGAAGCCATGCGCAGATATGGACTGAAGTATCACGTCGTGGGCGGCTTCTCGTTTTACGAGCGGGCCGAAATCAAAGATCTGATTTCATATTTAAAAGTTATCCAGAATCCCGACGATTCTGTTTCACTGCTTCGTGTGATCAATACTCCGGCACGGGGCATTGGCAAGACGACGATCGAGATGATTGAACGCTTGGCGTTGGAAACGGGCTTATCAATGTGGGGAGCCTTGGGAGAAGCGATCCGGCGTCAGTTGCTGCCCGCGCGAGCATTGGCTGCATTGACCAGCTTTCGCGCGGTGATTGAGGATGGCCGCGCCATGCTAGCGGGCACATTTGTGGATCGGGTCGCGGAGACATCCGCAGCTACCTCTGAAGAGAACGCAGTCCGGTTCCAGTCAGCCGGTCAGTCGAGCGCGGCTATTGCGACGCAACCGGAGTCCGACACCGACTTTGATCCGGGAAATTTTAGTTTCGACTTTGCTGCTGGGGATGCAGCCGACGATTTGGCGCAGTCAGAGGCAATCAACCAAGAGGCGCAACTCTCCGCCGACGAAGACGAGACCGCCAACGACGCGCCAGTCGAGGGCTTTCGCGCTCCGGGTGGACCGGCGAATACTGCAGAAATTCTCAAATTCCTCATCGACCGCACTGGATATATCAAACAACTGGAAGAAGAAGATACGCCTGAGGCTTTCTCGAGAATTGATAACTTGCGCGAACTGGTCAACGCTGCGATAGATTCCCGCGATCGTGGCGAGGCCCTCGATCAGTTTCTTGACCATGCCGCACTAGTCAGCGATGCGGATCAGTATGACGAACAAGCGCAAATCACGCTCATGACTCTTCACGCTGCCAAGGGCTTGGAGTTTCCGCTGGTTGTGCTGGCTGGAATGGAAGAGGGCTTGTTTCCACATTCGCGGACAATGCTTGAGCCGGACTCGATCGAGGAAGAACGGCGTTTATGTTATGTCGGCATGACGCGCGCGATGGATACGTTGATTTTGTCTCGTGCTGTTTATCGGCGGCGATATGGAACCGACATGCCGGAGGCGAGCGTGCCTTCGCGTTTCCTGGAGGAAGTTCCGCCGCAACTGGTAGAGGAACTGGGCGGATCGCGACGACGAGCTTCTTC
>OBLW0100004025.1_pt1 | contig 11304 bp, 9 predicted proteins | sample 1520161 | NCBI WGS metagenome assembly OBLW01 (sample SAMEA3539309, study PRJEB22396) | soil metagenome | biome: tundra; feature: field; material: soil | place: USA | collected 2010-05 | depth 0.15 m
GCTCCTTCACTTTCGCGATGGCCGCGATGACCTCGTGGCGCTGCGCGATCAGCCGCACGATCCCGCTGTCCACTTCATCCAGGCTCTGCCGCAGGCCCGCGATGTCGGGCTGTTGCTCGGTCACTCGCCCCGCTCCCGGTTGGTTTCCGCCACTCCGCCACCGCTCCTGCCCAGTGCCAGTCCGACCTTACCGGCGCGGATCCACCTGGCGGGTGGCAGAACTGTCGGTGACCGACGCCCTGCACCTGGCCCGCAACCTGAACCGCACCTGGGACCAGCCGGCACCGAGAGCGCCGCTCTCGTCCTGCTCGCCCTGATCCTCGGCACCGCCACGATCTTGCTGGTCCGGCGCCGCCGCGCCTGAGCCGGCCGGGCCCCGCGGACGGCCAGGCCCCGGTGCCCAGCGGCGTATGCCAGGGTAGCCGCATGCGGAAATACGTCTTCATGGGCGTCCCGGGCAGCGGCAAGAGCTCGCAGGCCGCCATGCTCGCGGAAGATCTGGACCTGACGCACATCAACGTCGGCGACATCTTCCGCTGGAACGTGCAGAGTCATACGAAGATGGGCGCCCAGGTACGGCGCACCATGGCGGCGGGCGAACTGGTCGGGGACGACCTGGCCGAGCGGGTGACGGGGGAGCGGCTCACCCAGCATGACTGGAACTACGGGTTCGTCATCGACGGGTTCCCGCGCAACGTCAGGCAGGCCGAGTTCTTCCTGGAGAGTTACGACATCGACAGCGTTGTCCATCTTGAGCTGCCGGACTCCGAGGTCCGCCGCCGGGTGCTCGCTCGCCGCCTCTGCTCCGGCTGCGGCATGGACTACAACCTCATCCAGGGCAGCCCCGCTGTCGAAGGCAAGTGCGACGCGTGCGGCGGCGCCCTGATCACCAGGGAAGACGATACCGAGGAGGCACTCGCGGTCCGGCTTCGCGACTACCACGAGAAGACCGACCCGGTGCTGGCCTTGTTCCGGCGCAAGGAATACGTCGTGGTCATCGACGCCACGGCTGACAAGGGCCCGGTGCAGCAGATGATCCGGGAGCGGCTGGGGCTGCCTCCCTATCAGCCCCGCTCCTGACAATCCGGATGCACCAGTGCGGATCGTGATCGCCCCCGACTCGTTCAAAGGCAGCATCGGTGCGGCTGCCGCCGCGGAGGCACTGGCGGCCGGCTGGCTCGCTGTCCGGCCGGACGACACTGTGACGCGGGTGCCGCTGGCCGACGGCGGAGAGGGCACGCTCGACGTGCTCGCCGCCGCGGTCGCCGGCGCCCGCTGGCACAGCGCCCTGGTCACCGGGCCGGGCAGCCAGCCAGTGGACTGCCCGTGGCTCGAGCTTCCCGGCGGCCAGGCTGTGGTGGAGCTGGCCAGCGCCAGCGGGCTGCCCTTGCTCGCCGCGCCGGACCCGCTGGGCGCGCACACGACCGGCCTGGGTGAGGTGATCGGCCATGCGCTGGACGCAGGAGCCGCGGAGATTGTCATAACGCTCGGCGGCTCCGCCTCCACCGATGGGGGGACCGGGGCGCTGACCGCGCTCGGCGCCCGGTTCCTCGACCGCGCCGGGCGCGCGCTGCCGCCTGGCGGGGGAGCCCTCCGCGATCTCGTGTCCGCGGACCTGGCCGGCTTGCGGCGGCCGCCGGCCGCCGGGGTCAGCTGCCTGGCCGACGTCGCCGCCCCGCTGCTCGGGGTGGTCGGCGCGGCGGCGGTGTTCGGCCCGCAGAAGGGCGCGGACAACGGCCAGATCGCCCGCCTCGACGAAGGGCTGGCCCGGCTGGCCGCGCTGCTCGGCGGCGACCCGGACGCGCCGGGCGCCGGCGCCGCAGGCGGCACCGGCTATGGATTCGCCGCGGCCTGGGGCGCGCTGATCCGGCCGGGCGCACCGGAGCTGTGCCGGATCGCCGGGCTGGACCGTGCGCTGCACGGCGCGGACGTGGTGATCACTGGCGAAGGTCGTTATGACCAGACCTCCACTGGCGGCAAGGTCGCCGGCGCGGTGTTCGCGGCGGCGACCTTGGCGGGAGTGCCCGCGGCGCTGGTGGCCGGCCAGCTCGCGGGGGATCCGCCGCCGGTTGCCGCCGCCATCTCCCTCTCGGGCCTGGCGGGCAGCCCGGCGGCGGCCCTGGCGGCGCCCGCCCGGTGGCTGCGGCTGGCCGGCCAGCGGCTGGCCGGCGCCGCAACAGATCCGGGCGACCTGCGGGGCGCCCGCGGGTCCAGCCGCTAGCCTGGGCCACGTGCGGGAGATCGCAGTGTTCAGCGGCAGTGCCCACCCTGGGCTGGCTGCCGCGATCTGCGCAGAACTCGGCGTGCCGCTCCGGCCGTCCCTGCTGCGCCGTTTCGCGAACGACTGCCTTGAGGTCCAGCTCCAGTCGAATTGCCGGGAGCGGGACGTCTTCGTGATCCAGCCGCTGTCCGCGCCGGTCCAGGAGCACCTGGTCGAGATGCTGCTCATGCTGGACGCTGCCCGTGGCGCCTCCGCGGCCAGGGTCACGGCCGTGATACCGCACTACGCCTATGCACGTTCGGACAAGAAGAACATGCCGCGGGTGGCGATCGGCGGCCGTCTCGTCGCCGACCTGCTGGTCACGGCCGGCGCTGACCGTGTCCTCACCATGACACTGCACTCGCCGCAGGTGCACGGGTTCTTCTCGGTCCCGGTCGATCACCTGCACGCCCTGCACGAGCTGGCGGGCCATTTCCGCCGCCAGGACCTCTCCGGCGCGGTCGTGGTCTCACCCGACCTGGGCAATGCCAAGCAGGCGGCCGCGTTCGCCCGCCGGCTGGACCTGCCGGTCGCGGCCGGCGCCAAGGAGCGGCACAGCGACGAGTCGGTCACCATCACCTCCATCATCGGCGACGTCGCGGGCCGCGACGTGATCGTGCTCGACGACGAGATCGCCCGCGGCACCACGGTCATCGAGCTGCTTGACCGGCTACGCGAGCAGAAGGTCCGCTCGGTCCGCATCGCGTGCACGCACGGCCTGTTCAGCGACGGCGCGCTGGAGCGGATCTCCGCCGTGCCGGAGGTAACCGAGATCGTCTGCACCGACACGGTGCCGATCCCGGCCCAGCTGCGCGGGGGCAAGCTCCGCGTCCTGTCGCTGGCGCCGGCACTGGCCGAGGCCATCCGGCGCATCCACGAAGGTGAGTCCGTCAGCGTCCTGTTCGGCCCGCACTAGCGATCCTTATGGGTCGATAGGGCGTGTCCCGTGGATCTTGGCGGATGCGGGCGGGTCATCCAGGCGGCGATCCGGCCAGGCGGAAGGAGCCGATAGCGGAGCTATCGGCGGCGACGACAACGCCGCCGGTCGTCGTCTGGGCGCCGATCCGCGCCGCTGAAGATCCGCGGGGCACGCCCTAACCGGGAACGGGACGGTCAGCTCTCCTCGATGGCCCGGGTGACCTGCTCGGTCGTGAGGGGCAGGTCCCGCACCCGCACGCCGACCGCGTCGGCCACGGCGTTCCCGATCGCGCCCGCGACCGGGCCCTGGGCCACTTCGCCGGCCCCTGTCTCCCGCTCGCCGGGGGCGTCGACCAGGCGGACCGCCACCTCGGGCACCTCAGTGAACCGCAGGATCGGATAGCTTTCCCAGGTCACAGACGTGATCTTGGTCCGGTCGAACCGGACCCGCTCCCGGAGCGCCCAGCTCGCGCTCTGCACGGCTCCGCCCTCGACCTGGTTGACCACCCCGTCTGGATTGATCACCCGGCCTACGTCCACGGCCAGCCACAGCTTGCGGAGCCGGATGCTGGTGTCCGCCTCGACCTGGGCGACCGCCGCGCAATACCCGGACGTGCCCTTGTAACGGGCGAAGCCCACCCCGAAGCCCACGCCGTCACCGGCCGGCCGCGCCGCCCAGCCCGAGAAGCGGGCCACCTCCTCGATCACCCGCCGGGCGCGCGGGTCGCCGGCGTGGGCGAGGCGGAAATCAACCGGGTCGGCGCCGGCCGCCGCGGCCAGCTCGTCCATGAACGACTCGATGGCGAACACGTTGAGGAAGGCGCCGAGCGAGCGCAGCGACGACGTCCTGATCGGCATGGCGAGCAGCCGGTGGCGGGTCACCTCAAGGTCGGGGATGTCGTAGCCAGGCACGGCGTTGCGGGTCGAGCCCATGGCGCCTGTCGGCGGGCCGTCCGCCGCGGGCGTCATGGGCTCACCCCCGGCCACCTGGGTGAACGCGAGCAGCCGCGGCTCGCCCCCGGTTCCCGGCCGGCCGATGAAGCCATTGCTCCACACATCCTGCCGCCAGGTCTGGATCCGGCCCTCCGCATCCAGCCCGGCCGACACGCGGGCCAGCATGGCCGACCCGAGCGGCGCCCACGCCAGCTCATCCGGGCGAGACCACATCACCCGGACGGGCCGTCCTGGTACGGCCCGGGCCAGCAGCACCGCGTCGGCCGCCACATCGTCGGCGCCGTTGTGCCCGTATGCGCCAGCCCCTTCCACGTGATGGACGGTCAGCTGCCCGATGGGCAGTCCCAGAGCCCCGGCCAGCGCCCCGCGGAGGGCGAAGATGCCCTGGCTGTGCGTCCAGACGGTGATCGCCTCGCCGTCCCAGCGGGCGATGGCGCAGCTTGGCGCCATCGAGGCGTGGGCGAGGAACGGCCGGGTGAACTCCGCCGAGAGCCGCTGGCTGACCCGTGCGGCCGCCTCTTCGTCGCGGCGCTCGGTGACGGTCAGCACCTGCGCGGGCTGGGACGTGAGGAAGGTCTTCAGGTCATCCTCATCGGGCAGGGACTCGCGCTCGGTCCACCGGGCGGCCTCGGCCAGCATCCCGGCCGCCGTCACCGCGATCTGGTCGGACTCGGCTATCACCCCCAGGAACGACCCGTCACGCACCTGGGTCAGCACACCGGCTGGCAGGTCAGCGGCGCCCGCGTGGTCGAGCGTGGCGCCGGGGCCCGGCGGCCGGACCACCCGGCCGAACACCATGCCCGGCAGCACCAGGTCGTGCAGGAAGCGCGGCCGTCCAGTGACCTTGTCCGGGAGGTCCAGCCGCTGGGCGCTATGGCCGGCGACGGACCACCGCCCGGGCGCCTTGGCGGGAACAGCGTCCCCGGCCGGGCGGTCGAGCAGGCCTGGCTCGTTCAGCGACCAGTAGGTCAGGCCGGTCGCGCCCGAGGGGGTCCGGATCTCACCGTCGTGCACCGAGAGCGTGGCCACGTCACAGCCCAGCTTGGCGGCGGCAGCGGCCAGGAAGACGGCACGAGCCTGCGCGGACGCCTGGCGCAGCGCCCCGCCGGACTCCTCGATGGACCGGCTCCCTGAGGTGACGCCCTCGTCGGGGCTGCTGCTCGTGCTGACCGGGGCGACCCGGACGCGGCCCAGGGCGACGTCGAGTTCCTCAGCCGCGACCTGCGCGAGCGCCGTCCAGACGCCCTGGCCGTACTCGACTTTGCCGGTCCGGACCGTGACCGTGCCGTCAGCGGCGAACTCGATCCAGTCCGCCAGGTTGGGGTTGGCGGCGAGGGACGCCGGGAGGGAGCGCTCCGGGCCGGTGGCCGGCTGGGCGGGCGCGTTCATCCGGCCGCGCCGGGTCCAGCGCCGGCGCCCGGGCACGCCGATCCCGGGCTGACCGCCGCCGCCGCGCTGAGCACCGCGTTGACAATCCGGCGGTGCGCGCCGCACCGGCATAGGTTGCCATCAAGCGCCTCGCGGACCTGGTCCTCGTCTGGCGACGGATTGCGGCCTAGCAGGGCCACGGCGCTGACGATCATGCCGGATGTGCAGTAGCCGCACTGGGCCGCCTGTTCCTCGATGAACGCCTGCTGGACGGCGTGCAGCGTCCCGCCAGCCGGGAGCCCCTCGACCGTGGTGACATCCGTGCCCTCCGCGGCCCAGGCGGGGAAGTCGCAGGACGACCGGGCCTGGCCAGCCATGAGCACGAAGCACGCGCCGCACATGCCGATGCCGCAGCCGAACCTCGGCCCGGAAAGCCCCAGGTCGTGGCGGAGCACGTCGAGCAGGGGCGCGTCAGGCTCACACCTGATCGTCCGCGGCGTCCCGTTCACGGTCACGTGAAGTTCCTGCTGCATATGGTCGGCATCCCTTCCGGCCGGACAGTTGACGAGCCCACCCTGCACAGAGTATGCATTCGTTTGCAGGCTTGACTAGGACAACGGGGAGGCCGTGTGGACGAGCGGGTAGCAATGGCGATCTCGCACTGGGCGCCGAGGTTCACGATGAACGGCGTGACCGCCGGAGATTTTGAGCGGATCACGAGCGGGCTGGAACGGTGGGCCGACTGGTGCGGCGCGTGGAGCGCCGTCGGTGCTGAGCACGAGAAGCTTGGCCGCGACGCCCTGGCCGCAGGACGGGATTTGTCCGCCGGAGCGCACCTGTCGCAGGCTTCGGTCTACTACCACTTCGCCAAGTTCCTCTTCGTGGACGACCTCAGCCAGATGCGGGCCGCGCACATGGCCGCGGTGAGGTGCCTGAACGACGCGCTACCCTACCTGGACCCGCCGGGCCGCCGGGTCGAGATCCCCTTTGAGGGCTCCCACCTGGTGGGCGTGCTCCGCCTGCCCGTGGGCACCGGGCCGCAGCCGGTGATGATCATGATCCCGGGGCTCGACTCGGCCAAGGAGGAGCTGCGCAGCACCGAGGAGCTGTTCCTGCAGCGCGGCATCGCCACCTTCAGCGTCGACGGGCCCGGCCAAGGCGAAGCCGAGTACGACCTCGCGATCCGGGGCGACTGGGAGGTGCCCGGCGCGGCCATCATCGACTACCTGGCCACCGAGCCGGGCGTGGATGCGGACAGGATCGGGGTCTGGGGGGTGAGCCTGGGCGGCTACTACGCGCCCCGGGTCGCCAGCGGCGACCACCGGGTCCGGCTGTGCGTCGCGCTCGCGGGCCCGTTCAACTTCGCGGGGAACTGGGACCAGCTGCCCATCCTGACCCGCGAGGCGTTCCGGGTGCGCTCGAAGTCGGCGGACATGGAGAGCGCGCGCGAGGTGGCCGGGCAGCTGAGCATGGAGGGCCGCGCCGAGTTGATCCGCTGCCCGCTGCTGGCCGTCATGGGCAAGCTTGACCGCCTCATCCCATGGGAGAACGCGGCCAGGCTGGTCGACGAGGCCGGCGGCCCCGCCGAGTTGCTCCTGCTTGAGGAAGGAAATCATGGCTGCGCCAATCTGGCGCCGTTCCACCGTTACCTGACCGCCGACTGGGTAGCCGAGAAGCTGGGCGCGCGCACGGCAAGGCTGGCCGGCGTATCGCCATGAGCACCGGGCCCCGCCCGGGGACCGCTACGGGGCTGCGCCTGCTGGCGCAGCACGACCTGGGCGGCTATGGCGACGGCATGCAGGTGCTCCGTGAAGGCGACACGCTGTATGTCGGGCATACCGGGAGCACGGGGATGGGCACCTCCATCCTCGACGTCGCCGACCCGGCCCGGCCCGTGCTGGTGACCCAGTGGCCAGCCCCGCCGCACACGCATACTCACAAGGTCCAGGTCGCTGACGGGCTGCTGCTCGTCAATCACGAGAAGTTCCCCTACCGGGCCAGCGCGGCCGGGCCCTTCTCCGCTGGGCTGGCCGTGTACCGGCTGGATGACCCGGTCAGGCCGGAGCAGATCGCGTTCTGGCCGAGCGGCGGCCGGGGAGTCCACCGCATCGTGTGGACGGGGGGCCGGTACGCGCACATGTCGGCGATTCCCGACAATTTCCGGGACCGGATCTGGGTGGTCGTGGACCTGGCCGACCCGGAGCGGCCGACCGAGGCGGCCCGCTGGTGGTGGCCGGGCCAGCACGACAGCGAGCAGCCATACTGGCTGGCCGCCGACCGGCACGCCGCGCACCACGCCCTGCTCGACGGCGACCGGGCCTACCTCGGCTACGACGATGCCGGGATGGTCATCCTGGACGTGTCCGATATCACCCGCCCGTCCCAGGCGGGACACCTGCAGTGGGCCGGCGGCTCGACCCACACCTGCCTGCCGCTACCCGGCCGCAAGCTGGTGGTGGTCACAGACGAGCAGGTCTCCGACGGGCCGCACGCCCCGCAGCGGGCCATCCGGGTGGTGGACGTCTCCGGCGCGAGCCCGCGGGTCATGGCGCTCTGCCCGCACCCGGCTGGCTTCGACGACCTGCCGTTGCGCTTTGGCGCGCACAACCTGCACGAGAACCGGGCGGGATCGTACCGCAGTGAGCGGCTCGTGTTCGCGACCTACTTCAGCGCCGGCATACGGGTCTACGACCTCGCCGACCCCGCGCATCCGGCGGAGGTGGCGCACTGGGTTCCCGAGGCGGCCGCCGGCCAGGCCGTCGCCCAGATCAACGACCTGTTCGTCGACGACGGCGGGCTGATCTGGGCCACTGACCGGATCGGCGGCGGCCTCTACGTCCTGCAACCCGAGCCGGCCCTGGCCGCCCTGATGGAGAAGGCTCGCGCGTGACAGGGACTCAGCTCCTGGGCCGAGGCGTAGGGCATCCCCGTCCGGGGCATCCATGGCCTGAGGGCCGCACTCAGGGGATCCCCGAGAGCGGGCCGGGGGATAACCCCCGGCGGAACACGGGCGATAGCCCGATTCCGCCGGGGGCCACCCTTTCCTAGTGTGATCTTCCGAGGGCACGCACCCGCGTGCCGGACGGAGGATCGTTGACATCCTCCGCCGCCCTAAGGGCGGGGATTCCAGCCGCGACCTGCGGCCGCGCCGTTGTTTCGCGGTTCATCGCCGTGCCTCAGCGCGCAAGAAGGCTCCCCGCGCTGCCACCGCAAGCCCTGCGGCGGTCATGCGCGCCGACAGCTTGGTTCTCGCCGTCGGCTCACTGACGCCACCGCGGCCTACCGACAAACGGAGGGAGGGAAGCGGCGCTTCCTCCCCGGCCGCTGCGCCGGGATTCCCGCGCCGCGACCTCGATGATCGAGGCCAGGGGTCTCACCAAAAGATACGGCCGGGCGGTGGCCGCGGACGGCCTCAGCTTCGAGGTACGGCCGGGCTGCGTGACCGGCTTCCTCGGCGCGAACGGGTCAGGCAAGTCCACCACCATGCGGATGATCATGGGGCTGGACGCCCCCGACGCCGGGCGGGCCACAATCGGCGGCCGGGCGTTCCGGGACCTGCCGTGGCCGCTGCGCGAAGTCGGGGCGCTGCTCGAGACCCGGGCCTTCCACCCAGGCCGGCGCGCTGACCATCACCTCGCGGCGCTGGCCGCGAGTAACGGGATCGCGCGCCACCGGGTCGACGAGGTGCTCGGCATCGTCGGCCTGGCCGACGCGGGCCGTCGGCGGGCGGGGAAGTTCTCGCTCGGCATGGCGCAGCGGCTCGGCATTGCGGCGGCGCTCCTCGGCGACCCAGGCGTGCTGGTGCTGGACGAGCCGGTCAACGGCCTCGACCCGGAGGGGATCCGGTGGATCAGGACCCTGCTGAAGTCGCTGGCCGCCGAGGGTCGCACGGTCTTCGTCTCCAGCCACCTGATCAGCGAGATGGCATTGACCGCCGAGCGCCTGGTGGTGATCGGCCAGGGCAGGCTGCTGGCGGAGACGACGGTCGCGGACCTGTCGGCCCGTGCCCCCTCCCTGGAAGAGGCGTTCTTCTTCCTGACCTGTGACAGCGCCGCGCACGCGGCGGTGGGGGAGGCGAGGACATCATGACAAGCACGACGACTTCCCGCGTTCCTCCGGGCCGCTACCGGTTCTCCCAGGTCGTGCGGATGGAGTGGGTCAAGGTGCGGACCCTCCGGTCGACGACCTGGATCCTGCTGATCCTGGCCGCCGGGATGATCGGCCTCGCCATCCTGGTGCTGAGCCAGTACCCGTCGGGCTGGGCTCACATGTCGGCCGCCGAGCGGGCCTCCTTCGACCCGACCGAGGAAGGATTCGTCGGGGTGGCCCTGGGGCAGCTCACGATGGGGGTCCTCGGCGTCCTCGTGATCACCAGCGAGTACTCGTCCGGGATGATCAGGGCCACACTCAGCGCCGTCCCTCGGCGGGGGATGCTGCTCACGGCGAAGGCCGCAGTGCTCGGCGCGCTGGTCCTGCCAGCGGCCGAGATCCTCGCCTTCGCCGCATTCCTGGCGGGCCAGGCGGTGCTGACCGCCCCCGCGCCGCACGCCAGCCTCGGGCAGCCGGGGGTGCTGCGGGCGGTGCTGATGTCCGGCGCCTACCTCTTCCTGATCGGGCTCATCGGCCTCGGTTTCGGCGCCATCGTCCGGCACACGGCCGGCGCGATCGGCGCGATCGCTGGCGTCGTGTTCGCGCTTCCGCTCGTCATCCTCGCCCTGCCAGACTCGGTCCGGCACGGCGTGATGAAATTCCTTCCCGAGGTGATCGCCGAGAATTCGCTGGCCGCCGTCAAGCCCGTCGCGTACTCGCTCGCGCCGTGGGCCGGGCTCGGCATGCTCTGCCTGTACGCCGTGGTGGCGCTGGGCGTGGGCGGCTGGCTGATGGTACGGCGGGACGCATGAACACCCGGACCAGTGCCCAGGACCGCGAGCCCATGGACAATGAGGGGGTGAGCGGCGCCGTGCGCACGACCGTCGCCCGGCTCTGGGCCGACCCTGTGGCCCGGCGCGCGGCGCGCCGGATCGCTGCCACCCCGCTGACCGGCCGGGCCTGGCGCGAGGTGCTCTACTGCGTGACCGCCGTGGCGCTCGGTTTCCCCGGATTCGTGCTGACCGTATTCCTGCTGGCGGTCGGCGGCCTGCTCACGGTCTCGCTAGTCGGGACCGTCCCCGGGCTGCTGATCCTCGTCGTGGCGCTCCGGCTGGCCCGCTGGCTCGGGTCGGTGCACTGCCGCCTGGGGGGCTGGATTCTCGGCGAGCACATCCCCGGCCCGCCGCAGGCCCGCCGTGGGCACGGCATCCTGGGCCGGGTGGACGCGGCGCTGCGCGACCCGGCCGGCTGGCGGGGCGTTAGCTACGTCCTGCTGAAATTGCCGGTCGCAGTGGCCAGCTTCTACATACTTGTCGCTTTCTGGTTCACCGGGCTGGTCAACCTGATCTTCCCGCTCTCATGGGCGTGGTCTCGCCAGGGTGGGCCGCAGCCCGGGTTCGCGGCGCCCCCGACGCCGGTCACCACGGCACTTCAGTACGTCGGCATTCATCCGGCCTTCTACGTGTCCAACTTGCTGGAGGCCTTCCTGGTGATCCCCATCGGCGTGGTCACGCTGCTGATCGCGCCCTGGCCCACCCGCGCGCTGGTCACCGCCGACCGGTGGCTGATCACGAGGCTGCTCGGACAGGGCGGCCTGTCGGCGCGGGTGCGCGATCTGGAGCTGACGCGGGCGCAGGCCGTCGACGACTCCGCCGCCACCCTGCGCCGGGTGGAACGCGACCTGCACGACGGCGCGCAGGCCAGGCTGGTCGCGC
>OBLW0100004027.1_pt1 | contig 11301 bp, 12 predicted proteins | sample 1520161 | NCBI WGS metagenome assembly OBLW01 (sample SAMEA3539309, study PRJEB22396) | soil metagenome | biome: tundra; feature: field; material: soil | place: USA | collected 2010-05 | depth 0.15 m
TACGTCACCCACCTGCCGAGTCGTCAATTTTACGCTCACTGAATATGCCTCCCTGTCTGAAACCGCAAAGTCTATTTAGACACCAAATTCTTGACCAAAGTTAGTTCCGTCCCCCCGGACTCCAGGCGCCGCATCTGAAAGTCGTCCATGAAAGACCGGATGAGGAAAATGCCTCTGCCTGAAGTGCGCAGCAGGTTTTCCGGGGCCAGCGGGTCGGGTATCGAGCTGAAATCGAAGCCTTCGCCCTCATCGCCGATCCGGATGGTGAACTGCCGCCCGTCGGACGCCACCGCAAAACGCACCTTCTTATGGGCGTTGTACCGGTTGCCGTGGACCACGGCGTTCACCACGGACTCGCGAATTGCCATGCCGATCTTCATCAGGTCGTCCTCGTCCATGCCGGCACGCTGGGCCATGCCGACCGCCAGTTCTTCGGCGGAGTCGACACTTTCCAGAGTCGAGTCCAGTAACCGCTCGACGGCTTCCGGCGTGTTGCTGGCATTTTCCTGCATACCTGGAACGTCCTTGACGCGAGGCCAAAGCGAATCGACAGAATAAATTACGGAGCTGCCAAAGTCAAGGTGCGCTCCGGACTCCTGCCGCCCTTCGTGATAGTACCAAACAATTTTCGCCAAGGCTCACGGAGCTACAATCGGGGTGTGGATAAGCTGGGTGAAACCGAACTGGCGCGAGCGCTGCTGGCCGGAGAGACGAACGCGTTCGAGAAATTCGTCGAACATTTCCGCTCCAAGGTGTTCCACTACAGCTGGCTGATGTGCGGCAGCCCGGAAGATGCAGAAGAAGTCGCCCAGGAGACGCTGCTGAAGGTATTCGAGAGCTTCGACCAGTTGCGCGAGCCGGAGCGCGTCCGCGCCTGGGTGTTCCGCATCGCCCGGAATGTTTGCCTGATGCAGCGCCGCAAGAGCGTCTTCGCGCCGGCCCACGAAGTCTCGCTCCACGAACTGCCGCCGGCGGATGAGGTCCCCGATGCCGGGCGCGCTCCCGAGGGCGAACTGCTGCGCAGCGAACTGCGCGCCGTAATCGACCGGGTGATCGTCGAACTGCCGCCCTCCTATCGCTCCGTGGTGCTGCTGCGCGATCTGGAGGAGTTGACCACGGAAGAGACCGCCCAGATTCTGGATCTCGGCATCGATGTGGTCAAGACCCGCCTCCATCGCGGGCGGGCGGCGATGCGCCAAAAGTTGGATTGCTACCTCAATAATCACTGCCTGGAAGACCAGCCCACCCCCAATCCGTCGCCCCTCACGGCGGCGGAGCGCGGAGACCTCTATGCCACCTGGGAAAAGCGCGTCGTTGTGAATTAACGTGTGACTTGAGTCACAGCGTCGCATTTTTCGACAGGTTAGTCTTTAACTAGAGGTAGATAGAGATGGCTCCCGTGGTGGCTCCGCCCCCGAAACCGATCCGCAAGAAACTGGTCCGGCGCGCCGGAACGGACCGTTCCCAAACCCTGCGCCGGGCGGTGCAACTGGCATTCTTTGCTCTGAATGCGTGGATCGGCATCGAGTTCTACCTGTTTGTCCGCTACTACGAGACCGGGGGGCGCAGTCTATGGGCGGGGCGGCCCCCGGGGGTCGAGGGCTGGCTGCCGATCGCCTCGCTGATGAATCTGAAGGTGCTTGTCCTCAGCGGGCAGATGCCGCGCCTCCACCCCGCCGGGATGTTCCTGCTCATCGCTTTTCTCGCCGCCTCCTGGATCTTTCGCAAGAGTTTCTGCGGCTGGCTGTGCCCGGTGGGGACCGCCTCGGAGTACCTGTGGCGGCTGGGACGCCAGACCTTTGGACGCAACTTCCGCCTGCCGCGCAAGCTGGACGTGGGGTTGCGCAGCCTGAAGTACCTGCTGCTCGCCTTGTTCCTCTACGCCGTCGGCTCCATGTCCGTGCCGGCGATCCGCGCGTTTCTGGAGGGCCCTTACGGCATCGTGGACGATGTCAAGATGCTCAACTTCTTCCGCTTCCTGGGACTGGCCGGCGGCATGGTAGTGGCGCTGCTGGTGCTGGCGTCGGTGTTCGTGCAGAATTTCTGGTGCCGCTACCTGTGCCCGTACGGCGCCTTGATGGGATTGGTCTCTCTGGCCAGCCCGCTGCGCATCCGCCGCGAGACGTCGCTGTGCATCGACTGCGGCAAGTGCGCCAAAGCCTGCCCCGCGGCGCTCCCGGTGGACAGGCTGATCGCCATCCGATCGGCGGAGTGTACCGGCTGCCTGGAATGCGTGGCGGAATGCCCGGCGGCGGGAGCTTTAATGATGGCGGCCCCCGGACGGCGCCGCGTGCCCGCCTGGGCGATGGCGGCGGGCGTGGCGGTCCTCTTCCTGGGCATCTGCGGCGCGGCGCAGTGGGCGGGCTACTGGCGCACCGATCTCCCGAACGACCTTTACTTCCGCCTGATCCCCCACGCCAACGAATTCACCCACCCAAGGTAGGGCAGCCGCATGCCGGCGGTTCATGCCCCGCGCCGAACCTTCTCGCTCCGGTCTAGTCCGGCGCGCAAGAGCATCTTGATGTAGGTCTGGTAGCCGATCCCTATATCGGCCGCCTGACGTCGCGCCCGGTCGACGTCGCCGGTGGGGATCCGCAGCATGACTTTCTGCGACGGCGGCTTCTGGACGGTCTCGGTCTTCTTCGACAACGTGATGCCGACGCTCTTTCCCCCGACGCGCAGTGCGCCTTCCTTCTCGGCCTGCTCGAAGAGTCTCAGCAGCCGATCCTGATTGTCGTCGAACCAGCGGGCCTCTTCCGCCTCGGTCTTGGCTTCCTCCAGCTTCTTCTTAGGCATCGTGTTCTCCCTTGATGCGCCTCCACAGGGTGCGCCACTTCCGCTTCGCTGGGAACGCGGTCACCACGCGAATTCTACGCCGTCTCCAAGTCCAGACGACCAGCAGCAGCCGCCCCTCGGTCGTTTCGCCCAACTCGGTGTGCCGATCCTCACCGCCGCGCTCGTCGGTCACGACTGGCAGCGACGCGCCCACGACGACCTGCTCAGCCTCGGCCTCCGTGACGCCGTGTCTGGCGATATGGCCACGGTTGGCGTCATCCCAGTCGAAGGCGGGCAGTTTAGCGCCGGGCATCAACATGAAGTGTATACCCGTTGTCCATACAAAGCAACGGGTACAACTACGTTGGCAACTGCCGCGCCAGCGGCGAGAATATCGCCTTCACGAATTCCACACCGGTCTTCGTGGCGGCGCCGGCATCGTTATCGTGAACCGGCACCACGATCTTGACCAGCGAGGTGTCGCTGCGGTGATACCGAATGGAGTCGGCGATCAACCAGAATCTGGCGGAGAATTCACCGGCGATGACCCGCTCGTGGCTCTGATACCAGTACAACGTCACGCTCTTTTCGTCGCCGCGGGCGGTCAGATAACGGTTAATCCGGATCGGTTCGGCCCGGCCCGGAACCGCCACCGGAATCGTCCCGCTCTCGATTGGCTCATAGCCGTTTCCCGGCAGGCAATTCTTCGGCGAGTGCGGAGCCTGTCCGTAGCGCTGCGTCTTGAAGAACGCGATAAACAAGAAGGCGCTGGCGTCACGCGCCGGACTGACATAGATCCGGTTCAGCGTGTCGTCGGCCTTCAGAACATCCTGCGTGTCCTGGTCGATCTTGAATTCCTTGAGCATCTGCCAGCCGGCGAGATCGACCGGCAAACTGGCCAGGGGCGAGGTGGGGGGAGCGTTTTCGGCGCGCAACGCGACTGCGTAAAACACAATTCCCTGAAGGATCAGGACGACGGTCACGATGCGCGCGTATTTGTTGTGCAGAAAACTCACCGGCTCCTCCTGGCTGCCACGAAATTCGATCCACGCACCAGCACCTGGTGCCAGACGATCAGGATGACGAGCGCCACCATGAAGATCACCCAGCCCTCGGCTTCATGAAAAAAACCTTCAGCCAGCTCCGCCTTCACCTGGGTCATGATGCCCGTCATGGTGACGCGGCTGGCGTTGGCAATGATGGCGATGGGAATAGTGGAGAAGAACAGAACCACGCGCACCCAGGTCTTGCGCTCGAAAAAGTAACCGTAAACCAGAGACAGAAACGTCAGCGAGAGCAGCGAACGGATGCCGCTGCACGCATCCACCACGGAGAGCCTCTGATTCGGCAGTTCCAGAACGTTGCCTTCGCGCAACACCGGAATGTTGAGCACGGTGAGCGCGCCATCGGCAAGCTGGCTGGCCAGAATCTGCAGCTTGAAGGTGGCCGCGCTATAGATCACCGCGGGAATCGGGACCATGAAAAGGAGCAGAAACAGCGGAAACGCGAGCTTCTTCAGCATCACGGTACCGCCCAGCGTCCAGACCACGCCGGCCAGCGTGACGACGAACGATATGCGCGCCGTAAACAACTCGGCGCCCAGGGTGGCGAACATCAGTTGGAGTCCGCCCCAGGCAACCACCACGAGCCCCCACCAGTTGGGTACCGGCTTGATCGCAGCCAGTTCCTCGCGGCGCTGCCATACGATGAAGCCGGCGACCAGCGGCACGAAAAATCCGTGACCCATGTCGGGGTCGTAGTTCCATTGGTGGACCAGCCTTAACAATACCGGCGCATAGCAGGCGATCAGCAGCACGCCAAACCAGGCGATACCCGTCCACGGCAGCGTGTTCTTCGAAGGGGTTTCCAATACCGGCGTCATACGGCCTTCACGGAGGAACTACGGCTATCATACCAACCCGGTGGTGCGCCCGCCCGGCTGAAGCCTGAGCCTGACAGACCACCAAAGGCGATGGCCTGTCCCACAGCCGCTAGACTGGAGGGAGTGGAAGAAGAAGTTCTCGGCAAAGCATACGATGGGCGGCTGATGCGCCGCCTGCTGGGTTACATGCGCCCCTACCGCACGCGGATCGCCATTTCGCTCGTGTTTCTGCTGGCGCAATCCGCCCTGCAAGTGTTGGGGCCGCTGTTGACGCGAACCGCCGTGGACCGGTATATCGCCCCAGGCGCCGGCCAGTTGCCCGGGGTCCTCGCGCGTTTTCTGCCCGCCGACGCGGCCAGCGGCCTGGCGCGCATCGGACTCCTCTACCTGGCCATGCTGGCCGGCAGCTTCGTCTGCGAGTTCGTACAGATGTACCTGATGCAGTACACCGGCCAGCTCGCCATGTTCGATCTGCGCCGCCAGCTCATGCAGCACCTGCAGGATCTCGACCTGGCGTTCTACGATCGCAACCCGGTGGGCCGCCTGGTAACCCGCGTGACCAGCGACGTCGACGTGCTGAACGATCTCTTCGCCTCTGGCCTGGTGACCATTCTGGGCGACGTGCTGGTGCTGGTCTTCATCCTGGGCATCATGTTCAGCTTCAGCCCCGTGCTGACCGCGATCATGCTCACCGCCATGCCCTTCGTCATTCTGACCACGGTGATTTTCCGGCGCAGCGTGACCGAGAGCTACCGGCGAATTCGCGTGGCTATCGCCAGAATCAACTCGTATTTGCAGGAGCACATCACGGGGATCGTGGTGCTCCAGCTTTTCAATCGGGAGCGCCGCGCACGCCGCGAGTTCGGGGAAGTCAACCGCCAGCACATGCTCGCTTTCAAGGACGCCATCACGGCGTACGGCTGGTTCTACCCGGTGGTGGAGTTTATTTCCATGCTGGCGCTGGCCGGCATTCTGACCTATGGCGGCTTCCGCGTACAGGCCGGGGCACTGTCGCTGGGCGTGGTCGCGGCTTTCCTGCAATACGGATTGCGCTTCTTTCGCCCGATTCAGGACATGAGCGAGAAATACAATATCCTGCAATCGGCCATGGCCTCTTCGGAGCGCATTTTCAAATTGCTCGATACCGCGCCCGGGGTGGTGGCCCCGCTAGTGCCGCGTCCCGCACCGGAGACGATTTCGCCCATCGAGTTCGACCACGTGTGGTTCGCCTACCAGGGCGAAGACTGGGTGCTGCGCGACGTGAGTTTCACCATCGCCCCCGGGGAAACCATCGCCGTAGTGGGTCATACAGGGGCGGGAAAGACCACGCTCATCAGCCTGCTGCTGCGTTTCTACGACGTGCAGCGCGGCGGCATCAGGGTCGGCGGCGTGGATGTTCGCGCCTTCGACCCGCTGGAATTGCGTCGCATGTTTGGTGTGGTCTTGCAGGACCCCTACCTGTTTACCGGCACGCTGGCCCAGAACATCCGGCTGGGCACGGAGGGCATCCGCGCCGACCAGGTGGAAGCGGCCGCCGAACAGGTCAATCTGATGGATTTCATTCGCACCTTGCCCGAGGGCTTCGGCCACTCCATCCGCGAGCGCGGCAGCGGCCTTTCCACCGGGCAGAAGCAGTTGATCGGCTTCGCGCGCGCTCTGGCCCACAATCCCCGCTACCTGATTCTGGACGAAGCCACGTCGAGCGTGGATACCGAGACGGAGTTCCGCGTGCGCGACGCCCTCAACCGCATGGTGGAAGGCCGCACTTCGGTAGTGATTGCCCACCGCCTCTCCACCATCCAGCGCGCCGACCGCATTCTGGTGATGCACAAAGGCAAGCTGCGGGAGAGCGGCACCCACCAGGAACTCCTGGCGCAGCGCGGCATCTACTGGAAGCTCTACCAATTGCAGTACAAGGATCAGGAGAGCGTGGCGTAGGAAGCGATCTTTCACGCAAAGGCTTGAGGCTCTTTTCCTCGTAACGTGTCCGCGCGCCCTACTTGGCGTTCTTGTACGCCCGATCCAGCACTTCCACCACGTGCATCACGCGTTGGCCGCTGCCGTAGAGCCTGACTCCCGCCTGAAGCTGGAGCATGCACCCGGGGTTGGCGGTGGCGATAATCTCCGCGTGCGTCGCGTTTACCGATTCCATCTTGTGCTTGAGAATCTGCATGGCCATCTCATTCTGCACCACGTTGTAGATGCCGGCGCTGCCGCAGCAGAGATCGGAGCCCGGCATCTCGCGGAAAGTCACTCCTGGAATCGCGCCCAACAGCTGGCGCGGCGATTGACGGATGTGCTGGCCGTGAGCCAGATGGCAAGAGTCCTGGTAGGTCACCACCGCGTCCATGCGACCCAGATTAGGGTTCAGTTCCAGCGAACTGAGGAACTCCGTGATATCGCGCATGGAGGCCGAAAACTGCCGCGCCTTTTCCGCGTACTCCGGGAGGTCCGCGAGCAGTTCGCCGTACTCCTTGAGGGTGCTTCCGCAGCCCGCGGCGTTGGTGATGATGGCATCGAAGCCACCGCTCAGAATGGCGTCGATGTTGCGGCAGGCCAGCTTTCGCGCCTCGTCGCGCATCCCGGCATGCAGATGCAGCGCACCGCAGCAACCCTGGCCTTCCGGCACCACCACCTCGCAGCCGTTGCGCTGCAGCACTCGTACCGTAGCCTCATTCAGCCGCGCGAAACTCACATTCGCGATGCACCCGGCCAGAAACGCCACGCGATGGGTGCGCTCGCCTTCCGGTGGAAACGTGCGGCCGATCTGGCTGAAGAAGAACGGCGGCTCGGCCGACGGCGTGAGCTGTTGCAGATCGCCCAGCAGCCCGAACAGCTTCAGCTGTCCCAGTCCCCGCGCCAGCGCTTTGAGGCCGCTCACCTCGAACAGGTATAGCAGCGTGCCAGCCACCGACAGGGCCGTGCGCGATTCCAGCAGGTTCACGAACACCAGCCGCCGCAGTCTTCGCGCCAGCCAGCCGCGGCGGGTGTGCGCTTCCAGTTCCGCGCGCGCATCTTCCACCATGCGGCCGTAGCGCACGCCCGACGGACAGGCCGATTCGCAGCCCCGGCAGGCCAGGCAAAGCCCGATGTGTTCGCGGTAGGAATCGCTGATGGCGGCGCCGTTGGCCACCTGCACCATCTGATAGATGCGGCCGCGCGGCGAATCCATTTCCAGGCCGAGTTCGCGATAAGTGGGGCAGGCGTTCAGACACAGGCCGCAGTGCACGCAGCGGTCCAGGTCGAACTGCCTCGGTCCCAAATCGGTCTTCTCAGATAAGACGGTAAAGTCGGCCACGGTTCAACAGGTTCCGCGGATCAAACAGATGCTTGACCCGTTGCATGATTTCAAAATCGGCGCCCGGGGAAGGCCACAGGTCGAGGGTTCGCCGGCTGCCTTCGGGCGCGAACTCGATGACTGCCTTCGAGGCGGATCGCTGCGCGCCGCTCAACCAGTCCGCGGCGCCTTGCACTCGCTCGAAATAACCATAGCAGACACCCGATCCCGCGCGCGCCACCGCCGGACCGGGGTAGGACGCCATGACTGCTTCCGAGTCCTTCAGCGTACACGAAGCGCGCACCACCGCGCCATCTTCGTGCGCCGCCAGGAATTGCGGCGTGAAGTTCTCCACGCGGCGCCACAGGGCCTGCTGGTGCTCGTCCTCGAATGCCTGGGCATCGGGAAAGTGCGCGAATTCGCTCTCGTAGCGTTGCACGGCGGCCGCATTGCCGCCGGCGCGCAGCGCCAGCAACCATGTGGAGTGGCTCAGCGTCCGGGCGGCCGCCGGATTGAGCAGGTCGATCGCCGCCGGCTGCAACTGCCCTTTGAGGATGGCGTTGCGCGCCGCAATGGCGGCGGCCAGCGAATCGAAGGGCAACAGAAAGCTGCGCTCCACTTCGGGCATCGGCTGCACCTTGAAATTCACCACCGCGATGGCGGCCAGGGTGCCGAAGGAACCGATCATGAGCTTCGCCATATCCAGGCCGGCCACGTTCTTGACCACCATCCCGCCCGATTTCACCAGCTTGCCTTCCAGCGTGGCGAATGTCATGCCGATCACCACGTCGCGCGCCGTGCCGTAAAGCCGCCGCCGGGGCCCGCTGCAGTTGGCGGAGATCACCCCGCCCACCGTGGCATCATCGGCAAACGGAGGGTCCAGCGGCACCATCTGCCGGTTGTCCGCCAGCAGGTGGGTGAACTCCCTCCAGCTCACCCCAGCGCAGACGCTGACTGTGAGATCGCGCGGTTCGTATTGCAGGACGCCGCGCAGCGACATCGTGGTCACCGCCACATCGGCGGGTTCCACCGGCCCGGCCATGTGCCGTTTGGTGGAACCCCCGGACAGCGCGATAGTGCGGCCGGCCGCCGCGGCGTCGCGCAGCGCTTCGGCCAATTCGACGGGACTCGAGGGCGCAAGCACGTTTATAGAGTAGCCCACGCTACGTGGCGCAATGCGATATCGACGATCGTCAGCACCAGGGCGCCAAGCAATGCGTTGAGGAACCCGTCGATCCGGAAGCCCGGCGTGAACCACGACGCCAACTTCAAGAGGAAGGCTTTCAGCACCCACTGGAAGAGGCCGAGCGTGAGAAACGTAATCGGAAACGCGATGAAACGCAGCACTGGTCCGATGGTGATGTCCACCAACCCGAGCACCACGGTGGCCACCAGCGCGGTGCCAAAGCTTCGAATATGAATTCCGGGGATGATCTGCGCCACCAGCCAAAGCGCCAGCGCGCTCAACAGCCAGTTCAAGATCCAATGCACCAAAAACATACGAGGCCTCCAGCCAGAGATAATGATAAGCCATGGCGACCCTCTACGCCGGGACCTCCGGCTTCGCATACCCGGCCTGGAAGCGGGGCTTCTATCCGGCCAAAACTCCGGCCAACCAATTCCTGAAACATTACGCCGCGCGCTTGAACTGCGTGGAAATCAACTACACGTTCCGCCGCCTGCCCTCGCTCTCCACGCTGGAGAACTGGGTGGCGCAGACCCCCGCCGGGTTCGTCTTCGCGGTCAAGGCGAACATGCGCATCACCCACATCCTGCGCCTCAACAACGCCGCAGATGCTACCGCGCTCTTTCTGAAAATGATCGACCCGCTGCGCAGCTCGCGCCGCCTCGGACCGATTCTGTTCCAGCTGCCGCCGGCGCTGAAGCGCGATACCGCGCTGTTGCGCAGCTACCTCGAACTGCTGCCCGGCGACCTGCGCTACGCCTTCGAATTTCGCCATGCCAGCTGGCTGGTGGAGGAAGTCTACGACGCACTCCGCGGGCGCAATGTGTCGCTATGCGTGGCGGAATCGGAGAAGCTCGAAGTGCCGCCGGTGATCACCGCGGATTTCGTCTACTACCGCCTCCGCAAGCCCGAATACACGGCGGACGATGTGGCCGGCATCGTCACGCGATCGAAGGATATGCTCGCCACGGGCCGCGATCTCTATTTGATGTTCAAGCACGAGGAGACCCCCGAAGGCGCCCTGCATGCGGAGACGGTACTGAAGGCCGTGGGGTAGGGGCGAGCTTTCGCTCGCCCCGAATACCTATAGCGTGCTCAGAAAAGCGATCAGGTCTTGCTTCTCTTGTGGCGTGATGCCGACATTAAAGCGCTTGTTGTAGAAGTCGATGGCATCGCCCAGGGAATTGGCCGAGCCATTGTGGAAGTAGGGTGCCCGGCTCGGCAGTCCGCGCAGGATGGGCCCTTTCAGCCGCCCCACGTCCTTCCAAAGTCCGGTGATCAGCGCGCGGCCGGGATCGGTGGTCGTCTTGATCTCCAGCGTGGTCTTGTTCTGCAATGTGAACACTGGAAGATAGCTCACATCCAACGGACTGCTTAAATCGCCGACACCGATGTTCAGGGGCGCGGATACCGAATGGTTGCCCACGTTCGGCGAGTCGTGGCAGGTGCCGCACGTGCCGGGAATGGAGGCCAGGTTCAGGTCGTCGTTGAGTCCCGCCACGCCGGTGATGTTGATCGGCTTCGAATTGAACAGGGCCTGGCCGCGGGCTATGCTGGCGCGGCGGGCGGCCTGGTAGTCCTCCTCGCCGTCGTGCCCGGGCGGATTCGCCCACGCGTCATATAGACCGAAAATCACCGGTGTAAACGGTACGCCGTGGGGGTCGCCGCCCAGAGCGTCGTTGATGCCGACGTAGAAACCCGCCAAGGTTTGGGTGCCAAGCTTCACCGGACCCCCGTTCGCTCCGTGGCCATTCAGAGCGCCGGCCCCATAGTCGAACGCCTGTGCCGTCGCCAGGGCCATCTCGAAATTCACGATAGCCTGTTGCTGTTGCGCCGTCGGCGGTGTGGATGCCTGCGCGTGGATGTTGGTGGCATCCACGGACTGATGCGCCAGATTCGCCAGCAAGTCCCCCGGATTGGTGGCGAACGTGATCTTTTGAGTGCCGGTCTGCGTGGACGACTGGCGGCCATCCCACATCAGCGTGCTCAAGAAACGCAGGTTCGTGCTGGGCAAGGGACGCCGGTACATCGACAGCGTCGCCAGGTCGCCGCAGCCGTATGGGTTCGCGACGCTCACCACCGAGAACTCCGCCGTCGCCGGCACCTGCACCTGGATGCGGATCAGACCCTTATCGGTGAGAAGGCTGTAAGCTTTCTGGCGTCCGCTCAACGTGGAAGTGT
>OBLW0100004028.1_pt1 | contig 11298 bp, 10 predicted proteins | sample 1520161 | NCBI WGS metagenome assembly OBLW01 (sample SAMEA3539309, study PRJEB22396) | soil metagenome | biome: tundra; feature: field; material: soil | place: USA | collected 2010-05 | depth 0.15 m
CACGACGGTCATGATCGTGATGGTGGAATTGAATGCCTGTTGCGCTTGCCGCTCCTCGCCCTTCGCCGTGTGCCGTGCGTAAATCGAGATGAAAGTGATCGAGGCGGTGCCGCCGGCGAGAATGTAGAACAAAAAATCCGGGATGGTGAACGCTGCCACATACGCGTCGGTTTTCGGGCCCGCACCGAACGCCCATGCCACGTACATCTCGCGCAGGTAGCCGATCACGCGCGCCAGCATCACCGAAGTCATCAGCAGCAGCGTCGCCGAAAACGCGCTGTGCTGGTGCGAAGGCCGCAGGTTGCGCAACAGTTTCGCCGCCAGGCCAGGCTCCCTTTTGCCTGCGCCGGATGTGGAGGAAGACTGCATGAAACTGCGATTCTACACGCAACATCGAGGTCCTTCGCGGCGTGCCATGGGACATATGCTCTTGCAGCCACGCAGCTTTCGACGCGGCGTCCATCCTTCCATTCTTGTCATTCTTCGCGGGCTCTTGCCCGCGGGGAATCTGCTCTTCCTCGACCTGCTACTCTTTCTCTATCTGGTTCTGTCTAACCACTACCGCTCTCTCGTACCGATGACCGCATCTCCCAATTCGCGGTTGTTCCGGATGCAAATCATCCAGCTGACTATCCTTATCTGTATCTGTGCGCTACCCAGCCACTCGCAGACCACTCCCCTCGAGATGCGATACAAACTCGCCACCGGCGACCGCCTGGGGTACCTCGAAGTCTTCGACCAGGAAGGCAAGTCGCCCGACACCACCTTTCACTCCCAGCTCGTCCTCACCGACGAACTTCTGGTTGTCGACCAGGCCGCAGGCCGGTCTTTAATCGGCGTACAACGCAACCGCCAGTCGGCGGAGCTGCTCGATTACCGCGAGCGCGGCAAAGACACGCTGGCGGAACAAAGGTTGGGCTTCGAGCAGACCATGGCCACCCGCCCCGTCCGGTTTGCTGACACCAACTTGTTCTCGTCCACCGGCCAGGTGCTGTTGCCGCCGCAAGTCTTGCGCGAAGCCAACAGCAAGTTGCTCTACGGCATCAACGAAATAATGCCTCTGCCCGTGACCCCGATCCAGGTGGGCTCCGAGTGGGACTTGGGAGTGTTCGGGCTCCACATGAAGCTGCAGCGCTTCGAGCCCGTCGGCGCCGAATCCTGCGCCGTCTTCACTGATACCGGTACCCGTAAGGACAAACACCTGCAATTCACCTTCTGCCCTGAATCCGGGCACCTGGCGAAGCTCGCCTTCGAAGGCCAGTACCAGGAGCTCGACGCTACGATCCACGAAAAGGTCACCCTTGAACTTCGCGAAGTGCATCACCAGGAAACTCCGTCAACGTGGATTTCCGACCCTCAAACCCAACTGGCCGCACTGACCGCCTATGTCGCCGCCACTTCGGCTCTGCCCGATGCCTCAGTCCTCGATCCCATCCTCAAATCCGCATCGCCGGAAGCTCAGGCCCTCGTGCTGGCCGCGTACTATCAGCGAGGAATCACGCCGAACTCAGACATATTGCAGTCCCTGCTGCAGAGCAAAGATGCCGAAGTTCGCCGCCTCGCCGCTCGCTTCAACCAGCCGCCCCCGAAGCCCGCGATCCAGCCCTGCGAATTACCCGCCGTGCGCCACAGCCGCGAAAAGCCCGGAACCACTCTCCGTGGCATGACCACTCCTGGCTTTGCCGGCGCGCCCTACATGATTCATGTTCCCCTCGACTACCGCAGCGACCGGCCATTTCCGCTGATCGTCTATCTCAGCGGAGGCGGAGGCTTGGCCTTCGATGCCGCCCTCACCGCCGGAGAAGCCGCCAACCACTCCGGCTATCTTGTGCTCTACCCCCACGCCGGCGGCGATATGTGGTGGGACCGCAATCCCTCCGGGATCACGAACGCGCTGTTGCTCGAAGTTCTGCGCAGCTACAACGTTGACACCAACCGCTTGTACCTGGCGGGTTTCAGCAATGGAGGCACCGGCACGCTTGAGCTTGGCGCCCGCTGGCCCGATCGCTTCGCGGCCGTTGCTTCGCTGATGGGTGCGGGCGTGGACTCGCCCAGCGGAGTGCATCTGCCCCTGCGAAACCTGCTCGATGTTCCCGTGCTGTTCCTGCACGGCGACCAGGATCCGCGTATCCCGTCCTCCGCATCGGTCAAGACCTATGATGAGTTGCGCGGCCTGAAGCCTCGCGTTCCGCCGGAACTCCACATCCTGAAAGGACGAGCCCACGAGGTGACACTCGCCTCCGACGACGGTTACGCGCTACCCTTCTTCGACCGCTTCACCCGCGAACCGTTTCCGCAAACTATCTCTGCCAAGGTCTGGGATTCCCGCTTTCCCCGGCAATACTGGATTGAAGTCGTCGGCGCGGACAATGCCCCGTCCGAAGTGGAAGCCCACATCTCCTCGGACAATCTGATCGACATCAAGACTCGCAACGTGAAGAAGGTTCGCCTGCTGTTGCGTCCCGATCTTTTTTCCTCCGCCGGTCCCGTCCACATCCGGCTGAACGGCAAAGACCGGCCGGCGTTCGAACTCATACGCGATTGTCAGCTCTTTCTGCGCAGTGCCGAAACCTACGCCGATCCCTTTCTCGCCTACACCGACGAAGTTGTCCTCGACGTCCCCACCTCCCAATAGAAAAGGCCCGCCACCCTCACGGGGCAGCGGGCCGTAATGTGTGCTCGCTCAGCTTATTCGGTTACCAGCAATCCCGCCGGGGTCGGCGCAGGCTCGTTGCTGGGAATTATCGTCAGCATGTCGGTCTGCACCTTGTCCCACTGCTGGATCAAAAATCCCGTGGCTTCAAACACGCTCCGAATCGCCGCCGAGTCCCATCCCGCCACGTCTTCCAAGATCGGAATCAGGATCGCCAGCGCATTTTCGCTGATGATCGACCGCTTCGCGATCGGCGCCAGGTACTTGTTCTCCGACACCGCGATGGTATATCCGTCGCGCCGGTTCACATGCAGCATGACGTGAATGTCCGAGCTGCCATCGCCCACATACACCAGCCGGTCCGGCCCAACCTTCATCTCCTCCAGCAGGTTATCCACGGCCGCCACCTTTCCATATCCCGCCGTCACGTGCACGATGCGCTCAATCTCGCCCTTGGCATTAAATTCAAACTCCGTGCCGTAAATATGGTCGGGAGGAATAATGCCCTCCAGCGCCGACCGGATGATTTCCACCGGCCCTGCCGAGATCACGTAAAAGTCGAAGTGAAATCCCTCCACCTCGTTTGACAGGAAATCGTACAACGCTGCGATGTTCGGCTTCAGCCGCACCCGCTTGCCGGCCTCGTACAAGTGCTCGCGCCGCACCTTGCGGAATTCCGGATCGTGCAGCAGCAGGTACGCCAGTTCGCCTCCCTGTTGCACCAGGTTCAACTTCGCCATTCCCGTGATCTTGCGCTCGAACTCGATCGACGAAATTCCCAGCAGCTCGCCCAGTACAAATCCGGAGTCATTGAAGCTCAGCGTCTGGTCAAAGTCGCTGGCCAGGATAAATCGCTTCTTATGTGGCGAAAATTCTGCCATTTCGTGGTCCCATTTTACTTTCTGAGGCATAAAAGGCCTCCTTCAGTATCTGGCTTAAGTTATGAAGACGTGAAACGAGTATGTACCTATTGGATGGTTCCCATGGTTGAAAGATGATGAATTCAGATAGATTCTTTGGATACTGACGATTGAATCTATTTATCAGTTAACTTGCTTAATTACAATCTTTTACACAAATCCGACTACAACAGCCAAGCGAATAAAATACGAATCTATCGGCCCGTCGCTGTGTCTTTCTAGACACCCCTGACGACTTCCCACCCCACCCGTCCCAGCCCCGGACTCGCCCCCGTTTCTGTTATCCTGCCTATGCGCCGCTCCGCACCTCGCATCAGGACTCTGTCGCCATGAAAATCCTCTCGCTGAGCCTCGACCAGGAGCTTTCGCAACTCCGCAAGTCCATCCTGGAATCTTCCGCACACCATGTCCTCGCCCTGACCTCCGAGAAAGAAGCCGTTCAAGCAGCGCAAGGGCCAGCGCACTACGACGCAGTGCTTCTCTGCCACCATTTCCCTGCCGCCACGGCGCGCCAGATCGTTCGCCTTCTTCGTCAGCACCATCCCGACACTCGCATCATCCACATTGTCCACGTCTACGGCGAATGGCCCGAAATCGAGGCCGACCGCTACATAGTCGGCGCCGACGGCCCCGATGCGCTGCTCCGCGTTCTGGAAGAAGTTCAGGTGTAGCCGCCTTCGACCGGTGTGCTCGCTGCGCTGCTCGAGATTGGCCCGAGTTTCCGCTCCCCTGGATTCCCCTGTGTGCCCGAAATCACAACAACTTCTTTATAAAAATTGTGCTACAAACAATCCACAACTTTCTTTTCCGCTTGGGGTGGGAAGTATTAGACAAGAGATCGGCGACTGACTCGAATTGCTAATTCGGGTCAAGTCGTTGGTCTGGGGTGAGATGCGCTATGGATGTCGTCACGGTAACCGTATTGCTTGTAATTGTGGCTGCTTATGTGGTCGGTTCGCTGACCAGCTCGGTGGAAACCGAAACCGAATTGCCTCATCAGTATCGCTAGAGGCGGCCCGTATCTGCGATTCGATTGGGCGCTGCTTCACATCCTGCTGAAAAATCGCTCTCTGACGGCTTCGCATCAGCGCACGACTCTAGTCGTGTCGTCCAAGCCCGCTATTTTTGTCATTCCTCGCGGGCGTCAGCCCGCGGGGAATCTGCTCTTCTGACTGATTCGGCCAACTGTTCACTCTGCGACACGGCTGTCTCACCCGCGAATTCCAACTCGGAGTCCGCGCTAAACTTTCGCCCGCATCTCTCCGATACAATCGATTGTGGATTGTCTTATTCTCTGCGAAAGAGCTGACTTCTCATGACCCATGCCTGGCACGACATTTCTCCCGGCGAAGACCTGCCGCAGGAGTTTTTGACCGTAATCGAAATCCCCTTCGGATCGAGCGTTAAGTACGAACTCGATAAGAAAAGCGGCCTCATCAAGCTGGATCGTGTGCTCTACTCGGCCGTCTACTATCCCGCCAACTACGGCTTCATCCCTCAAACCCTCGCCGAAGATGACGACCCGCTCGATGTGCTCGTGCTCTGTCAGGAAGCCGTGGTGCCGCTCACGCTCATCCACGCTCGCGCCATTGGACTGATGACCATGATCGATAGCGGCAAGAAAGACCACAAGATCATCGCCGTCGCCACCCAGGACCCGGAATTTAACTCCTACCGCGAGGCTGGCGAGATGCCCGAGCACCGCCTCAGCATGTTGCGGCGCTTCTTCCTCGACTACAAGCAGCTCGAAGGCAAGGCCGTCGAGGTGGATGAAATTTCCCCGGCCCAACACACCTATCCCATCATCGAGGACGCGCTCGCCCGCTACAGCCAGCAACGCCGCAAGGGCTTCGGGACGGCCCACTAAGACGGGCCACTCACACGGTTCGACTACACTCCGTAACCCTTGATGTTTGTCATCCCTCGGTGGCTTTAGCCGCCGGGGGATCTGCTCTTGATTTCCCTTCCCAACCGCCGGAAAATCTCCGCTACTCCGCCACCGCCGCACCGGCTAACTTGTCCTTGTAAACCACTCCGCCCTTCATCACGAATCCGACATTCTGCAGGATCGACACATCCTGCAGCGGATCGCCCGTCACCGCGATGATGTCCGCATATTTCCCCACTTCGATCGTGCCCACGTCCTTCGACCGCCCGATCAAGTCGGCGGAATTCTGCGTCGCCGTGCGGATCGCCTGCGGAGGCGTCATCCCGAACTTCACCATGGTCACGAATTGCTTGGCATTGTCGCCATGCGGATACACTCCCGCATCGGTTCCAAACCCCATCTTCACCCCCGCCTTCACCGCCTTCTGAAACGTCTCCCGCTGAATCCGCCCAACCATCTTTTCTTTATCGACATTCTCTTGCGGCAATCCGAACTCGATGGCCTTTCCCAGCAGGTAATCGTCGTTGTAGATGTCCATGTCGAAGTACGTGCCATGTTGCTTGGCCAGTTGAATATCTTCGTCATCCGCCAGGCTGGCATGCTCGATGGAATCGATGCCCGCCAGGATCGCGTTCTTGATGCCCTGTGTGCCATGCGCGTGGGCGGCAATCTTGCGTCCTGACATGTGCGCCTCATCCGCGGCAACTTTCAGTTCCTCATACGTGAACTGCGGCGCCCCCGGACTATCGCCTTTCGACAACACACCACCGGTAGCCATGATCTTGATTACGTCCACGCCATACTTCACTTGTGCGCGCACCACGTGCCGCACCTGGTCGGCGCCGTCGGCGATCTGATAATCGCGCTCCGCCGGAAACAAACTCACACTGGTTTCCGGAGAATAGTTGTTGAGGTCGCCATGTCCGCCCGTGATCGAGATCCCCGGGCCGCTGGCCACCACTCTCGGACCGACAATGTATCCCTCGTTGATGCTATTACGCAGGTCCACCGCCATGAACGGCCCCGAGCCCACGTCGCGTACCGTCGTGAAGCCCGCCATCAGCGTCGTCCGCGCATTCTTCTCCGCCGCGAACGCATGCGTGTAAGGCGTTTCCTTGAACCGGTTGATTGGATCGTAGCGGTCCGCGCGCGCCCCCAAATGCGTGTGGCAGTCGATCAGTCCCGGCAGCACCGTGGACTTCGACAAGTCAATCACTTTCGCGTCCGCGGGAATTTGCACATTCGCCGCCGGACCGACCGACTTGATGCGCTCGCCCTCCACCACGATCACCACGTTCTCGCGCAGCGTGTCGCTCGTCGAATCGAACAGCTTGCCCGCGCGAATGTACGTGATCGCAGGCGCGGCTTTCGAAACCGGCCGCAGCGTCGTAACCTGCCTCGGTTCTGCCGCCTTGGCAGGTTCAGTATTTTGTTGTGCCGAGCAAACAACCGCCGCAGCCAACAGTATGGCCAAGAGAATCTTATGCTTCAATTTAGTAGCTCCCACTTCTGAAGGGTGTGTTCCTAATCTAACAAGAGTTTAGCTGCGAACGTGAGACTTGGGCTTGGGTTGCGGTGGTGGCACAACCGAGAAAAATCCAGCGCAGGGGCACCTGTGTTCTCTCGCTGGGTGCCCCATCCTTTCCCATCGTTTGGGAAAGGGTGGGAACAAAAACTGGATGCCGATCCGTTTGTTCCGTGGTTGCTTTTTGCTTTTCAAGACCTAATTCAATCCGCGGCTTCCGCGGTTGCTTTCGTCTTCCGCCCAGAATTATTCGTGCCGATCGGTGCAATCCGTGGTTGCCTTTGTATCACTGGAAACTTGAAACTCGAAACTTGAAACTGCCTTTACGCCTTCCACTTATTGAGAAACGCGACCAGCTCGTCCGGTCCCATCGATCTCGCCTTCTCGAACTCTCCATCCTTCTGGCTGAACATCAACTTGCCATTGGCATCGAGTACCGCGACCGCCGGGATTCCGCGCGCCATCGGCACTTGATATTCCTTCATGATGTCCTGGTTTTTATCGCCCTCGCCCACGTCCACGTGCACCACTTCATAATTGGGCGTCAGCGCCGCCGCTACATCCGGACGCCGAAACGCCAAATCCAGCACATGGCAGTCGTAGCACCAATTAGCGCCGAACACGACCAGCACCCGCTTATGTTGTTGCGCCGCCAACTTCAGCGCATGCGCAATTTCCTCATGCGCATTCAGGCCGGGAACGTAAATTTCCTTGTCGGTCGTAATGGGCTGCAGCAGCTTCGTCGTGTCGCCCCGCCGCGCAGCCACGATCCGCCATTGCTCGCCCTGCTTCTGCCACAGTTGCCCACTCAGCACGTAAACCGTCTGTCCCTTGTTCTGCGTCGGAGACGAAATCTCCGCCTGGAACACCACCTGCTGCACGCCCTTGTCCGTGGGCACCGACTGTGCGATGTCGAGTTTCAAGCCACGCGCCTTGAGCCCAGTCCAGAACGCGACGTCCGCCTGCGCATTGGTTTCGCCCGAGGTCAGGATGACCCGCGCTGCGGGATTTGTGCTGTACAGCGCGCTCAACTTCGCAGCATTGCCCGAAAGCACCGCGGCTTTCCATTGCTCCACCGGAGCAAACGCCTCCGCCGCTGGCGGGGCCTTTTTCGCCGCCTGTTGCCCACTCGCCGATACCGCGGCGGAGAACATTGCGATAGTAACCATGAAGATTGCTGAGATCCCGCGCAACGTCTTACCTCCATGTCCATTTCTGGTCTTCAAGACTCAATACCCAAAACTTCAACTTCACGGCAGGGACAAACCCCTGTCCCAATTTCTTCGTGCCTGAGCATGTATCCGTATCATCCGTAAAAATCCGCGGCGGCCTTCGCTTTTTCTAACCACTAACCACTATCCACTAACCACTCGTTCAGTGCCCACCATGATACGGATGGCCCTTCAAAATCGTGAACCCGCGATACAACTGCTCAAGCAGCACCACCCGTGCCAGATCGTGTGGTAGCGTGATTTTCCCGAACGACAAAATATGTTTAGCTTTAGCGCGCGTCCCGTCCGTCCATCCATCTGCCGGACCGATCGCAAACATCAGGTCCTGCGTGTCGTGCGCCTGTTGGTAGTCCAGAAAATTTGCGATTTCTTCCGACGCCAGTTGCTTGCCGCGCGCATCCAGCAGCACCAGCACCGGCGGAGTCCGGCCCGCGCTCTTCTCGATGTGCTTCAGCAACGCGGCCTCCGACGCCAGCTCCAGGGCATCGCACGCCCCGTAGTGCGAGAGACGCTTAAGATACTCCGCCGTAAGCGCCTGGATCGCCGGGCTGCGCGTCTTGCCAATCCATGCGATGCGAAGTTTCACCTTTCTACTTGCCCTTCTTCGTCCGCTTCACCGTGGCCCGCTTTGTCGCAGTCGTCTTACGCCCGCGCGCTGCGCCATCCTTTCCCCTCTTTTGGGAAAGCGCCTGCCCTGAGCGTATTAACGGGGTGGGACTCTTCTTCTTCGCCGTCTTCTTCTTCACAACCACACGCTTGGGGGCAACTGCTGCTCTCTTGGGCTCCGGTTTCTCCAGGTCGGCAAGTTGCAGCCGCGTCGCCGTCTTCCACAGTCTCTCCAGGTCGTAGAACTTGCGCGCGCTTTCAGAAAAAATGTGCACCACAAAATCCACGTAGTCGAGCAGCAACCACTCCGCCTGGGTCCGGCCTTCCACATGCGAAGGCTCGTGTCCCAGCTTGCTGAGCTGCATATCGACCTCGTCGCCGATGGCCTGCACCTGCCGCGGGTTCGCCGCCGAACAAATGACAAAGTAGTCGGTGAATCCGCTGGCCTGCGCATCCAGCCGCAATATGCTGATGTCTTCTGCCTTCTTCTCTATACACGCCTTTACGGCGATGGCAACTTGCGCCCTCACATCATCTTTTTTCATGCGATTAACTCGATCTCCTTACTTTCAAACTGCTTTGAAGGGGCCAGCTTTGGCTGCGCTGCGCGAGCTCCTTATATTTGTCATCCCTCGCGGACATTCGTCCGCGGGGGATCTGCTCTTCCGGCTTTCCTTCACCTTGCTCTATTTGCTGCGATACAAATGCTCTTTGTTAATGTATTCCGCCACCGCATGCGGCACGAGCTTCTTCAACCCTCTGCGACTTTTTACCGCCGTGCGTATCTGCGTAGCCGAAACATCTTCATGCGTCTCCGGCAACAAATGCAACCGGACACCAGGCAATTCCAGCCGGGTGCCCCGTTCTACCGCCCTCTTTTGGCGGTAGAGCCTGCCCTGAGCTTGTCGAAGGGGCGGCCTCTTCTGCCACGACCCCACGTCATCGTCTTTCGGACGCAGCCCCTTCGGCAGCGATCCCACCACATCTGCCAGCGAATATCCCGGACGCGCCGCCACGATGAAGTCGCACTCGCGCAGTAATTCCTCGGCTTTGTACCACGTCCCGATTTCGCGGAACGCGTCGATCCCAATCAGAAAGTACAGTCGGTCGCTTTTCCGCAATCCCGCCTTCACTCGCCGTATGGTATCGATCGAGTAACTTGGTCGGCGCTCCACGTGCGCCTCTGGATCGGGTGCTTCAAGCAGGGACGGCAGAAAATCCGGTTCTCCCACCAGCGCCAGCGCCACCATCGAGTAGCGATGAAAGTACGAGGTGACCGGCGCCTTTTGCTTATGCGGAGGAATGTCCGCCGGAACGAACCACACTTCTTTCAGCTTGAACCGCTCAGCGGCCGCGCGGGCCACATTCAAGTGTCCGCGATGGATGGGATCGAACGTGCCGCCAAATAGTGCGATATTCATTCAGCTCGTAGCTACAGTGTCCGCATTCGCCGCACCGCGCGCAAGTGTGGAATCGGACACCGCCAGATGGTGACAGCCCTCTCGGACCGCGCGGGTGCCCCATTCAAGCGCAGCTTGAGTGGGTCTTCTCACTATCGAGTGATCATCCATAGGCGCGCGATCAACCCAAACCAGTCCTGACTTATTACTTATTACTGATCGCTGGGTGCCCCATCCTTTCCCATCTTTTGGGAAAGGGTGGGACCATCGCAACCAGTCCCGACTTATTACTTATTACTGATCGCCGCTTCCCGCACCACTTCCACCCGCTTCGCTATCGCCCACTTCAGGTCTTCGACCCCTTCGCCCGTCACCGCCGAAATCGCATACAGATCGAGCTTCTTGCGTTTGCAATACCGCTTCAACTTGGCGAGTTTATCTTTGTTCACCGCATCGATCTTCGACGCCACCACGATGGTCGGCTTGCTATCGAGCCCTGCGCCAAAGTTCGCCAGCTCTTTCGTGATCAGTTCATAATCCTTCGCCGGATCGGGTCTTCCACTCGCATCCGAAACATCCACCAGATGCACCAGCAGTCGCGTTCGCTCGATGTGCCGCAAGAACTGCGTCCCCAGCCCCGCGCCCTGGCTGGCGCCTTCAATCAGTCCAGGAATATCGGCCACCACAAAACTAAACTCTTCCGGAGCCTCCCCCACCACCACCACACCAAGATTCGGCTGCAGCGTAGTAAACGGATAATCCGCGATCTTAGGCCGCGCCGCCGAAATGCGCGAGATCAGCGTGCTCTTGCCGGCGTTGGGATACCCCACCAGCCCGACATCCGCCAGCAGCTTCAACTCCAGCCGCAACGTGCGCTCTTCGCCGGGAAACCCCAACTCGTGCTCACGCGGAGCCTGGTGCGTCGAGGTCGCGAACCGCGCATTGCCGCGTCCACCGCGCCCGCCGTGCGCAATCACGATGCGCTCATCCGGCCCCGAAAAGTCGTGCACAATTTCGCCCGTCATTTCGTCGTACACGATCGTTCCCACCGGGACCTTCAGCACCAGATCGGAA
>OBLW0100004029.1_pt1 | contig 11297 bp, 11 predicted proteins | sample 1520161 | NCBI WGS metagenome assembly OBLW01 (sample SAMEA3539309, study PRJEB22396) | soil metagenome | biome: tundra; feature: field; material: soil | place: USA | collected 2010-05 | depth 0.15 m
ACCACCGAGATCTACACTCTTTCCCTACACGACGCTCTTCCGATCTAGCCGATCGAGAGAGGGGTTCGTTGACGCCGGGCGGCATCGGTTGACGCGGTCCGGACAGAACCTGGCCGGGACGCGGTTGCGGAACGGGCCGAACCACGGGCGGCGCCGGACGGCCGGGCCCAATCACCGCCACCGGAGGCATCGCGGGCGGGGGCGCGGGCGTGGGTCGTGGGGCCGCGGGCACGGTGGGCTGAACGCCTGACGGCGAAGTACCCGCCAATGGCGGACGAATGGGATGCGCCGGGCGGCCTGCCGGACGATCCAGCTCGGTCTTTCCGGCAGCCGGCTCAGCCGGCTGCTCTATGACCGCAGCGGGGGCGGACGGCTGGCCCACCAAGCCAACCGGCGCAGCTTCCGGAGCCGGCGACGTCTCCACTGCCGGGGCCGGCGGCACGGGAGGCGTGGCGGCGCGCGCTTCCGGTTCCGCGTATTCCTCGGGAACCTCATGGCCGAAGAGCCGCCGCAGTTTGATGGCGACATCTTCGTCGATCGAGCTGGAGTGGGTCTTCTTTTCGGTTACGCCCAACTCAGGCAGCCTGTCCAGGATCTCGTGCGCCTTAACCTCGAGCTCCCGAGCCAGCTCGTTAATACGAATCTTGTTCATAGATACAAAACTGTCTCGCGGAGACGCACCTCACTCGTTTTGCGAACCGCTGTCTTCCGACTCGTCGTGAGAAACGCGCCCCGAGTCTATTATGGTATCAGACTCGCCCGCGATCTCGATGTCTTGCGGCTCAGGGGAGGGTGTTGGGTCCTGGGTGTCGGGCGCCGGCTCCGGCTCCAGGGCGATTGGCACAGCCTCGCCGTCCACTGCCTCAGGTGCGTCGGCGGCGATTTCCCCGGCATCCTCCTCGGCCGCCGCCGGCGCGGCTTCTTCAAACTGGCTGTAATAACTGGTCACCGAATCCCGAATGCTCTCCACCATTTCCGGATCGATGCCCGGAATCTCCTGCAACTGCTCCGGCGTCATGCCGCCCAGCTTATCGATCACGCTCACCCCGGCCCCCGCCAGCATCCCGGCCACTTCTTCACTCAAGCCATACGCGACGAGCGCGGACACAGGCTCCGGCGGATTGACCAGCGCGGCCATGGCGGACTCCACCTCCTGGCGCTTCTCCTCTTCGCTCTTGATGTCCACCTTCCACCCAAGCAGCTTGGCCGCCAGGCGGACGTTCTGGCCCTTCTTGCCGATGGCGAGCGAAAGCTGCGAATCGTCCACGATCACTTCCATGTGCTTTTCGAGCGCGTCGACGATGGTCACGCGGCTGATCTTCGCCGGGCTCAATGCGTGCGTGGCGAACGTCACCGCATCCTCCGAGTATTCGATGATGTCGATCTTTTCGCCGCGCAACTCGCGGATGATGGATTGCACGCGCATGCCTTTCATGCCCACGCAAGCGCCCACGCTATCCACGTCGCGGTCGCGGCTCTGCACCGCGATCTTGGTGCGCTCGCCGGCTTCCCGCGCGCACCCCTTGATGGTCACGGTGCTGTCGTAAATCTCCGGAACTTCCTGCTCGAACAGGCGCATCACCAACTCCGGAGCGGCGCGCGACACCAGCACCCCCGGACCCTTGCTGGATTTGTCCACCACGCGGATGACGCAGCGCACGCGGTCGCCCACGCTGTAACTTTCCAGGCGGGACTGCTCCTTCTTCGGCAGGCGCGCCTCCGTCTTGCCCAGATCCAGAATGTAATCGGGACCTTCCACCCGCTTCACGGTGCAGTTCACCAGTTCGCCGGTGCGGCCGGAGTACTCGTTAAAGACCGTTTCGCGCTCGGCCTCGCGCACCTTTTGGAAAATCACCTGCTTGGCGGTCTGCGCCGAGATACGGCCGAGCAAGTCGGTCTTTTTAGGAATGCGGATCTCGGCGCCGACCTCGGCTTCCGGATTGATGCGGCGCGCCTCGGCCAGCGTCATTTCCTTGGCCGGGTCTTCCACCACCTCGACCGCCTTCTTGACGGCGAAAAGCTGGAGGGCCCCGGTCTTCTCGTGCAACTCGGCGATATAGTCTTCCGTGTTGCGGAAGTGCTTGCGCGCGGCGATCAGCATGGCGTCCTTGACGGCGTCCAGTACGATCTGCGGATCAATGCCCTTTTCCTTGCTCAGTATCTCGATGGACTGAAAAATCGTTTCCAAAGTGTTCCTCTTTTGTTCTGTCCCTGGATTGTTAACCCGATGGCGAGGAGGGGTTTACCACTCAAACTTCAAGTTCGCCTTTTCTACCTGTTCGAGCGGGAAGCGGATCTGCCGGCCAGCGGCTTCCAGGCTGATGACGCCATCGGCGAAGCCCGCCAGGGTGCCCTCCCAATGGCGCTGGTTTTCGACCGGCGCGCGCAAGGTAACCTTGGCCTTCTTCCCCTGGAACCGCTCGTAGTCGCGCGGCTTGAGCAGCTTGCGCTCGAGGCCCGGCGAGCTGACCTCCAGCGTGTAATGGCCGGGCACCACATCCTCCACGTCCAGAATGGTCCCGACTTGGTGCGAGATCAGCTCGCAATCGCCGTGGGTTACGCCCTCGGGCTTATCGATAGAGATACGCACAAACTGGTTTTTCCCGCCGCCTTTGACTTCCACTTCGACGACTTCAATGCCTTCGGATCCCGCCACCCGCTCGGCGATCTCCTCGATGCGTGACGATATTGCCGGCTTCATATGATCCGCTTCAATGCACGCCCCAACAAAAAAGTGGGCTTTCGCCCACTCGACAGGTTCGACACTCCAAGGACTATTGTACCGCGACTGGGGGGAAATGCAAGTTGGTTGAGCACCAGCAGTGGGACAGGCCTCATGGCCTGTCCTGGGCGAGTATAACTCGCAGGGGGACGCCTTTTCAGGCGGCAGCATTTGCCGGCGCCGCGCAGGCAAAATCGACCCACTCCGCGGATCGAGCAGCGCGAAGTCACGGAGGCGGCGCCGGCAGCTACGTAGTCACGGAAAGCGAGGGCGCACGTCCGCGTGACAGACCCGCGCGTCGCTTTCGCTTTTGATCGCCTGTCGAGCCACTTCGCGCTCAACCTGCTCCCCGAACACCGGGCTGTCGATCGGCTTCCAGGCGTGCTGCGACGTCAGTTTCGGTTTGCGCCCGAATTCCACGCTTCGGCCCAGCTACCTCTGTGGGACAAGGGTGATTATGGCGCCCATCTTGGGCGTTCCAATACCAGTCGCTAGATCGTATCCTGGGGTGGTTGGGAACAGACCGTTATTGTTGGTGAATTGCCCAATTCCCGTGATGTCGTTGAAATACCCATTGGGATCCAGGTTATAGAGCAAGTAGAGAAGCGGGTTCGCGTTGCCGATCCGGCCGTTCCAGAGGCTGTCGTGGTCGGCGACGATCGCCGACCAGAATGGCGACGATAGGCTGGTGCCGCCGATGCCGAACCATCCAGGTGGAATTTGGCTGCCGCTGAAGGTGCCACATAAGCTGGTGGGGTCGGTGCCGGTGCAGTATTCGGCATAGGGCGTGTACTGGTCGGCATTGGCGGAGATGTCGGGAACCTCCCGGCACGGCTTTCCCAGCCCCGCCAGCGAGCATTGCGTCGTGCCATTGCCGTACGCCGTGTAAGGGTTAGTGACGCCTGGCCCTCTCTGATAGAAAGGGCGGCCCCAATATTGGCTATTCCCGCCGCCACCCGCGCCTGTTGCGGCGCACCAGAATAACCCTGCGAAGTTGCCTTCGTCCGGGCTCGTGTTACACAGGTTGTCGACATTCCACACTGTCTCCACTCCTGCCTGGTAGTTTGGATTTGGGTTCGCGTTTGGATTGAATGATTCAAAGGAAGTACCACCAACGCTCGTCACCCATGGCTGGGAGGATGGGTCCTCGACGTTGACGATGGTTGTTCCATCGCTGGCGATGCAATCGAAAGCGCCGCTGTCTCCGGCGGCGCTGAACATGCTTTGTCCCTGAAGAGCCATCTGCTCGAAGATCAGGTTCTCGGCTTGAACGTATCCAGTCCCGGCGTCGTTCTCGCATTCTCCCCAACTGGCGCTGACCACATCGGCAATGTCATCCTGCGCGATTCGCGTGTACTCATCCAGCACGGTCTGCCCAGTGTAATCGTTCGGAGCGTTGTAGACCAGGATATGACGCGCGGCTGGTGCGATTGCGAGCTGCATCTCGATGTCGGCGTCGACCTCGATGTCCCCAGCGTACCCGGGGATACAGGTATCGCCCGGTGGGCAGTAGGAACTGAGCGGGCCTCCATCGACGTCGATGTCGACAAGCGGAGGCGTGTAAGCGGGGCCGTAGAAGTATAGCGCCCACGTCGCGATGTCGGAGCGCAGGTAGGCGGAGAGCTCGAACAGGGCGAGGTTAACGCCGGCCCCCTGACCGCGCGGTCCCAGATTGGGCGCTCCGTAGATCGCGTTGTCCTGCGACGGCGTCAGACCACTGCATCCCGGACCGCCGCCATAACCGGACGGATACGAGGTCCCGTAATTGTATGAGTCGAATAGCTGTTTCCTGGTCACGTAGGGAGTCTCACAGCCTGGAGGATGAGATGTCAGGGGCTGGGGACGCACTATCTGAGGTTGCATGCGCACGGTATTCGAGAGACCTACAACGCCAAGAACTCCCGAGGCCAGGTTTGATGGCATCTGAATCGCCGAGGCATTCGAAAAGTAGGTGATTCCCTTCGGATTGCTGTAAGAGAGGAGGGTAGTCCCGAATGCCGCCGCTACCATGCTGCTCGGTCCGCTCGCGCGCAGCAGGAACGGGGACGAAGATTGTTCCAATACCAATCCACTGGCCTGCAGATAATCGGCGATTGCGGCAGTCTGCGTGCTGGCTGGGGCGAAAAGGGAATAGAACTGTCCTTGGCCTAGCCACTGATGGTAGTTGTTGCTATTCGGGTCGTAGAGATTCGCCAAAAGGCTGGACAACTCCGACGGATTGCTGGGCGCCAGAACAACGTCGACCGTCATTTGCGGGCTGCTGAACTCGCCCACGACGACGTCGGTCCTCGGCGTGATGCTGCCGGGGATCGTGGAAAACCCGCTATTCTGGGCTGCCAGAAAGCTTGCCGCCGCAAGGCCGGCCACAACCACGACTGCTGTGCGGTTAGAAAGTACTCGCATGACACCTCACCTTTCAGGCCAATCAGACCCTCTTTCGATTTAAAGCCGGGATTTCCATTTGGGATCCCCCCCCGGTTCAGGGCATTATACCGTAAAACACCTCGATTTGCTGCGATCGTCTGAATTTATATCGTCCGAATTTAAGAGATGTGGTCCTTTTCGTTCTTGGCGAAGCCGTGGAACGACAAAGGCCCGCTCAGGTTCGACACTCCAAGGACTCTTGTACTGCGGATGGGAGGAAATGCAAGTTGGGTGGAGAAGGGATCTGGCGCGGGGCTCCGGCTCCGCATGGTGGGGCATCTAGGCGATGAGTTACACCCGGACTCTACTAACCGGATCGGAGCGGAAGCCACTCCAGCCGGTTTTCCCACTCCGATGCTTCCCAGATGAGCAGTAGTTCCTCGGCGGCTGTCCCGGCATCGAGGCTCTGGTGGATCAAGAATACGCCGGAGTTGTGCTTTCCCGCGTTTCGGAACGCATGGAAGTGAGCCTGCATCGTGCCTGCGTCGTGCGAAACGAGCACTCGTTGGCGTTCCGCGGCCAACGTCAAGACCTCGAGATCGCGCATGCCGCGTAATCCGGCCGCTTTGGCCGTCAGGAAATCCACGGACGGCTCCAGGCGCAAGACTCCGCGCACGATGGCTCTGTTTAGATCGGCATCCGCAAGAAATCGAACCTTCACGACAGCCGGCTCGTGTGCATCTCTTCCCGGGCCCGCGTGAGTCCCTCCCGCAAATTCGCCGGCAACGGTTCAGCGTTGCGCTTTCCCTCAGCCCACTTGTCGCTTTGGGCAGTCAGGTAGGCATCGATGTCGGCTTGATTCGCCAAGTAGTACGCTATGGCGCCATGAACCTCTTCGAGGCCGAGAAGCTCGAAATTCTGGCAGATGGTTTCAGGGGATTCGCCACGCCGGAAAGCATGAACGATCGAATCCAGGTAGATCCGTCTGGCGGCAACATAGTAGTTTCCGTCACGTCGCTCGATGTACTCCTTCGCCATACTCGTTTCTATTCTACTCTCCTCCGGGACTGGAGGAGATCCCATTCGGTCAGGTCGGCTCAGTCAGGTCAGGGGTGATGGGTTAGGGGTGCGTGGGTGCCGGGTGCGGGATGCCCGGCTCCTGTCGCGGTTTCTTGAGCTCAGAGGGGAGGCGTATCGTGCCACGGCCTGATCTAAGACATTGTAGCGTTACCTTAGCTCGTCGGGGTTGCGGCCCTGCTCGGCGGCGGAGTGCCTCAGCTCCGCCTCCAGTTTTCCCGCAGGAAGGCTGCTGCGGGCCAATCTCAGAAGGCGCATTCTTACCGCTCCCGGACCGGAGTTATCAAGCGACAGCCTGAAGGCCATTCTTGGCGACCAGAGTGAGCAGTTTCAGGGACGCTCCCCCGGGATGCTTTTCACCGCGTTCCCACTGGCTCACCAAACCGGATGTCACGTTGAGATGGCGCGCAAAAACCGCCTGGCTGGCGCCCTCCCGCACACGTAGCGCGCGGATCTCCTTGGGTTTCAATGGCCGCACCGGCGTAAGGCACAAGTCGTCGAATTCACGCATTGTGCGTTTGCCGATTACGCCGGCAGCACGGAGACCTTCGGCGGTCTCGTGGATGGATGCCATCACGGGACTACGGTATTGCCTCTTCATCACACATCACCTCTATTAAGGTTCCGTACGCAAGCGCACGGGCGATGGCCTTGTCGTCGAAGGCCATCAATTCGGATGCGAGCCTTTTGAGGGCGATCAACTCGTCCGGGCCGATGTTGCCCTTTTCGTTCTTGGCGAAGCCGTGAACGAAGAAGGCCCGTGCTCCTGCCCGGAATACAATCGGCGTCCGAAATCCGCCCGGCTTCCCCTGGCCCAGCCGCGCAATCCGTTGTTTGATGACGCCGCCGCCAAGGTCCGCGGCGATTAGACTACGCTCGGCATCCTGGATGGCTTTGCAAAGCGCGGCGTCATCAAGGCCAGCCTTCCTCGCAAAGCGCATGAATGCCTTATTCTTGAATATCCGCACTTCTTTGCCAGAACTCTTTCGGCTCTAACTCTCCGCGATTAGTATAACACTCTGTGCTATAGATGGGCGCCGCGGACAAGTCAGGGACGGGGAGCAAACCGCGCAAGAAGGCCGCGTCGACCCAGCGCCGGAAGCACACCGGCGGGCGTGCGGAAATCGCGGCGGCCGGCAGATCCCGGCAGATACCGGCAGATCCGGGTTTTCAGTCAATAGGCGGTAGATTGTGCTAACCTCAATCAAACCGATGCACCCGTCGCCCCCCAAACAACCCTGTATCCCGCCGCTCGCGTGGCTTGCCGCGTTACTATTGACCCTGCCCGCCCAAGCGCCTGCGCAGTCGATCGCCGAGTACGACATTCCCACCAAATCAAGCCTTCCCTTTTCCGTCACTCCTGGGCCGGACGGCGCTCTCTGGTTTACCGAAGCGCATGGAAACAAGATCGGGCGCATTACCACCGGCGGAGCCATCGCCGAGTACCCCATCCCCACGCCGGAAAGCAAGCCTGTATGGATCGTGGCGGGGCCGGACGGCGCACTCTGGTTCACCGAAACGGGCGGAAACAAGATCGGGCGCATCACCACCAGCGGAGCCATCACCGAGTTCCCGCTGCCCACACCCGGCCGCGATCCCTGGGACATCGTCAACGGACCCGGCGGAGCGCTCTGGTTCACCGAGCACGGGGGCAGCTTAAAGATCGGCAGCATTACTACCGCAGGGAAACTGACCGAGTACCCTGTACCCCTCGCTCCTTGGGACCTCGGCGCGGGGCCCGATGGAGCGATCTGGTACACCGAATGGACCAGCAACAAGGTGGCGCGCATGACCACCGCCGGCGTGGTTACCAACCAGTACACGGTTCCCACCCCGAGCAGCGCGCCGAATGTCATCATCACCGGCCCCGATTTGTCGCTGTGGTTTACAGAGTATGCGGGTGACAAGATTGCCAGGTTGACCACCGCCGGCGTCATCACCGAGTACGTGGTGCCCACCCCCAACAGTCAGCCGGGCAATATCACCGTGGGCCCCGATGGCGCTCTCTGGTTCACCGAACACGCAGGCAACCGGATCGGTCGCATCACTCTCGCGGGCGCCATTACGGAGTATCTCGTCCCCACTCCGGCATCCGCTCCGATGGTGGTGGAGTCCGGCCCTGACGGAGCCCTATGGTTCACCGAGTATTATGGCAATAAGATAGGGCGCATCACTACGCCTTGACTAACCAGGCAAAGCTTCGCCTCCGATTCGTGGTAACCGGTCCCGCCATCCGCGCGTTTAAGAGACTGGTACAACAACTTATGCGGCTGCTTCTCGTGGCTGGGATTCTCCTGGTATGGGGATGCCTGGCGCAAAAGCCGGCGCCGCCAAATCCGCCGGCCGCGTCACCGACGCTGACCATTCCGGCTGGTACCCGGGTCATGTTGGGACTGAGGGTTCCCGTTTGGGCCAAATCCGCACAGCCTGGAGAGACCGTTTACACGGAGACCACATTCCCCGTGCCATATCTCACTGAAGCGCTGGCAACCCTCGCCGACAGTTGGCGTGTACACGATCGCGGAGGAAGCTGTACTTATGAAATGGAGTGGGCTGATCCCGCAGTGCCTGCGGCCGGCGCGCCACCTGTTCATCGAGAGTCCCCACGTGCGGCGGCAATAAACCGTGCAGGTCGAATACATCGCGTTCATGATCGGAGAAGGCGGTTCCCTTATTCAGGCGGGGAGAATTGATCAGGTCAAATCCCGAGAGAGAAACTGTAAGGTCTTGCTTGCGGTTTGCTGCGATTGTCCGTTCATTTTCGTGCCCTCCTTTCGGGCTTAGTTGCCTTAGCGCATAAGGTTGGTTCTGGCGAGATCGATGATTTCGTCTCCGCGGCCATCCAGAACGGCTTTGATCATGAACAGGCTGAAGCCCTTGATCTGATCGACGCTGATGGTGGGCGGCATGGAGAGTTCCTGCCGGCTGACGATGACTTCAATCAGAGCCGGCCCGTCGTGGCTGAGTGCCTGTTCGATGGCCGGCCTGACCTGGTCCGCCGTTTCGGCCCGGAGACCCAGGATGCCCGCGGCCTCGGCCACCTTCGCGAAATTGGGGTTATGCAAGTCGGTTCCAAAATCGAGGATGCCGGCGGCCTTCATTTCCAATTCAACAAAGGCCAGCGAGCTGTTGTTAAAGACGATCGTCTTGACCGGCAACTGCAACTGGCGCAACGAGAGCAGATCGCCCATCAGCATCGCCAGCCCACCGTCACCGGACATAGAAATCACCTGGCGGCCCGGATGGCTGACCTGTGCTCCAATCGCCTGCGGGAGGGCATTGGCCATAGAGCCGTGCGAGAAGGAGCCGAGCAGTCTGCGGTGGCCATTCATGTGGAGATAGCGCGCGGCCCAGATGGTTGGCGTACCGACGTCGCAGGTGAAGATGGCATCTTCAGCCGCAAGCTCATCCAGAAGTTTGGCGGCGTATTGGGGATGGATTTTTCCGGATCCGCCGGTCGCCAGATCGTCCAATCCTTTGCGCGCTTCGCTATAGTGCTGGAGCGAAGCGCTCAGGTGCGCCTCATCCGACTTGGCGGCAAGCTGGGGGCTGACCGCGGACAGCGTGGATTTCACATCGCCCACCAAGCCCAAGTCTACTTTGGTGCGGCGGCCAATCTGCTCACCGCGAATATCAATCTGGACTATGGTCGCTTCCGGGGGGTAAAACTGCCGGTACGGAAAGTCTGTTCCCAGCATCAGGAGCGTATCGCAATTCATCATCGCGTGATACCCCGAGGAGAAGCCCAGAAGCCCGGTCATACCGACGCTGAAGGGGTTGTCGTATTCGACAAACTCCTTGCCGCGCAAGGCATGCACGATGGGCGCCTTCAGCTTTCCCGCGAGTTCGATCAGCTCCCGGTGAGCTCCCGCGCAGCCGGCTCCCGCCAGAATGGTCGTTTTGTTCGAACGGTTCAGAATTCCTGCCAGCTCCGCGATTTCGTCATCGGAAGGGCATACCGTCGGCTTCGCTGCGTGAATATGCAGACGCGGCCGTTGCTCGACGGCATCTCGTAAAGCTACGTCGCCCGGTAGGACAATGACGGCCACGCCGCGCCGTGAGATGGCGGTCTGCATGGCAATCTCAAGCACACGGGGCATTTGCTCGGGTTGCGAAACCTGTTCGCAATAGTGGCTGCACTGCGCGAAGAGATGTTCCGGGTGGGTCTCCTGGAAGTACCCGCTGCCAATCTCATCGCTGGGGATCTGCGCCGCGATGGCCAGGACCGGAACCCGGCTTCGGTGACAGTCGTAGAGTCCGTTGATCAGGTGCAGATTTCCGGGACCGCAACTGCCGGCGCAAACCGCCAACCCGCCCGTGAGATGGGCATCCGCACCCGCGGCAAAGGCTGCCGTTTCCTCATGCCGCAGATGAATCCAATCCAGTTGTTTGGTGGCTCGAATCGAATCGGTAATGCCGTTGAGCGAGTCGCCGGAAATACCGTAAATCCGCCGGACTCCCGCTCCGGCCAAAACGTCCACCAACAGGTCTGCCACTCGTTTCGCCATGACGACGCCCTCCTTGTGGGATGAAAGGGAGAATCCACCTTAGGTCGATGGTGTGGCTTCCCTCTCGGGCCAGACCACCGCTAACAGCAACGCGACGCCGATTCCGATAGACACTTCGGCAAACCGATTGAAGGCGACCACCCAGGCAGAGTTGGACCGCGGTATCAAAATTACGATCGCCAGTGTAATGCCGCCGAACCGATAGGCGGTTGGGCCGGAGCGGGTGAGGGAGCACAGCAGGCCCAGCAGAAACACGCAAATGCCAAATACCAGCACGTGCGATCCGAAACAGGCCGCCGCAGCCCCGCCCACAAGCGCTCCCAACACTGTGCCGATGAAACGCTGCGAGGAAATCGCGAAGGCGGCGCCCAGTGACGACTGCGTGATCACCAGAGTAGTAATCGGCGCCCAATAGGTTGCCGGCAGCCGGAACATCCGCGCCACCAGCAGCGAAACCACAGCCGCCAGGGCCGTCCTTACGGAATGCACCAGAACCGGCCACCCCATCGCCTGAACTCTATCGCTCGCCATGCTCTCACCGGTAAGACAACCGCAATCAAACGGAAAAGTCGGTAGTGGGTCAATTTGCGTAGCATCGCCTTGGAGGGCGGCCAATCTTGGCCGCA
>OBLW0100004030.1_pt1 | contig 11296 bp, 7 predicted proteins | sample 1520161 | NCBI WGS metagenome assembly OBLW01 (sample SAMEA3539309, study PRJEB22396) | soil metagenome | biome: tundra; feature: field; material: soil | place: USA | collected 2010-05 | depth 0.15 m
CGTCGCCGATGATCTTGCGCCGCTGGGGCACCAGCGTCTTCGATTTCAGACTGGCCGTCGCCGCCACCATCCCGGTGACCGGCAGCGCTCCCGACGTCCACGGCCGGACCTTCTCCAACAGGTCGGGACGCCCGATCGCCGCGCCCGCGCGCAGGCCGGCCATGCCGTAGATCTTGGAAAATGTCCGCAGGATGACGATGTCCTTGTCCTGGGCAACCAAATCCGAGCACATGGGCGCCCCGGCGATGTGTATGTAGGCTTCATCCAGCAGCAGGACGCTGCCCGCCGGCTTGTTGGCCAGCAACCACTCGATCTCGCCCTTCGGCGTGAGCGTCCCGGTGGGATTATTTGGGTTACAGATGTAAATTAATCCCGCATCCGCGCTTGCCGCCGCCATTTTCTTCACGTCGTGCGCGTAGCTTGCGGTGAGAGGCACACGGATCACTTTGGTGCCGATGAACTGCGCGGCGCGCTCCGGCGCCTCGTACCCCGGATCGGCGGTGACGAACGGCCTGGTGGGCGAAGTGAACCCCAGCACCGCCTGATGCAGCGGCGCGCTGGACCCCGCGTAGGGTTGTACGTAAGCCGGTTTCAATCCCTCCTGTTCGGCCAGCAGTTCCTGGAAGCTGAAGGTTTCCTCGTAGAGGTATCTGCCTCCGTCCCTGGCCACCTTGTGGATGGCCGCCAGCGCTTCTTCGCATGGCCCCAGCGGGTTTTCATTGGCATTGATCTTCACCGCATCGGCGGGTATCCCTCCGCGGATGGCGGAGAGCTGCGCCATCGCCGGTTCGTTGTAGAAGGGCAGGGCTGCGCCTGCCGTGATCATCGCGGCCAGCCGCCCGAAACTCCGGCGCGAGAAGCCCCGCTTCACCAAATCGTCCTTCTGCTGCCGATTCAGACACACGTTCATGAGTACACCTTTCGAGCGACGCAGGTATTGCTCCTGCGCGCTGGCGGTTAGGATGTGTGGATCTTGAAGTTTCCCGTTCGCCCCACAGGATTCCAGTTTCGTTATCGTGCCGAACATTGGCACCGCTCGAAACCTGGAGCGAACGTCGCGCGCGGCGGCGCTGACGATTGTGATTAGATGAAGATTACCAGAGACTGACGGCGCTGTCGAATCAATTTATCTTATTGGAAAGATTATCTAGCGGGCGTGGATTCGTTCCACATCTTCGGCTTCGAGCCGGAGTTCCGGCGCGATCAACTGGCTTCCGGAGAGCGCCGTTCTGGCTACCCCGGCGTGGCCGTGGGCTCCCGATTTGGACAGGATGTGCACCACCTCGTGCGCCAGCACCCGTCCCAGGGCGCGCCCCAGCAGCACATCGGCGTGGGCAAAATCGCCGCCCGCCATGGCCGACCGGACCGCGGACGTCACCTTATCGCAGGCCACCTCGCTGAAAGGTTGCACCACGCCATCGGTAGAGTAGGTGAAGGCCATGGGTCCGCGCTCGTCGTACAGATATCCCACCGGATCCAGCACGCACTTGCCGGTGAAGCGCACCACCACCAGGTCGGTGAGCGTTTCCTCGGAAGCCTGGCCGCGCGAACGGAAATCGAAGCGCAGCGCGGTGTCCTTCATGATGCCCGCAAATTCCCGCTTCATTTCCGCCACGGATGGTTCAGACCGCGGTCCCTGGAAATCCAGCACGATCGTGATCCCCTCGCCAAAGGCCGAGGGCACGGCCAAACACGCAAACGCGCAAAACCAAACGAGGCGCATAGTGGAAGCAACAGAGCTTCGCCCCGGATTGTATCAAACGGCGGCCGCCGAGGCGAGGGCCCTTCCGCGATGCCCGCGCACGATCGCGACTCCCGTCACCACCGCGCACGCCAGCATGACGATGCGCACGTACACCGCGTAATGCAACGGCGGATCGCCCAGAATCTGCCGCAGCAGTCCGAATCCGGCGCTGGTCGTGCAAAATCCGAAGTACAGGCGCTCGCGCCAATTCCCCGCCATCGCGGTGAGCACCGCGAGCGCGAGGCTGACCGCCACGTAGACTCCCGCCAGAATCCAGGCGGAGGCGGGCGACGCCCCTCCCAGAGGGCGTACCACGGTGATCGCGCCATAGAGCGCGATCCCCAGGAACGCCACCGAGTGGACCAGCGCCACGATGGCGCGCTTCCGGTTGGTCAGGATGACGTAGCGATGCATGGAAACTGTTCAACACAGCCAGTTCAACACAGCCAGTTCAACACACGTGGATGCGGATCTCCAAATCGCCGTACTTGTGCTCGCGCGGGGTGAACCGTTCGCACCCGAGGTGCGCGGTTCCGGGTTTCCCGGCGCCCTGCAAGGATTGCGGGGCGGAGATCGGGCAAGGGCGCCATTACCGCGCCAGCCGCGCCGCTATGGCCTGCGCCAGGCTGACGAGCACCCGCTCGGTCTGCGGCGTATCCTGGTAGGCCGTCAGGCGAACGAAGAAAGGGCCGCGGCGAAACGTCAGGCTCTGACCATAGCTCCGGCCCGCATCGCCGATTTCCACGGGGCGGCTTCCGGCGGACGGCTCGGATTCGAAGATCGACGCGGCCCCGCGCGGCGCTTCCATCAGGTGGATATCGGCGACGGCCTCCAGGCTGTCGCCATAGCGGTAGTTCGCCGTGAGCGTGCGGCGGACCCCGGCACGCAGATACCGCTCGGCGTCGCCATCCACATATTTCCAGAGATCGGCGGCTTCAAAGGAACGCTCTTTCCCCGCCTTCGTCCATCCGGGCACGTCGCCGCTCTCCGGGAACCAGGACGCAGGTTTGGCCGCTCGTCTCATCAGGAGTTGGTTGGTCTTGGACCGGCTTTCGCCGGCGCTGGTGACATACACCGCCGGACGGTCCCGTACCGGGCACGCAAACTCACATGCGCCACAGCCGACGCAGTGCTCGGGATCGACGTAGGGCTGCCGGACCCGCCTGGTGTTCCCGGTGGCATCGGTCACCTCGGCCGATTGCAGGTAGACGGCCTTGGGCGAGGTGGGGCACCACTCCTCGCACACAATGCAGTCGGTGGCCATGGCCCAAGGCAGACATCGGCCGCGGTCGTAGAAGGCGGTGCCGAGACGGATCGGCGGGATGTCCGCGCCGGGCGCGGAGGGCGCCCCGGTCCAGGCTTTCTCCTTTGACGTAAACTCCCGGATCGCGCCGGTGGGGCATACCTCGCCGCACAGGGTACAACTGGGCTCGCAATATCCCACCCGCGGTACCAGCACGGGAGTCCAGATGCCCTCCCACCCGGCTTCGGTCAGTGCCGGATGCAGTGCGTTATTCGGGCACACCTTCATGCACTCGCCGCAGCGGATACAACGCGCCAGAAACGGCTTCTCGTCCAACGCCGCCGGGGGCCGGATCAGCCGCTCGTGCGGTTCCGCGGTCAGGCCGGTATTGGCGCGCAACAGGGGAAGCGTGACGGCGCCGGCTGCCAACCCGGTCAGCACCTTGCGCCGCTGGAGGTCGGCGCCCTCGATGGCGCCAGGCCCTTGAACCGGTGGAAAAAAGCGGAATTGAATCCCGCCGTCCGGGCAATCGCCGACGCAGTTCATGCACAGCACGCATTCGGCTTTACGCCACGGTACACCGGGGATGGGATCGTCCCCGCCCTGGCAATGAAGCAGGCAGCGGTTGCAATCCGCGCAATGGGCCTCGTGTTTCCGCAGACCCAGAATGGACCAGCGCGAGGCCAGTCCCAACAGGGCTCCCAGCGGGCACAACGCGCGGCACCATAAGCGTGTAATAAGCAGGTTGAGCGCCAGGATGACGATAAAGATCGCGCCGATCGGGAAACCCTGTCGGAAATACGCTTGCTTAAAGCTACTAACCGCGGTGACCGGCAGCGCGTAGTTCGATGACGGCAGAATGGAGAGCGCAAACGATCGTACAGATAGGGCGATGGGGTCAAGAAGTCCGACCAGCGCGCTGCCCAGGAAAGCCGCCACCAGCAAGGCGAAGAGCAGATAGTATTTGAAGGCCTGCCATGGTTTGTAGCGGTTGGAGGCTATGCGTTGCCGGCCCAGTTTTCTTTCCGACCGGATGTTACTAACCAGGTGGTGCAATGTCCCGAGCGGGCAAATCCAGCCACAGAAAAATCGTCCCAGAAACATCGTCGGGATGACGATCGCCAGGCTCCAGAGCAACCCGCGATAGAGCGCGTGCGTGGCCAGCGCATTGGCGATGGCGATCAGAGGGTCGGTTTCCAGAAAGTAGTTGCGATATCCGGTAAGACAAAGAAGGACCAGGAAGAGTCCGAGAAAAAGGGCCTGCGACAGCCGGCGCAGCCTGGGAAGGGTCAACCCTCTCCGAATACCCGCGGTCATTTGATGGCGACTCTGCGCCGGCTCAGCACGGGCTTGCCGTTCCCCGCGTCGGCTTTGGCCTGCAGGAGGAAGTCGCCCGGCGTGTGGGGCACGTCGAGATCGATGTAGAGTGTCGTCTGCCCCAGGCTGCCCACCTGGAAAGGCGCCTGCGCGCGCGCCGCCTCGCCGCCGCTGGCGGACAACAGCGATACGGTCACGCTGCCCGCGGCTGCCTGGTATTCGTCGTTCACCAGCATCACCTGGAATGTCTGCTTGCCCGCCGCCAGTTTCGGCTGCCAGAAGCTCAAGTACACGCCGAGCGGCGCAAAGGCGTGCGACATGTAGTCCCGGAAGTGCGGCTCGAGTTCCAGCTTCTCGACGTCGCGGAAGTGATCGGCCGTGTAGCCCAGCGGATCGCTGCTCATCAGGTACACGAAATGGAGCACGGCGGCGTATTGCCGGTAAGCGCGCCAGAACTCGGTGATGCCGGCCAGCAGGTAAGCGTTCAGTGCGAACCGGTCCTCGGCCGTGGCGTTCGCCGGCAACAGTCGCGGATAGAGATCCTTGGTCAGTTCGGTGGGCGAGCCATCGCGGTTCAGCCACGTCCACCCGTACTCATTCAGGATGAGAGCGTGGCCGGAGGGCGCTCCCGGGGCCTTGCCGTTAGGGCGCTCGAACGTGGTCATGCTGAACTCCGCTCCGCCGCGGCGTGCCATGCCGGAAAACTCGTAGGGATGATCTTCCACCGGGTCGTCCGGGCCTACCGGCGGGTTGTAGCTGTTTTCCCATGGCCGGTTGGAGAGGTCGAGAGCGCGCACCGCCGGGATGATCTTCTCGCCGAACATGGGATCGAAGGTCTCGTTGTTGGCGTCCCAGATGGCGACGCTCGGGTGATTCCAGTTGTCGCGCATCCACTCGCCGTATTCGCGGATCATCTGATCGGCGTCGAAGCGGACCTGGTTTTCGGCGCCGTGCCACGCTTTGCCGGTCCACACGAAGTACTCGTTCTGGATCAACAACCCGGCCTCGTCGGCGATGTCGAACCATTTGCCGGGTACCGGACCGATGCAGAAGCGGAAGGAATTCCAGTGCATCTCCTGGGGGATCGCGACCAGCAATTTGCGCACCCATTTCTCGTCCCACGGCAGAACCCCCGATTTGGGATCTTCGAAGAAGCGGTGCAGGGTGATATTGGAGCCGCGCATGAAATAGGGGCGGCCGTTGAGATAAGCGCGCTTGGTCGCGGTTTCGAAGTGGAACTCGCGCATGCCGAAGCGGGTGGCGGCGCTATCGCCGCCGGTGCCGGTTTCGAGCACGTAAAGGTTCGGCTGTTCCGGCGTCCACAACTTCGCGGCCGGTATGGCGATTTTCCGCGTGACGGTGCGCTCTTCGCCGGCCGCCAGCCGGAGTTGCATCGCCGGTGCGCTGGCCACGATGGCATCCGATTTCCATGCGTGCACTGCCTCGGTAAGCGCGAACGCCACCGGTTGCGCGGAATGGTTGCGCAGCTTCGTCTGCACCGTAACCGACTGCAGATCGCGGCTGGGCGCCACCTGCACCTCCGCGATAGCGGGATTGTCGCTCAGGGCGAGCGAGACGCTGTCATAGATGCCGGGCGTCCAGCGGTTCTTCTCGAAATCGGTGCCTGCCGAGACAGTGGAGGGCAGCACGCCCGGATGCGCGCCCACCCGCACCACGATCTCATTGGAACCCTGGCGCAGTTTGCCCGAGACGTCGAATATGGCGGCCGTGAAACAAGGGAGGTGCTCGCCTACCTGCTGGCCGTTCACCCATACGGTGGCGCCAAACTGCGCCTTGTCGATGCGTAGAGTCGCCACGCGGCGAACGGCGGCCACATCGAACCGGCGGCGATACCAGAACCAGTTGCGCTGCTGCCGCGAGACGCCGGCATTGGAAACCAACGCCGATGCGGGCGCCAGGCCGCGGGCGACACGATTCTGAATCAACTGGCGGCTCTCGAATTCGTCCACATCCTGGAAGCCGGGCACGGCCGAATGCGCCAGGCCCGGCACCGGCGCCTTGTGGGACCAGGCGGCGGGCAGGTCGCCGGCCTCAATGGAATCGGCGATGTCCCACTGCCCGTCCAGCGAGAGGGTTGTCCGTTGCGCGGTGCGCAGCGGGGTGGCGAGAACGGCCAGGGACAAAGTCAAAATGGCGCCACGGAGTCTCCGCCGATCAGCCATGTGCGACTCCATTGAATTCGTGCACCGCATCGAGCATCGCCACGATATTCTCCACCGGAGTCGCGGACTGAATGTTGTGAATCGGGTTGAAAACGAATCCACCGTTGGTTGAGAAGATCTCACAACGCCGCAGAACCTCTGCGCGCACCTGCTCCGGCGTTCCGAAGGGCAGCGTCTTCTGCGTATCGACGCCACCTCCCCAGAACGTGAGCCGTTCGCCGTACTGGCTCTTCAGCGTCGCGGGGTCCATGCCCTTGGCCGAGCATTGCACCGGGTTCAAGATGTCGAAGCCGGCGTCGATGAAGCTGTCGAGGAAGCGCACCACGCTGCCGCAGGAATGTTTGAAGCTCTTCCATGCCGTGTTGGCGTGGATCCAAGCGTTCACACGCTGGTAATAGGGCAGCCAGAGTTCTCGAAACGTGGCGTCGGAACAAAACGCCGAAGTCTGCGTGCCGAAATCGGTGCCGCAGACGAAGACCGCCTGCACGGCATCGCCCGCGCGCTGGTGGATGCGGGCCAGATTCGCCATGCCGATCTCACATTGCCGTTCGAAGATCTTATGGATGTAAGGGCGGCGCGAGCGCGTCGATACGTACCACTCGGTGATGTCGCGGATGCCCTTTGGGTTCGTCAGGAAAGGGCCCGGCACCAGCGCGATGTCGCCGAATGCCGTGCCGCCGAAGGTGGCGACCACGCCGCGGCCAGTGGAATTCGCCCAATCCACGCTGCGCGCCAGATGGTCGAGATCCGCGTCGGAGACGGGGCCGAATTCCTCCAGATTGTCGGCCGGATCGAGCTTGCTCTCGTCGAACGCCGGCTGGCGGACGATGGTGTCGAAGAACGCGCTGCCCAGCGGCATGCGCCCGCTGGGAGCGGCCGATGGATCGCCCTTGGGGAAAATCAGCATATCGCCGTTCGGTTCTTCGACGACGCGAAAGTTCCCGCCCACCAGAACGTCGAGCCCGCGAAAGCTCCACTCCTTCCAGTCTTCGTTGGGGAACCCGAACATGTTCTCGCGAGGGAAGACTCCCGCCGTGTCGATGCCCAGCGCCGCCACCAGGTCTTCGTCGATCCAACCCAACATTTGGTACGGCTCGTGCACTTTCACGGGGCGCTTCGCCAGGCCGAAGTAATCGCGCAACTGGGCAACCGAGCTCACGTGAATGCCGGTGACCGCCGTGCTGCCGAGATCGATCGGGATGCGGTCCGGCCGCTCGTGACGAAGCGTGGCGGCGAGGCGCCGGGCACTGGCGCCGGGCGCCGCGGATGCAATCGCATTTACGTTTTCCATTGCTGTTCGATCTCCTCGAGATTCTTGCCCTTCGTCTCGGGCGTGAACTTCCATACGAACCACACGGTGCAGGCGCACATAAGAGCGTAGATCCAGAACGCCCCGGCCGCCGTGAATGCCTTGACGAGCGAAAGAAACGTCAGCGTGATCAGCAGGCAGGCGAGCCACAGCGCAACCGTTGCCAGCGACATCGCGCGTCCTCGAATGCGCGTGGGGAATAGTTCCGAGATCACCACCCATACACCTGGTCCCATGCCGAAGGAGAAGCACGCGACGTAGCAGAGAATCAAGGCCAGGACGCTGGAGGGTGTTACGGAGCCCGCTCGAAAGACGAAGCCCAGCGCGGTTAACGATAGTCCCATGCCCGCGGCCGCCGAGATGAGCAGCACTTTGCGTCCCAGGCGGTCGATGGTGAACAGCGCGACAACGGTGAAGACCAGGTTCATGGCGCCCACCAGAACGTTCGCCCACAGCGCGGCGGACGTGCTGGCCGCGCCCGCCTGCTCGGTGAAGATGATGGACCCGTAGTACAGCACCGTGTTGATGCCCGTGACCTGCTGCAGGATGGCGAGCGTAACGCCGATGGCTAGCGGGCGGCGCAAGCCTTTGGCGAGCAACTGGCGCAACGAACCGCTCTCTTCGGCAACCGCGCGGGCGATCTCGCGCAGTTGCGACGGTGGCTCGCCCAACCTCGCCAGGATGTGGGCGGCTTCGTCGAGCCTGCCTTCTTTCACCAGCCAGCGGGGGCTTTCGGGCACGAAGAACAGAGCGCCGAAAAACAACAGCGAGGGAAGCGCGGCGGCGGCGAACATCCACCTCCAGCTTTCATCGCCCAGACCGGCCAGTGCCCACCCCACCAGGTACGAAACCAGAATGCCCAGTACGATGGCCAGTTGATTCATGCTCACCAGACGCCCGCGGATGGCCGCGGGAGAGACCTCCGCGATATAGAGCGGGGCCAGCATCGAAGCGATCCCGATGGCCACACCCGCAACCACCCGCGCGGCGACAAACTCGCCCAGTCCGTTGGGCAGCGCAGTGGCTACCGAGGAAAGCGCAAAGATCACCGCGGCGAGGAGCAGAACGATCTTGCGGCCGAAACGGTCGCTGAGCGCGCCGGCTACTGCCGCGCCCAGCGCGCACCCGGCCAGCAGGCTTCCAGCGGCGAATTCGGTTTCGACCTCCGTCCACCGAAAGTGCCGGCGAAGAAAGACGATGGCGCCGTTGATGATGGCCGTGTCGAAGCCGAACAGGAATCCACTCAACGCCGTGACCGACGAGATGCGGTACGAATAGCCAAGGGTTTGCATTCGGGCATCCGGCATGACTGGAATCACCAGACCTTCAGTTTCAGGCGCCCCTGCCCCGGGTCTTCGAAAGGTCCGGCGGAAGGGGCGGCCGCCTTTCGCTTCTTGCCGAAATAGTCGCTGTCGATGACCAGGCGCGAGCCATCGGCGTTTTCGTACCCAAGCCCCGGAATCTTCGCCTTCCCCAAGAGCTCGCTATCCACCAGCCTGGTGGCGGCAGTCCGAACCTCGGCGGCTATGTTCAGTTGAAGATACACCCTGTCGCCTTCCTCCACTACTAAGGGTTTGGGGTTCGCTTCGGACAGGTTGAGCGCGCCGTCCTCCTGGAAATAGGCGCGCGCACCCGCAAAATACACGTTGCCTCCCGTCTGCAGCGGGTAATCCCGGTGGTTGTAGACCCACAACCCGTAGCCGCCGAAGCGCAGCGGGTTGCCATCGGCCTCGCCGCCGCCGGCAGGTGGCGCGCCATTTCCCACGAAGATGTTGTTGTAGAACCGGTCGTCGCCTCCCATGATGCTGTTCAGGCCGGCGAGCGCCGTGGAGTGCGCCTTATGGTACGGCGTCGAGCGCCGGGGTTCGGGCCGGCTGAGGATTCTTCCGGTCATCAGATTGTGCGCATAGGCTCCGCCCTCGGACATGTCGTTCAGGCTCAAGCCGGAGAGGAAGAGATTGTTGTCCACCAGGAATGGCCCGTGGTCCACTTCGACAAACAGGTCGTCCGTGCTGTTGTCGTAGAGCAGATTGCCCGTGATCCGCGTGCCCTGGGCCATCCAGTCCATCCACAACCCGCGGCCGGCGTTGTGGATGCGGTTGCTCCGGATGACCACGTCGATCGCGCCGTGCAGTTTGATGCCCGCCATTTCCGCGCCGGTGAACTGCCGCTTGGTCCAGATGTTGTAGATGTGGTTGTTTGAGATCTGGCTGAACACGGCGCCGAGACTTCCCACAATCCCGGCCTGCTCACAGTTGAAGATGACGTTGTTGCGTACGATGTGGGACCCGATCTTTTCTCGCGACCAGCCGGCTTCGAGCGCACGCACAATGACTTCGTTGTAATGCGTGGCGCCATCCTTCCGCGGATCGTTGATCCAGACATTGTGGCCGGTCTTGCGGTCCTTGCCCAAGCTGATGCCCACGCATTTGGAGTCGCTGATGACGTTGTTCTCGATGATCCAGCCCTGGCTCCAGTGGGTGCCGATGAGTCCGATCTGCTCGGCGGTCGGGGCCGCCCATTGGGTAGCGGCCTGGCTCATGTGAAAACCGCGCACCGTAATATAGTCACGGCCCGGCTGGTCCGGGTAGAAGCAACTGTCGCGCACGTTGATCTCCACCAGTTCCCGGTTGGGGTTCTTGTCGTGGAAGTTGGCGTAGATGTAGGTATTCTTGTCGTCGCTTTCGGTGAACCAGACCCATGTGGAACCCTCGCGATCCCGGATGTCGGGCGCCGGCTGCGGATTCAGCACACGCTCCAGGAGGTGCGTCTCCCACAGGGATTTGCCGTTGAGATAGACCTCGCCAGTGTGGTGCGGCCGTCCCTTGTCCGTGAACCAATCCCCGGCGATCGGGTCTTTGTAGGGATTGTAGCCGCCAAAGAAGGATGTCGGCAGCGTCGCCTTCCACACGCCGGGCATGAATGGCTTCCAGTCGCGGATCGCCTCCGACCCCTTGATCACGGCCTTCTCGCCGGGAGCCGCCTGGTAGACGATCCGCTTCGTGTCGGACTCGCCTCCGCGCGGCGGTGTCACGCGTTCGCGGTAGGTCCCCTCATGCACGGTGATCGCATCACCGGGTTGCGCGAGCGCGGCCGCGGCGGAAATCGTCCTGTACGGTCTGGACGGCGAGCCGTCGTTGCTGTCGTTTCCGTTGACAGAGACATGGAGTTCCCTGGCATACGCGGCTTGACCCAGCAGCACCAGGAGGAGCGCCGCGGCGGGCGGAGTGGTTCGCATCGTCATGACTCAGTCCTAGGTTACTTCCTTTGGCCTCGACGCCCGGAGGCGGGGCAAAAATGCGCCACTCGACGCCTCCGTAGCGCTTGAGCCCCATGTTAACCTCTCGCACCGCATGCGGTCACCCCAAAACGCTGGTTCGAGACGCTGCGAGAAAATGCTCAAAGAGCCGGAGGCGTGAGAGGCTGATCCGGGTTGGCAGGTACTGTCTGGACTTGCGGCTCTTCAGGGCCGGGTTGAGGCGCCGGCGGCTTGTTCAGCA
>OBLW0100004031.1_pt1 | contig 11295 bp, 8 predicted proteins | sample 1520161 | NCBI WGS metagenome assembly OBLW01 (sample SAMEA3539309, study PRJEB22396) | soil metagenome | biome: tundra; feature: field; material: soil | place: USA | collected 2010-05 | depth 0.15 m
CCAGCCAGGCGCTGCCGCCCTATCGGAGCAAGGAAGGCGAGATCGGCTACAAGCTTAAGCTGCAGAAGCTGAATTTTTCGGCCACGCTGTTCCGGATCGATCGGCCCTTCGCCAGCTATGTCACTGGCGTCGTGAACTCCATCTGCGGTGTGCAGTCGGGAACGGCGAACTGCCAGCAGTTCGAGATCACCGGCACGCAGCGGAACTATGGCGCCGAGGCCATGCTTTCGGGCAGACCCTTTCCCCGCCTGATGATCACGGGCGGCTTGGTAGTGTTGGACCCAACCCTTACCGACACCGGGATCGCCGCCACCAATAACAGGCATTTCGTAGGTATGCCGGCCTATAAGGGCAATGTTCTAGGCGAATATCAATTGCCAGTATTAAAAGGCGTGTTCCTGAGTTTCGACTGGCAGCACGTAGGGCGCCGCCCGATGGATGACATCAACAGCGCTTACGCGCCGCAATACAACACCTTCGACATCGGCCTCCGATATACCCGGAGGATGTTCGAAAAGCTGACGACTACGTGGCGCGTCACGGCCAACAACATCTCGGATGTGCACTACTGGTCGACTCTGGGTCCAGGCGGCATTACGGGGCAAAGTACCGGGAGCTATCTCGGCCATCTGGGCGAGCCCCGCCTGGTTTTGGTATCGATGCGGGTGCAGTTTTAGAATGAGGGAATATGCGTCGGAACAAACTGGTGTGCGTGTGGCTCGCCGCTCTCTCTCTCGTGCCGGCAGCCCTCGCCCAAAGCACTGGATGCGTACCCATGATCCCGCAGCAACTCATCATTTATCGGGCCGGTAGCCTGACCCGCGCCTTCAACCCGCTCGTGGCGAAATTCACCTGCGAGACGGGAATCCAGGTAAAGGATAACCCGATGGGCAGCGTGGACGCGGCGCGGCAGATCACCGCGGGAGGCAACCCATGCGATCTCTACGCGCCCGCGGACTACCTGGATATCGATTTGTTCCTGAAGCCCGCCGGGTATGCCGGCTTCAACATCGTCTTCGCCAAGGGGAAGATGGTTCTGTTATATTCCACGACCAGCGTCACTGAGAAGAAGCTACCCCCGATCGTGGCTCCCGGCGGTCAGCGGTTCGATCCACCCGCGTCTGTTCCCAATGCTGTCGGGAACTGGTATGAGATTCTGACGATGCCTGGCGCGGTCATCGGCGGAGGTCACCCGTTTCTCGATCCCGGCGCGTACCGGCTCGACTTGATCTTTCAGCTTGCGGCGGAGTATTACCGGAAGCCCGGCCTATATAACAGTTTGTTGCAGCATGTGACGATTCCCGGGCCGGTTCGCGCGGGCGCCGTTCTCGGCAAGCAATTCGACTTTCAGTTCATCTACGAGCACAACGCGCGAGCCATCGCGGCTGAGAATCCGGATCTACGGTACGTGGGCCTGCCGGACGAAGTCAACCTGTCAAACCCCGCCATGGACATCTGGTACCGGCAGCACGCCTCGATTACTCTCCCCGGACTGGGCAGCCCGAGCGCGCCCCGTGCGGTAACGGTTCCGGCCGCCCGCGTCGCGTGGGGGATCACGATTCTTAACAATGCCCCGAATCCGGCCGCCGCCGTCAAGTTCCTCGAGATGCTCTTGGGCCGGGACGGCACGGCTATGCTGGAAGCCAACGGCCCCTCGCCGCTCTCCCCGGCAGTCGTTAGTTCGAGCGACTACCGGAATCTCCCCGAGCCGCTGCGCCGGCTTGTCCGACAACTGGCAACTTCGCAGTAGGTCCCGGCGGGGCATCAAGCGACTTGCTCAGCCACGAGTCCCTCACTACAGCCGAGGTAACGCTCATATACCGGCTGCGGGTGCCGGGTTTTGTAAACAACCGCCAAAAGCAGCAAACCTATAAGGACAATTGCGACCAAGACCCAGAAAAATCCACGGTAATTCATGATTCCACTCCTTCGGCCCAAGGGCTGGAGGACCAGTCCGGAACGCCGCAAGCCACGGCGCCCGGTCCGCCGCAGGATCTCGGCGGAACAGCCGGCCGGAGTCAGCTCTCCCAGCCACCGCCGAGACTTCTGTAAATCTCGACCAGGCTCAACAGTTCGACGAATTGAGCGTCAGCCAGGCCCAGTTCGGCGTTAAAGGCATTGGTTTCGTTAGTCAGCACTTCCAGGTAGCTGGCCGCGCCACCCCGATAACGCACGTCGGAAAGCCGCGCCGCATCCTGTGCCGCAACGACCAACTCGTACTGATGCTGCCGGAACTCATGACTCTTCTGGTAGCCAACCAGCGCGTCCGAGACGCCGCGAAAGGCCTGCTGGATCGTCTGCTGATAACTCAGAACGAGTTCTTTCGTTCGTGCCTCGGCCAGTCGTACACCGGATTTGATCCTGCCGCCGGCAAAAATGGGTTGTGCGAGCGACCCGCCGAGGTTCCATAAGCCCGCCGGGCCGGTCAACAGGCTGCTGAGGGCAGCGCTCTGGAATCCGCCGTTCGCGGTTAATGTGATTTGCGGAAAGTAAGCTGCCCTCGCTACTCCAATCTGAGCGTTCGCCGCCATCAGCTGTGCTTCAGCGGCGCGGATATCGGGTCGTCGCTCCAGCAAACGGGAGGGAATTCCGGCCGGAACCGCTGGCAAATGCGGCTGCTCACTCAGCTCCATGCCGCGTGCAATCGGACCGGGGTTATTTCCCAGAAGCGTGCTGATGAAGTTCTCCTGTTGCTGAATACGCCGTTCCAGGTCAGGGATGCTTTCCGCCGCTATCGCGACCAACTGCTCCGCCTGCCGCACGTCGAGCATGGTGGCGGCTCCGCCGGTTGCCAGGGTTTGCGTGAGTTTCAATGAATCCTGGCGCGAAGTCAGGGTACGGCGCGAGATTGCCAGCTGGAGGTCGAGGGTTCGAAGCTGAAAATAGGAAGCCGAAACGTTGCTGACAAGCGTACTGATCACCGCGCGGCGCGCCCACTCGGTGGCCAGCAGGCTCGCGCGGGCTGATTCGGTTGCTCGGCGATACCTGCCCCAGAAATCGAGTTCCCAGGCGAACGAGCCTCCGATTGAGCTCGCGTTGGTTTCCATCTCGGGGAGGGGCTTTTGCCGCGCGCCGCGCTGATTCCAGGCAGATGCCCCGGCGCCGACGGTTGGCAACTGGTCGGCCCGAGTGATGCCTAACTGCGCTTGCGCCTCCAGGACTCTGGCGGCCGCAATCTGAATATCATAGTTCTGCTTCAGCGCAGTCCGGATCAACTCCTGGAGCTGTGGATCCTGAAACACCTCCGCCCATTTCTGATCTCCGAACGACTGCTCGCCAGATTGCGGCTGCGGCGCGCCGGCCGCGGCCTGGGTCGCCTGAGGCGAAGCAGCTTCCTGGTGCGGAGCGCCGCGGTAGGTAGCCGGGGCGTCAATCTTCGGCCGCCGGTAATTCGGCCCGACCGTGCATCCGCACGTGAAGGCCGCCAGGACGAGGAGAGGGAAGAATAGCTTTTTCATGTTAGTCGCCCTCCGCTGGAGCCGGTTCGCAGACTTTTGCAGAACCGTGCGCCCGTTTTCTCAAACCCGCCAAGCGTTCCACGATTACGTACAGCGACGGGATAATGAAGATAGCGATGGCTGTTGCGGCGAACATCCCGCCGATCACGGCCGTCCCCATGATCTGGCGGGCGACGGAACCTGCGCCCGTCGCGATGAACAATGGCACGCAGCCGAGGATGAATGCAAAGGACGTCATCAGAATCGGCCGTAGCCTCAGCCTCGCTCCTTCGAGCGCCGCCTCAACGAGCGGCTTGCCTTTGTCGTACTCGCTCTTGGCGAATTCCACGATCAGGATAGCGTTCTTCGCCGCCAGGCCAATCAACATCACGAGCCCGATCTGCGAGTAGACATCGTTCTCGACCTGCACCATGAACGCCGGGAAGATCATCCCGAGCACGGTACGGCGCAGCCACAACAGTCCGAAGGCGCCGAACAGCGCCACCGGCGTGCTCAGCAACACGCCAAACGGCAGTGACCAGCTTTCATAAAGCGCCGCCAGGATCAGAAACACGAAAACCAGCGATATGGAGAAGATGACCCAAGAAGGCAGACCCTCGCGCGCCTTCTGTTCCTGACGGGACATGCCCATGTAATCGAAGCCCATTTCCGGCGGCATCGTTTGATGGAAGACTTCTTCCAATGCCGCCGTGGCCTGGTCCGAGCTGTAGCCGGGCGCCGCGTTCCCGATGATCTGGGCCGCCGAATACTCGTTGAAGCGCATTTTGAATTCCGGGCCGAACCGCGACTCGTATCTGGTCAGCGCGGAAAGCGGAACCATCTGCCCACGAACGTTGCGCACATAAAACTGCCCAATGTTGTCCATGCTGGCGCGATAGGGTGCTTCCGCCCCCACATATACCTGCCATGCGCGGCCGAACTGGTTGAAGTAATTCACGAATTGGCCGCCCATGAAAGCCTGCAGCGAGCCATAGACATCCATCAGATTGATGCCCTGCTTCAAGACCTTCTCTTTGTCCACGTACACGTATTTTTGCGGGGTGCTGGGTATGTAGGTGGTTGTCACCATGCCGAATTCAGGGCGTTTGCGGGCGGCGTCCAGGAACTTATTCAGGTTCTTCACCAGGAATTCGGAATCGGCGCCGGAGCGGTCCTCAAGTACAAACTGAAATCCGCCCGACGTGCCGACTCCCGCAATCGCCGGCGGCGAGAAGGCGAAGACCGTGCCTTGCGGAAGCGTAATCAGCTTCAGGTTCAACTTCGCCTTGATCACCTGATACTGCTCTTCGATCTTTTTTCGGTCTTCCCACGGCTGCAGAGTCACCCAGAAGAATGTGCTATAGGTGCTGCGGGTGAGGCTGAGGAGACTGAATCCGACGGCGGTGGTGCAGTGCTTGACGCCCGGAGTGCCCATCACCACCTCTTCCACTGCGCGGGCTGCTTCCGCCGTGGCCTGAATCGACGAAGCTTCGGGCAATTGCATCTGGATGTACATGTATCCCTGGTCTTCGTCGGGGAGAAAGCTTGTCGGCAACAATTTCGCAAAGAAGCCGCCAGCGACGGCAAAAACCGCGAGCGCCACTACCGCCAGGGCGCTTTTTCGAACCAGGCCGCCCGAGATCCGCAGGTAGAAGCTGCTGCCTCTCGCAAAAACACGATTGAACCAATCGAAAAACCTGGCCAGGGGTCCATGCGTGTGTTTCCTGGGCCGGAGCAGCATGCCTCCCAGCGCGGGGCTTAACGTGAGCGCATTGAATGCCGAAACGATCACCGAGATGGCGATGGTCAACGCGAATTGCTGATAGAGCCGGCCGGTGATTCCGGGGATGAAGACCGTAGGCACGAACACCGCAGAGAGCACCAGAGCGATACCAATCACCGGACCGGTCAGCTCATCCATCGCCTTGCGGGACGCATCTTTCGGAGAGAGACCTTCTTCGATGTGCCGCTGGATGCCTTCGACCACGACGATCGCGTCGTCCACGACAAGACCGATCGCCAGCACTAATCCGAACAGCGAGAGGGTGTTGACCGAGAAACCGAAAAGGGGAAACACGACGAAGGTCCCCACCAGCGAGACGGGCACCGCCAGCATGGGAATAATGGTCGCGCGCCAGTCTTGCAGGAAGAGGTAAACCACCAGAATCACCAGAACAAAAGCGATCGCCAGCGTGATGACGATCTCGTTCATGCCGGCTCTTACGGCATCGGTAGTGTCCAGCGGGATTGTGTAATCCAGATCCGGCGGGAAGCTCGCCTTCATTTTGGCCATGAGCTTCCGGACTTCTTTCGCCGTTTGCACCGCATTGGAACCGGGCAACTGGTAAATGCCCATGGCCGCTGTGGGCTTGCCGTCGAAACGGGTGACCACATTGTAATCCTGCGACCCCAGTTCGACGGAGGCAACATCTTTCACGCGCACCACACCCCCGTCCGGACTCACGCGCACGACAATGTCGCCGAACTCTTCCGGCGAGGTAAGCCGGCCCTGGGCGCGTACCGCGTAAGTGAACTGCTGCTTTCCAGCGGTGGGTTCGCCTCCCACCTGGCCGGCCGGGTTGACTATATTCTGCGCCTCCACTGCGAGGACTACGTCGCCCACCGTGACACCCAGCTTCGCGAGCCGGTCGGGCTTCACCCAGATCCGCATGGCGTAGGGCCCGGCGTAGATCTGGGTCTGACCCACACCGTATGAGCGCGCCAGCGGATCGTTCAGATTGATGTAGGCGTAGTTGGCCAGGAAGTTCGAATCGTGAGTGCCCTTCGGTGAGTACAGGGAGATCACCATCATGGGGGACGTCAGGGACTTCTTCACGTCGATCCCGATAAAGTTCACCACGGGAGGAATCTGGCCATTCGCCAATTGCTGGCGCGACTGGGTGAGAATCAAGTCGGTGTTCGGGTCGGTCTTGAGGTCGAAATCGACCATCAGGGCTGTACTCGAGTTACTTGCTGAGTTCAGCGAATACATGTAGTCCATGTTGTCCACCCCATTGATCTGCTGCTCGATCGGGGTGGCCACGGCCTTCTCCATGGTCTCGGCATCGGCGCCCGGGTTCAACGCCATCACGCGTATTTCGGGCGGCGCGATATCCGGGAACTGCGCGACAGGCAGGTTGACGATGGTGATCGCGCCGACGATCACCATCAGAATGGAGATGACAATGGCGACGATCGGACGCCGGATGAAGAATTTCGACATGGCTTACCGTCCCTTCGCCTGAAGATTCGCCGCCTTCGGAACGACGAGCGTTCCTTCCTTGACGTTCGCCACGCCTTCCACAACCACATGGTCGGCCAGAGTCAACCCTGCGGTAATCACCCACATGGGTCCTACCTTCTCCCCCATCTTGACCGCGCGAAACGTCGTCTTCTTGTCGGCGGTCACCAGCACGACCTGGTAGCCTCCCTGTAGTTCCTTTACGGCGCTCTGCGGTACCAGTAGCGCGTTTTTTCTGGTGCTCGTCTGGATCCGTATTCGCGCGAACTGGCCCGGGCGCAGGATATTGCCGGGGTTAGGGAATGCCGCGACCAGGCGAATGGTGCCGGTGCTGGTGTCTACTTGCCGGTCCGTCATCAGGATTTTGCCCCTGTGCGGGTATACAGTGCCATCGGCCAGGATCAGCTCCGGTGAGCTATCGAGGAGGTCGATCGCCTGGCCGGTGGAGGTGATGTGCTTCGCCCGGAGATACTCCTGTTCGCTCACGGGGAAGTACACTTTGATCGGATCGACCTGCGAAACCGACGTAAGGGGTACAGGAATGGTTGGTCCCACCAGGTTTCCCATCTGGACAGTCGCAATGCCGGCCACGCCATCGATCAGCGAGGTGACCTTGGTCCAGCCGAGATTGAGTTCTGCCCGTTCCACCGCGGCCTGGTTGGCTTCCACCGCGGCTTGAGCGGAAAGGATTGCGGCGTCGGCAGACTGCACTGCGGCCCGGGCGGACTCGACCCCGGCCTGAGTGGCGCGTTTGACCTGGAGCTCGGTGTCTAACTTCTCTTTGGGCACGGCTCTTTGTGCCACCAGGGGTGTATCGCGTTCGACATCGAGGATGCTCTTTTCCAGTTGCGCTTCCGCCTGGCCAAGCTCGCCCAGGGCGCGGGCGCGCTCACCCCTGGCGCGCGCCAGCTCGCCGTTGGCGCGGGCCAGCTCACCCTTGGCGAGGGCGAGCCCCGCCTGGTACGACCTCGGATCGATCTCGAAGAGCACCTGCCCTTTTCGGACGGCGGAGCCTTCTTTGTAGGGTTGGCCGACGAGGTAGCCCGAGACTTGGGGACGGATCTCGGCGTTGACGTAGCCGTCCATGCTCGCAACCCATTCGCTCTGGACCGCGACGTCCTGCTGAATGGGCGTCGCAACCAGGACCTCGGGGGCCGGCAGCTTGATTTCCGCGTTACCGTTGTGGCACCCAGTGAGTGCCAGGATCGGGACGATCAGCAGCACGCACGCCAGGAGTGCCGGCTTGATACCGGGGCGGATCCTCAGACCTTGATGCGGACTTGTAACGGCGCGATTCGTACTCATATCTCTCGCTTCCCACCTTTCAGCGTCGATGTGCATCATCACGTTTCTCGAATGCCGTTTCCTTGAGGGGAATATTCAAGCGATCGAGCAGATAACCGGAAAACGGACCCCTGCCTCGAAAGCGAGCGCCCAACCGGTGCAGCCACGAGAGGGCGTTCTCCCCTTCCGCGTCCGCAAATGTGAGATCCGCAACCTCGATCTCCAGCGGCTGGGAGCTGTTGGTTCGCAACACGGTGCTTCTCAATTCGTCCACCCACGGACCCACCAGACGGCCCTCGAGCTTGAGGACGACCTTGTCGGTAGTAGTGGCGGTGATTCTCAGCACGCCATTGAAGTGGCACGTACCGGTCCAAAAGGCCGTGGGCTGCAAGCGACTGGCATTAGGCCACTTACCAGAGGCGCGGCGGCGAACTGCCGAAATTGTCTTGACTCAATGCAGACACTGTTTCAATATCGACAGTAGACAGGATAATGGGAGACGATTTTCTGAATCCGTCCGGTGGGAGTGCCCGATACCGCACTCTGCTCCGGCTTTTCGACGCCGCGGCCTCCGAACCGAACTTGCAAGCCGTATTGCGCGGAGGATCGAAAATACTGTCCACCATTCTTTCGTTCCGGTTTCTCGCGTTGCTGCTCCTGGATGAAAAGCGTGGCGTGGTGAGGTTGCGGGCTCTGGACATGGACTCCGGAGATTCGTCGATCGATATCGGCACGGAAGTGCCGCTCGAGGGGACTACTGGCGGCCTCGCGATCGAGGAACAGCGGCCGGTATTTCTCGAAGACGGACGATCGGAGTTGCAGAGATTTCCAAGGCTCGCAGCCCTAGTGAAAGACGGTCCGATTCCTGGCATCTACGCGTTTCCTGTTTCCACGGCGAACCGAAAACTTGGCGTCCTTGTGGTAGCCGCCGAGCCAGGGACGTTTCGTGAAGACGATGTCGAGCTGATGGGTGGTTTGGCGTCCATTCTGGCAGCCACGTTGGATGGTTCCCTGGCGCTCGAGGCGGCCAGCGAATACCAGCGCGACCTGGTGCACGACCGCGACCGGTTGAAGCTCTTGCTGGAGATCAACAATCACATCATGTCGCACCTGGAAATGAATGACTTCTTCCGGGCGGCCTCGGCCTCGATTCGACGATTCTTCGGTAATGACGCCACGGGCTTTTGGCTCCTGGACGAGCAATCCAAACGATTGAACTGTGCGGTGATCGATTTTCCCTCAGGCCGTAACGTGCCAGCGAGCATTGATATCCCCGAGGTGTCGGAGCAAGTGATGGAGAAGTTGCGGGCGCGCGCACCCGTGGTCGAGACGATGGCCGATCTCGAACGGCAATTTCCGCCGGCTGTGTGCGCACCAATCCGATCGGAATCGATCGTCTGCCTGGCACACGTTCCATTGGTTGCGCCTCGCGGTCCAATCGCGGTCATGTCGCTTGGAAGCCGCCGCGCCAATGCGTTCTCGCAGGCAGATCTGGATATGTTGACACAGGTCGCGACGCAAATCGCCATGGCGCTGGATAATGCGCTTACCTACGGACGCCTGAGCGCCTCACGGAATCAGCTCGAAGATCAGCGCGTCTATCTTGAATCGGAACTGGTTTCGGAATCGGGTTTCGACGACATCATTGGCTCCAGCGCGGCGCTGCGTAAACTGCTGAATCAGATTCCCATCGTCGCCCCGACGGACGCCACGGTTCTGATTCACGGGGAAACCGGCACCGGCAAAGAGTTGATCGCACGCGCGATTCACAGGCTCAGCTCGCGTTCGAATAAGACCTTTGTCCGTTTGAACTGCGCGGCCATTCCTTCCGGACTCCTGGAAAGCGAACTGTTCGGCCATGAGAAAGGCGCATTTACAGGGGCTCTGACGCAAAAGCACGGCCGATTCGAACTCGCGGACCAGGGCAGCCTCTTTCTCGACGAGATCGGCGACATCAGCATCGACCTTCAGCCGAAACTCCTGCGGGCAATTCAAGAGCACGAATTTGAGCGGCTCGGCAGCCCTCGGACCATTCACGTCGACGTTCGTTTCATCGCGGCTACGCATTGCGATCTGCACAAAATGATTCACGAAGGATCTTTTCGCGAGGACCTGTTCTATAGGCTCAATGTTTTTCCCATCGAAGTGCCACCCCTGCGCGAGCGCCCCGAAGACATCCCGCTTCTCGTGCAGTATTTCCTCTCGCGTTTTAGCCGCCGGATGCGGAAGTCCATCACCAGCATCCCCCGCGAAACCATGGACGCCCTCATGAGTTGGGATTGGCCGGGCAACATCCGCGAGTTGGAAAATCTCATTGAGCGCGCCGTGATTCTGACGTCTGGCGATAAGCTGACTGTTCCGATCGCCGAGTTGCGTCCTTCCAGGGTACCGGCGGCGCCGCTGCTGACCTTTCGCGACAGTGAACGAAACGCGATCATTCATGCCTTGAAAGCTGCCAAAGGCAAAATTTCAGGTAGGGAAGGCGCTGCCCAGCGGTTGGGGCTGAAGCGAACGACGCTGCACACCAAGATGCGCAGGCTCGGCATTACTGGAAGCGCATATCGCGGATAAGAAACGTCCGAGAGCCAGGATACTGCCGCGCCTGGGTGGCTTCATGCGGCCAGTTTCCCCTCGACAGTATCCATCGCCGCTTGAACGTCATGCAGTTCCTGGCAGTGTAGACAATATCCAGCCCACGGCAGAGCCGCGAGGCGTTTCGGAGCGATCGCCTCCTCGCAGTCGAGGCATGTCCCAAAGTCGCCGTGTTCGATACGCTTAAGCGCCGCGTCGATCTGCGCCAGGTTCTTAGTCTCGCGTTCCAGAGTGCGGGCCGCGAATTCCCGTTGACCTGCGAGTTGCACTGTCTCGATCTGTTCGTTGGATTGGACAATCCAAAGGTCCTCACGCCGGAGCGACTGACCCACGATGTCATCGCGCTTAGCCATGAGTAACTTCCTGAATTCACTTACGTCAGCTTCTTTCATCACGGCGACCTCTCATCTGTGGCACCGATTGAGTGCCGGCTTCCGGCGATTGTTTCAGTCCGGGTTCTGCGCGTAATAAAGCACGGCGGTTACCAAATTCCTGGGGGCTCTGCCAAAGGCTTTAGTCGCGCGAGATGATTACCTGTTCGGCACGCGCCGAAGCAACTGCTGAGATTCGGCACGCACTGCACCGGATGGGCAGTGCCGCCCGTGGGCCAGGCGTCGAGAGGACCCGCCGAAGAAAACCGCCTGGCGAAGAAATCGTGTATGATCGGGCCTGTGGGAGCTTCGTCTAACGAACTTTATGAGGCTGTTGTGGCGCTCTCCCGGAGTATTGCGGGCCGGACCG
>OBLW0100004032.1_pt1 | contig 11290 bp, 10 predicted proteins | sample 1520161 | NCBI WGS metagenome assembly OBLW01 (sample SAMEA3539309, study PRJEB22396) | soil metagenome | biome: tundra; feature: field; material: soil | place: USA | collected 2010-05 | depth 0.15 m
TGTGCTCTTCCGATCTTGGATTTACACTGACTGGCGCGGCGCATACGACATCGCCGCCATCGCCAAATACGTCGACCTGGTCTGCCTGATGACCTACGATCAGCACACACGATGGACCATGCCCGGACCGGTCGCCGGCTGGCAATGGACCGTCGACAATCTCAACTACGCTCTTGAAACAGTGCCAAAGGAGAAGCTTTCGCTGGGCATTCCACTCTACGGCTATCACTGGTATACAGGCGCTCCCACGAAAGACACTACCACCGGCGTAGAGAAGCCCAACCCAACCGCCGACTACATTGGCACGCCCAATGCCCTGCAACTTGCCGAGGCCTACAACGGCGCTATCCAATGGGACGCGGAGGATCATAGCGCCTGGTTCTACTTCACCCGCGACCAGATGCGCGAATGGATTTTCTTCACCGACCTGCACACGTTCAAAGACCGCTACACATTGATCCAGCAGAAGAACATTCAGGGATTCTGCTCATGGGTGCTCGGAGAAGAAGACCCCGCGATCTGGACATTTCTCCCTCAGCGGCACTGAGGCAGAACTCAAAAACCGTCAGGAAGGCGGAAGACATGCCGTATTTCCTCGGCGTAGATGCCGGAGGCACTAAGACCGAATTTCTCCTCGGCGATGAAACCAGCGTGCTGGGCAGGGTGCGCACGGGAACCATCAAGCGCATGAAGGCCAGCGAGGAGACTGTGGAGGCTAACCTCGCCGACGCGCTGCGCCGGCTCACTGACGCGACCAGCATCTCAATGCAATCCGTCGCTCGATGCTGCATCGGCACGGCCGGTAACACCGTTCCGCTGGTTGTCGACTGGCTGCGCAATGCTTTTGCGCGACACGTCGGCGGTGAACTGATTCTGATGGGCGACGTCGAAATTGCACTCGATTCCGCGTTCTTTGGCAAGCGAGGCATCGTCGTCCTTGCCGGCACGGGCTCAAATGTCGCAGGCCGCACCGCGAGCGGCGTCATCGTCACCACGGGGGGCTGGGGGCCCGCGATGGCAGACCAGGGCTCAGGACACTTTATCGGACTGGAAGGCCTGCGCCGCGGCTTTCTGGCCATCGACCAGCAGCGCCCTACACGCCTGATTGATGTCGCGCAGGCTCATTGGAATCTTGCGTCGATCGGGGAACTGATCGAGTTCGCCAACGCAAACCCCGCGCCCAACTTCTCAACGCTGGCCCCGCTGGTGGTTGAATGTGCGGAGCGCGGCGACGTTGTAGCAAGAGAAGTTCTGGAACAGGGCGGGCAGGATCTGGCCTACCTCGCCAGCCTTCTGGTTGAGCGCATCCGCAGCATGGAGGCGGGTTCTCAGGAGATGTTCGAGCTTCCTGCGGTCGCCATAGCCGGAAGCATTCTGGAGCGCGTTGCCCTTGTCCGCGAGGCCATGCATGCCAGCCTGCGTCAGCGCTATCCCGGCATTGTATTCCTGGATACTGCGGCAGACCCGCCGGTGGGAGCACTGTGGGTTGCGCGTCACCACAACAACTCATCCGCCCAGCAGGAACGCGCCTCACAGGAGACTCAACCATGAATTTATCTCACAAATTCCTGTTGGGCGCTGGACTCGCTCTTTCTTTGTCCTCGCTTATTGCAGGGGCGCAGAGCTTTTCTGAGATCAAACCTTCCCCGCAACAAGTCGCATGGCAAGACATGGAGTTTGGCGTTCTCATCCACTTTTCGACCAACACTTTTCTTGATCGGGAGTGGGGCGATGGCACGGCTGATCCTTCGATCTTCAACCCGACCGAGTTCAATCCCGACCAGTGGATGAAGGCGATTCGCGACTCCGGCGCAAAATATGTTGTGCTGGTGGCGAAGCATCATGACGGCTTCTGCCTCTGGCCGACGGAGCAGACCAATTACAGTGTCAAATCAAGCCCGTGGAAAGGCGGCAAAGGCGATGTGGTGGGCGATGTTGCCCGCGCCGCGCACAAATATGGTCTCAAGTTTGGCGTGTATCTTTCGCCGTGGGACCGCCGTGAACCCAGATACAAAGACTCCGCGAGCTATGACGAGTACTACCTGGCAGAGCTTTCTGAATTGGCGCAGAACTATGGCGACCTGGTGGAATTCTGGCTTGACGGCGCAGGCAGCGCGGGGCATGTCTACGACTTCAAGAAGATCATTGAAACTCTACGCACCTATCAACCTAACACCCTGGTCTTTGCTGACACCGGATTGTTCGAATATGGCGATATCCGCTGGGTCGGCACGGAGAGCGGTCGCGTGCCCTACGAGAACTGGAACGTCATCGACCGGCACGGCTATCTGCGCTGGCGCCCGGTTGAAGCCGACACTCCGCTGCGCAACTATCACTGGTTTTGGCATCCCAACGATGAAGCTTCACTGAAGAGCCTCGACGAGTTGTTGACTACCTACGATGAAACCGTGGGGCATGGTGCACAGTTGATGCTGGGCCTGGCGCCGGACCGCCGCGGCCTGCTGCCGGACAGCGATGTGGCCCGCCTTGAGGACTTCGGCAAAGCAATCCGCGAGCGCAACGCACATAACCTCGCATTGCAGCACACACCAGCATCCGCAGAGGTGTCCGCTGCCCTCGACGGCAGCCCGGACACATTTTGGAATGCACCCGCGGGCTCCCATCATTCCACGCTCGAGGTCAGCTTTCCCAAGCCTGTCATTTTCAATCGCACGCTGACCATGGAGTGGCTCAACGACGGCCAACGCATTCAGAAGTACTCGATCGATGTCTGGACCGGAAAGGGCTGGAAGGCCGTTGCCGGGGCCGAGGCAATCGGGCACAAGAAGATCGATCAATTTCCGCCGGTGACCGCCAGCCGCATTCGGCTGAACATTTTGTCCAGCACGGACGCGGCGGCGATTCGCGAATTCCAGATCTACAACGTCGAAGAGCGCGGATCGCAAAAGTGAATTCACGAGAGGAAGTGGCCCGGTTTGCGCGCTAGCTCCGCTAACTCCGCTTACTTGCCCACATAACTCACGTGCCAGATGGAGCGCGAGCCGTCATCGGTGACGAATAGGGATCCATCAGGGGCTAAGGCGACGCCGACGGGGCGGCCCCAGACTTTGCCATCGGGGGTGACGAAGCCGGTGAGGAAGTCTTCGTATTCTCCGGTGGCGTGGCCGTCGTGCATCGGCAGGCGAATGACTTCGTAGCCGGAACGCTGAGCGCGGTTCCAGGAGCCGTGTTCGCAGGCGAACCCGTCGCCCTCGTATTCAGTGGGGAACTGCGAGCCCTCGTAGAACAGCATCTCCAGCGATGCGAAGTGGGGATTGACGAGAATATCGGGCGTGATGACGCGGTGCTGCAGCTCGGGATGCTTGCCCTCGTGGCGCGGATCCTGATGGCCGCCCATGTAGAACCACGGCCAGCCATAGAAGCCGCCTTCCTGGATGTGGGTGACGTAATCGGGCACCAGGTTGTTGCCGAGGGCGTCGCGCTCGTTGGTGGAGCACCACAGCTCGCCGGTGATGGGGTTGATGGCCTCGCCGACGCAGTTGCGGATTCCCCAGGCGTAGACCTTGATGAACTTGCCGGTGGGCATGAACTCGAGCACGTCGGCGCGATGAAATTCTTCGGGGTGAGTGTCGGGGTCGTCTATGTTGGAATGGGAGCCAACGGAGGCGAAGAGCTTGCTGCCGTCCTTTGAGAAGACGAGGTCGCGTGTCCAGTGGCCGCCGCCGCGCAGGCGTCCTCCGCCGGGCAGATCAGCCAGGTTCTCCATGGGCCCGCTGGCTTTGAGGTCGCCGTTGCGATAAGGGAAACGCACGATTTCATCGGTATCGCCGATATAAACCCACTGGGGAGTGGGGCCAAGAGGGTAAAAAGCAATGCCGAAGGGCTGGTGCAGGCCGGTCGCAAAGACCGACGTTTGCTGTGGCTTGCCGTCCTTGCCCACGCCTCGAAAAATCTCGATCTTGCCGGATTCGCTGTCGGCCAGAAACAGGTCTCCGTTGGGAGCAGTGCGGATTTCGCGCGGGTTAGCGAGGTTCGAGGCGTAGAGGTCCACCTTGAAGCCTCTGGGCGCGATGGGCCACGCATTTGCGGGCCGGTCAACCACGCTGGGTCCATTATCGATCGATTGATCGGGTGCGGGGGCCGGGAGATCGGCGAGGGTCAGATGCCGGCGCGTTCCGGGCGACTCGTGGAGGGCGTCGGTAAAAGCGGCCTGGCCGGTCAGCACGGCATTCTGGCCATGGGCGGCAAGCAAAGGGAACAGGACGAAGGCAGACAGGAGAGCGAAGACCTTGAGAGCGCGGTTCATGGGACCTCTGAGAGATGGGGTTGAAATCGCGGTGGGTAAACGGGGAGCGAGCAAACCGCTGAATTCAAGAAAATTATAAGCGCTCTTCAAAGCAAAGCCGCCGGGAGCCATTTCACCTCGCGTCTGATGCACACGCGGCGAAGCCCCGGCGGCTAGTCTCCGCGGCAGCAAACCAAAAGGCGGCGGGGAAGCGCGCTATCTAACCTCTGATGCGCGTTGGTAGGCTGCCGTTATCTGGCCGGAAGAATTTTTTTCGTTATTGGCCGCGCCTGCCAGCAGCGAGGGCGATAACGTGGCGGTGACCAGCACGCGATCGCGCTTCTGGGTGACCTCAGCGGTCGAGAGCAGTTGCTTGAGGCCATTGTTGGCGGGGTTGGAGGGCAGGGGAGCGGTAAACCCACGGGCCATGGCGACCAGCGTGTTAAGAGCTGCGGCCTGGCTCGCGGCTTCTTGATCGGTGGGGGCGATCTCTTCTACCCGCAGGTGCAGCGAGCCGGCCAAGGGCAGAGAAGGGGTGACGCTGGCGACGATGGTGGCTCCATCCTGCAGCGGGAGCGAGAAGCCGAAGATCTTGATGGCTCCGCTCTCGGAGAAGGGCAAGCCGATCTGGCCCACGCCCCAGGCCAGCGCGAGCAGCGGCACTTCGTGGTAGTGCTGCGACAGGAGGGTAGAGCCGGCAAAGGGCAGCGCCGCGGTGCGATGGCGGTCGATGATGGAGTGAATTTGCTCGGGTGTTGGCGTATTGCTGACGGCCAGCATGTCATAGCCGATCTGCGCCACGCGCACGGTGCGGCCGTCGGAGGGAACGTAGTATATGGTCTTGCCTTCGTAGGCTTCACGGGAGGTGGCATGGGCGTCGAGCCAGCCATTCAGACGCTTTCCCGTAAGTCTGCCCACCAGCACCAGCGAATAGGCGACCGGACCGTTGGGGCCGTTGGGATTGGGCATTCGATGCAGGGCGATGGCCACCTGGTCCAGGTCCGTCTCCCAGTCAATGCCCGTGGCTTCGACAAACTGCTGGTACTCGGGTACGCGTTGGGGCGGTTTCAGATCCTTGTGCAGGAAGACGCGGAACGGCTTGATGTCGATGTAGATGACGCCATCGGATTCGGGCAGCAGGCGGGCGGCTTCGGGGGGCGCCTTGGACCGCAGGAAGATGGCCACGGCCAGCAACAGCAGGACCCCAGCCAGGATGAGGAGCGTTCTACGCGTGCGTCGGTGCATGAGAAGCCGTCAGAACTACCCTATCACTCCAAACGAGGAGCGATTTGCAGCCGGGACGGGGTCAAATCAGGGATTACTCGATCACGCTGACGGTTTAGATCTTCCCGGCTCTGGCCATGTTTGAGGACCCAACCGCTCCGGGAGGGAGCAGTCCATGTTCTCCTTTGCCCATTGCCACCTGCATATCCACCTGGTAAATCCGAGGCCCGATCTTTACCGGTTGGAACTCGACCGCATCGCGAGTAGCGCCGCCGGAAACATGCATGACACCTCCGGTGACGGAGCGAAACTCGCGCGAGTTGGAACTGGGATGAGGGCGCAGCAATTGATACTCGGTAATTTCCACGCCCTCCGGCAGGTAGACCGCGAAGCTCACTGGGAAGGTTAAATTGAGCTTGGACCGTGTTCCTCCAATATGCCATTCATATCGCCTTTGACTACGCCGGCAGAAGCGATGGACTTGAGCACGCCGCCTGTCTTGAAGTTCACGATCTCGGGAAGCATGGCGACCAGGCACCGCTCTTATCGCGATAGTAGACTCCCACGTCCTGAATGCCCGCAGGGAGCCCCGCGGCCGCAGTGGGCGCCATGGGCAACGCTGCAGAAGCTGCTCCGGAAGCCTTCAGCAGAATGGTCGAAATCATCTTGTCGCTGGCGCCGCCGCTCTTGAGGGCGATCAGGCCATTGGTCGAGGTGTCGTAACTTCCCGGCGAAGCATTGATTGTCTGGACAATAAGGTCTTCAGAGAGGCCAGCCTTCACCAGTTTGATCATGGAGTCATTGTTGAGCGCCTGCTGGGCTGTCAGCACCTGGCAAAATACCAGGAGCACGAGTGCGAGAAAGGGCTTACGCATGAGGACTTATCCTTGCTTTCCGAGCGAAGAGTCAAGCTCTTGGAGATCCACCAAATCGTCCGCTTGAACCCCGCTTTTAGCAAGTGGTTCTCTGAATTCTCGGAAGGAAGTATGCGCAGTGCCCGAATGAAAGGGAAGCCGGGTACGTGTTCCGAATTGAAAGAAAACGCCCACCGCGGTTACCATGGCGCGTTCGCGAGCTGCAGAAGTCGGCCGAAACCACGATTTTGGTGGGCCATCTACACCGAAGTGGAGTAGACTCGGGGCGTTTAACGGATCGGCATTGGGTCCCCTTCTTTCCCGCAAAGATCCCACACGTGGAGGTCCCACTATGGCATCGGAGGAGATTGGCCAGCGCGTCGGCGACTATGAAGTCCTGGCGCCTCTCGGATCGGGCGGCATGGGCCGCGTCTACAAAGTGCGGAACGTCATCTCCAATCGCGAAGAAGCGATGAAGATCCTGCTTCCCGACCTGGCTTCAGAACCTGATCTTGCAGCTCGTTTCATGGCGGAGATTCGCACCCTGGCGAGCCTCGAACATCCCAACATCGCGCAACTGCGCACAGCCTTTCAGGCGCAGAACCAATTTGTGATGGTGATGGAGCTTGTGGAAGGTGTGACCCTGGACAAGGTAGCTGCCGAGGGGACAATCCCTCTCGATCGCGCGATGGATTATTCCATGCAGGTGCTCGCTGCGCTGAGTTATGCGCATAGCCGCGGCGTGACCCACCGCGACATTAAGCCGGGGAACATCATGATCACTCCGCACGGCGTGGTCAAGCTGATGGATTTCGGCATTGCGAAGTCAGCCAACGATCTGAATCTCACGCGCCCCGGCACGACCATGGGCTCGATCTATTACATGGCGCCGGAACAGGTACGAGGCGGGGCGATCGATGCCCGTTCCGATATCTATTCGTTCGGCGTATTGCTCTACGAAATGCTGACGGGAAAGAAGCCTTTCCAAGCCGATACGTCTTACAGTGTCCTAAATGCACAACTGAACGATCCACCCACGCCTCCGGCGGAGGTCAACCCGGCGCTGTCACCGCAACTCAATGACATTGTGCTGCGCGCCATGGCAAAGAATCCTGACGAGCGGTTCGAGAGTGCGGATGAGTTTCGCAATGCGCTGAGGGCGCTCCGCGAACAGCCGGCGGCGCAACCGGTTCCTCAACCCGTTCCCCAGCCTGTTCAACAGGCCATTCCCCTGCCCGTCCCGGAATCCCAGGGGTATACGCCTGTTGCCGTGGTTGGCTCACCAGCCCGGGCGGCCCGCTCCAGCAGTCATCGCGGTTTGTGGATGGTGCTGGGTGCGGTGGCGGCCCTTCTCGCCCTTGCGGCGGCGGCTACGTTGCTGCCCCATTTCCTTGCTACGCATGCCGGCCAAAAGCCCGCGCCGGCGGCGGATGTGCAACCTATCTCGCCCGCTCCTGCAAGCGCCGGGCAGACTGGCGCCACGGCATCCAACGCTGCACAGCAACCGAATCCGCCCGCCATGGTGCCGACGATGGCAAGTCCGGCAAGCACTGCCACGACGAGCGGGCCGAGCGTGTCTCCCGGCGCTTCATCGCGACAACCGTACGTCAGGCCGCAGCATGGCGCGGTTTCATCCGCCCAGGCCCCGGCTGGCGCACCGGCATCTTCACCCTCAGTTTCCAGTGCTCCAGCGGCGCCCGCGGAGCCGTCACCGCAGGAGATTCACCAGACCCACGACCGCATGATGAATCTGGATGCACGCGCGAGTGCGGCCAGCACCGGTGTCGAGCAGATTCGCAGTCAGCAGCAGGCGCAGGGGTTTGACATACGCGGCGACGTCCTCGCCTCAATGATCAGGCTGAATAACTTCATGAAGGAGGCAGATCGCGCTCTCAGTCAACACGACCTGCAAACCGCAAACGAGTACATGGATCGTGCCGATAAGGAGATATCTACGCTGGAATCGTTCTTGGGCAGATAGCCCGGCGGGTAAACCACCATACATGAAAACGCCCTCTGTGGAGGCTCTGCAGAGGGCGTTTTCTGGTTGTTTGCCGGCAGACTTATTGCGTTACGGTCTTCACCCGATCGCCTGCCTTGAAATCGGAGCCGGAAACCGGTGTGCAGATGGAGGAGACATCATCCACGTCGGTGGCTTTCACAATGCCCACTGACGTGGTCAGGCGGCGCAGCACGGTGCCTGTTGCCGGATCTTTGATCTCCCTGGTTACGCGTACCACTTCGAGCTGATCGCCCACGTTGACGCCGGCCCTTTTGCCCACGTTCAGGATGATCTGCCCGCTGTCCACGGCCGCCACTTCGCCCTCCACCACGACGGTGCGAACGCCCACCTTGGGCGCATTGGTGACAAGGTCGGTGCTCAGACTATCGACGGCCGTCTTGGTGGCTTCGCCGATGATGGTCTGCTGAAAGTCGCTGGAGCCAAAGTCCGCGTTTCCCCCGCCAAACCCATGCCAGTTGCCGCCGCCTCCGAGCATCGATGTGCTGGAGCGGGCGGACTGACCCTTGCCTTCAGCCACGGCAATAATCTCGCCCGTGTCCACGTTCACCAGCCGGCAGGTGATGGCAACGTTGGCTTTGGAGTTGGAGTGGCCGAGTCCGCCAAGGCCATAGCCATGCCAGCCGCCGCCGCCGCCGCCCAAGTTTGTCTTCTTGGTCTCATTGCCAAATTCGGTGATGCTGCCGACCAGGATGGCATCCACTCCCAGCAACTTGCCAATTTTGGCGGCGCTGGTTGGGTCGGCGCGGTTGGAGTTGGAGAAGTTCTGTTCGGTCATGATCCTATCCAGCTGCTTGCGCTCGATGATGGAGAAGCTGCCATCTTTGACCAGGTTGGTCACCAGCAGGTCGGCAATGCCTTTGCCCACGTCCACGTTGGTGCCGAACACCGCGGCGGAAGCGGTCTGCACTGTGGCGTAATCAAAATCGACGATGGCGATGCGCGGTCTGCGCTTGGGAACGGCTTGCGGATGTGCGGGAACGGCAAGGACCCCGGCAAGAAATGCCATTCCAGCCGCGCAGGCGGGGAAAAAACGGTGCATTTTCATAGGGCTTCCTCGGGAGAATTATCTGCCCTAGCAGATTCCCCCGGGCTGCCGCAGATGTCAAGGCAAATCGTCGCATCGGCTGGCGCGCAGGCGGGTTGGCTTCGGTTTGCTCCGCCCTGCAGCGGTGTGCTAACCTTGGAATCTGTGCCGTGGTATGCGCGGAGCGGGAGTGTGTCCGCGCGGCTTCCAGGTGTCCGGGGGCAGCTTCAACGGGTGGTAAGGGCTGGCGTAGCTCAGCTGGTAGAGCATCTGATTTGTAATCAGAGGGTCGGGGGTTCAAATCCCTTCGCCAGCTCCATTTAGAGAAGCGAAAACCGGGCCTTTGAAAACGGCAGCAAGTTTTAAACCGGGAGCGAATTTTGCGCTGCCGGTCTGTCCTCTGCGGTGATCCCACTGAGGTGCATGCTCCGACAAGCCGGAGATTTTCCGGGCGGGGCCTGATGCGCAGAATAGGCGCGCTGTTTGGGTTCAGGTGAAGTGCAGGCGGGTTCAGTCCACGGTGACGGGTTATCGTCGGTGGGATGTATTTGGGCGGTTCCCCGGCGACAGGTCTTCGTCGCTGGGGTGTCTGGGCACAGGTGGCCGAGCGGTTAATGGCAGCAGACTGTAAATCTGCCGCTCCTTGGAGCTACGGAGGTTCGAATCCTCCCCTGTGCACCATGAGTTGAGGTGCTGCAATGCGCGGATGGTGGCAACGGTTTGCATACGTCACCCAGAAGCGCAGGATTGAGGGCCAAAGTACCGGTTCGGATTTGGAGCGGAAATATCCGGTGGCTCTCATGCTGTATGGGGTTCTGGCGGTGCTGGTCTGGTTCACAATGGGCGAGGGCAAGATTCTCGTCAGCGGCCGGCCGATGGAGTTGCGGTTGATCCCGATTTTGATCATCGGCACCTTCGCTTTGCGCACCATTGTGGCCCATCGGGCGGACAAGATTCGCCGCGATCGGGGCGAGGGTGGCAGTTAGACACCCGCGGGTTTGTAGGAAGGGCTGATGTAGCTCAGTTGGTAGAGCACTCCCTTGGTAAGGGAGAGGTCACCGGTTCAAACCCGGTCATCAGCTCCAGAGATGCAGCTATTAGCTGTCAGCTTTCAGCTCTCAGCTTGTTCCGTGGTGAATCGGGCCGAAGCGGCTGATTCCGGCAAGCAAAAGCTGACGGCTAAAGGCTAAAGGCTGTTTTTGCGGGAGTAACTCAGTGGTAGAGTCACAGCCTTCCAAGCTGTTGGTCGCGGGTTCGATCCCCGTCTCCCGCTCCAGGAACGAAGCTGTCAGGTTTTAGCTTTCAGCTTGCGCGGCGGGCAGGGGTTGAAGCGGCCGGGGTAAGCGGAATGTTACTGAAAGCTGACGGCTGAGAGCTGAAGGCTCTCCGAGGGTAGTTGAGGATGTTTGAGCAAGCGCCAATCGCCGTACGGAACGAACAGGGGTTTGCGCAGCTTCATGCGCTCGTCGATGCGGCTTTCGACGCCCGGGATGTGGAAGTTCTGCTGGATCGAGTGATTCGGTTCAAGCTGCGGATTCGCGACTTCGAGGGAGTGATGAAGCGTGGATTGCTGGGCAAGGACGCGGAGACGCTGTATGCCGCGCTGCCGGTTTCAGACCAGGCGCTGACCCGCGAGCGGTATTTGAGGTTGGTGGAAGCAGTGGCGCCGGAACTGCGGCAAAGATATTTGAGGGCCTACGCCTACTATTGAGGCGGCGAGGGCAGCTTTTAGCCTTTCGCTATGAGCTGGCTCTTGGAAGAGTTGAAGTCATTGGCTGTGGGGGGAGTTGAGCTAAAGGCGAATGGCTAACGGGTGGAAGCTGAGGTTCGGGGCTGGAGTCCGCCGCGGCGGACGCTCCGGGGATGCAACGGGCAGTATGAGCTACGAAAGGGATTCGGAACTTTTATGGCGAAGGAAA
>OBLW0100004033.1_pt1 | contig 11288 bp, 11 predicted proteins | sample 1520161 | NCBI WGS metagenome assembly OBLW01 (sample SAMEA3539309, study PRJEB22396) | soil metagenome | biome: tundra; feature: field; material: soil | place: USA | collected 2010-05 | depth 0.15 m
TCTCCACCTTTCCCAGCGTCGCCTCCATGTCGGCCAGCGGCAGGCCGGTGATGATGACGTCACCGTCCTGGCCGGGGGCGGCCGTCAGCCGGTAGTCGCCACCGATCGACTTCAGGTCCAGGGAGTAATATCCGCGGTTGTCCGGCAGCCGCGCCAGCGCGGCTTTGTCCGCGGGCGACAGGTGGAGGTGGGCGGGCCCCCTGACGATGCGGTAGGTGGTCACGACGCCGTTGTACAGCCGGGCGCCGAACGTGCCCGCCGCCTGTCCCTCGTTGCAATTCTGTGCCTGGCCGCCAGGCGGCTCATTGTCAAAGTCTCCAGGCTGACCAGGGTCCGGTCCCTCTATGCAGGCGACGTAACGCCCGCCCGCGGCGAACAGCTGATTGTCGAGCTGGTTGACCAGGGTATGGCTCAGCACCAGGTAGGTGACGAGGCCGACGCAGGCGCAGGCCAGCGCGAGCAGCGTGACAAGGCTGAAGATGAGCCGCCCGCGCAGGGTACGCGAGGCCAGCCAGCGGCGAGGGCTCATCAGCCCGCCGGCTTGAGCACGTACCCCACTCCGCGGACGGTGTGGATCAGCGGCTCGCGGTCGGCGTCGATTTTCTTGCGCAGATAGCTGATGTACAGCTCGACGACATGCGCCTGGCCGCCGAAGTCGTAGTTCCACACCCGGTCGAGGATCTGGGCCTTGGACAGCACGCGGCGCGGGTTTCGCATCAGGAACCGCAGCAGCTCGAACTCGGTCGCCGTCAGCTCGATCAGGTCGCCGCCGCGGCGCACCTCCCTGGCGTCCTCGTCCATGGTCAGGTCGCCCACGGCCAGCTGGGTCTCGCCCCGCGAGCGGGCGATCCCGGACCTGCGCAGCAGGCCGCGGAGCCGCGCGAGCACCTCTTCCAGGCTGAACGGCTTGGTGACGTAGTCGTCGCCACCGGCGGTGATCCCGGCGACCCGGTCCTCGACCGCGTCCTTGGCGGTAAGGAACAGGACGCACACATGGGGGAGTTCCGTGCGTACCCGGCGAAGCACCTCAAGCCCGTCAAAATCGGGCAGCATGATGTCCAGCACCACGGCATCGGGCCGGAACTCCCGCGCGGTCCGTACCGCTTCCGCGCCATCGCCCGCGGTGCGGATTTCCCAGCCCTCGTACCGGAGCACGCTGGCCAGCAACTCGGCGAGGCTCGGCTCGTCGTCGACCACGAGGACCCGGATGGGCGTGCCATCGAGCCGTGTCGCGGGCGCCTGCGCCCGGGCGGTGGCCCGTGGTGGGGTGAACTGACGTGCCTGTGTGTCGCTCATCATGCATCCAGCTTTATCCGGTCGGGTATGGGATCAGTATGCCCATCTTCTGAGTTTTCTCTGCGTAAGCTCAGCTCAAGATGCGCGGCCGAGTTTCAGGGCCAGTGCCGGGCAGTCGGTCACGGCGCGCCTGGCCTCACGCTCGAGCCCGCGCGGGACCGGCCGGTCCGGAACGATCGGGTAGCCCCATTCGTCCAGGGTGACGAGCTCGGGCAGGAGTTCCGCGCACAGGCCGTGGCCGGTGCAGGCGATCGGGTTTACGCTTAGCCGCTTCCTCATCTCAGCTCCAGTCGGCCTCGGTGGTGGGCGCGTCCGCCGGGAGCGGCAGGAAGGGCGGCGCCCCCGGGGCGGTGCACCGGCCGTGCTGGTGCCGGTCGATCTCCTCGGCGAACACGTGCAGGGCGCTCCGGACGAAGCGCACCGTGCCATCCGGGTGGTGGCAGGCGCCCCGCCCCTCGACGAGACCTGCCCACCGCCGGATGGCGGCCAGGGCCCGGGGGTCCGGCCGGGACCCGGCCAGCTCATCCAGGACGGTGGCGATACGGGGCAGCCCGTTGAAGCACGGCCCGCATTGCCCGGCAGACTCCAGCGCCAGGTAGCGGGCCACCCGCGCCGCCTCCGCGACCCCGCACCGGTCCGCGGGCAGCGCCACTACCACCCCGGCGCCCACGAAGCCTCCGGCCGGCCGCAGCGAGGCGTTGCTGAGCGTCATCTGCGCCGCTTGCGACGCCGGCAGCCAGGCCCCGTGGTAGCCACCAACGAGGACCGCCTGCGCGGTGCTGGCCCGGGGGGACGACCCACCGGAACCCCTCGCGGCGCGGTCCTCCAGGCGGACCAGGTTCCACAGCGGCGTGCCGAGTGCCGCTTCCACGACATCCCTGGTCCCGTCGGTCTGGTGCACGGTGCAGAGCATGCTGCCTGGCTCCTCGGCGCTGCCCAGCGACCGGAACCAGCGGGGGCCGTACCGGGCAATGAGGGCGAGGTGGGCCAGGGTCTCGACGTTCTGCACCAGGGTCGGCCGGCCGGCCACCCCGCGCTCGAAGACCCGGGGCTGCTTGAACCGTGGCAGGGCGGGCCCGCCGTCCGCACGGCTGGCCAGCGCCGACTCCTCGCCAGCCAGGAACCGGGGCGGCGCGTCAATGATCTCCACTGGCGCCCGGTCGATTCCGGCAGCGGCCCGCTCGGCCAGGGCGGCATGCAGCCGGTCCCGCAGCCGGGAGTTGCGGTGCAGGTAGAGTCCCACCGCCCGGGAGCCGACCGCCTCCGCCGCCAATTGCAGACCGTCCAGGACAAGGTGGGGTGAGATCCACAGCAGCGCCTTGTCCTTGTCGCTCGCCGGCTCGCCTTCCGCGCCATTGCCGATCACGATCGGCTTGGTCCCGGCCTCGATGACCGCGGCGAGCTTGCGGCCTGCGGGGAACGCCGCGCCGCCGCGTCCGGTGAGCCCAGACTCCTGCAGCACCTGGATCAGCAGCCCGGACCGGCCGCGGTAGGGCGGCCTGCCATGGCGTTCCAGGTGCGTTCGGAGGTCGACCGGCACGGCCCCATGCTGGGGCAGCAGCCTGGGCAGCCCCTTTTCCCCGCCGGGCGGGGGCTGGATGCGCGGCTGGGCTGTCGTCCTGGCCGGGTTCGGCGCAGTGGTGGCGTACGTCATCGCAGGTCGGCTTCCTTGATTCGGTCAGTGGATGGTCGGCTCCGCGGCTGCGCGGTGACCTGTGCGAGGGTAACCGCGGCGCGCTCCGCCCGGGGCACGTCGCGAGCCGCCCGCGTCACTCGCCAGATCACGGCGCCGGCGACGGCCAGGGTGCAGGCGATGGCTGCCCAGAGCAGCACGCCGCTCCGCATGTCCTTGCTGCTGCCGAGGCTGTGCGCGAGGGCTACCGGCCATGCCGCGTAGGCCAGCCAGTGAACGCCCCGCCAGATCCGGCGGCTGATGTGGGCCCTGGCCAGGCTGGTCACGATCAGCGCGGCGATCAGGTCGAGGGACACCGCGCCGAGGCCAAGCCAGAACGTCTCGTAGGCCGAGGCGAAGGGGATGACGGCGGCGGCCAGCCGGATGCTCACGTAGGGATCAGCGATGGCCGTGATCACGTGCACGGCGAGGAACGCGACCGACAGCAGCGAGATGCTGCGGTGCAGCCCGGTCACCACGAACTTGGGCAGGCCAGGGAGGCGTCCTTGGCGGTTCACCAGCACCCCGAGCAGCACCACGGCGGTGAGCAGGAGCAGGCTGACCACGCCGGTAGCACGGCTCGCGTACCACATCGCGGTGCTCCCGGTGATCCCGTTCATGTCGCATCCCTCGCCTGGATCGTTGCTATGGCAAGAGCATGGCCGGCAGGGTGCAGCGCTGCCTCTTGCTCACCTCTCAATTGGCTCTGAGCGCTCTGGCCTGCCCAGATCCTGCCCCGGCTGGGGCAGGAGGGAGTGGATTCGGTATACATACGAGTCAGCGAACGTCGCGGCGAGCCATCGCCGGTGCTGGTTCTCAGGACGAGCGGCGTCCCGTCCCAGGTGGAGGCCGCATGCCCGCGCAGCCCGCCCAGCCTGCCGGGAGGCGGCGCGGCGTGGGCGGGATGTTCGTGGATGTCGGGCCGCTGCGGCGGCACCGGGATTTCCGGCGGCTGTGGGCCGGGCAGCTGGTGTCCCAGGTTGGCAGCCAGCTCACGGTGGTGGCCGTGGCCTACCAGACGTACCGGCTGACCGGCTCTACGGCCATGGTTGGCCTGGTCAGCCTCGGACAGCTGCTCCCGCTGCTGGCTGGCTCGCTGCTCGGCGGCCCGTTGGTGGATGCGTGGGACCGGCGCCGGGTCATGCTGTGCACCCAGGTGCTGCTGGCGGTCGGCTGCGCGGGGCTGGCCGTCAACGCGCTGCTGGCGCACCCTCTGTTGTGGCTCATCTTCGTGTGCACCGCGGAGTCCGCCGCCTTCCAGGGACTCGACTGGTCCGCCCGGCGCGCTTCGCTGCGCCAGCTCGTGCCACCCGCAGAACTGCCTGCGGCTCTGTCCCTGCAGTCGGCGGCCTTCCAGGTCACCTCCGTGGTCGGCCCGGCCGCCGCCGGACTGCTGATCGCGCAGGCCGGCTTCGCGCTCGTCTACTGGCTCAATGTGGCCTCGTTCGGCGTGGCGTTCGTGACTGTGGCTGTCTTGCCGAGGCTGCCGCCGCAAGACGGCGGGCAGCCGATCGGCCTGGCCTCCCTGGCTGGCGGCATCCGCTACGTGCGCACCAGCCACCCGCTTGCGGGCGTGTTCCTGATCGATCTGGGAGCCATGGTGTTCGGCCTGCCCCGTGCCCTGTTCCCGGCGCTGGCGGTCACCCTCTACGGGGGTGGCGCGGCAACGGTTGGTTATCTCAGCGCCGCGCCGGGGGTAGGCGCCCTCGTCGGGTCCTTGCTCACCGGCCATGTGGGCCGGGTCAGGAAGGTCGGCCGCGCGGTGGTGATCTGCGTGGTGGCCTGGGGCGCCGCGATCACCGGATTCGGGCTGGTGCCCTGGCTGCCCGCCGCCCTGGTGCTGCTGGCCGTGGCCGGCGCGGCGGACGTGATCTCGGCGGTGTTCCGCATGGTGATCGTGCAGCAGGTCACCCCGGACAGCATGCTGGGCCGGGTCAACAGCCTGATGTTCGCGGGCATCCAGGGCGGCCCGCGGCTGGGCGACGCCGAGGCTGGCGCGGCGGCCGCCCTGGCCGGCCCGCAGTTCGCCGCCTGGTCCGGGGGCTTGCTGAGCGTGCTGGCCGCGGCGGCGACCTGCTGGGTGCTGCCCGAGATCTGGCGATACATGTCCAGTTCCGCGGAACCCCGGTCAGCGACGGCGCCGGATGCCCCCGGCGGGGAGGAATGACGATCACCGGCTGGAGGGGAAATGTCTGGTTTGCCCGACGGGCGGAGACGGCGTGCGTGGGGGCTAGGTCGCGGCGTTACGAGCCGCCTGAGGTTACCTGGGGCGGGGCGGCAGCAGGTGTCGGCACTGAGTTCGCCGGGGCGCTGTTCGAACTGGAATTGCCCGAACTGGAACTGCCCGAACTGGAACTGCTGGAGCCCGAGCCGGCGTCGTCACCGGAGGAGGCAGCGGGGGACGACGAGCTGGAGGCACCGGTGGGTGAGGCCCCTTTACTGGTCACGGCGGAGTGAGTCGGACCAGGCAGGGTGAACGCAACCACGCCCGCCGTGGTCAGCCCGGCCAGGCCGACCGCGGCTGTCGTGCCCCGCACTCGCGACCGGCCGCGCTGCCGCTCGGCAGCAACCGACAGCATGTCCCACTTGCGGTGGTCCATCAGGAGCCTCTCCTCGGAGTCTGGTGCTGCATGGGGAGTAATGGGCCTATTAGCTGGACTCGGGCCAGCCGCCGACCGTGTGCACCGTGCCGGCCTCGTCGACCAGGCGAGCGGGCAGGCCCAGGCCGGTGAGCCAGCCGGGTGCGGCGCGGCCGCGGATGATCGCCGCCGTGCTGGCCGTGTTCGCATCGACGCAGTTCGCGGCCGCAACCGAGACCGTGCGCCAGCAGGCGGGCGCGGGCAGGCCGGTTCGCGGATCGAGAATGTGGTGGAGCACATCGCCGCCGCGCCGCCAGCGCCGTGCCGTCGTGCTCGACGTGGCCAGGCCGCCGTCGCGGATCGCCACCACGGCCGACGGGCCGACAGGCGGATCTGCAGGCCTGCCGGTCACGTCCTGCACCCTGACCCGCCAGCCTCCCATGGGCGCCTCACCAGCGACGGCGATGTCCCCGCCGAGGCTTACCAGCACGCCGCAGCCGAGCGATTCGGCGAGCCGCCACGCGGAGCGGTCGGCGGCCCAGGCTTTCGCCGTCGCGCCCAGGTCCAGACGGGCGCCCGCGGGGAGAAGCAGCATGCGTGACTCCTCGTCGAACTGCACCTGACGCCAGCCCGGCACGGACCTGACACTCAGCGCGAGCGGCGGCCCGCTCACGGGCACCAGCGCGAAGTCACGGTCGTATCCGATGGCTGCCATGGCCCCGCCCACGGTGGGGTCCACGTCTCCGTCGGTCAGCCTGGCCGCGCGCAGCGCGACCGCGAGGGCCTGCGCGAGCAGCGGGCTCACCTCGACGGGACCCCGCGCCGAGTCCAGCGCCACGAGTTCGGAGTCAGGCCGGAACCTGCTGCAGGCGGCGTCCACCGCGGCGAGATCGGCCTCGAGCAGCAGGCGGCCGTCCGCCAGGCGGCGTGGGTCCGTCACGATCAGCTGGACCGTGGTGCCGAGGGCCTTCCAGTCGGCCGACGCCGGGGTCGCGGTGTCGTACCCGGCGTCGGCAGCGCTCATCAGGAGCCTCCCGAGGTGGCCTGGGCTGATCCCGAGCTTGACGTCGGCGCCGACGAGGCCTTGACGCTGCTCGAGCTCGATGTGCTCTTCGTGCTCTTTGCGGAACTACCGGACGTGCCGCTCGCGGATGTCGACGTGCTGGTGCCCGAGGCGGTCGTGGCGGTCGAGCCGGGCAGGGTGAGCGCCAGCGCCCCGGCCGTGACAAGTCCTGCGGCGCCGACCGAGATGGTGGTCGCGCGGAGCCTCGCCATGCCGCGCTGACGGGCCGGCGCAGCCGGTCGCGTGCCGTCGTTGCGGCTGTTCATGGAATCTCCTCTGTGTGACGTCCGACAACATGCAGTCTCGCCCCACGGCTTGTGCCGGGCCTAGGCGCAACCTCTGACTCTCCTCTGAGTGTGATCGCCAGAGCCCAGCCGTGACGCGGGGGTTCGGTGGTGAAGCCGGGGCTCAGCGCCGGATCGGGACCTTAGGTCCTGAGGAGGGGAGGCGGATGGCTCTGGGACGGTGCCACCCGCGGCTGCGACCCTGAGCCGAGACGGCTGGCAGGAGAGGCATGTCCAGCAACGCGCGCCACCTGAGCGACCAGCAGCCCGGCCATGGCCCCATCCCGGGCGACCAGGTCGGATACCTGGTCGCGACGGCGGCCCGCGCGCCGTCGTTGCACAACACCCAGCCCTGGCGGTTCCGCATCGCCCCGAGCGCCGTGGAAGTACATGCCGACCGCCGCCGCGGGCTGCCCGCAGAGGATCCGGCCGGACGCGAGCTGCTCATCAGCTGCGGCGCCGCCATCTTCGGGCTCCGGCTGGCCATCCGGCAGCTGGGCCGGCTGCCGGTCGTCACGCTGCTGCCCGACCCGGGCCGACCTGACCTGCTCGCCGAGCTGACGCTCGGCCGGGAGGCGCCGGTCACCGCCGATGAGTGGGAGTTGCTCGCCGCCGTGCCGCACCGGCACACGCATCGTGGCCCGTTCGCCGCTGGGCCCCTGCCGGACGGCTTGCGCGCCGGGCTGCGGCACGATGCCGCGGCCGAGGGTGCCACGCTCGTCCTGATCGGGGAAGGGGGCGCCCGCCAGACCCTGAAGCATCTGGTGGTCGCGGCGGCCCGCTGGCAGCGCCGAAACCCCGTATTCCAGGAGGAAGTGCGGCGCTGGACGCGACCGGAGCACAGCCTGTCCCGCGATGGCGTTCCCACCCGTGCTCTCCGGGCGACGCCACTGGACCCTGATGAGCGGCTTGCGCAGCGGGACTTCGGCCTCGGCCGACCCGCCGGGCTGCTTAAGGTCGGCGGTCCGCCGTCGGCGATGACCGCGATCTTGATCACCGCAGCTGACACACCAGCCGACTGGCTGCGGGCCGGGCAGGCGTTGAACCGGATGCTGATCCACGCGGCCAGCAGGTGGGTCTTCGCCGACCTGAACAGCCAGCCCATGGAGTCTCCGTTGATCCGGGCGCTGATCAGGGACCGGCTCGCGCTGCCAGGCGTACCGCAGCTGCTGCTGGAATTCGGCCGGGCGCGCACCGCTGCGGCTACTGCCCGGCGGCCGGTGGGCGAACTGCTGATCGAGGACTGAGGTCTCAGCCGCTGCGCTGGCCGCTTCCCGCGGCCGGCGGCCCCGTGCCGAGCAGCCGGCTGAGCTTGGACGCCGAGGCAGATGGCTGTGCGCCAGCGGCCAGCAGCCGCTTCCCCGCCGTGGCGAGGAGATCGCGGGTGCCTGAGACCAGTTCGACCTCAACCTCCCGCCAGGTAGCGGTTTTGTGCCAGTCCGCCGCGTCCGGTGGGCCCGGTCGCGATCCGGTCACCTGGTCGTCGGCTACTTCGGCGAGGACCCGGCCCGCCTGGTCGAGCAGGCGCCGCACGGTCCGCCTGGTCTCCAGGCGGGCTATCGGGCGCAGCGGCTGGCCCTGGGTCCATTCTGCGACCAGAGCGGCGGCACGCGACGGCACCGTCCCGGTGGCACGTCCCAGCGGGAAATGCAGCTCGCGGCGGGTGTCACTGCTCACTGGCAGCTTGATGTGCCAGCCGGCGTCCGAGCCGCCGGTCCGGCGGCGCAGCGTGATGTGGGCTCCCGCCAGGCGCAGGTCCTCGGTGTCGAAGTAGGTGGCCGCCAGCCGTTGCACCTGCGGTGGCGCGGCCACGACGCCGGGGCGGAGCCCGGCGAGATCCGGGAAGGCGAAGTCGGTATCCACGTCGAACTTGTGCTCGGTCTCGATCACGCTCGACTCGCCGCTGTCCATCCTCTGAGGCTACGGCCAGCGTGCCAGGGTGCGGGCGATAGCCCCGCTGGATTCTCCCGGCTGACGGAAACCGGCAGATGGAATGATCGCCGCTGGCGTGTTAGCAGTCTCCTGGCGTGGTAACAATGCCAGACTCATACATGACGCTCCGTGGCCGGAGCGGGCCGGACGGGGCCGGAGTCCAGAGCGCAGCGGACGGGGGAGTCCATGGGCCTCATCACGCACGTTGACGGAACAGCCGAGGGGTACGAGGAGGTGGCTCTCCCGCTCGCCCACGACGAACCGCAGGCAGCGCAGGGCCGCAGCCCAGCCGTGCTGCGCCGCCGGAGCGCACGGCCCACCAAGCGCGCCGTGATCTACCTGCACTGCATGCATGATGCCTTCGTCCCCGCCGATCTCGCTTGCTGGTACACGGACCGGGGTTTCCACTTCTACGTGGCGGACCTGCGCACGCTTCGCGCGCCTGGCGGGCCCGCCCCCGGCAGCCCCCCGGACGCCCCCGCTGAGTACTTCGCCTGCCTGGACGCTGCGGTCCGGCATGTGCGGGACGCCGACGGAATCGAGACCGTGGTGCTTTGCGCGCACGGGTCGGGAGCGCTCATCGCCGCCCTGTGGTGCCACGCCAGGCGCGGCGGCCTGCCTGCGGATGCGCTGATCCTGACCAGTCCCGAGTTCGGGCCGGCCGGCTCGTGGCTGGCCCGCAGGGTGCCAGGAGGCATGCCGGTGCGCCCCCCAGCGCCGCTGCTGGCCGGTGCGCAGCGACTGCTGCGGCGTGGCCTGGACATCGGCTGCCCTGTGCTGGTGATGTGCCCGTCAGCTAGCTGGGATGCCCCTGGAGGCTCCGGGGGTCTGCTCACGGCGCGGGTGCTCACCGGAGGCCGGGCGACGATGCGGCTCGGCGCGCACGTGACCTGGCTCAAGCTCGAAGGTGCGCTGCCCGGCCAGGCCCTGCCTGACGGCCCGGACCGCGGACGGTTCTTCGACGAACTCGGCCGCTGGCTCGGGGCGTACCTGTCCGGCCAGGTCCGCGATCAGCTGCTGTGAGCTGGCCAATCCCGGCCTAGGCCGGGATTGGCCCGGGTCGTGGAGGTGGCCTGTCAGGTAACCGTTACCTGTACGGCCGGGTAGCCCGTGGCGCCGTTTGGCTCAGGTGGTTCCTGGAGAGCGGTCTGGGTGTACCCGGTGGCGTCCGTGGCCCGCGCCTCGATGGTGTGCCGGCCGGGCGCGGCGTCCCACTCCCACACCCACTGCCGCCAGGTGTCGATGCCAGGCACCGTGGCCAGCCGGGCCTGCTGCCAGGGGCCGCGGTCCACCCGCACGTGCACCGCGTCGATCCCCTTGTGCTGGGCCCACGCGACGCCGGCCACCGGGGTCCGGCCTGCTCTCACCGAGCTGAGCGGCACGTCGATCCGCGACTGGGTCTTAATGGGCGCCTGCTGGTCCCAGCCTCGTTGTGCCCAGTAGGCGGTCTCCGCGCCGAAGGTCGTCACCTTGATGTCCGTCAGCCACTTGGTCGCCGACACGTAGCCGTACAGGCCCGGGGTCACCATGCGGACCGGGAACCCGTGCGCGACCGGAAGAGGAGCCCCGTTCATGGCCACCGCGAGCAGCGCGTCCCGTCCGTCCAGGATGGCCTGGACCGGCGTGCCCGAGGTGAAGCCGTCGGTGGAGGTGCACAGCAACTGGTCGGCCCCCGCCTGCACCCGTGCGCTGCGCAGCAGGCTGGCCAGGCTGGCGCCGAGCCAGCGGGCATTGCCGACATAGGGCCCGGCGACTGGGTTGGACACGCAGGTGAGCGTGATGTAGTCCTCGATCAGGGGGCGCTTGAGCAGCTCCGCGAAGCTGATGGTGATCTCCCTGTCGACCATGCCGTGGATCCGCAGCTGCCAGTTCTGCGGCGAGATCTCCGGCAGGATCAGCGCGGTGTCGACCCGGTAGAAGGCCCCGTTCGGCGTGATGAACGGGCTCAGTCCCCTGATGTCCAGGTCCGAGCCGGCCGGCAGGGGCGGCGCGCGGCGGGCCGGGGCGGGGAAGCGCACCGCCGATCTGGCCGTGGTCACGCTGGAGCGCTCGGTCAGGACACGCCCGGCAATCAGGCTGACCGCACCGGCGGCCACCGCCACGGAGCTGGTGACCAGGAAACTCCGCCGTTCCGGCTGCCCAGGAGCGCCCGGTTGCGGTCCGGTGCCCTGGCCAGGCCGGCGCGGCGGTCCGCCGACCGCGATCGGCCGCCACGGATTCTCGGGGCCGGTCTCGTCCGGCCCGCCCGGACTGTCGGCCGCGTATTCCGGGACCGCCGGGCCGGGTGATGCCGGCGCCGGGGCGCCGGCGCCGGTCCGTATGGGGGCGCCCGTACCTGTCCGCGCACTGATGGCCGGGCCCCCCGCTGGTGCGGCCGGCACGCGGACCAGCCGCAGCAGAGCGATCACGCCCGCCGTCGCGCCGAGCAGGGTAGGCAGAACGTCCGCGAGTTCCGCGCCGGG
>OBLW0100004035.1_pt1 | contig 11287 bp, 14 predicted proteins | sample 1520161 | NCBI WGS metagenome assembly OBLW01 (sample SAMEA3539309, study PRJEB22396) | soil metagenome | biome: tundra; feature: field; material: soil | place: USA | collected 2010-05 | depth 0.15 m
CGATCTAATGTAGTTGCGAACTGAACAGGGTCAGTAATATACATAGGTTCATTGATTGGACCCTTAGAGGTTAGACCTACTACACCATATGCTGTTGTAGAAAGGTTAGGGACATATAAAGAAAGGTCAATTTCACGGGTAAAAACCCCTGGCGAAAGGAATACAGACATAATAATTTCTCCTGTTACTTAGTCATTATTTGAATAATTATGTATCTACTTTGCTCTTCTTTTCTTTAACTCGTTCAAAGTGAATCTGAGGTTTAGAGATGTTTTGTCTAACAACTTTTGGAAATTCTGTTGTAGAGCCAGCAGATGTTTCTTCTGATACAAGTTGTAATAGTCTATTTTGGGTCTTTACCAATACATCCCCTGTGATTTGAGTTTCTGTAATATCAAATGTTTTTTGAGGAGGTAATGTAAAAGAGGTTGTTCTTGCTCCGTCAGCAGTTTTTACAATTATAGGAAGTGAAAATCTGGTAATGTTTTTGTAAGTTTTTGTTTTTATATTCATACTATTCCAAATTCTGCTTCTATGTCTTCCATTGTTGGAGGGCTTAAGGTTGTCTGTCCTGGTTTTGCTCGGGATACCTTAGCGTGAGGTCCCCCACCTTTTTTGAATCCGGTAGAAGTCCCACCTTTTGAACCCTTTTTGTCCGTAGGGTCACTTTCATTATCCTGTTTATATTTTGTTGATAGTTGCTTACTTGTAGTGGAAGGTTCAGGGCTACCTGGGTCACTTCCTCCTAATCCTACTGGACCACCGCCTGGTCCAGCACCACCACTACCAATCAAACCGGTGATACCGTGGATTTCCATAACCATATTTTTAGCAAAAGCTGTAATATCTTCTTTTCTCATAGAGGGCTTCTTTTCTTTTGGGGGAACAGGGTCTGTTCCCTTTTTGAAGTTATATCTCTTGTTCGTTTTACGCCCCTTTTGTCCAGGGTTAGCGATCTTTCGTTTGGCAGAGGCTTGTTTTTCAGCATTATTTAGGGCTTTGTCTGGAGGCATCCCTCTGGCTACTAATCTTGCCCTTATGCGTTCTACTGCTGTGCTATAATTTTCTGCCATGTTATTTCCATTCATATAGAATGGTCTAATAAACCAACTAAATTAGTATAAATAGTTGTTATTTCAATCTAATTTACAGAGCCATTTATGGGTTCTGTTGGGTAAGCGGAATAGTTACAATAGGATGCGCTCTATCAGGAACTGGTAACCATTCAGGATATGGTGGAAGAGATGCTGTTGTTGGGTAAGCAGAACTGCCAACCGTTGGGTAATATAAGTTCTCCATAATGCTGCCAATAGCCGGTAACATATTGGCATCAGGGACAACCCAAGCATGGAATATAAAGGTGAATACCATTCTTACCGTTCTGTCTTTATCAGCAGGTTCATAGTCAGTAAGATTGGCAGGACCCTTGTAAAGGAGAGTAAGGGGAATTCTACGAACCCCCCACACGCCCTTTAGATCAACATCCAGCCAAGGTTCTCTATTGGTAAATAACAATATAATGTTACGAACCATTTGGTTCATTGTCGTACGGTACTTGGACCACATATCAAGTTGATACATAATATCCATAGGCACTAGTTGATTTGACTGTATTACCTTTTGCCCTTCTTCAGTCCATCCTAGTCTTCTAAAATGTGCTCTGGTCCATCTACGTAAATCAAAGTCCCAATTCAATTGAGTAAGTGCTGTTGCTGGTAGTTTAACAATTTGGTTCTGTCTTGTTGATAGTTCTTTGCTTGTTGGGTCTAATGCTTCCTGGGTACCAAGGTTGAGGACCGGAGGTCCAGTAACCGGAACAAGGATTTCATATTCATCCGGTATTGCTGGGTCTGGGCACACATTCATTGTCAAGAAGGCTTGTAGGGCTTCATCATAAGGCTGCATACCAATTGGTGGTAACCCAGTATTAGGTAACATTATTTTCCATGCTGTTTTGTTTCGAAGTTACTGCCTTGGCTTAGATATTCCCTAAAAGCTGCTTGAATATCTTTATTGAGTTTATGTCGCATTTCTTTTGAAATAGCTGCTGTCCTTCTCTTCAAATTTTCTAAAGTAGGTCGCCAGTGAGGTCTTGGAGCGATATTCTTTTCAGGCCACCCATATTCAAGAATATTAGCCAGTTTATTCATTTGTATAGGATGTCCTGTTTCTCCCATATGGACTTCATCACCAACTCCAACAGTAAAACCATTCTTAGCTGGTCGTACCTGAATACTATTTATGTATTCTTCTGTAGCAACAAGAGGAGGCTCACCAGGATGTTCTCTGTCTTTCCGGTCAGCGTATTTTTTAGCAAAAGCAGGAAAGTTGAAACTATCATCCTGAATTTTATCAACAAGCTTTTGACGAACATCATTAGCCAAATTTTCAAGTTCTTCTTTACCTCTTACAGCAACCATTTTATCCAATACATCTATTATGATTAGGTTCAAAGGTTTGGTTGGTTTTCTGATAGTAACGCCCATAAAGTTTAGTAATCCTTCATTACTGAAGTTGATTGGTCTGGCTTCTCGTAACGAAGACGCTTTAAGTCACAAATATGTGACATAGGTATCTGAAGGTTAGAACCAAAATCTACTGGGTTAGTCTGTGTTACCAAATAAGTATCTTCCTGAATGATTATCTGGTCTCCTGCTTGTGGTAATGGTAACCCTTCGGTATTCATCAAGTCCAAACTAAAGTAAATCTTCAATGTTCTTAGTTCATCCATACCAAACTTTGTCATCTGGTTTATCCAATTTGGTAGGTCAGGGATATAAGCCTCAACTTCATAAGGTTCATCGAACTGCTTGTTAGAGTCCTCACCATAAACTTTGGTAGAAGGACCCTTCTTCATTTTGAAAACCTGCACCGGAAAGAAGAACAGTTTATAGACTTCCTGGTTCTTCTGTTGAAACCATTTCACATCGGCAGGAGTAATGAAAGTTGTCATAGTTAGTTATTTTGCAACGTTGTTGTCACGCGTCTTCATCAGAGCCATCAGCCCGCCTACTAAGGACATTCCTCCGGCTATCTCACAGGCTCTTTCTACGTTCCTGAAGTTCATCGCCCCTTTGTCAAACAGCGATTTTCCGTCAGACCAGACACCGATACATGCTGTACCGAAAGACAGGAAAATTAGGATAGCTGATGCTTGGAAGACTTTCTTCACAGCCTTGAAGGTTGGAGTGTCTTTCAAATGCTTTACAGCTACAACAACCATACTTTCAGCAGGGCCTTGAATAGGACCAGTTGCTGGAGCAAGAGGAGCTACAACGTTAGTTCCTTCAACAGCACCACTAGCCCTAGCTTCTTGAATAGAGCCAGGAGCAGGAGTCGCACAAGGCGCATCTGGTTGCTGTGTTGCTTTTGGACTGTCTGGCATTTGGATTGGCGAAGGCCAGTTTGGGTAGTTAGTCATTATATGTCTCCATAAATTTACAAAAAGCTTCGTGCTTATGTTTGGCTGTTTCTCTTCTTATTGTTTCTCCAGCATCTTTTCTACGTATAGCACTCAAAGCAGCACCAGTAGCAACTCCAACAGTGTTATCATTCTTTATAGGAGTTTCTGCTCTTGCTGCTAAGGCTGCAAACATATCATCATGCTCTGGTCCAGGTTGCTTTGCTACACCTTCATGTTTACCAAATAGCGCGCCTGTTTTTCTCAACTCTGTGGCTCTTTTGAACTGTTGCATTTCGGCATGTCTACGATCTAAAGCTTTTGGTGCCGCAGGAGGTTTTACTGTAAATTTATGCAACCTCAAATCTTTTGATGAGGTAGCAGCACCCTTCACACCTTGTTCGTTATCTTCATTACCTGGTGTACCCACAAGACCTCCTACTTCTTCATCTGCCCTTCCACCGCTGTCATACCCTGCTACGGCTCCACGAGGGTCCATAGGATAGTTAGATTTTTTTGGTGGTTTGGCAGAAGGTTTATCTTTGGCAGTATATCTTTTTTCTGACTCTGGGGTAATCATTCCCACGCCCATTGTTTCGTTGTCTTCGTTTTTTTCTGCTTTCCGTGCAGCTATTTCTGCTTTGTCCGCAGCATATTTAATATCAAACTCTTTATCACTTTTAGCCCACGCTAGAGTTTCTAAATCTGGAATGCCCTGCCTCCCTAACCTTGCTCTGTAGTTAGTGACTTGCTTACTTGGTGTTGGATTTTTTTGACCAACAGGCCATGAAGGAGGATGACTAAGTTTTAGTGCGTCTATATGATAAGTAGCCAAAGATGCTTTTTTCTGTTTCGGTTCCATTGGCGGTTGCCCGTGTTTTGCCAATAATTTTTCGCCTTCCCTATTTGCTCTTAATTCATCTTTAAAACTATCTCTTGGGTGTTGATTTGAGGACTGCTTTACAGATTTAAGACCACCTTTTGTATTATCTATGTGATGGCCTAATTCGTGTGCAACAGAAAACTCTATACTCTTTTTTTGGTCACCAAAAATTTCTTTATCCCCTTTAAGCTCTGAGGGGTTTAAAGTTATTTTTTTATCGTCTTGGTTGTAAGAAGTTGAATGCTTGGTACTAACACTAATAGGAGGTAAGTTTTTTCTTCCTATACTTTTTTCCAAAGGAGTAGGAGGCCCTATCCATTTATTCGTATCATGATTAAGATTAAGGCTAATCTCATCCATGAAGTTACAGAAGTCTTCATGCTTTGCGCGGGTAACTGGATTACCTTTGTGTTTTGAGTTCCAAATCATAGCAGCCTTTTTCTTTGCTGCTTTATCTGATAACCCTTTCTTTTTGAAAGAGTCACGCATCACTTCATAACCATGAGGCATTTTATACCTTTATGTTGGCATCGCGCCAGCAACTTTTTGAGTTAGCTTATGATAACGGTTTTTAGAAACCATTCCAGAAAGTCTATCAAACTGATTTTTCTTTTTCTTCTTTTTACCAGGACCTGGGCGACCTTCATGAGGGTCCATTTCTCCTGTTGGTGCAAAGCCTAGTGCTATGCTACCAATGTTACCAGTCATTGTATCTTCAAGGAAGTCATCGACTATTTTTTCAATGCTTTCATTCTTAGGTTTAGGTTTAGACTTTGGTTTATCTTTAGGTGTAGCCAAAACATTTTTATCAAAAGTATGCATAGCATATCCAGCAGCAAGAATATGTTTAGGACTTATACCAGCAGCGGTAGAATTAGTAACAGTCCTTGCCATTTTCATAAGAACATCTGCATGACGCTGGTCATCTGATTTTTCTGGTTTGGCAGAAGATGAAGACTTTGCTTTTGGTTTTGATGCTGATTTAGCAGCAGGTTTAGATGCTGGCTTAGGTTTGGGTTTTGGTTTGGTAACTTCATCAATCGCTGCTTCCAAAGTATTAGCATTACCAATCCAGTTATCCGTAACTTCTGATGTCTTTGCTACTTCTGGTGCTGGTCTAGGCTTACCTTTGAAACGAAGTCCCTTTGGAGGGGTATCAGGTAATTGACTTCTCTCTACCTTTCCTGAATGCTTTCTTTCCTGGTCTCTACGTTCTGCTCTTCCTTCAAAAGCAGAGTTACACCACCAGGCTTCAGCAAGTTCTGCTGCTGTAGATTTAGCCCATTCAGAAGGACCAACATTACTATTTTTATTGGTTTCTTTATCTTTAGTACTTACTTCTCCACCAGCACCTAGCTGGATACCTGGTGCTACTCTTTTTTTAGATTCATGGTTTGGCTTGTTACCGTAGGGACCTTTCCAAACAACTTGACCCGCTGGATGAGTTTCTATCCAGCCAGAACTTCCCCATACCGCTTTGGTAGCACCATAAATGTCATTATGTAAGGTTCTTCCGCCTTTGGCATCTACGGAGACATGCGTAGGTTCAGCCTTTTTACCAGGCGCTGCTGCTCTGATGGAGGCACTTGAGGGCCAGTTACCGCCGTTGAGACTATTTCCGCGCTGACCTGTTCTCAATTCCTGAGACGCCCATTTTCTAGCAGAGGCGTCGTTCGCTTCTTTTAGTTTCATTTTATTATTCCTTACTGAATACAATCTTCAATCGGACAAATCTCAACACATCTGGGAGAGTCAGCCACTCCGGCACATTCAGTACAAGTGTCGTTAATTACAAACATACCGTCACCAGGACTGATAGCGTGATTCGGACACTCCGATTCACACGCCCCACAACTAATGCAGGTTTCTTGAATCTTCTTCATATCCCCTCAAAATAAGTTCCTAAATCTAACAAACAGCGTAAAGCTGCTGTGAATACGCGGATAAACCCGTATGTTACAAAGGTTCCGGTAGATTTAGACCTTACAATTTATTTCTGTGGTTGCCCTACAACAACAGGAGTACCTGGTGCTGCTGGTTGTAACTGTGGTTGCTGTGTTTGTGGCGCTGGTATAACTACCGTAGCTGGTTTAGTAGAACTTGTATACATAGCATAAAGTATGGATATAGCAGCGATGCCACCAAGGAAGACAGTCCAGACTAGGCTGATACCTTGACCTTTGCCTGTTACTTCTGACCTTGACTCACGTAATGATTTCATTTCCTTTGCCAACTCTTCTAATTGAGGATCAGCAAAGGTACTTCTACCTTTACCCTCATAGTTGGAACGTTCCAGGATAGTAAGGCGCTCTGATAAAGCGTTAACAACTGCTTGCTGTTGTGTAGCAAGTGTTGTACTTGTACTGGCAACAAGAGTTCTAAGAGCATCAGCAGATGTGGCAACCTGGTTAGCCAATACCGTAGCTTGCGCTGTTGCTCGTTCAGAACTTACAGCAACCGCAGCTACGTCTACTGCTCTAATAGCGTCAATTCGTTTACTTTCAGCCATTGACAGCTTCTCTTGGTATTCAGCCCTTAACAAGGCTTGCTCATCTATTCGCCTGTTTTCAGCTCTACGCAGGTCATCTAAACGTTTATTATCAAGTTCTCTTAGGTCTTCAATACGCAAAGTAGAGGCGTCTTGTAAGTCGTTTAGGCGCTTTACCGCTGCTTCAACCAGTGCCAAGACGTTAGCGGTAGGGTCTACTGCGCCATTAGGACCCCTTTGGACTGGCTTTCCTGTTTCTTTTTCGTCACTCATCCTTTCTTCCTCACTCATAATTATTTTCTTATTTATGCCCAGCGTGGGAACAAATCAGCCCTCATTGATTGTATTTGATTTATCAAATCAAGTTGTTCTTTTTCAGCACGAGCAAGCATCCTGGCACCGTTCATAACCATCTTTCCACCAGCAACAGGAATGGTTTCCCACTTGTCACGAGCGTTACCAATTGTAATCATAGCTTCTGTCTTCGCCCAGTCAGCTACCCATTTATGTGAATAACTTTGTATGGTTGAAAGGTCATCAGCATGTGGAATGATACAAAAAGCATCAACAAAAGTTTGCCCAGTGGAAAAAGTCCATAAAGAGACATGCATTGTTTCTGGGTCAATAACTTGAGCCCAGTCAGGATCGGAACCTAATTCTCGGGAAACTGTCTTAATCCAACGCCTACGTAAGTCAAGGTATTGGATGTCAATATAGGTATCACCAACACCATAGTAAACTGGAACACCAGACAACATCTGACTTTCAATAGCCAGACCGCTGGTTAGTCCAGTTTGAATACCTGGCGTCATCTCAACTGTGGATATGCCAAGAACATCATCAGGCATATTATGAATCATCATACCTGATGCAGGAGTTTGATAACTCTCGTGTCTCATTAGAGGTTTATATCGTGAGTATACTTCTAAGGTACGATTGAATACAGCGTCCCAACCATCTTGCTTGATTTCAATCGGTATAAACGCCCCTCCAAGTTGAGCAGTAATATCTCTTTGTATCTGATCGCGTGTAAACGCCATCTAAAATCCTTAGGCTATAAGTCTAGCCTGCAATTGCTTAATAATATCTCGTCTTGTGCCTACCAGGCTGATGTTGTAGCGAACAGCCAAAGGTTTCAACTGTTCCATATTCATCTTATTCAGTTCACCAGCAGATGGAATACCTGTTCCCAATTCTGTGCTGGCTTGGTTGATAGTCTCTTCCAAAGTTTTGTTGAGAGTAAGATCAGTCCTTGCAGCAAAAGGAGGCTCATGATTTTGTGTTGTCTGAGGAGCATCAACACTTACACTTACAGGAGTATGTGCTTCTGCTTGTGTTATTCCTTCATTCATTGAAATTGACATCAAAACTTTCTTCTTGTCAAACTTTTGTGCTTCTTCTTCTGTTAGTTTAGTAATAGGCATACCCGCTCTCCAGGAACTTTCAAAATAGTCCCCTTCAACAGCTTGTCCTGGTTGAACAATACGTCCAGCACCAGAGGGTGTACCAACCTGGATTGCATATTCTTTCTGATTAACGAATAAGGGCTTACTCATTTATTTATTCCTTTTAATTATATTTTCTACAGCCCATAACGGCTGTAGGTTTGAGTAGTGACAAGCCTCAAGAAATTGTTGCCTGTCGGTGAGATCGAACTTGGATATAGCACGGATATGGTCTACATGCCAGGTACCGTAATTATCCCAAGTCATTCCTTTCTGAAACTGTTGTTCTAAATGTTCCTTTAATTCAATGATTGAACACCCAAGATCCTTTACCGCTGAACCAGCCTTTACAAGACCTTTGGTAATTTTATAGAGCCTTGCTCTGAGACGATTGGCTAACTTGAAGTTCAAGTCCCATACCTCGCGGTCTCTGATGTACTTGGCATGCACCGTTTTTATATTATCTTTGGTATCAGCCAGGTACTGTTTGCGATGATCCTTGTTATCAAGGTACCATTCCTTGAAGTACTCAGCACAATGTTCTTTGTTCTCAATGCGCCATTTTTTGTTGTACTTACTATGATAATTTGGGTCTAATTCTCTTGCCATTTTTAATTTACCTTTCTAAAAAGAATATGGGCGGCTGGCCGAACCAGCCAACCGCCCATAATATCCTATACTTTATTGTTTGTCAACTACTTTCCAATATCCTGTAAAGTATTGCAAACAAAAGGGTTACGCATGATCCATTAAGCCAGTGGTATAGAAAAGACCATTGACAACTTTTCTTGCGTAGTGAGTCATTACCGCTTTGCGAAACATCATATCATCCAATACAACGGTAGGTGTCTGGTAGAATGGAATCCATGGTGCGTATACGTAACCAGCATCATAGAAATTGGTACCCTTGTAACCAATTAGGAAGTTGGCTGAACCAAATCCTGAACCATTGATGTTATTCAAGTATGGGTTTTTGAAGACCTTCCACTTGTTAGCTAGTGTGCCAGAGAATACAACACCAGGACCGTTTACGTTTCCAGCTGATTCAAATAGTGGGTGTGCTTCCATGATTGTTGCTGCATCAACGCCTGCAACGATCCAGTTACCGAATCCCCTACGTGTCTGCTTGAAAATCATGTTAGACCCAGACTGCAATGTCTTCATTAGCGCCATCTGGTGGGTGAAGTATGGAATACCAGGAGCAGGCGTGCAATCAAAAGTAACGTTACCAGCAACAGCAATTCTGTAAAGGTCGTTGATAATTTTGTTATCAATACCGAAACGAATTTGCTGTGCAAGAGCTTCGGTTAGTTCCATTTCAGCGTCTAGACCATGAATAGCCTTTAGCTGAGCAGCAACTTCGACTGACCAACGAGCGCGTAGTTTGTCAGGGTGGCTAACTACAGGAGCGCTGGTTAGTGAAGCATCAAGCTGTGGAATTGGGTTATTAGCAAAGTCAACACCTTCTGAGTTATAGTCATAAGTTAACTCTACATTAGAAAGTGTTCCACCACCAACAATTGTGAAGGTAATAAGTCCAGTTGTATAGTTAACAGAAATTGCTGTTGACTTACCTGATAGATATGATGTAATACCATATCCAGCACCATTGTCTGTAACAGTCTGTGTAGCTGTTGGAGTTGCAGCAGTACTATCTTCAAAAGTAAGGGTTACTGAACCTGGACGAATAGGCAGGTACTGGGCAGTGAAACTATTTGTTGTTACAAATGTTCCAGTAGGCGTTTCCAGAGAGACTGTCTCTGACTGGTAAGCCTGCGCTTCTTCACGCATACCGGTACGTGCTGTGATCAACTCTTGACCCTTCTTAACTTGACCCTTAGTAGAGCCAGCTGTAAAGTCAAGGAAGAACAACATTGAAATTGGACCTTCCATTGGCTGGACAGAAACCAATTCCTGGCTGACTAGATTAGGCCATACCGCACGAATCATAGGGAAGATGAACTTCTCAAATGAACCAATAGCTGAAGAGCGCGTATCTTCGTCAAGACCAGCGATGTGCTGTGCTTCGTTTTCCAAAAGAACTGCTAGGGTATTCTTATCCCAACGTGGCAACCCTTCGCAATAATCCGACCATTTCCCTTCGGAAAGGACCGCATGCTTGTTATTTACTTGTTCCATTAAGTCGTGGACTCTCTTGTCTGACATGTGTTGTCTCCTTGTTATTCTTTTTATTTATTAGCGGGGGGTTGAGCGTGAAAAATTAATCATTTCGGATAGCTTCTTACCAAGTTCAGCACCTTCAAAGGATGTCTTTGGACGCGCTGTTTCTTCGGCTAGCTTTGCAACGGTTCCTTCCAATGTTTTATTGTCCGATTTCTCTTCTTTTAGTTCACGATCAACAAGCTTCGTAACTTTAAGACCCTTTACAGCTGCCAGACCTAGGATAGCTTCATCAATGGATGTCTTAGTAGCGGCCTTGCGAATAGCTTCAGCGACCGTCTTGCGGGCTTCTGGGCTTTGATCCTGACCGATCTTACGTAGTTCCTGCTCAGCATAAACCTTGGCACTGAGTAGGCGGTGACGTGACTCTAGTTGTTCAATAGTTGCATACGCTGCTTCTAGCTTCTCTGCTTGTTCAGTCGTATCATCTGATAGAGTGATTGTGCCTGTCTCTGCGGCTTCCTGTAGCTTCTCCTGGAGTTTATCAACAACGCGGGCATAAGCTTGAGACTCAGTAACCCTCTTGTTGTTCTCCATCAAAAACGCAGCAGCCATGGCACGAGCAAAGGCATTCTCATCTGTCTTCTCAACAGAAATAAGTTTTAGAGCAATTTCGACAAGCTGCTCAGAGCGGGAAGGTGTCTCCACAGCCTCATCTTCGTCCTCGTCATCTTTCTTATCTTTCTTATCGTCTTCCTCTTCTGGGATTGGTTCAGCCTTTGACATAAATTCATCAACGCCTGCATTGATACCATTTAGGCATCCAGCATCGTTGACATTGAGAGGCCACCCCTCACCAGGGGCAGGGCGAGCTTCCTGAGGAACTGAACGATGGAACCCTTGATCAGCAGAACCAGAAGTCTCTTCCTCTACTTCCTCTTCATCTACTG
>OBLW0100004036.1_pt1 | contig 11279 bp, 5 predicted proteins | sample 1520161 | NCBI WGS metagenome assembly OBLW01 (sample SAMEA3539309, study PRJEB22396) | soil metagenome | biome: tundra; feature: field; material: soil | place: USA | collected 2010-05 | depth 0.15 m
TATAACCTCGGCCTTTATTACAGGAATTCTTCGGAGGCGAGCGCTGCGGTCGATGCCTTTCGCCACGTCACCGAAATTGATCCGAGCGATGCTGACACCTGGTATTTTCTGGGATCGACCTATGCTCAACTCAAGCAATTTTCGGAAGCGATCGCCGCGTTCGAACACGCGTTGAAGATTGATCCGCACCATGCTTCCGCGCAATTTGGATTGGCACGCGCCTACCAGCAATCGGGGCAACCCGACACCGCGCATGAAGCGATGAAGAAGTTTCAATACATCACGCAGAACAAACTGGGAACGCCGATCAGTCTGGCGTACGGGGAACAGGGGAAATATTCGCTGGCGGAGGAGTCGCCGCTGGCGGTGGAGAAAGTGCCGCCGGAGATTCCGGTTCGGTTTGTGGATGTGACGAAGGAAGCGGGGCTCGGCTCGACAGAAACTTCGAGTCAGGAAACAACCAAAAGCTTTGGACCTAGTGCTTGTTTTCTCGACTATGACAATGATGGCCTTATAGACCTATTTGCCAGTAGTAACCCATCAGTCGGCGGAATGTCGCTATTCCATAATATCGGGAGTGGCAAGTTCGAGGATGTTACGAGCGCTTCCGGTCTAGGCCCGAGCCTAAGCGGGGCAACCGGTTGTACGGCTGGAGACTACGACAACGACGGCGCAACAGACTTGGCTCTTAGCTTTACCGGCCGCGTCATACTCCTCCACAACGAGAAAAACGGAACCTTCAAAGACGTCACCCAATGGACGAAGATTGAAAGCAATGGACCTAATGCCGGCCTCACCTTCGTTGACTATGATCATGACGGTGACTTGGATCTATATGTCGGGCGTTCTCCTATTCCGTCGATCCGTCAGACTAAGCTGCATAACGGCCTCGTTTTGGAGGAGAGGCGCCCCGAGCTAGTACCCGCCTCGAATTCAGTTTGGCGCAACAATGGAAATGGAACCTTTACAGAGGTGACGCGCACTTTAGGTTTGTTTGGTCTTAACCCAACTTTAGGATCGATCGGGAGCGATTACAACAATGATCGTGCCGTCGACCTAGTTCTGTCGGGCGCGCCTCCCATCATTTTCGAGAATCCGCGGGAAGGTGCATTTCATAGCGTTCCGTGGGTTAATGGGATACCAAAACCTGCGACCGCTATAGCCGTACTTGATTTCAATCACGATGACTGGATGGACCTCGCGTTCACCCACGATGAGCCTCCAGGCATTACTCTCTGGCGCAACGATCAAGGAAAGAGTTTCGAACAAGTTTCGCTCCCAGAGACTGATCTCGTCCGCGCCTTCGGTGTCGCCGCCATCGACTACGACAACGACGGCTGGGTCGATCTCGTTGCTGTCGGCGAGACTAAAGATGGCAAGGGCGAGGTCCGGCTTTTCCGCAATCTTGGACCTGACGGGTTCAAGGATGTCACCGCCGACACTGGACTTGACAAGATTCAGCTCGAAGAGCCGCGCGCCATCATTACCGGAGATTATGACAATGACGGCGCGGTCGATCTGCTGATCACGCAGAATCACGGGCATGCCGTGCTGCTCCGGAATGAGGGTGGGAACAAGAACAACTCGCTGCGTCTGGCGCTCAAGGGACTGAACGATAACAAGAGCGCTATCGGCACGAAGGTTGAGGTTTTCTCGGATGGTTTGCGGCAGAAATTTGAAGTCTATGGATCGTCTGGCTACCTTGGACAGAATTCTCCTTACTTGACCATCGGCCTCGGACAAGCGAAGCAGGCTGACGTTGTTCGCATGTTATGGCCGACCGGCGTCTTGCAGGATGAAATCGAAGTCGCCGCCAACAAGGTGCAGAACATTACCGAGATGGATCGCCGCGGGAGTTCGTGTCCGACTTTGTTTGCCTGGGATGGACAGGAATATCAGTTGGTCGGCGACATGCTTGGCGCGGGCGTCGTGGGACACTGGGTCGGCGCTAGCGAAGGCAAGGTCGAGCGCAACATTGCGCGTCCCACAGAGGCGTTCAAGCTTGACCGGTCATCGCTCCGCGAAAGAGACGGAATGTTGAGTTTCCGTTTCATGGAACCGCTTGAAGAGTCCGTCTATCTGGACAGCGTGCAACTACTCGCGGTCGATCATGCGGCTGAAGTTGACGTTTATCCCAACGAATTTTTTGCCAGCAATCCGCCCTACCCTCCGTTCAAGGTCGTTTACGCGCGCGATGCGCGCCCGCCCGCCGGAGCGTGGGATGAGCACGGCCACGATGTTCTGCCCGACTTGCTTGCGCATCGATATTTCGGCGACTTCAAGGTGCTGCCATTTATGGGATTCACCGAGCCCCACAGCCTGGTGCTTGATCTCGGCGAGCCTTACTCGGGCGGGCCTTTGTGGCTGCTGATGCATGGCGAGATTGAATATTTTTCCGCGACGGGCATGTACGCTGCCGATCAAGCGCACCTGCAGCCGTTTGCGCCTTATGTGGAGGCGCTGGTCTCGACCGGGAGCACGAGCGAAAATGGCGCGAAAGAAAAATGGGTCCGCGTCGTCGATGACATGGGATTTCCCGCTGGAGGCGCGCGCACCATGACGGCCGACCTCAGCGGAAAACTTCCACCTGGCACGCGGCGCATTCGACTTACCACCAACCTGCAAATTTATTGGGACAACATCCTGATTAGCCGCACGAGTCAGGCGCAAACCTCGCGCGTGACCGAGGTTCCGCTGGCGCGGGCGCAACTCGACTTCCATGGATTCCCGCTCAAGATCGAAGATCAGCCGCCGGGCAATGTGAACTACATTTACGAAAAGGCCAGCGCCACCGGGCCCTACACGCGTCCTGCGGGCGCTTATACGCGCTACGGCGATGTAATTCCGCTTCTCCAATCGATCGACGATAAGTTCGTTGTCTTTGGATCGGGAGATGAAGTTGCTTTGGACTTTGATCCCGCGAAACTTCCTGCTCTGCCGCTTGGCTGGGTGCGCGACTATTTCTTCGTTGCCAATGGCTACGAAAAAGATATGGACTTTTATGCCTATCGCGGCGATACGGTTGATCCGTTGCCGTTCCGCGAGATGGAGAGCTATCCGTATCCGGGACGGTCGTTTCCCTCCGATGCCGAGCACTTGAATTATTTGCTCGAATACAACACGCGGTTCATGTCGGGGAATGAGGCGAGCGGATACTCGTTTCAATACCCAAAGTAAGAATTTGCAAGCGAGAATTGTTGCCGCCTAATAACATTTTTCATCCGAGGCTTCGCCCAAAGCTTGTGAGGTATTCGTACACTAACCGGAACCGATGCTGTCAGCGACCCAAAAGAAGGTAGGGGTCCTTCGACTCCGCAGAACGAGTCGCTTCGCGAATCGTTCTGCTGCGCTCAGGATGACAGTGGTTGGTAGGAGTAACTTCGATGCGAGCTCTAGAGATCGCCCTCGTGTGGATCGGGTTCGCGAGTGCGCTTCCGGCGCAAAGCTCACACCAAGGGCCAATGGGCACGGCTGCGAAGATTTCTTCCGCGCGAAGCGAGAAAACATCGCCAGCGCCCAAATCCACCGCTTCCGTTCCCATCTTTCACGACATCGCGGCACAGGTTGGCCTTACCGCTTCCCACATTTCGTCGCGCGAAAAATACTACGTCGTCGAATCTATGAGCGGCGGCGTGGGGCTTTTCGACTGCGACAACGACGGCAAGCTAGACATCGCAATCGTCAATGGTTCGACTGTCGATCGTTACAAACGGGGAGGCGATCTGCTTGTAACACTCTGGCATCAGGATGCGGGCGGCAAGTTCTCCGACATCACCGGGAAGGCTGGACTCACGCGCAAGGGTTGGGGCATGGGCGTTGCCGTTGCTGACTTTGACAACGATGGCCACCTCGATCTCTTCGTGACTGGATATGGCGGGAATGCGCTCTATCGCAACAAAGGCAACTGCACCTTCGAAGACGTGACCGACAGGGCTGGAGTGCGGGGTGGCGGCTTTTCTACCGGCGCGGCGTGGGCGGACTACGATCGCGACGGCAATGTCGATTTATTTGTCTCACGCTACGTTCATGTGGACATCAACGACCTGCCCGCTTTCGGTTCAACCAAGTTTTGCCAGTTCAAAGGCGCGCCCGTGCAGTGCGGTCCGTGGGGCATGGAGGGCGAGACTGATTTGCTTTATCACAATCGCGGCGACGGAACATTTGAAGAAGTTTCCAAAAAGGCCGGCGTGGACGATCCCGAAAAATATTATGGACTGGGCGCGACCTGGGGCGACTACGATAACGACGGCTGGCCCGATCTTTTTGTAGCCGACGACGCGACTCCCAATCATCTCTATCACAACAATCGCAACGGAACATTCACCGACGAGGGCATGGTTGGCGGCATCGCGCTGAACGGGGAGGGTCAGGCCCTCGGCTCCATGGGCGTGACGTGGGGGGATTACGACCACAGCGGGCGCCTCTCGATGTTTATCACCGAATTCGCCGACCAGCCCAACACGCTGTATCGCAACGTTGAGCCGAGCGAATTCGAGGACGTTGCGATGCCATCGCATGTGGGCCAGCCGAGTTTGCCGCTGGTCGGATGGGGAACGTCATTCTTCGATATGGACAACGATGGCTGGCCGGATCTGTTTGTGGCCAATGGACACGTCTATCCTCAGATGGACACGGTGAAGGGAAGCGCCGCCTACGCGGAGCCGATGCTCCTGCACCGCAATCTGCACAACGGAACGTTTGAGGAGGTTTCCAAAGCGGCGGGCTTGACGGACATGCCGTTGAAATCCCGGCGGGGCGCTGCTTTCGGCGACATTTTCAACAACGGAAATGTCGACATCGTGGTACTGAACGTCGGAGAGCCGCCCTCGCTCTTGCTCAACACGAACAAGAGTCCGAACCACCGCGCGCTCTTTCATCTTGTCGGAACGAAAAGTAATCGTGCCGCGATCGGCGCGCGCGTCACTATTCATGCGGCTGGAATCACGCAGTTTGACGAAGTGCGCGGCGGAGGCAGCTATCTTTCGCAGAACGATTTGCGGATTCACTTCGGCCTCGGACCGGCCGCAAAAATTGACTTGGTTGAAGTGCGCTGGCCAACGGGCAAGATGGAAATTTTCAGAGATGTGGCCGCCGACAGGATCTACACCATCGTCGAGGGGCAGGGAATTAAGGAGATGGTGGTATTGCCGGCTCCAGAGTCGATTTCTTTTTAGACCTAAATTAGCCAGACTTTCTTCGAACAAATGCACACGTGAAGCATTCCGCGATTGGTGACTTGGATTCGCATTTCGTCCGACCCTGTCGAATTCCGCCGAATTATTTGAGTTTCGTGGGAACTCGGCAAGAATCGTTTTAATACGGATGTTTTTCGTTGACAGAATAGCTCTTCCGTATAGAATTCGAGAGGCTTTTGTGGAACTGCGGCGAGTTGCGCGCTTGGCGACCCCGCGAGCCACATCAACCCTTCCCCCAAACCCCGTTATCTCCGCAGGATAATGGGGTTTTGTTTTGAGAACGAATGGCAGCTACCACTAACCAGTCCGTCGATGGTCCCCGGCTCAGGCGCTCGCTCACGCTTTGGGACCTGATTCTCTACGGCATCATCGTGATTCAACCGACAGCGCCCATGCCGGCCTATGGCGTTTTCAGCAACGAGGGCAAGGGGCACGTTGTCACGTCCATTCTGATCGCCATGGTTGCCATGGTCTTCACGGCCATGAGCTACGGCCGCATGGCACGCGTTTATCCGAGTGCCGGATCGGCCTACACCTACGTTGGCCGCGAGTTGCATCCCTCGCTCGGCTATGTCACCGGCTGGAGCATGGTGATGGATTACATTCTTAATCCGCTGATCTGCACGATCTGGTGCGCCAAGGCGATGGCCGATCTGCTCGCGGGCAGCCGCTTTCAGATTCCTTACCCTGGCCTAATCTGGCCGTTATTCTTCGCCGTTTTATTTACTGCACTGAATCTGCGTGGCGTTCAGACCTCGGCGCGGATTAACAAAACGCTCTGTGCCGTCATGGGCGCGGTGATCCTGGCGTTTTTCTGGTACACGATCCGCTTTATATTTCACCTGCCTCAATATCCGGAAGCCTACTTTCTGCGTCCGTTTTACAATCCCGAAACCTTTACCGTGAGCCGTGTGTTTCACGGCACGTCCGTAGCGGTGCTTACCTATATTGGATTCGATGGAATTTCGACTTTGTCGGAAGAAGTCGATAACCCCAAGCGGAACATTTTTCTGGCAACGGTATTCGTCTGTGTAATCACCGGAATTCTTGCGGCCGCGGAGGTCTATGGAGCGCAATTGCTGAGCCTTCAGCGTTTCGGAAGGGACTTCGATGTCTTCTCGCAATTTGGAGACGAAAACGTATTTAGCCACGTTGCCGGTATTGCGGGCGGGTTTTTCATGACCAAGATCATCAGTTTGACCCTCCTGATTGCCACGATCGGCTCCGGCATGGGCTCACAACTGGGCGCGGCACGTCTGCTTTATGGGATGGGACGCAGCGACGCAATCCCGAAGAAGTTTTTTGGGGCCATCCATCCGAAGACGCGAATTCCCGCCAATAACGTGATGTTCGTGGGCGGGGTTGCGCTCATTGGAGCTTTTCTCATCTCTTATGACAATGGCGCTCAATTACTAAACTTTGGCGCGCTGATCGCATTCATGGGCGTCAACCTGGCAGCGCTCACCCATTACTACATTCGAGGTAACGGGCGAACCCTGGGAAATTTAATTCCGCCGATTCTGGGCTTCATCATTTGTCTTTTTATCTGGATTCACCTGTCTAAGCTGGCGCTGATTGCTGGGACGATCTGGATGGCTGCGGGCATTGCCTTCGGCGCTTGGAAGACGCGCGGCTTTCGGGGAGACCTGGTCAATTTCGACCTGCCTGCGGATGAGTAAGCCGCGCGCGGTGGTCCTGCGAGAGTAGGGGTCCTTCGACTCCGCATTGACTTCACTTCGTGAAGTCAATACTGCGCTCAGGATGACAAAACGCTCAGGATGACAAAACGCTCAGGATGACACAGTTGAAGAGGGTTCAATAACGGGCGAAAAACCGGCCCCAGCCCAGGAAACACCGGCTACTGCTTCTAGTAACCTGGGTAACCTGCGCCCGAGCCTTCCGGTGTGGTATAAAAACCAGCAGTAACCATTACTATAATTTTGTGGATTTTGAGCGAGAGGCTCGCGCGCTCAGGGCCATCCATTCGCAACTTCGCTGTTTGGATGTTCTGGAAATGTGGTGCGCGGGACCTTCTGAGGAAGCCTTTTGAGTTTCATCAATTTCGCAGCGCGCGAGATCAACTGCAAGATCGTCTACTATGGCGCCGGGTTGGGCGGCAAGACGACGAATCTGCAGTTCATCTTCCAGAAAACAGCCGAACAGCAGAAGGGCAAGATGATCTCCCTGGCCACGGAGACCGATCGAACCTTGTTCTTCGATTTCCTGCCGCTTGATCTTGGTACGGTGCGTGGCTTCAAGACCCGCATCCACCTTTACACTGTTCCAGGGCAGGTTTTTTATGACGCCAGCCGCAAGCTGATTCTGCGTGGCGTCGACGGCATCGTGTTCGTAGCCGATTCGCAGCAGGAGCGCATGGACGCCAACGTCGAGGCACTCGACAACCTGATGACGAATCTGAAAGAACATGGCTACGATTTCAACAAGATTCCGTACGTCCTGCAATTAAACAAGCGCGACCTGCCGAATGTGATGCCCGTCGACTCGCTCTCCAAGGAACTGCGCAGGAAAAACGAGCCGGTGGTCGAGGCCGTGGCCTTCCAGGGTGTGGGCGTTTTCGAGACACTTAAGGAAATCGCGCGGCAAGTGCTGACCGAGTTGAAGCAGGGCGGGTAAGGCAGCTCTCAGTTCTCAGTAAAACCCCTCATACGCCACTCTGAGCGACGCCATTTGATCATATTGATGGTATGATACGTAGTACTATGGCGAACGCTAGTCGAGCCGTTAAGCAACGCCGCACGTTCACGCTTTCGCCCGAGAGTCTGGCTTACCTGGAGCAGCAAGCACGCGAGCGAAAGCTGAACTCCCAATCCGCGGTCTTGGATGAGTTGCTTCGGGAAAAAACGGTGGAATTGAGAAGAGCGGCGCTTGAGGCCAATGTGACCGCCTACTACGACAGCCTGAGCGATGAAGAGGTGGAAGAGCAACGAGCCTGGGGAGAACTTGCCGAACAGAGCCTGGTTCTAACCGATGATGAGGTTCCCTATGACCAACCCGCAACGCGGAGAAATCTGGTTCACGCAACTTCCGACCGACCCTCCGGAAAAGGGAAAGCGCCCGGTCGTCATCGTCTCAATCAACCCACGAAACAATCATCCGCGCGCGGATACGGTGCTGGTGGTACCGCTAAGCACGTCCGTCCACAAAGGTGAAGTCTTTACTCATCTCGTGCTTGAGCCGGGACAAACCGGATTGCGCGAGCGACAAATTGCGAGGGCCGAGGATGTTACCACCATTCGCAAAACCTCTCTCGAGGCCGCGCGGGAAAGATTGAGGACGCTCAGTTCGACGCAGATTTGCGATTTGGCTAGAAAAGTGGAATTGGCTATGGGGTGCTCGCCCTAGGGTTTGACACCGCTGTGGCGTCCGCATCGCCGACCACCGAAAGTTTCGCTAGGACTCGCCTGCCAGTGTCTCCGAAATCTCCTCCCACCTTTTCATTAAGCCCTGCAGTTCTCTCCTCCGGCTTTCCAGTTCCGCAGTCTGCCGCTGGGTTGCCTCGGCGCTGACGAAGCTCTGGAGTCCGGTTTCACAATCTGCAATCGCAGTTTCGGCGCGTGCGATGTCTTCTTCGATGTCGTGGAGACGGTCTTCCATCTGTTGGCGCTTGATCGGGTTTAGACGCTTGCCTTTCGGTTCGGCTCCTTCGGCGGTGCGGGCGCCGTCTCCGTTCGCCGGCGCGATTGAAGGCGTTGACAATATTACGGGTACCTTCGACATCTCTGGCGGGTTTACATTCCTGCCTTGTTTTCTCCAAAGATAGTCTTCGTAATTGCCGGGATAGATTTCCACTTTTCCGTCGCCAATTTCGAAGACTCTGGTGGCTAGCTTGTCGATGAAGTAGCGATCATGGGAGACGAATACTACCGTGCCGGTGTACTTCATCAGGGCTTCGAGCAGAACGTCTTTGGCACGCAGGTCGAGGTGGTTGGTCGGTTCGTCGAGCAACAGGAAGTTGGCGGGGTGCAGCAGCATTTTCAGCAGGGCATAGCGGTTGCGTTCTCCGCCGGAGAGTACTCCGATACGCTTGAAAACATCGTCGCCTGAGAATAGAAAGCAGCCGAGCAAGCTACGTAACTCTGTCTGCGTCGACGCTCCCGACAGCTCGCCGAGATCGTCGAGGATGCGGGCCTCGGGGTCGAGTTCTTTGTATTGGTCCTGGGCAAAATAGTCGAGAAGGACTTCGTGGCCGAGCTTGTATTCTCCCGCACTCAGCTTCTCTTGCCGCGCCAGCAGTTTGATCAGCGTCGACTTCCCGGCGCCATTCACTCCCACGAGAGCGATGCGCTCACCGCGCTCGATCATGAAATCTACTTTTTCAAACACCTTGTGTTCGTTTGCGCCGCGCTCGCCGTAGCTTTTGGCGACGTTTGCAAACTCGGCGACGATGCGTCCGCTTGGTTTCGGCTGCGGGAAGGTGAAGTGAACGGTCTTCTCTTCTTCGGGAATCTCGATCCGCTCGATCTTTTCGAGTTCTTTAATGCGGCTCTGGACCTGCTTCGCCTTGGTCGCGGTGTAGCGGAAGCGATTGATAAACACTTCGAGTTGCTCGATGCGGTCGCGCTGCGTCTTGTAGGCGGATTCGAGCTGCTCTTTGCGGGCGGTTTTGCCGGCCAGGTACTGATCGTAATTGCCGGCGTAGAAGTGCATCTGCTTGTTCCAGATTTCGACAATGCGTTTGACGGTGATATCGAGAAAGTAGCGGTCGTGGGAGATGATGACGTACGCGAAGGGATAGGTGGTCAGGTATTCCTCGAGCCAGTTGCGGGCTTCGAGATCGAGGTGGTTGGTGGGTTCGTCCAACAACAGCAGGTTGGGCTTTTGCAGCAAAAGTTTGGCGAGCGCGATGCGCATCTGCCAGCCGCCGGAGAATTCTTCCGTTGGCCGCGTCCAGTCTTCGCGGCGGAAGCCGAGGCCGGTGAGGACCTGGCCGACCTGCATTTCGAGGGTATAGCCGTCGCGGGCGACGAATTCATGTTCGAGTTGTTGATAACGGTCGGCAACATTGGAATACTCGGGACTCTCATGGTCGAGTTCCGACATGCTGCGGGTGAGCGCCTCCATCTCTTTTTCCATGTCATGCAGGTCGTCGAACACCGACAGGCACTCGGCGAAAACGGTGCGGCCGGTCATCGTCAGGCCGTCCTGCGGCAGATAGCCGGTGGAAATGCCCTTGGCGCGCGAAATGGAGCCGTAGTCAAGAGTTTCGCTTCCGGCCAGGATCTTCATGACGGTGGACTTGCCGGTGCCGTTGGCCCCGACCAGACCGATGCGCGATTCCGGCGTAATCAGCCAGTCGGCGTTTTCGAACAGGAGCTTGTGGCCATAGCGCTTGCCAGCGCCGGAGAGTTGGATCATGGATGTCTCTATTTAAATATAGCCGACGGGGAGGAGTCGGCTTTCGGCTTTCAGCCGTCAGCCCTCAGCTATCAGCCGTCAGGCATCAGGCAAAGCCCTCGGCGAAAGTGGTTGACTTGTGTCCCGGAATCCTGGCGCTAGCTCGTGACTTCTTCCGGTACCATCTTCAAAATCTCGCGTCCGATGGGCAGGGACGCGGTTGCTGCGGGAGAGGGCACATTCAGCACATGCAAAAACCGCTCGCGCGCTACAAAACGGAAATCGTCGACCAGCGCGCCATCCAGCCCAACCGCCTGGGCCCGCACTCCCGCTCCGCCGGGCGTCAAATCTTCCATGCGCACCTCGGGCAGCAGGCGCTGACAAGACTGCACGAATTCCCGTTTGCGCAGCGACCGTCGAAATTCTCCCAAGCCATTTTTCCAATGTTCGCGTGCCATCGCCCGGAATCCCGCATGCAGAAACACTTCCATGGTCTCGCCCAGATTGAAATCGCGCCAGCGATAGCCCTCGCGCCGGAAGGCGAACACGGCGTTTGGGCCGGCATCCACATTTCCCTGAATTCGCCGCGTGAAATGCACGCCGAGAAATGGATAGCGCGGATCGGGCACCGGATAAATCAGCGCCCGCACCAGATCCTGACGCGCCGCAGCCAGGTCGTAATACTCCCCGCGAAAGGGCACCAGAATCATTTCCGGATCGTCGCCCGCC